>OKCK01000003.1_pt1 | contig 174968 bp, 167 predicted proteins | sample 1614961 | NCBI WGS metagenome assembly OKCK01 (sample SAMN04436984, study PRJEB24849) | human gut metagenome | biome: human gut; feature: NICU; material: stool | host: Homo sapiens | place: USA: Saint Louis, MO | collected 2010-07-31
TACGCCACGTTTTCCAGCACCGACATATGCGGAAACAGCGCGTAATCCTGGAAAACGGTGTTGACGTCGCGCTGCCACGGCGGCAAATCACGGGCCTCCTGCCCAAAGATGCGAATGGAACCGGAAGAGAGCTGTTCAAACCCGGCAATCAAACGCAAACAGGTGGTTTTGCCGGAGCCGGATGGCCCCAGCATGGAGAAAAATTCCCCGTCGTTAATATTAACGGTAACGTCATCCACCGCCCGCACGTCGCCATACAGGCGGCTGACATGAATAAATTCTACTGCATACGACATGTTCACCCCGCTTAACGCCTGGTTTACGCCTTTCCCCTGGGAGCCAGGCGGTTAGCGGCCGCCCATAATGGCGATGTAGTCCTGCGTCCAGCGGCTGTACGGCACAAATTTTCCGCCGCTGGCGGTGGGGGTTTTCCAGAACATGATTTTGTCGAAATAACCGAAGCCGTTGGTTTCACAGCCCTTCTCGCCCAGTAGCGTACTGGCTTTGCACCCTTCCACTACCGCAGGCAATGAACCGAACCACGCCGCCACATCGCCCTGTACTTTCGGCGTCAGCGACCAGTTCATCCATTTATAGGCGCAGACCGGATGTTTAGCCTGGGCGTGCAGCATGGTGGTATCGGCCCAGCCGGTGACGCCCTCTTTCGGGAATACCGTCGCGATGGGCTGGCCTTCCGCTTTCAGCGCGTTCGCCTGATAAGGCCAGGCGCTGGAGGCCACCACGCCTTCGTTCTTGAAATCGCTCATCTGAACGGTGGTGTCATGCCAGTAGCGATGCACCAGTTGATGCTGATCGCGCAGCACTTTCAACACCGCCTGGTACTGTTCTTCGGTTAGCTGATACGGGTCGGTGATATTTAACGCGGGCTGGGCGGTTTTGAGATACAACGCCGCATCGGCGATATAAATCGGCCCATCGTAGGCCTGAACCCGGCCCTGATTCGATTTGCCGTCCGGCAGATCCTGCTTCACAAACAGTACGGCCCAGCTGTCCGGCGGCGTGGGAAAGGTTTTGGTGTTGTACATCAGCAGGTTTGGTCCCCACTGATACGGCGTGCCGTACACTTTACCGTCGACGTTGAACCACTCGCCTTTGACCAGGCGCGGATCGACGTTTTTCCAGTTGGGTATTTTGCTGATATCCACCGGCTGGACGCGTTTGCCCATAATCAGGCGCAGCGAGGCGTCGCCGGAGGCGGTAACCAGATCGTAGCCGCCCTTCGCCATCAGGCTCACCATTTCATCGGAGGTGGCCGCGGTTTTGACATTGACTTCGCAACCGGTCTCTTTTTCGAACTGGGTCACCCAGTCATATTGTTTATCCGTCTGTCCGCGTTCGATGTATCCCGGCCAGGCGATGATATCCAGCCGTCCTTCCCCTTTCGCCGGGTCCTCGGCTGCCTGGGCGGAAAGCACGGTCAAACACAGCGCACTTAATGTGCTCAGCGCAAATTTCGTAGTCATAAACCGGTACTCCTGTCTGAAGTCGTATCAGGCAGCCTTGCCGTAAAATTATGTCCCAAAATAAAAAATAGCCTTCGCAGTAAAAGCATTCCTGTCACTGCCCGGGAATTTATTAAGGATGTGACAAACCGCGCACTATTTTATGCAAAGACTGTGAAGGCTTTTTTAGAGTGTAGACAGGGAGTTAGCTTTTTCATTAACTATCAACATTTCCTATGAAGAATATTTTTTTAATTCGCGAAAATTTTGATTAATAAAAAAGCATTAGCATTAATCGCTGAAAATAAGTTATTCAGCGAACGAGAACACAGAGGTAAATAAGGGAAAACCGGGCACGGTATTTTGCCGTTTATAATTGCTGGATCAGGGTGCCCAGGGTTTTAACCGCCTGCTCTTCGCGATCGCCCCAGGCCCAGGAGGCGTTAAAGCGAAAGTAGCTGTCATAAAGCCGATCGGTTGTAAACATTTTACCCGGCGCAATGCTGATTTTATGCTGCAGGGCCCGCTCGCTAAGCAGGCTGGCGTCGTGTCCTTCAGGAAGCTCAATCCACAGGAAATAACCGCTTTCGCTGCGATGGATCTTCACCTCCGGCGGCAAGTGGCGACACAGCGATTGCCAGGCCAGTTGCTTGCGCTGGGCCAGTTCCCGGCGCAAACGCCGCAGATAGTTGTCGTAACGCCGGGAAGCCAGATAGTCCACCAGCGCCAGTTGCATCGGCGAGCTGGTAGATAGCGTGCTCATCAGCTGGAGCTGCTGGATACGCCGGGCGTGACGGCCTGCGGCCACCCAGCCAATGCGAAAGCCCGCCACCAGACATTTCGAGAACGACGAGCAGTGCAGCACCTGGCGTTGCGTATCCCAGGCCAGTGCTGGCAACGGTTTTTCGCGTCCGTAATACAGCTCGCTGTAAACATCGTCTTCAATTAACACCACGTTGTGCCGCGTCAGTAGCGCCACCAGTTGCGCTTTTTTCTCCGGGCTGAGGGTAAAACCCAGCGGGTTCTGACTGTTGGTCATCAGCCAGCAGGCTTTAACCGGATAGTCGTTAAGGGCCTGCTCCAGCGCCGCCAGGTCGATGCCATGTTCCGGCGTGGTCGCCACGGACAACGCTTTTAAACGCAGCCGCTCCAGCGCCTGTAATGCGCCGTAAAAACAAGGATTTTCCACGATGACCCAGTCACCCGGCTCGGTCACCGCCTGGAGGCTGAGATTGAGCGCCTCCAGCGCCCCGGCGGTAATAACAATTTCATCCGGCGAAACGTTCATGCCCTGCTGGGCGTAACGGCGGGCAATGGCGTGGCGCAGTGCTTCATTACCGGGAGGCAAGTTGTCGATCACGCTCATGGCGGTGGCGGTTTTACTGACATTTGCCAGCGAGCGGTTAAGCTGGGCCAGCGGAAATAAACGGGGATCGGGGAACGCGGAACCGAACGGCATCACGCTGGCATCGCAGCTGGCCTGGAGAACATCAAAAATATAGGTATTGATATCGACGGTTTCGTTACGAATAACCTGCGGCGCGGGCGTTCGTGGCGTGGCGGCCAGACGCGGGGCGACGTAATAGCCTGATTGCGGACGCGCCACGATCACGCCCTGGCTTTCCAGCGTCTGATAGGCATGGCTGACGGTCATAAAGCTGATCTCGCCGCTGGCGCACTGCTCGCGCAGGGAGGGAAGCCGGTCGCCGGGTTGCCAGACGCCCAACTCAATTTGATCGATTATTTGCTGTGCCAGCCGCTGGTATTTTTTCATCGTCCCTCCCGTTTGTGGCGGGAGTATAACAATATTGCAACCCTGTGCGAGGGGCAGTAAACGCGATTAACAGGGAATTTTGTTATTAATAACAAAAAGGTCCATTTTTACTGAGAACATTCCCGATCGTGATTCCCGACAATAAATGACGTTGATCTGTGATACGCCAGGCCTACACTTGCGTCAGTTTGTTACCCCTTTTCCGGAACCCGACTCATGAAAAAACGAATTGTCATCTCACTGTTATGCTGTTTCCTCGCCGCGCCGGCGTTGAGTGCGGATCGCGTCACCACGGTTCCGGTCCAGTTCGCGAAAGGCGCATCCAGCGCCCAGCTCAAAGGCACTTTCGCCGGTTATGACAGCGTGCAATACACCGTGAACGCCAGGCAGGATCAACAAATGACTGTCAGTATCGCGGGTAGCTCAAATGCGAACTTTAACGTATTTGGCCCAGGTGCGACGCCCGGCGAAGCAGAGGCGCTTGGTACCGGCTATGTTGGCGGCGACTGGACGGCGAAACTGCCTGCCAGTGGCACCTACACCATTCAGGTTTACCAGACCCGCGCCACGGCGCGTAAAGGTGCTAAGGTCCCGCATACCCTGACGGTTAGCATAAAGTAATCTCACTGCGGCGGGCTTTCCGCCGCATCCTCACGCCGGATGGTGTGCACATCGCAAACCATAACAAATTGTAAAAACCGCCAAACAGTAGCAACTGTTATACCTAAATACCCCGTCACTGTTTCTAATTTTCTCCCTCGCCAACGCTTATCCTGCCGCCAGAGCCCTTGTCAGGAGTGAGGCATGTTTGATCTGGATGCATTTCATCTGGCGCGAATACAGTTCGCGTTCACCGTTTCTTTTCACATTATCTTCCCCGCCATTACCATCGGCCTTGCCAGCTATCTGGCGGTGCTGGAAGGCATGTGGCTGAAAACCAAAAACCCGTTGTGGCGTTCGCTGTACCACTTCTGGTCAAAAATCTTTGCCGTTAACTTCGGAATGGGCGTGGTGTCCGGCCTGGTGATGGCCTATCAGTTTGGCACCAACTGGAGCGGCTTTTCGCAGTTCGCAGGCAGCATCACCGGCCCGCTGCTCACTTATGAAGTCCTGACCGCTTTCTTCCTGGAAGCCGGTTTTCTTGGCGTGATGCTGTTCGGCTGGAACAAAGTCGGTCCGGGCCTGCATTACTTCTCCACCTGTATGGTGGCGCTGGGCACGCTGATATCCACCTTCTGGATCCTGGCGTCCAACAGCTGGATGCAGACCCCTCAGGGCCATGAAATTATCAACGGGCAGGTGGTGCCGGTTGACTGGTTTGCGGTGATCTTTAACCCCTCGTTCCCGTACCGCCTGTTTCATATGACCATCGCCGCGTTTTTAAGCAGCTCGCTGTTTGTCGGCGCCTCGGCGGCCTGGCATTTACTGCGCGGCAATAACGCGCCCGCCATCCGCACCATGTTTTCCATGGCGCTGTGGATGACATTAATCGTCGCCCCCATCCAGGCGCTGGTGGGCGATATGCACGGACTCAACACCCTTAAACACCAGCCGGCGAAAATCGCTGCCATTGAAGGCCACTGGGAAAATCCCCCAGGCGAACCGACCCCGCTGCTGCTGTTCGGCTGGCCGGATATGGAGCAGGAGCGCACCCGTTACGGCCTGGCGATCCCGGCGCTGGGCAGCCTGATATTGACCCACAGTCTGGATAAGCAGGTTCCGGCGCTGAAAGAGTTTCCAAAAGCCGACCGCCCCAACTCGCCCATCGTCTTCTGGTCGTTCCGCATTATGGCCGGGCTGGGCATGTTAATGCTGTTACTCGGCGTGCTGGCGCTCTGGCTGCGCGTCAGGCAACGGTTGTATACCTCGCGTCCGTTCCTGCGCTTTGCGTTACTGATGGGGCCGTCGGGGCTGATCGCCATTCTGGCAGGCTGGGTCACTACAGAGGTGGGCCGCCAGCCCTGGGTGGTGTACGGGCTGCAACGCACTGAGGATGCGGTGTCTGCCCACGGCACGCTGCATATGAGCATCAGCCTGCTGGCGTTTTTCGTGGTGTATATGTCGGTATTCGGCGTTGGGTACAGCTATATGGTGCGCCTGATTAAAAAAGGCCCGCAGCCGGAGGACGCGCTGCCGCCCGTCAACGGTACGCCCGCCCGACCGTTATCCGCCGCCAGTGATTCTGTTTCCGGGGAGGCCCTATGACCTTTGATTTCGCCATTATCTGGTTCGTGATTATTGTTTTCGCCACCCTGATGTACATCGTGATGGACGGGTTTGATCTCGGGATCGGCATTCTGTTTCCATTTATTCGTGATAACGACGATCGGGACGTGATGGTTAACAGCGTCGCCCCGATATGGGACGGCAACGAGACCTGGCTGGTGTTAGGCGGCGCGGGACTGTTTGGCGCATTTCCGCTGGCCTATGCGGTGATTGTGGATGCGCTGACCATTCCGCTGTCGCTGATGTTGATTGGCCTGATATTCCGTGGCGTGGCCTTCGAGTTTCGCTTCAAGGCGACCCCCGGCCACCGTCCGTTCTGGGATAAGGCGTTCATGGCCGGTTCGATCCTCGCGACATTCTGTCAGGGCGTGGTAGTGGGCGCGGTGGTCAGCGGCTTTGAGGTCACCGGGCGGACCTTCAGCGGTTCACCGCTGGGCTGGATGACGGCCTTTAATTTCTTCTGCGGCGCGGGTCTGGTCGTGGCCTATGCCCTGCTGGGCGCGACCTGGCTGGTGATGAAAAGCGAAAATCCGCTGGAAAGCCGGATGCGTGCCCTGACCCGCCCGCTGTTGCTGGCGCTACTGGCGGTGATTGCCGGGATCAGCCTGTGGACGCCGCTGGCCCACGCCGATATCGCCGACCGCTGGTTCAGCCTGCCGAATCTGTTCTGGTTGCTGCCGGTACCGCTGTTGGTGGTGGCGCTGAGTGGCTGGCTGTGGCGCTGTACCGCGGATAATCGCAGCCACACGCTGCCGTTTGTGCTGACGCTGGGGCTGATTTTCCTCGGGTTCAGCGGGCTGGGCATCAGTATCTGGCCGCACATTATTCCGCCGCATATCAGCCTCTGGCAGGCCGCTGCGCCCGCCTCAAGCCTGAGCTTTATGCTGGTTGGCGCATTGCTGATTATTCCGGTGATCCTGATTTACACCTTCTGGAGCTATTACGTGTTTCGCGGCAAAGTTCAACATGGCGAGGGGTATCATTGATGAAAGCGACACTGTGGTCGAAACGCCTGTTCTGGCTGGCGGTAATATGGGGCGGCAGCGTGCTGACGCTGGCGGCGGTTGGGATGTTTTTCCGTGTGATTATGGCGGCTGCCGGGTTTAAATCGCACTAGATCCGGCGACAGGACCGCCCATCACAGCACAGGGTTTCTCAACCAAATGGCAACCAACACGCTTCTTCGTGGGACTTTGCAAAACTGACACAGGCTTTGCAGGCATTTAATTATCGCAATGATAACCCTACGTTATTATTGCGACATTAGCGCCACCACGTTCAGGAGTAACCCTATGATAAAGAAGCTGATAAGCGCCCTGCTGCTCTGCGCGGCGCTGTTTTCCGGCCAGAGCGGCGCACAGCGCAACGGACATCTTTTTTATAAAGTGCAAAACGCTGACAGCACCTTACGCCATTCTGCTGACAGCGATGAATTAAGAAGCGCCGCCGAAGAGGCAGCGCTTGACGTGCGGGAGCATCATTACTGGAGCAAGTCCCGTAAGCCGGGCACGCACCAGAATTAACGCCTTATACCGAGAACAGCCCGCGCAAATGGTGCGGTTCGCTGCGCTGGTACTGCGGCGCCACGGCAATTTTATCGCCGAGTTTCGCCGCCGCGTGCCAGGGCCAGCGCGGGTCATACAGCATCCCGCGGGCCAGTGCGATAAACTCCGCCTGCCCGGTGGCGATAATCGCTTCCGCCTGTTCCGGCTCGGTAATCAAGCCTACGGCAATGGCGGGCATGGCGACCTGCTGCTGGATCTGTTGGGCAAACGGCACCTGGTAGTTGGGGCTGATGGTGATTTGCTGCGCGGGCGACAATCCGCCGCTGGATACGTGAATATAGGCGCAACCGCGCCCTTCAAGCGCTCTGGCGAGCTGGATTGAGCCGTCAATGTCCCAGCCCCCTTCCGTCCAGTCCGTGGCGGAAATGCGTACGCCTACCGGTAACGATACCGCGGCCTTCACCTCGTCGAAAATTTCCAGTACCAGCCGCATCCGGTTTTCGAGGCTGCCGCCATAGTTATCGGTGCGCTGGTTCGACAGCGGCGACAGGAATTGATGCAGCAGATAGCCGTGGGCGGCGTGCAATTCAATCAGATCAAAGCCCGCTCGTTGCGCCCGGCGTGCGCCGTCCACAAAGGCCTGCTTAATCTGCGCAATCTCTTCGCTGCTCATGGCTTTCGGCGTCGGGTTTTCGCTGAAGGCCAGCGCGGACGGTGCCAGGGTTTCCCAGCCTCCCTCGCTGCCGGACAACGCTTTACCCCCTTTCCAGGGCGCATCCACTGAGGCTTTACGCCCCGCATGACCCAGCTGGATACCGAGTTTGATCGGCGACCAGCGGCGGATCTTTTCCACTTCCCGCTGCAGTGCGTCACCCAGCTCATCACTCCAGATCCCGAGATCCCAGGGGGAAATACGCCCTTCCGGCGTGACCGAGGTGGCTTCGATGATCAATAACCCCGCCCCTGACTGCGCCAGCGTGCCCAGATGGACAGAATGCCAATCGGTGGGCGCGCCTTCTGCGGCGGAATACTGGCACATCGGCGCGATGATAATGCGGTTGCTTAACGTTAAATCGCCAAGCTGACCCTCAGAAAAAAGATGACTCATTCAAGCCTCCTGAACGTGATGTTCCCGGTAAAGTAGATCAGACGCCAAGTATAGGAAGGAACCAACTGTTTCTGTTGGCGATTTTTGCGGCTTAAGCGGACGCTTTAATATTCGGTTACTTGATGTTTCCTGATAAAACATATTTTTTTCGTATTTATAGCGGGATAAATAAAAAGTCGCTTGATTTTCCACCAGGCAAACACGATACAATTATGTATTACGCAACACGCCCGGACCGCCGGGGCAAAACAGGGCCGATTATCAGATTATTTCCCCACTCGGTAAAAAAGTGGGTAATTCTGCTAACTTACGGCCCTTTTTTATTGATTACACATCGGTAAATTTGGCCTTTTCGCCCTGAATGCTTGCCGTCTCCCGGCCCGACAAATCCATTTGCTAAACTTAAGAGTACTGCTTTTATAAAAGCGACTCTGGAGGTTGTTATTAGTATGCTGAATCAGACATCTCGACTCACAATATCGGAATCAGAAGCTTACGACGAAAACGTTCGGTATGAGTTCGATCCTTGTGAGCTCAAGCTGGACGAGATGGTTGAAGCGGAACCGCTGCCCGAATCGATTGAAGGCATGCCTGCCCCTGATGCGCTGACGCCAGCGGATCGGTACCTTGAACTGTATGAGCAGGTACAATCTTCGCGAATCTTCCCGGACAGCAAAACGTTTGCTGACTGCGCGCCCAAGACAGCGCCGCTTGCAATTTTACTCAATTATCGTCGCGCCAAACGCTATCCGGGCTTTAACCTGGAGCGCTTTGTTCACGACCATTTTCATCTGCCCAGAGACTACAGCAAAGAGTATATTTCGGACCCGGACCGCAGCCTCAAGGACCATATCGACAGCCTGTGGCCGGTGTTGACCCGTGAACCGCAGGAGCACATTGCGTTTTCATCGCTGCTGCCATTGCCGCAGTCGTATATCGTGCCCGGTGGGCGCTTCCGCGAGACCTATTACTGGGATTCTTACTACACCATGCTGGGGCTGGCGGAAAGCGGACGTAACGACCTGCTGCGCTGCATGGCCGATAATTTCGCGTGGATGATCGAAAATTACGGTCATATCCCTAACGGGAACCGTACCTATTATCTGAGCCGCTCGCAGCCGCCGGTTTTTGCCCTGATGGTTGAGTTGTTCGAAGAGGATGGCGTACGTGGCGCGCGGCGTTATCTCGACCATCTGTTGATGGAGTACAGTTTCTGGATGGACGGCGCGGATAACCTGGAAATCAACCAGGCTTACCGCCGTGCCGTGCGCATGCCCGACGGCGCGCTGTTGAACCGCTACTGGGACGACCGTGACACGCCGCGCGATGAGTCCTGGTATGAGGATGTCGAAACCGCCAAACTGTCAGGCCGCCCGGCGAGCGAAGTTTATCGCGATCTGCGTGCGGGCGCGGAATCCGGATGGGACTACAGTACCCGCTGGCTGCGTGATGCGGATCGTCTGGCCAGTATCCGGACGACCCAGTTTATTCCGGTCGATCTGAATGCGTTTCTTTATAAGCTGGAAACCGCGATTTCCAATATCGCTGGCCTGAAGCAGGACGCGGTGATGGCGGCCCGTTTTCGTGAGAAAGCCGTTGCCCGTCGCAACGCCCTTAACCGTTATCTGTGGGATGAAGAAACCGGCACGTTCCGCGATTATGACTGGCGTCGCGAACGCCTTGCTTCATTCTCAGCCGCCTGCGTGGTTCCGCTTTATGTGGGTATGGCCAGTTATGAGCAGGCGCAAAAAATCGCGGTTAACGTGCGCGAACGTCTTCTTACCCCTGGCGGTATCGTCGCCACCGATGTGGTGAGCGATCAGCAATGGGACAAACCCAACGGCTGGGCGCCGCTGCAGTGGATGGCGATCGAAGGGTTGAAGAACTATGACGAGACCGCGCTGGCCGACATCATTGCCCATAACTGGCTGCGCACCGTGAAGCGCGTCTATATGGAGCAAAACAAGCTGGTGGAGAAATACCATATTGCGGATTACGCACCGCAGCCGGGTGGCGGTGGTGAGTACCCGTTACAGGATGGGTTCGGCTGGACTAACGGCGTGACCCGCCGGTTAATCAGCCTTTACGGGGAACCGTAATAACACAGCGCCGCCTTTTCAGGCGGCGCTGCTGTTTCAGGCCTTACGACCCGGCACGGTTTTCAACAGCTCTTCCGGGCTGATGGATGCCACCACGCCACTCCCCGGCAACGGCATCTTCAGAATGTGATTTTTGATTTTGCCGATGACGTGCATTTCACACGGGCGACAGTCAAACTTCAGGGTCAGGACTTCATCACCGTGAATAAGCTGCATCGGCGTCGCTTTCCAGCTCTTGATCGATCCTTTGGCCTGTTTCGGGCACAAATTAAAGGCAAACCGCAGGCAGTGCTTGGTGATCATAACCGGCACATCGCCCTTTTCCTGATGCGCTTCAAACGCCGCATCAATTAACTGGACGCCGTAGCGGTGGTAAAACTCACGCGCCTTGTGGTTATACACATTTGCCAGGAAGCTAAGGTGGCTGTCCGGGTAAACCGGCGCAGGCTCGCTCACGGCTTTGCGGGTGGCCCGCTGATACGCAGCCAGGCGCGCGTCGTCCAGCGCGTCACTGGTTTCCCGGCGCAACTGGTTTAGCAGGCTGTTCGGCACAAACAGCGCACCGGGTAAATTGATGTTTACTGCCCGGGCGTAGTACATCGTCTGCCCCAGTTTTGTGACACCGTCACGCAAACTGATGTACGCTTTTTCCGGGTTGTTGGCTTCGTTGAATTCGCCGTCCAGCGTGCGCGTAACGCTGACACCATCTTCTGAAGTCATGGTCAGGATCAGCTGCTCCTGCCAGCCGCTCAACTCTATATCCACCGCCACACGGCGTTCGCTGGAGGTTTTCAGCAGCGCCTGTTGCCAGTTATGGTCGAGGTTACGATTAAGCGGGTGATGCGGACGCAGGGTTTTCAGCGCATCCGGCATCTCGTTGGGCCAGACGCGATAGCGGTTCCCGGCGAGGTTTTCCACCGTATTGGCGCGAAACCCCACAACCTCACGTTTCACCAGCACGTTCAGCCCGTCGCCATTGGAGAGCGGTTCGGTGACGTCCACATCAAGATGGTCTTTAGCGACTTTCATCACTTCACCCACCGGCAGACCGATAAATTTCGGCGAATCAAAAGCGCCGATATCAATCTTACGGGCGTTAACGAAGTAATCCGTGCTGCCGCGATGGAAGGTTTTATCCGGCGACGGAACAAAGAAATGTTGGGTCACGCCCGCCGAGGCGCGGGCCAGATCGCCACGCTGCTCCATCACTTCATCCAGCAACTGCCGGTAATAAGCGGTGATGTTTTTCACATAACTCATGTCTTTGTAGCGCCCTTCAATTTTGAATGAGCGCACACCCGCATCAACCAGTGCCGCCAGATTGGCGCTCTGATCGTTGTCTTTCATCGACAGCAGATGTTTTTCATACGCCACGACGCGTCCCTGATCGTCTTTAAGGGTATACGGCAGGCGGCAGGCCTGGGAGCAATCGCCACGGTTGGCGCTGCGGCCCGTTTGGGCGTGGGAAATGTTGCACTGCCCGGAGTACGCCACGCACAGTGCGCCATGAATAAAGAATTCAATGGTCGCGTCGACGTTGTCGTGAATAGCTTTGATCTGGTTGAGATTCAGCTCACGCGCCAGCACGATTTGCGAGAACCCGACATCGGACAAAAACTTAGCCTTTTCGACGCTGCGGATATCGCACTGTGTGCTGGCGTGCAGCTCAATCGGCGGAATGTCCAGTTCCAGCACGCCCATATCCTGAACGATCAGCGCGTCAACCCCGGCCTCCCACAACTGGTGGATCAAGGCCCGCGCCGGTTCCAGCTCATCATCATGAAGAATGGTGTTAAGGGTCACGAAAATCTTCGCGCCATAACGATGGGCGAACGGCACCAGCTCCGCGATGTCGCGCAGGCTGTTGCTGGCATTGTGCCGCGCGCCGAATCCCGGGCCGCCGATATAAACCGCGTCGGCGCCATGAAGGATCGCTTCACGGGCGATGGCGGTGTCGCGTGCCGGGCTCAGAAGTTCAAGATGATGGGGGTGCAGGCGCATGTTTTATGATTATCCAGTGTTGAAAATGGCGGGTATTGTAGACAGAAGCGTCCCGGATCAGAAGTATTACCTGACGTTTGCGGTTTTGCGGCAATTCTTTGCGATCATGCTCGGCCTGAACCCGTGAAGAAATGGACTACGGGTTGTCGTGACGCGGATAGTGGATCAGCGAATGGAAGCGTGTCGGCGCGGACGTCGGGTTGCGGTAAGCGTGGGTCCGGTCGGCGATAAACCGGTGGCCTTCGCCTGGCGTCAGGGTGCGCCATTCCCCGTCCGTCTGCAGTTGTAATTCGCCCTGGATCACCACCACATGTTCAATCGTCCCCGCTTCGTGGGCCGATGACTCGCTCTGCCCTCCCGGGGCCAGCGTCACCACCAGGAAATCCAGACCCAGCACGGGATCGAAAGGAAAAAGCGGCTCTGCGGTCATACCCTGCGGCGCGGCGTAGATCAGTTTCTGCTGGGTTTGCGCCGACGCGATAAACACCGAAAACGGCACATTGAAACCGGTGGCGATTTTCCAGAGCGTGGCGACGGTCGGGCTGGATTCCTGGCGTTCAATCTGCCCAAGCATCGCCTTGGATACGCCGGTCTGTTCTGCGGCCTGGGTTAAGCTCCAGCCACGCGCCTGACGCAGCGTTTTCAGCGTGTCGCTAAGATTAGCAGCAATATCCATCACGTTCCTCCTGAGAAAACGCCAGTTTACCTGCTTGTGCGTTATAGCGTACAGTGATAGTTTGTCTGGACGTTATAACGCACAAGGGGCATCGTCATGCGTCAATCCACCTTTCCCACGCTGCTGGCCGGATTTGTCGCCGTGCTGGTTGGCTACGCCAGTTCCGCCGCGATTATCTGGCAAGCGGCTGCGGCCGCTGGCGCGACCCGCGAACAAATCGCCGGGTGGATGACCGCGCTGGGCATTGCCATGGGGATCAGCACCCTGGCGCTGTCGATTCGCTATCGCGCGCCGGTACTCACCGCCTGGTCCACACCCGGCGCAGCGCTGCTGGCTACCAGTTTGCCTGGCAGCACGCTGAACGAAGCCATCGGGGTCTTTATTTTCTCCTCTGCGTTGATTGTGGCGTGCGGCGTGACCGGGTTGTTTGCGCGTCTGATGAAACTGATCCCCCACAGTCTGGCCGCCGCGATGCTGGCCGGGATCCTGTTGCGTTTTGGTCTGGAGGCTTTTGCCGCCCTGCCCAGTCACGGCCTGCTGTGCGGCGCGATGCTCCTCGCCTGGCTTTGCGCCAAAGCGTTTGCGCCGCGTTACGCCATTGTCGCCGCCCTGCTGGCCGGGCTGGTAATTTGCCTGGCTACCGGGCAGTTCCAGCGCGTTGAGGCCAGCCTCGCTCCGGCGCTTCCCGGCTTTACGCTGCCCCACTTCACTCTGCAAAGCCTGCTGGGCATTGGGCTGCCGTTCTTCCTGGTGACGATGGCGTCGCAAAACGCGCCGGGCATCGCGACATTGAAAGCGTCCGGCTATCCGGTGCCGGTTTCGCCGTTAATGACCTTCACCGGTCTGACTGGACTGATCATGGCGCCGTTTGGGGTGTTTTCCATCTGTATCGCCGCCATTACCGCGGCAATTTGCCAGAGCCCGGACGCCCATCCCGACAGTGCAAAACGCTGGCTTGCTTCCTCTGCCGCAGGGGTATTTTATCTGCTGGCGGGAGTGTTTGGCGGAGCCATCGCCGCGCTGATGAACGCGCTGCCGCTGGCCGGTATCCAGATGCTGGCGGGCCTGGCGCTGCTGGGCACCCTCAGTGGCAGTCTGCACCAGGCATTAAGCCACGAGACCGAACGCGATGCGGCCATCGTTACTTTTCTGATCACCGCCTCAGGAATGAATCTTGCCGGCATCAGCGCCGCTTTTTGGGGGCTGCTCGGCGGCGGCGCGTGTTATGCGATATTGGCTGCCGCCCGAAAAAAACGCGCCGGATAACTATTGCTCGCGTACAGCATCGGCCTGTGCCGGACGGTAAACGGAATGTGGGTATATCGAATGGAAAAGCGTGGGCTCAGGGGAGCAAGCTCCCCTGACAGATTACTGTTTTTTTGCCGGATCAAACATTTTGGCGTCGGTCGCCATATCATCAATCACCTGTTTTAAGGTGTCGACGGTCATGGCGGTATTTTCATTGCTCAGGTTTTCACCTTCGCCTTTACGCACCACTTTCACCACAGGCTTATTCGTCGCGGCATCAATCAACTCACCTTCAAAATAAAGGTTGGTGTCCATTGTGCGGTGCCCTGTGGCAACCTGCGTACCGGCAACCACCAGCGCAATCGGCAGGACTTCATAGAACTGCAGCCCTTCTTTGCTGGAATCTACGCCGGTAATGGCACCCCGAAATATCAGGCTGCGCGGCCCCGGCGTAGTAACAAGAGGTTTACGTGCGGCGGCGGCGGTTTTCAGTTGCTGGTTGGTGTAATTTAATATTCCGCTCAGAACCTTTTCGCCAATCTGGGTATTCGGTTTGGGAATGGGATAATAAACAACAGGATTATAAACCAGGCTGTCGTACTGATTAAAATCAAAACCGGGGGCCACCCAACGCATCACGGTTTTACCGGAGGCGGAGGTTGTTTCCTGTAAGCCTGAGTAGTCTTTTAAAAAGCCGGAATACTTTTCCGGCGACGTCACTTTCGACGCACAGCCCGCTAACGCGAGCGTTACGCACAGCAATGAAGCCTTAACAAATAAAGAGGTTTTCATTTTTGATACCTGTAATTGCACATTAACAGACACGTTATAGCAAAGCCGCAAACAAGAAATGAGGCATAAATAGCTATCTGAGAAAATAACTGGCAATCAGGATAAATTTAAAGCAGTGGTATTATTAGCACAAATGAAAAATAAATAAGTATTATGTTAATAAAACTACACAATAAGCAGGGTATTTATTAACTGACGTAATCCTGTTACGCCAGTTAATATCAGGAAGGCGATTAGGGTTTACGGGCAAATAAGGTGGCGAAGCGCAGTTTAATCCGGTTGCCCGCTTCATCAGTACGATGCAGTTCACCCGGATTTTCATTGTATTTCACGATGTCCCACCCGGCGTAATAATTGCTCAGTTCGCCCTCGCGGAACGCGAAGGGGAAGCCGACGGTGCACGGATAATCCGCAGTATCCATCGCTGCGACTATCAGGTTGTAACCGCCGCTTTTGGTGCAGCGCTGCATATTATTAATCAGGCCCGGGATCGTGGCGGATTCCAGAAACATCATCACCACGGTCGAGAGAATAAAATCATATTCGCCGTCGAAGGTCAGCGTGTTCAGATCGCGGACGTCGCTCTGGATCGAGGTCAGCCCTTCCGCCTGCGCGATGCGCTGGATATTGGCGATGCTCGACGGATTCTTATCCCAGGCGGTAACGTCAAATCCGTTGGCGGCAAGGTATAAACTGTTGCGGCCATTGCCGCAGCCCAAATCAAGCACGCGCCCCGGAGTCAGGTAAGGCATCGCAGCAATAACTTCAGAATGGGTACGGGTTAAGCCATATTTTTCAGTGAAATAGTTTTCATCACAACCGGTCATAGTGATTCCTTAGACGTATCAGAAACAGGAGTTCGTAGTAAGAGTTTGCCCTGGCACAACAAAATCAGCGTGCGAATAAACAACAGGCCGATAATCGCGTTGCTGAAAATAAACAGCGGCAACGCTAAAAAGTGGAAAATCCCCCCGGCACTGGCATGACCCAGATGCAGGGCCGTGGTGGCGAGCGCAGAGACGCCAAATGAAAAGCTCCAGAACCCGGGATTAAACGCCTGCGCCCTGTACCACGGGTACAGGCGGATCATAAACAGCAGTTGCAGCAGTCCATAACCAAACAGCATTTTGGCAAACATATCCGCTTCACCGCCATTCACGCTTAACAGCGCGCTGCATGCCACCAGCGCCGGGGCCATCTGGATACCGAGCGAGGTACGTACCGCCGGGGGCATTTCTCCCCCGCTGCGCATCCGGCTGAGGATCGCCGGTTCAAGGCTTAGCCACGACAATACGCCAGCGCCGAGGAACAAAATGCCGAGGTCGTGAAAGCCCAGCGCACCACAGGCCATTGTGCTGATGAAATTGTTGGCGACAGTGGGTAAATAAAGTCCCGGCGTGGTGGCGTCACGGGGATGCCCACCGCGCCACAGACCGGCGCTTTGCCAGGCGGCATACAGCAACTGGCCGATCGCGCCGAGGCTAAAAAGCATCACGGCAAGCGGCCGCACCCAGGGCGTAAGCCCCATCGCCACCAGCATGGTAGTCGCCGGAAACAGACTTACATAGCTACTCATCAACGGATGAAGCACCTCGGTTTTAACCGTCTGTGGATGAGCGACCAGCCGCCAGACAAATGCGAACGCAAGCAATAGCCAAATCAGCGTCGCCATCGCCACGACACCTTCGCCAATCCACGGCGACACCGGCCAGATGGTCGCGGCGTAACGCCAGGAAAAGCCGATGCCAATCGTGCCCAGCACCATGCCGAAATAGCCCGCCGGAAGATTCACTATCGTTGATGTGGCCCCGGCAGATTGCCAGGCAATGGTTTTGCTCATTTTGTTTAAAGTTTAAAAATATATTTGAGATGCATTTTATGAGACTCCGCCGTGAATTACTACCACTCGCAGGATCCGGAAACTTTTGCCAGGGTTAATGTACGCACGTAACGGAGCCCTAAGCATGGAAAAATACCGGTTAACTGACGCCAGCCGAACCGTGGAGTATCAGGAAAACGGCACGACTCACAAATTTACCGTGCGCCAGATAGAAGCCGTGCGGGATTTTAGTGACGTAAAAGCCGGCGATTTGGGCGGCTGGATTGAGGAAGAGACCAGTCTCAGCCACGACGGCCACTGCTGGCTGTACGATCAAAACAGCGCCGTGTTTGCCGGGGCGACCCTACGCGACAATGCGCGGGTGACGCAACCCTGCACCATCAGTCATGGCGCATCGCTTACCGGCGAATGCTGGGTCGATCGTGCGGATATCAGCCATAACGCGTTCATTGGCGATCGCGCCATGGTGCAAGCCTCGGTGGTGCGGGGCGAATGCCGCATTTTTGGCGATGCGCGGGTGATGCATCAAAGCCAGGTCATCGCCGCCGTGGGGCTGACGCAGGACCAGGACCAACGTCTACAAATCTACGATAGCGCCACGGTTATCGCTTCGCGGATTGTGCACCAGGCGCAAATTTACGGGCGGGCGCTGGTCAGTTTTGCCTTTGTGGAGCACCGGGCCACAATCTGTGAAGACGCGATATTAGAAGGCAATGACGAGAACAATATTTGGGTCTGCGACTGCGCGCAAATTTATGGTCAGGCGCGGATCGTCGCGGGCAGCGCTATCGATCAGTGTCCAACGATCCGCTACAGCTCGCAGGTTTTCGGCAATGCGGTCATCGAAGGCGACTGTGTGCTGAAACACCATGTCCATGTGTATGACAATGCCCACATCACCGGCGGCCCGGTACAGCTGGACGACCGGGTTAAAGTTTGCGGAAACGCGCGCATTACCGGCAATGTGGTGATCGAAAACCAGGTCGAGGTGACCGATCATGCCGTTATTGAAGCCGCTGAGGGCGATATGTTGCATATTCGCGGCGCGAAAATGGTGAACGGCGAACAGTACATTACCCGCACGCCGGTGCTGGGAGCGATTTAAGCGCCGTAGCGGCTGTTATTTATCGATGATGCGGGCGTAGAGATTCTGATCGTGGAATTTCCCGTTGAGAAACTCTGCCTCTTTCAGACAGCCTTCAAGGGTAAAACCGTTGCGCAGCGCGACCTGGTTGCTGGCGTGATTGGTCACGATACATTTGATGACAAAGCGGCGCACGCTGCCTTTTTCAACGTAGTAACGCATCATCCCCTGCAGCGCCCGGGAGACGATGCCCTGCCCCTGTAGCGCCTCATCCAGCCAGTAACCGATATAGGCCGCCTTGTTGGTGGGTTCAATCTGGTTAAAGGAGATGACGCCGCACAGCACGTCGTCGCGCAAAATCATAAACATGCTGGCGTAACCGCGATGGTGTAACTGGTAATTCCCCTGCACCGTGCGACGGATATCGTTAACGCTGACCACCGACTGCGGCCACTCCATCGCCTGTTGCAAATACGCTTTATTGCGCTCAACCAGTTCGTACAACGGCTCAATGAACAGGTCGCTGACCGAATGTAACTTCAGGTTGTCGTTGATGATAATAATGTCGTCTTGCCACTCAGCGGGATTTTGCACGCGGGATCTCCGGTCAGATTTTTTAACAGCATAACGTAAAAAAGGGAGCTCACGCTCCCTTTTGCCAAACTATGCCTTAGCGCATCTGCCGGTCATCGACGTAATTGCGTTTATCCGGCGCAGGCGGGAAATACTGATACAGCCACGTCTCGCTGATGGTCTGACCCTGGCAGCGCAGGAACATCCGCATTTCAACCGGCTCCGTGGAGTCGGAGGTCGGATGCCAGTCGAACAGGATACGGTAGCCGTCGAACGGTTCGACAAACAGAATTTCTATCTGTTTGGCTTCGCCGCTGGACAGGGTGATCACCGGCTCGATACCTTTCGGCGCGTACTCCTTCAAATTGCCGCCGATAAAATCGATGGCAAAACGGCGTGACCAGGTGGTCGGGAAATGTTCGCCCGGCGCCCAGCCCTCCGGGAAACTGCCCATACCGGTACGGGTTGCCAGAATATTCGCCAGCGGCGAACGCACCGGCGGCTCACCGCTCCAGTAGAGTTTGTATTTGAAGTTCAGCTGATCGCCTGCTTTAACCGGTTTTTCCGGCTGCCAGAAGCAGACGATGTTATCCAGCGTTTCGCCGGTGGTCGGGATCTCCATCAGGGCAATGGTGCCTTTGCCCCATTTATTGGTCGGTTCGACCCACAGACTGGGGCGCTTGTTATACCAGCCCATAATGTCCTGATAGCTTTCGAAATCGCGGTCGGTCTGCACCAGACCAAAGCCTTTCGGGTTGTCATCGGTGAAGGCATTGAACTGTAAACGCTGCGGGTTGTTGAGCGGGCGGCACACCCATTCGCCATTGCCGCGCCACATCGCCAGACGGTCGGAATCGTGGATTTGCGGGTGGATGGTGTCGCACATCCGGCGCTCATTGGTTCCGCAGGCAAACATACTGGTCATCGGCGCGATGCCGAGCTGCCTGATATCTTTGCGGGCAAAGAGGCGGTTTTCCACCTCCATCACCACCCGTTTTTCTTCGCAGTGAATGATGAACTTATACGCGCCGGTGACGCTTGGGCTGTCGAGCAGCGCATAAACCACAAACGTGGTGTCATCCGCTTTCGGCGTTTCAAACCAGAAGGCAGTAAAATCCGGGAACTCTTCCGGCGTATCCGTAAAGGTATCTACCGCCAGGCCGCGGGCGGACAACCCGTACTGATAGGTCTCATCCACGGCGCGGAAGTAGCTGGCGCCCAGGAACGACACGATGTCGCGGCGCGCCAGTTCCGGGGCTTTGAAGGCGCGGAAACCGGCGAACCCGAGATCCGACTGTCCCACCAGCTGCGCGGTGTCGACGCCTGCGTCGTGATAGTTGAACAGCGCCGGGCGAAAGTGAATTTCACGCGCCTGACGGGAGGACGGATCGAGGGAGAACATACGCACCCGGCGGCGGAACCCCATTCCCACGTGGAAGAACTGGACGTCGAGCTCACGGCCCGGAATATTGTTCCACAGCGAATGTTCCGGATCGTACTGAATGCTGTTGTACGCCTGGGGGGTTAAGGTCGCCAGGGTGTCCGGCAACGGTCGCGGTGCGCCGCCCCAGGGCTTTTTGGCTAAATCGCCCGCCATGGATTGCAGAACGTTAAAATCAAATGCGCGCGACTGACCGTCGGCGATATCAGACTCCTGCGCCCATGCCGCGTTGGAAAACAGGGTCATCAGACCGGGAGTACCGCAAGCGGCGGCAAGTGCCATAGAGGCTTTAATAAAACGTCTGCGATTCATGCCTGAGAACGCGTCCTTTTGAAGTCAATGTGTGCTGTCTGGTGCGAACCTGACAGCGGTAATTTGTTGTAATTGTTACGACCGCTCACTCTAGTCAAAATTCATTTTGAAGCCAATAGCTTTCCATGTCCGTCATCACGCTTATGCCTATCAAAACGCCCGCTTTTTGCGCCATGTAAAGAAAGGTCAACACTGATAAAAAATAAGCTGTTGTTTTTTGGCTTTTCCGCCGTAGCTAACTCCGTCGCTTTGCATATTTTGACAAATCCCTTTCTGTCTTTATTGCGGGGATAAACAGATTCATCTGAAGGGGGAAATTGCGGGTCTGCACATAACGCAAATATATCCTTTGGCGGGCTTGCCAGGCCGCGTCAGACAGGTTAGTTTCAGCGTCGCGTCAGGGGCGGGATTACCCTCTCCCTGGCGTGTGCCCGGAATAATTCCTCTGGCAGGCTGGCGGCGATGCCGCGCATTACCGATGTTGACAGATGTCATTCACCGGTTGTCGCGTAAACGTCACCGCCTCTGCAACGGAAGCAGGACGGGCATATATGCCTTTATTCTTCTCAATGAGAGGGCTCGTGACTGAGTATTAAAAATAAGCACGGGCGGACACCAAATTACATTAATGATGATAGCTTGTGGTGGCCCGGCATTGCCGGGTTCTCTTCAAACGTCCAGCGGCATAAAAAACCCCGTTTCGTGAGAAATCGGGGTTTTTACTTTTCGGCGGTTGCCGTTATTTCACGCTGACATCAATGCCCGGGAAGAATTTGGCGGCAAGCTTCGTGATGGTGCCGTCAGCGCGGACTTTATCAATCGCGGCATCAAGCTGCTTTTTGGTTTCCTCATCGCCCTTACGCAGGCCAAAACCGATCCCGCTGCCGAGGATTTTATCGTCCACTACCGGCTTGCCGATAAAGCCAAAGCCTTTGCCCTGCGGTTTGCTGAGGAAACCGCCCTGACCCGCTGCCGACATCACCAGCGTGGCGTCAATACGGCCATTCACCAGATCGCCCCATGCCAGATTTTGATCTTTATAGGACACCACTTCGACGCCCTGTTTTTCCCAGTGCTCTTTGGCGTAGGTTTCCTGAATGGAGCCCGCCAGCACACCGATGGTTTTGCCTTTCAGCGCTTCTGCTGTCGCATCCAGCCCGCTGCCTTCTTTACCCACCAGCTGTGACGGAATGCGGTAGATCGGCTGGGTAAAGTCAATGCTCTTGCGCCGTTGTTCGGTGATGTTCATCGCCGAGTTAATCGCGTCGAATTTTTTTGCCGTCAGGCCGGGGATCAGCGTATCAAAGGAGGATTCCACCCAGCTGCATTTCAGGCTGGCGGCGGCACAAATCGCGTTGCCGAGCTCAATGTCAAACCCTTCTAATTCGCCCTGCGCGTTTCGGCTTTCGAAGGGTGGATATTCAGCTTCCACGCCGTAACGAAGTTCCGTTGCGGCAAAAGAGGCGAAAGACGAAAACATCCCCAGCGCCAGACACAGCGTTTTAATCTTATTCATGGTGACCCCTTCTTATCCGTTATACGTCAAGTTGTAGATGCGTCGGCGGCGTTCGCTTATCCCCGTGTGTGGCAAAGGACTCACTGTTCTGCCGTTTGACTCCGCCCCTCGGGCGTTGTGCTGCAATGCGAATGCGTGACGGTGTTAACGTGGTTTAACCTGGCACAGCGCCTGCGCGCCGGCCCGTAATGTCGCCTCATCTTTCGCAAATGACAGACGAATCAATTTATTATCGGTTCCGTCGGTATAGAACGCGGACAGCGGAATCGTCGCTACACCATAATCCACGATCAGCCGTTTCACCATCGCGCTGTCGCTTTCATCGCTGAAATGCTCATAGCTGGCGAGCAGGAAGAACGATCCGGCGCTCGGCAGCAGTTTGAAGGGCGAATCCGCCAGCAGCGTTTGCATCAGGTCGCGTTTACGCTGATAAAACTCGCCCAGCGAGAGGTAACGCGCCGGATCGGCCATGTAATCCGCAAAAGCGTACTGCATCGGGGTATCGGCGGAAAACATCAGGAACTGATGCACTTTGATCATCTCATCCATCAACGCCGCCGGTGCAAGGCAATAGCCCACGCGCCAGCCGGTGACGTGAAAGGTTTTGCCGAACGACGAGATAATCACGCTGCGTTCCGCCAGCGCCGGATGGGTCGCCATACCGTGGTGTTTCAGGCCGTCGAACACAATATGCTCGTACACTTCGTCAGACAAAATCACGATATCGGTATGGCGGGTAATGGCGGCGAGCTGTTCCAGATCGTCACGGCTGAAAACCTGTCCGCTCGGGTTGTGCGGCGTGTTGACGATAATCATCCGGGTGCGCGGAGTAATGGCGGCCTGCACTTCATCCCAGTTCACCGCAAAATCCGGCACCGTGAGTTTGATCGCCACCGGCGTCGCGCCCTGGAGGCGAACAATAGGCGCGTAGCTGTCGAAGGAGGGCTCAAAATAGATCACCTCGTCGCCAGGATGCACCAGCCCGCTGATGGCGCAGTAAATACCTTCGCTGGCGCTGGCGGTGACCAGCACTTCGCTGTCATCATCATATTGCGCTCCATAGAGCGCTGCGGCTTTCCCGGCAATCAGCGTTTTTAACGTTCCCAGCCCGGTCATCGGCGCATACTGGTTGCGGTTGGCCTCCATCGCCTGGGTGACACCGGCAATCAGCCGGGGATCGCAGGGAAAGTTGGGCGCGCCCTGAGAAAGGTTAACCGCCTGGTGCTGGGCGGAAAGCTGGCCGATGACGCTGAAAATCGTGGTGCCAACATCGGGCAGCTTGGAACGTAATTGTACCGGCGTAGGGATCGACATAGTGGTTCCTTTCTCGTTTTGAATGCATAACTATTCAAACCGCAGTGCGATAGCCCGACAACCGATTTGTTGTCATAATAGCTATGCAAAAAATGCATAGCTAACGGGACGCCGGAACACAACGATGACGCGACGCACTCTTCCTTTAAATGCGCTGGAAGCCTTTCTGGTCACGGCTCGCCACCTTAATCTCACCCATGCGGCGCGCGCGCTGTACCTCACCCAGGGCGCGGTAAGCCGTAAAATCGCCACGCTGGAAGCCTGGTTTGGCTTTGCGTTATTTGAGCGCCACGCCCGGGGACTGCGTCTTACGCCGCAGGGCAGCGCCCTGTTGCCGGACCTGCAAAACGCGTGGGATCAGTTAATGAGCGCCGCTGACCAGGCGCGTCAGCAGCATAATGTTATCCGCCTGAAAGCCCCTACCTGCGCCATTCGCTGGCTGGTGCCGAAATTGATGCAACTGGAAAAGAGGCTCAGCGATGTGCAGGTGACGCTCACCACCACCACCGATCATGACGTCAACTTTAAAACCGAACCCTATGACGCGGCGATTATCTTCGGCGCGCATAAAAACCCGGGATTTCTGTTGTTCGATGAGGCATTAACGCCGGTATTAAGCCCAACGCTGATGCCGGACGTGCCTGCCACCCCCGACGCGCTGTCAGCGTTGACTTTTTTGCATCCCACCCGTGATAAAACCGACTGGTCGCTGTGGCTGGCACAGCAGAACACACCGCGCCCGGTTATGCGCAAAAATCAGCATTTCGATACGATGGATCTGGCGATCAGCGCCGCGATTCAGGGATTCGGCGTGGCGATAGCCGACGAACGGTTGGTAGCGGAAGATTTGCGCGCCGGGCGGCTGATCCGCCCTTTCCCGCAATGTGTCAAAACCGGTGCCAGTTACCGTCTGGTCCTGCGCGATGCGCCGCAACACAGCGAGTTCATGGCGGCGTTTGTCGCGCAGTTGCTTACTCAAGACTCGCATTTAGCTGAAGGAACAGCACAGTGAAGGGGTTAAATTTCATGCTTCGCTATGAATGGATTATTTTTCGCATCGATAAATATAAAATTATTAGCTACGCTATTATTTCCATGTTGGCCGTAACACCCCGCACCTCAGGGCGGCGGCGGAATAATTAACAGATTTTGTATTAATGCTGACACATGTTCCACAAAGTTTCTTTTCTATTTTATAATCAATAACGCTAGCGTCTTATCAGTCATAAAGCCATTTACCTGCTTTTGCTGATTCGGCAAACATTTTTACAGTTAAAGGTTTACGCGTTCGCTCAACATCTTTTCGTTTTAATTTAAACCAACGTGTCAGTAGTGGAGTGTTCTCCCAGGGAAAATAGCAAGACCATCTCACTTCAGATAAATCCACATTAAATTTCTTTTCAAATTTATCCAAAGCTTCATGCAGGTCATCGCCGGGAGCGTCAAATAAATCCGAATCAAGCTCTAAAGGGATCTCTTTCCAGTTACTGTCTACATATCCTGAAATCTCTTCTCTGAAGAGTGCCAATACTTCTTGCTGAATTGTGTCCATCAAAAAGAGGTCCATTGTATACGATCCTTGGGACGGGCAAGCAGGTTGTATTTTGCCCGAGTTTTCCCTGACACTTGGTAAATTGAATTCACAAGACCTATCCAACCTAACCACGGAACATATCGTGCTATGACAGCGGCAAGATTATTTGTTTTTCGCATTCTTACCCCAACGGGTGTCGGAACTCTAATACCAAATGGCGTTCGCGCATTCCGTAACAGCATTCTCCCATACCTGGAAATAACACTAGTCCCTTTGATTGCCTCTCCCGGTTTCGTTCTGGTTTTTAACCACGGTTGCCCAGCGAGGATAGCAGCACCTGACGCAATGCTAATTCCAAGTTCATCGCAAAATTGCTCAAGGAAAATTACATCAAATAGTTCACCTGCTGACAGGTTCGATTGCCCGTGGTAGAAATAGGTTCCGTTTAGTTCTTCTGTTGTATCCATTCAATCACCTGTTAAGCTGTCTGCCGTTCATTCCATGCATCGGTGAAAATTATGTTTCCATCACAATGCTTCCAGGTAATCTTTTCATAGCGTAGCTCAACAGATTCAAGGTGATTATTATTTTTGTCTTCGGGGGAGGCCATTGTAGGAGATATTGAAACAATCCGAACACCTTCGAGTAGCATGTTAAAGTATTCCACTTCCTGGCCTGCATCGTTAACTTTATACCATTTGATTTCGGCAGATTTCAGGCTCTGACCAGTGGCTACTGCTTTGTATAAGTATGGGCTGGAATAGTCGAATTCTTTCACGATAATCATTGGCGAATGTTGACGAGTGCCAGTAGGTTTACCTGTGGCATCATCGGTAGGAATAAACAGGTTATGTTGGAAACCTTTAAACTCAATACTGCATTCCCTGCCAGCGACATCACATCCACCTTTAATGAGTGCTCCACCATCGTCATAGAGCCACATATTACCTGGAATAGCCATATTTTTTAATCCATATATCGTTGTAAGTTCCTGCAAATAAGATATCTATTGCGCAGCGGTGAGTAAATAACCACTGTGTGTGTTTTTTTGCTCCCTGAAGAGTGAAATATCTGCTTTTAACCAACTGCACCGCCATTTACCGAATGACATTCCATCAGTAAATCAGAACATAATTGGCAAACGCTTTGTTCGTTTATTTCAGTGAGTCAGGCACGGAATAAAGCAACTGCCGCATCACCCGGCGGAACAGCGCCAGGCGGGCGCGCATAAAGCGGTGCTCCACCTTAAAGCGTGGCGTCTGATTGACCCCGAGCCGCATCAGACGATCGCGGCCCGGTAAACACGCCGGCCAGCGTAGCGGACCGTCTAACACCGGATGTTCGCGGCTGGCGTGTTTAGCAAAGTCGACCCAGTAGTCCGCCACCCGGGCGCTGAAGGCCAGATCCAGCTCATTAACGTAATGGCACGCGGGTTCGCTTAGCGGCAGCGTGTCGAACACATAAGGCACTTCGTTGCCGTGCCAGGTGCCGTTGGGATAGGTCTCGCGCTCCGCCTGCGCCACATAGTCAAACCAGTAGCGCCAGCAAGGCTGGTTTACCCGCTGCTGGGCCTGCATCGCCACGTATCCCATCGTGGTAAATGCCATATCGCGACACACCTGACGCCCCAGCTCTTCATCGCCGCGTACGCCAGGGTAAAGCAGCTTAATCAGCCCCAGCCCCAGCCTTTTCTCGCGCCGCAGCTTGCGGATTTGCTCTTCCAGCGAGACGCCAAAATAGGCCAGTACGCTGGCCTCGTCGCTGTTGCTGCCGATCATCAACGGCATGGGGTGCTGGCGCGCATCAAAGAGCACGTCGAGCATGGGATGCGGGAGCACCCGGTCGCCGCTAATCGGCACCGGGCCGAGGTTCAGGGGTGCCTCCAGCGGCCAGAACGCCCCGGCAGGTAATTCACGCAACTGCTGCGCGATGGCCTGCGCCAGGCCTAAGTGCTGCGCAATACGCTGACCTTTTTCCAGCGCCTTTTCACGTGCCAGATCCGGCAAGGTATAGGCGCTTTGCACTATCGCTTTATGGAATAACCCCTTCGCCAGCGGCGAGGCCATCAGTGATAACACGCTGCGCCCACCAGCGGATTCGCCGAAGAGCGTGACGTTGTCACGGTCTCCACCGAACGCGGCGATATTTTGCTGTACCCACTTCAGTGCGGCTATCTGATCGAGCAGTCCGAAGTTGCAGGTCGGCCCGTCGGGATCTTCCCCTTCAAGGGCCGGATGGGCGAAAAAGCCCAGGTGACCTAATCGGTAATTGAGAGTAACGAGGATCACGCCACGCCGGGCCAGCGCCGCACCGTCGTAAGGCGGAAGCCCGCCCGCGCCGATGGTATAGCCGCCACCGTGGACCCAGACCATAACCGGCAACGGTCGGCTGGTATCCGCAGGCGTCCAGACGTTGAGGTATAAACAGTCTTCGGAAAATGCTCCCGGATCGCCGCCGCCAATCGCTTTACAGTACTCAAGATTTTGCCAGCTGGCAGGAGAAAATTGATCGGCATGACGCGCCCCCTGCCAGGCGGCGGGCGGTTGCGGCGCTCGCCAGCGCAAGTCGCCAACGGGCGGTGCGGCATAGGGAATGCCTCGCCACACGAAGACATCATCCATTTGCTGGCCCAGCAATTGCCCCTGGGCCGTTGATACGCACGGAAACGGGAACGCGGTCATAGACTGTCCTGCAAAACTTTCAGCCTGGCGCGTTTTACAGTAAACCGCAACGACGTTTACTGCGGTCAGAGGCTTCCTGATACAGAGTGAATTCATCCTCAACTGCGCACCCCAGCGCCGCTTCAAAGGCTTCACGGCTGGCGTTGCCGTGGCTGCGGCCCCGCGCCTCATCCCCCAGGTTGGACTGGAAAATGCCCGCCGCGCTCACCGGCAGGAAATCTTCATATATGATTGGCTGCGCCGTGATCCAGCCGCGCTCAATCAGCGGTTGCGGATCATCACCGGGGGTGATGTGCTGGCGGTGGGTTTCCCCCACCGGCGTTAGGCGGTAGCGAAAATAGGCCAGCCCCTGGCGACGTAACAGTACATCGCTGTCCGGGAAGTCGCTGAAGACATCCTGAAGATGTAACTGATGGGTAAGATTGTCGCTACCACTGCCCGCTTCGCTCAGCAGCTTGTCGTACAGCGCCCGGCCTTTCGGGGTGAGCGCAATGCCGCGCTGTTCAATTTCGCCAAAGCGCGCGGTGTGGGTGCCGTGATGTTCGCCGTTGAACAGGATCGGCTCTTCAAGCGCTTTAAAACTGGTCTGGCGCAGCAGGATGGGGATCTCGCGGCGCGGCGGCCCTTCAATAATGGCTTTCGGCTCGATGCCGTATTCCGGCATCAGTGCCTGGACCCGATCGATATCCAGCGTTCGCGGCGTAAGATGGTTAATGTGGCAGCCGCGAAACGACACGACGTCGGCAATCAGGCGATGGGCCTGATGCAGCGCCTGATAGGTTTCCCTGTCTACCGTCGCATGGCTGTGCCAGCGGAACGTTTCCAGCGCTTCCCGGACAAACTCCGCCGCCTGCTTTTCATCCAGCCCGCCCTGGGCGTCATAGACATCAAGCAGTTCCCGGCAGCGCGGCGTGAAGATATCCCGCGCCGCGAGAATTCGGGCGGCCTTTTTACGCAGATTCTCGTCTTCAATCAATTCCAGGCGCAGCAGCGAAGTAAAGACGCGGAACGGGTTGCGCTGAAGGGCGGTATCGTCAACCGGACGAAACGCGGTTGAATGCACCGGCACGCCAGCCTGGGAAAGATCGTAATAACCGACCGGATACATCCCCAGGATGGCAAAAACCCGGCGCAGCGTCGCCAGCTCCTGCGCCGTGCCAACCCGGATCGCGCCGTGGCGCTCAACGTTAAGCCGCGCCAGCTCGTCAGCATTAACCATTTGCTGGTGCAGCTGCGGGCTGTTTTCCAGCACCGCCAGGTTCACATCCGCCACCAGCTCAAGCAACGTACCGTACTGAGGCACCTCTTTCTGGTACATCGCTGACATAGCCTGCGAAAATTGCTCCCGAATCTCATCTGCCGTGATGCTGTTCGCCATGATGTCATTTCTCCAGTGAATATTGCTGAGATTGTAGGAAACGACGGATGAGGCGGCGGGAAGAATTTGTAATCTGTGATCTCACGTCAGGGTTATGATTTTGTTCACCATCTGAAGAATTTGATCGGTTAACGGTTTTGACGAACCGACAACGAAGCGGGGACTGGGCGATTATGAAAAATCTGCTTCTCACTTTCCTTAAGTCTGAAAAAAGAAAAACTGCCAGCGTTGTCTTGTTAACATAATTACCGTAATGTTAATAATAATTTGCTATCAAGTTATCAAATCCAAACAACTTTTCTTGTCAGGGATCACGTTTCGTTTTTAACATCAGCTATGGAAAAAAACGGTTTGTTTAGTCAGCGCATTCGTTTGCGCCATTTACATACATTTGTCGCCGTCGCTCAACAGGGAACGCTGGGGCGAGCGGCCGAAACCCTCAATCTTAGCCAGCCGGCGCTGTCGAAAACCCTGAATGAACTTGAGCAACTTACCGGCGAGCGCTTATTTGATCGTGGCCGTCTCGGCGCACAGTTAACGCTGGTGGGCGAACAGTTTCTTACTCACGCCATCAAAGTGCTGGATGCCCTCAATCACGCCGGGCAGTCGCTGACCCGCCGGGAAGAACAGTCTAAAGACGTGGTGCGCATCGGCGCCCTTCCCACCGCCGCGTTAGGCATTTTGCCAGCAGTAATCGGCCCGTTTCACAAGCAGCAAACCAACCTGACGCTCCAGGTCGCCACCATGAATAACCCGATGCTGCTGTCAGGGTTAAAATCCGGGGAGCTGGATCTGGGTATTGGACGCATGTCTGACCCGGAAATGATGACCGGGCTTAATTATGAGCTGCTGTTTCTCGAATCCATGAAGCTGGTAGTGCGCCCTAACCACCCGCTGCTTGCCGATACCATTACATTAAGCCGGGTGCTGGAATGGCCCGTGGTGATTTCACCCAAGGGCACCGCGCCGCGTCAGCATGCGGATGCGCTGCTGGCGAGTCAGAACTGCAAACTGCCCAACTCCTGCATCGAAACGCTGTCGGCGTCCCTGTCGCGCCAGCTCACCGTCGATTATGACTACGTGTGGTTCGTGCCGTCTGGCGCAGTGAAGGAAGATTTGCGCCAGAATACGCTGATCGCCCTGCCCATCGCTAATCCCGGCGTGGGCGAACCCATCGGCATTCTGACCCGTGTGGACAAGCCGCTTTCCCCCGGCGCGCAACTACTGCTGGCGTCCATTCGAAAATCCATGCCGCTGTAATCGCGGCTGTTTTTCTCCCCTTCAGCGCGTCTTAAGCGCAAAAAGTGATAACCGCCAATTCTCCGGGCGTACATAATGAAACTTTCATACAGTTCCCGGAGAAACGCATGCCTACTCTGTTTGATCCCGTAAAGATCGGCGCACTTGAACTCAAAAACCGCATCATCATGGCGCCGCTTACCCGTATGCGCGCCGAAGACGAGCGTACGCCCGGTCCGTTATCCCTGACGTATTACGTCCAGCGCGCCAGCGCGGGCCTGATCTTCACTGAAGCCACGTCCGTCACGCCCCAGGGCGTGGGCTATCCCAATACCCCCGGCATCTGGTCTGAAAAACAGGTGCAGGCCTGGAAAGCCATCGTCGACGCCGTGCATGAGGCAGGCGGAAAAATCGTCTGCCAGCTGTGGCATGTGGGCCGCGTGTCGGACCCCATCTTCCTTGACGGCGCGCTGCCCGTCGCCCCCAGCGCCATCCCGCCGGAAGGCCATGTGACGACGGTTCGCCCGATGCGGCCTTATGAAACGCCGCGTGCGCTGGAGACCGATGAGATCCCGGGCATCGTTGAGGATTTCGTCCGGGCGGCAGAAAATGCCAGGCGCGCCGGGTTCGATGGCGTGGAAATTCACGCCGCCAACGGCTATCTGTTTGACCAATTCCTGCACGACGGTTCCAACAAGCGTACCGACCAGTACGGCGGCAGCATTGAAAATCGCGCCCGCTTTTTGCTGGAGACCGTGGATGCGGTACTGAAGGTATGGCCCGCTGACCGGCTCGGGGTGCACCTGAACCTGATGTCTAACAGCTATTCCATGGAAGACAGCAACCCGCAGGCGATGTTCAGCTATGTGGCGCAACAGCTCAGTGAACGCCATCTGGCCTATATCTTTGCCCGTGAAGCGCAGGATTTCCCTGACCGCCCGGGTCCGCAGGTGAAGCAGCACTTTAACGGCGCGTGGATCGCCAATGAAGGGTTAACGCAGCAAACGGCTGAAGCGTTGATTGCCCGTGGCGACGCTGACGCGGCGGCCTTCGGCACGCTGTATATCGCCAACCCCGATCTGGTGGAGCGTTTCCGCCAGAATGCGCCGCTCAATGCTGTCAATAATGAGACTATTTACTCGCCGGGCGCGGCGGGTTACACCGATTACCCGACGTTAGGCTAAGCTCGCCGCAGCGGCACTATCCTGTGCCGCTGTTTTCCCCTCAGGGCACCAGCAAAATTTTCGCCGACGAGACGCGCTGGGATTCCAGATCGTCAAACGCCCGCTGCCCGTCTGTCAGTTCCCGCTGCTCCACCCAGCCCAGGGTACCGAATGCGCCCTGTTCAAGCATCGATAACGTCAGATGAAAATCTTCCATGGTGTAGGTGTACGTCCCTAAAAGCGCGATCTCGCCCAGCGTGATCTTGCGCATATCGATTTCGCTGTCCCAGTCCTGCAACCCGATATGCATTACCACGCCACCGGGCTTCACGCTGTGAATTGCCAGTTTGCGGGTGATGGCAGAGCCGACTGCGTCAATTACCACCTTATAACTGGACGCTTCCACAGGGTTATCAATGGGATTGAGGCAGGCGCATCCCGTGTACTGCCGGGCGGTCCCGGCCCGCAGCGGGTTGGTTTCCGCAAGCGTAATCTGACGGCATCCCCATGCACGCAGTACCAGCACCGTCAGCAGCCCTATCGCGCCGCCGCCGATGACCAACACGCTGGACTCTGCCAGCGGCGTGTGCATGGCCCGCTGGGTTAAACGCAGCGCATGCACCACCGTCGCCGCAGGCTCGGTGATCGCCGCATCCGCCAGAGATAACCCGTCGGGCAGCGCCACCACCGACGATGCCGGGATCGCCAGGTATTCGGCAAACGCACCGGGCCAGTCCATGCCAATCATATGCCGGTCGCTACACAGGTTGTCGCGCCCTTCCCGGCAGTAGTCGCATTGCCCGCAGGTGATAAGCGGATTGGCAGTAACGCGCTGGCCCGGTTTAAAACGCGGCGACTGGCTTTCCACGATTTCGCCGGACAGCTCATGGCCCAGCACCAGCCCCGGCTGACGGCGTGGATCGTGGCCGTGGAAGGCATGCATATCCGAACCGCAAATTCCGGCGGCGGCAATGCGGATCACCACCTGATTACCGCCTTCTGGCAACTGAGGATACGGCCGTTCCTGTATTTCAACGCCCAGCGGGCGGGTATAGACGAGAGCTTTCATGCATCCTCACTTAATCACGACAGAATTGGCGATCGCGATACGGCCCGCACCATGAGTGCGCCGCCACAGATACACCGCACAGGCGGCGCTGATCAGACCGATAATCAACACGTAGGCGCAGATGAGCCAGGGCTCGCCGCCGAGCGATTCCGAGAACACGGTCGCCAGCACGGGCGTTAGGCCCCCGGCGAACACGCCGGAAATCTGGTAGGCAAACGAAATGCCGGTATAGCGCACCGAGGCGTCGAAACATTCCGAATACACCGACGACATGGTGCCAAATACGGCCGCATGGAATATCCCGAACGGCACGATTATCGCCGCCCACACCAGCCAGATTTGATCGGCGTTGTAATGCATAATCGCGAACGCCGGGAAGGCTGAGAGCCCGGAGAGCGCCGCCCCCATGGCATAAACCCGCGCCCGTCCCCAGCGGTCCGCCATATAACCCCAGAACGGAATAAAGAAGCTCATTACAAAGGCGCTGCCGAGGATCGCCACAATCGCCTGATCGCGCGGAATATTCAGGGTCTGCGTCAGGTATGTGAGGGAAAACACCCCGAAGATATTAAAGAACACGCCGTCAATCAGGCGCATCCCCATACAGGTGAACACCAGCCGCGTGTGTTTGCGGAACAACTCCACCAGCGGAATACGCTTCGGCGCATCTTTTTGTTTTTCTTTGGCTTTCAGGAAGTCTTCGGTTTCCGCTACGTTTTTACGGATATAGGTGCCGATAATGACAAAGACGCCGCTGAGCAGGAACGGTACGCGCCAGCCCCAGGACATAAAGTCTTCATCGGAGAGCGTGAACGACGCCAGACCAATCGCCCCGGAGGCCAGCAGCAGCCCGAGAGACATCCCCACCTGGGGAATACTGGCGAAGAAGGCGCGATTCTTTTCCGGCGCTGATTCAAAGGTCATCAACACCGCGCCGCCCCACTCGCCACCCAGACCAATGCCCTGAATCATACGGCAGGTGATCAGCAAACAGGGTGCCCAGAGGCCAATTTGCTGGTAACTGGGTATCAGCCCGATGGCCACCGTCGCGCCGCCCATGATCACCAGCGTCAGGATCAGCATATTTTTGCGTCCCAGCGTGTCGCCGAAATGACCAAAAATAATGGCGCCCAGAGGCCGGGTGAGAAAGCCGATGGCAAACACGCCGTAGGAAAGCAGCGTGGTGACAAACGGGTCGCCTTCCGGGAAGTACAGTTTGTTAAACACCATTCCGGCAACGGTGCCGTACAGGAAAAAGTCGTACCACTCGATGGTGGAACCAAACAGACTGGAAACCGTAACGCGTCGCAGGTTACCGGCAGCAGGTTTATGCATGATGTGTTCCTCTGCGCAAAAAAGGGATCAAATGGCGCTGTAGCCGCCGTCGACCATCAGGGTTTGTCCGGTGATATAGGCGCTGGCATTGCTGGCAAGAAACAGCGTCACGCCAAACAAATCTTCCAGCTCGCCGTTACGCCCGAGGCAGGTATTGCGGGCGTGGCGCTCGCGTAACGCGGGGTCGCCAAAGACCGGCCCCGTTAAGGCGGTGGGGAAAAATCCCGGCCCAATCGCGTTACACGTGACACCGTCACGCCCCCAGCGTTGCGCGATGGCGCGTGTCAGCTGCACCACGCCGCCTTTACCCGCGCCATAAGGGGCACTGTTATCAAAGGCGCGCCACGACTGGAGCGAGGCGATGTTTATGATGCGTCCCCAACCCCGTTGCGCCATGCCTGGCGCGAGGGCTTGCGTCAAAAAGAACGGCGCTTTCAGGTGCAGGGCCAACTGCTGATCCCAGGCCGCTTCGCTGACCTCCTCAAACGGCTGGCGCAAATTCACCCCCGCCGCATTGACCAGGATATCGACCGGGCCGCTCTGTTCCGCCAGCGCCGCGATGTCAGGCTGCCGGGTCAGGTCGGCACAGACATAGCGCACCTCGCCGCCCGCGGCGTTGAGTCGCTGCGCCGCCTCGGCGAGCTGCCCTTCCCGCCGCGCCGCCAGGATAACGTTCGCCCCGGATCCTGCCAGCGCATGGGCCATCGCCGCGCCAATCCCGCTACCGCCGCCGGTGACCAGCGCGGTTTTGCCCGTCAAATCAAATAACGTTGCAGGTTGCATAAGATGTCCTCAACGGGTGACCGGGGTGCCGGTCAGGAATGACTCGCCGGGGAAATATTTCTCCAGACGAACTTCGGCGGTTCGGGCATGCGCTTCCATCCCTTCCAGCCGTGAGATACGGGCGGTGGTTTCCGCGATTTGCGGCACCGCTTCGCGCGGCATCTGCTGCCAGGTCAGGGTTTTGAGGAACTTGTGGACGGACAACCCGCCGGAATAGCGCGCAGCGCCTTTGGTCGGCAGAACGTGGTTAGGCCCGCTGCACTTATCGCCAAACGCAACGGTGGTCTCTTCACCCAGGAACAGCGAACCATAGCAGCTGAGGGTGTCGCGCCACCACGTCAGGTCACGGGCATGCACTTCAAGGTGCTCGGAGGCGTAACGGTCGGATATTTCCACCACCTCTTCACGGCTGTCGCACAGGATCACTTCGCCGTAATCGCGCCATGCGCAGCTGGCGGCATCACGGGCCACCGGCGGCAGTTCATCGATCAACTGCGGTACGCGCACCAGCACCTCTTCCGCCAGCGTCCGGGAGGTGGTGAACAGCCAGGCGGGCGATTCATGCCCGTGCTCCGCCTGCCCCACCAGATCACTGGCGACGATGTGCGCGTCGGCGCTGTCATCGGCAATCACCGCCACTTCCGATGGCCCGGCAAACACATCGATGCCCACCTGACCAAACAGCGTCCGTTTGGCTTCCGCAACAAACTTATTACCCGGCCCCACCACCACATCGGCCGGTTTACCGGTAAACAGCCCCCACGCCATGGAGGCAATCGCCTGCACGCCGCCCAGGGTCATGATGGTATCCGCGCCGGCACGGTGGAACGCATACAGTACGCAGGGATGGATCGACTGGCTAAGATACGGCCCGGAACAGGCGATGATGTTTTTCACTCCCGCCGCTTTGGCGGTAGCGACGCCCATATAGGCGGAAGCGATGTGTGCGTAACGGCCTGCCGGCGCATAGCAGCCGACGGTGGTCACCGGTAAGACTTTTTGTCCGGCTACCAGGCCCGAAGGCAGCGTGACGTCAAACTCTTTAACCGACTCACGCTGGGCGCAGGCAAAACTGTAAACCTGCTCAATGGCGTAATCGATATCGCGGCGAACGTCGCCCGGCACTTCACGGATCTGCGTGGCGATATGTTCAGGCGTCAGGATGATATCGCCGGACCAGTTATCGAGTTTACTGGCGTAGCGACGTACCGCCTCTTCACCCTGCTCTTTAATGGTGGCAAGCATCTCATCCACCACGCGCCGGGCTTCGGACGTATTGGACTCTGCTGTTTTGCTCGCTTTCTTTAACCAGTTAATAGACATACGCATCTCCACAGATTAGTGATGGCCCGGACGACTGAACACGACCGGAATTCCTGTGTCATATACATGACTAAGCTAATCTATAGTGATCCCGGAGACGAACTGCAAAAAGCAATCGAACAAAAAGTGATCGCGATCGCTTTCGTTCCCCAGAACTACAGGCGCGATCACATTTTTTTTACAACAAAATCCCCTTACCAAATAAAGTATTAGTAATCATCGTTTTAACAGGTTAGCGAATTGTTAAGCAATTCCACTCTCCGGTTAGGTCGCGTATTCGTGAGCCCGCTCCCAAAAAACACATACCGCAGACAAATAAATTTGGCGCTCTAAAGTCATTTAATATATGTCATATACATGAGTTGATTTTATGTGCACTAACGGAGGCGGATATGAGTATCGATTTTGTCGTACACGATGATGGTGATTCAGTAGGCGTCGTAGTCATCGAAGGCGTGGAGGCCGGGCAAACGCTGACTGGCTGGATTATGGACCAGAACAAAACCATTGAGTTTGACGTGAAAGACGCCATTCCCATCGGTCATAAACTGGCTATACGCGACTTAGCGGTGAATGACACCGTAATCAAATACGGTGAAGACATTGGCCGCGTCGTCTCGGCGATTAAGCAAGGCGAGCATCTGCATGTACACAACGTGAAAACCAAAAGGTGGTAATGATGGAAATCAAAGGACGTCAGTTCGCAGGTTATCGCCGTGAAAATGGCCGCGTCGGTATTCGCAACCATGTGATTGTGCTGCCGGTGGATGATATTTCTAACGCCGCGGCGGAAGCGGTCGCCAATAACATCAAAGGAACGCTGGCGCTACCGCATCCTTATGGACGCCTGCAGTTCGGCGAAGATCTGGAGTTACATTTCCGCACGCTGATTGGCACCGGTTGCAATCCAAACGTCGCGGCGGTGATTGTCATCGGTATCGAACCCGGCTGGACCCAGCGTGTGGTGGACGGCATCAGGGCCACCGGGAAACCGGTCGCGGGGTTCTGGATTGAGCAAAATGGCGATCACAACACCATCTGCGCGGCCTCCCGCAAGGCGCGTGAGTTTTCGCAATATGCCTCCGAATTGCAACGGGAGATGTGCGATATCAGCGAGCTGTGGGTCTCCACCAAGTGCGGCGAGTCCGATACCACCTCCGGGCTCGGCGCGAATCCCTCGGTGGGTAATCTGTTCGACCGTCTGTATGAAAACGGCAATACCCTGCTGTTTGGTGAAACGTCGGAGCTGACCGGCGGCGAACATCTGGTGGCCGCACGCTGCGCCAATGCCGATGTGCGACAGAAATTCCAGTTTATGTTCGACCGCTATAGCGCCATGATCGACCGCTGGAAAACCAGCGATCTCTCTGAGTCCCAGCCGACCAAAGGGAATATCGAAGGCGGGCTGACCACCATCGAAGAGAAAGCGCTGGGCAATATCCAGAAAATTGGCAAAAAATGCCGGGTGGATGGCGTGCTGGACAAGGCCGAAACGCCGACCGGGCCGGGACTGTGGTTTATGGATTCCTCTTCAGCGGCTGCCGAGATGGTGACGCTGTGTGCGGCGGGCGGCTTTGTGGCGCACTTCTTCCCGACCGGCCAGGGCAACGTGATTGGCAACCCGATCCTGCCGGTGATCAAGGTATGCGCCAACCCGCGCACGGTGCGCACCATGTCGGAACACATTGACGTGGACGTGTCGGCGCTGCTACGGCGTGAGATGAACCTCGACGGCGCGGGCGATGCATTGCTGGAAAGCCTGTTGCGCACCGCCAACGGACGCCTCACCGCTGCTGAAGCGCTGGGCCATCGTGAATTTGTGCTGACGCGTATTTTCGAAAGCGCCTGATCCTCTGCCCGCCTGCCGGGCGGGTTTTCACTGTATCTGACGACAAAATAAAGCCCGGTTCTTTCAGTGTCATGCTGAATGAACCGGGCTTTTTACTGCCCTGTCAGAGCTGGTTAAAGTAAGCGTGATGCCGGGTCAGTATCGTGGAGACGCGATACTCCACCGGTTTATCCTGAAAATCCCGCGCGATGCGGTAAACCTGCAGTAATGCTTCTCCCTCTTCCGCTTCCAGATGCAGCACTTCATCCGGCCCGGCGTTCACCGCTTTTATCTGCTCATGGGCATTGGCGACGGTGCAGGCAAATTTCTGCTGGTACAGCTGATAAAGGGTGTTGGGTAAAATTTCCGGTTCGCGATCGAGCCCGCGAAACAGCGCCGCGTCGACGTAGACATGTTCAAGGATGGCCGGTGCGCCGTCGAGATCGCGCACCCGCCAGATATGAATCACTTTGCTGCCCGGGGCAATGCCCAGCGCGGCGGCCTCCTCTTCAGACGCGGTGCGCAAATGGCGCGCCAGCACCCGCGAAAGCGGAAGCGTTCTTTCACCGTTCTCGCGCAGTACGTTAAAGAACCGGAACAGCGCGCTGTCTGAGTCATGGGCGGCTACCACGGTGCCTTTTCCCTGATAACGGATCACCACGTTATTGCTGACCAGTTCGTTAAGCGCTTTACGCAGTGTGCCGATGCTCACGTTGTACGCTTCCGCAAGGCTCGCCTCGCTGGGGATGTAGGTGCCAGCGGGCCACTCGCCGGAAGCAATCCTTTCCAGAAGAAGCTGGCTGATTTGCAGATACAACGGCTGAAAGACGGCCGACTTCACCTCAGCAGAGGTGGGGATGTCCTGATTCATGACTTCTTCCTCCCGAAACAGACGCGGTTTAAACGCACATAAAATTACTATGACATATACAGGAGTGACTCACACGTTTTGCAGTGAAAAATCGTGAGTAAGACAGTGTTTAATCGTATCCCGACGTTGACTCGCAGTTATTTCAGCTTACAGCAGGCACTGGCTATACAGCGTTAAGGCCTGCGGCGCAGGCGAGTTATTGTTGTCATCGTTCTGTTTTTGCATGGTTTTTAGGGTTTAACCAATCCGGTTGGCTTTTTACGCTAACCAAACGCGATAACCAGACGGCGCATTACCTGATATTACGGTTGGTTATAACGATATAATCTATTTTTATTTTATGCCGTTATCCGCCATGCTAAGTCCTGTATATGAGGAGAGAACTATGGCAGACATAACAAGCGCGCGCGTTCCGCAGGATGTTAAACGCTTTATTCCGGGTGTGGTGCTGGCAGGCGCTATCGCCTTTGCCGCTGCGGCGCTGGGCAATGTGCCTGCGGTGGCCGACCTGGGCCTGGGCGCGTTAACGCTGGCGATCATCGTCGGGATTGCCATTGGCAATACTTTTTATCCCTCGCTTCATTCCCGGTGCGATGAAGGCGTGCAGTTCGCCAAACAAAAATTGCTCCGTCTGGGGATTATCCTTTACGGATTCCGCCTCACGTTTCAGCAGGTGATGGACGTCGGGCTAAGCGGCGTCGTGATTGATGTGGTCATGCTCACCAGCACCTTTCTCCTCGCCTCGTATATTGGTTCGCGCCTGATGGGCATCGATCGGAAAACATCGTGGCTTATCGGCGCGGGCAGCAGCATTTGCGGCGCGGCAGCGGTACTGGCGACTGCGCCGGTGGTCAAAGCCGAAAGCTCAAAGGTGGCCGTTGCCGTGGCGACCGTGGTGATTTTCGGTACGCTGGGGATCTTTCTTTATCCGGTAATCTGGCATGAAGTGGCACGCCACCTTCCCGGCGTTTCACTCAGCCAGTTTGGTGTTTATACCGGTTCCACCATGCATGAAGTGGCCCAAGTGGTGGCGGCCGGTCACGCCGTCAGCCCGGAAACCGAAAGCGCGGCGGTGATTGCGAAAATGCTGCGTGTGATGATGCTAGCCCCGTTTCTGCTGATCCTGAGTATTGTGGTCAGCCGCCAGGTCGGGAGCGACACCCCAACCCGCCAGCCCATCGTTTTCCCGTGGTTTGCGCTGCTGTTTATTCTGGTTGCCCTGTTTAATTCGCTGCATCTGTTGCCCGTGTCGTGGGTCGCCGCCATTAACGCCGTGGATAATGTGTTGCTGGCAACGGCCATGGCGGCGCTCGGGATGACCACGCGTATCAGCCAGTTGATGAAGGCCGGGTTACGTCCATTCCTGCTGGGCCTGATGTTGTTTGCCTGGCTGGTGATCGGCGGCGGGACGCTTAATCTGATGATTCATCACTGGATGGGCTAATCCCGTCAGCCAAAAAAAAGCCCCGCTGCGATGCGGGGCTTGTCAGTTCAAAACCGGTGCGAATTAAAAGGTTTCCCAGTTCTCACCACTTACCATCGCCGGACGGTTAAAGTTTTTCGGCGCTGGCGGTGCGTCATTTTTGGGTGCCGCTTTAACCACTTCACTGTGAGTGGATAAACGGAAAATGCCCACCGCATCCGTGAGGCGCGCCGCCTGTTCTTCCAGCGACAGGGCCGCAGCGGAAGCCTCTTCCACCAGCGAGGCGTTTTGCTGGGTCACATTGTCCATTTCCGATACCGCCTGTGCGACCTGCTCAATGCCACGGCTTTGCTCATCCGATGCGGAAGCGATTTCCTGCATTAAATCGGTCACGCGCTGCACCGCCTCGACAATGCCCTGCATGGTCTGGCCCGCTTCCACCACCTCTTCAGAACCTTTGTCGATCAGGCTTACGGAGTTCTTGATCAGGCCTTCAATCTCTTTGGCTGCCTGGGCGCTGCGGCTCGCCAGCGTACGCACTTCACTGGCGACGACAGCAAAGCCGCGCCCCTGCTCACCGGCCCGCGCCGCTTCCACCGCCGCGTTAAGCGCCAGAATGTTGGTCTGGAAGGCGATGCTGTTGATCACGGCGGTGATCTCGGAAATTTTCTTCGAACTGGAGGAAATATTACCCATGGTGTTCACCACGCCGGACACAATGCGTCCACCGGCGCTGGCTTTGGCCGACGCGTCATCGGCCAGTTTGCTGGCATGATGGGCGTTATCCGCATTCTGCTTCACGGTGGCGGTCAGCTGCTCCATACTGGCAGCGGTCTGTTCCAGGGCCGACGCCTGTTCTTCGGTACGCGATGACAGATCGGTATTCCCGGCGGAGATTTCGCTGGTGCCCTGATAAATCGCCTCTGCGCCGGTACGCACGGTGCCGACCGTGTCGGCCAGCGCCAGCTGCATTTTTTGCAGATTGTTGCTCAGCACGCCGATTTCACTGCGGCCCGTTGGCTCCGGCGCGACGGTAAGGTCGCCGCTGGCGATGTGCTCAATGCGGCTCGCCGCACGGCGCAGCGGGAGGATGACGATGCCGCGTAACGCCACAAAGGTAATCACGGTCATCAACAGGGCGATACCCAGCGCGGCGATCATCGCCATGACGCCCCAGGTGGTACGCGCTTCCGCTGTCGCACCCAGCGCTTTGGCGCGTTCCATACGGATGGCGATAGCCTTCAGCAGCACCTCGTTATAGGCGTTGTCCAGCGTACGGATCTTTTCGTTTTCATGGGAAATGATGGCTTCGAACATCCCGTTTTTAGCGAATTTCACCATCGGCTGCATGCCCTGGATATAAGCATCGAAGCGGGCTTTCAGTTCGCCATCAAGTGCTTCGTCTCCCGGGGTTTTTACCCGTCTCGACATGTAGATATTGAACCCATCCTGCGCCTGGATCAGGCGTTTTTCGGCGTCGGCAACGTTACGTTTAAGGTCGTCCATCTCTGCGACGCGACTGGCGGCGCCAGCATTGATTAAGTTGATACGCGCGGTGCGCAGATGGTTGGAACTGTTCGAAAGCCCCATGCGCACCTGAATTTCTTCAGTGACGTCATCCAGCGCCGTGTTGCTTTGGATCATGAAATAGCTTGCCAGGCCCACGCTTGCCGCGAAGAGCACCAGAATACCACCGAGAATGAAACTAAAGAGCGGAACTAAACGGATATGATGCCAGAAACTCACAGATGCAGGTCTTTGATTATTTGTATTGTGTGTCGTCATAACAGCCTTCCTGGGTAAGGTATTCCCGTCGTGATTCACGTTGCCGGTGCGTTGGCTCTGTGCATTGACCGCGGTCGCTGGCGGATACCAGTTTGCGTGGTGTGACGCGCTCGCCGCCTTTCTGCAATGTGGATCAGTTTGGATAGATATGCTCGTCAGAGAGTTATCGGCATGAACCTGTGTTTCAATTACCCCGGAAAACGTCGGATGGGTCACAAATCAGGATAAAGATAAATTATGGCCAGCGGCAGAACCGCCGCTGGCCGGGGGATTATTTGTCGCCGAAGTGAATAACGGTGCGAATAGACTTGCCTTCATGCATCAGATCAAAGGCTTCATTGATTTTCTCAAGCGGCAGGCGATGGGTGATGAACGGGTCAAGACGGATTTTGCCCGCCATCGCGTCTTCCACCATACCTGGCAACTGGCTGCGTCCTTTCACGCCGCCGAATGCTGAACCGCGCCATACCCGGCCGGTCACCAGCTGGAACGGACGGGTCCGGATCTCCTGGCCTGCGCCGGCCACGCCGATAATGACGCTTTCGCCCCAGCCTTTATGGCAGCATTCCAGCGCCGCACGCATCACGTTAACGTTGCCGATGCATTCGAAACTAAAATCAACGCCGCCGTCGGTGAGTTCGACAATGACGTCCTGGATAGGTTTGTCATAATCGTTGGGGTTAACGAAATCCGTCGCGCCCATTTCACCGGCCAGTTTGAATTTTTCCGGATTGGTGTCCACGGCGATGATGCGGCCTGCTTTCGCCTGAGCTGCACCTTGAATCACCGCCAGACCGATACCGCCCAGCCCAAAGACGGCCACGCTGTCGCCCTCTTTCACTTTCGCGGTATTGTGCACCGCGCCAATGCCGGTGGTCACGCCACAGCCCAGCAGGCAGACTTTATCCAGCGGCGCCTGTGGGTTAACTTTTGCCAGTGAAATTTCAGCGCAGACCGTGTACTCACTGAAGGTACTGGTGCCCATGTAGTGATAAATCGGCTCGCCGTTATAAGAAAAACGGGTGGTGCCATCCGGCATCAGGCCTTTGCCCTGGGTGGCGCGCACGGCCTGGCAGAGGTTGGTTTTACCGGATTTACAGAACTTACACTCGCCGCATTCGGCGGTATACAGCGGAATAACGTGATCGCCCGGCTTCAGGCTGGTGACGCCCTCGCCGACTTCAACCACAATCCCGCCGCCTTCATGGCCCAGCACCGCCGGGAAAACGCCTTCCGGATCGTCACCCGACAAGGTAAAGGCATCGGTATGGCATACCCCGGTGTGGGTGATTTTGACCAGCACTTCGCCCTTCTGTGGCGGCGCGACGTCAATTTCCACAATTTCCAGCGGCTTGCCAGGGCCAAATGCGACGGCTGCACGTGATTTCATATCGTCTCTTCCGTTGTTGTAAAAGATAAGGGGGAGTCGTAACTATTATTTTAGATAAGCCCGCAGCAAATGGCCGATTTCATCCATTCGCTGCGCACGTTGTTCGCGGGTGGTTTCGCCGTTGACCAGTTCATCGTTGAGATGGATTTCCACCATCTCGCCCATCAAACCGTTGGCCGCGCCGCGTACCGCGGCAATTTGTTGCAGGATAGCGATGCACGGCTCGCCCGCTTCAAGCGCGCGCTCCAGCGCCTCAACCTGACCCCGGATCCGCCGTACCCGGGTCAATACGCGTTTTTTATCTTCAGGTGAATGGGGCATGATCGCCTCCCGTAGATACTATAGGGGGGTATAGTAACAGGATCGCCAAACATTTGTAAAATTAATGGGTTCGTTTTATTTCGCGGGCCAGATGAGAGGGAGATGCGCCCTGTGTCCCCATCTGGCGCAGTGCCCGGTTGTCTGGTGTTCCGGCTGACAGAGAGAGGAAGAAACGGTGGTGTGGATAAATGAAAGGAATTAACTCAGAGGATTATTATCGGTTGCCCTGTCCGGGTTTTTACCTGTTTGAGTTGTTCTGTGGGCCCGCTGGTGCATTCGATGCGCTCATACTCTGTCGGTTTCATCCACGACGACTGGGATGTCATTCCTTTGCCATTGATCCGATGAAAATCCCAGGTCCCGTTTGCATTTTGCCGTAACTTATCAAGCACCATGCTGGCCGTTTTTGGTTTCACATTTTCATTGTTGGGCACAGGTATAAAAGTGGAGAAACCTTTACACTGAACAGGCTCTTCACTTTTCGCGCACCCCGCCAGAGTTAAAACGCCCAGTAAGATAAAAACGGGTCTCATGCTACATATCCTTATTTTTAGATTCAGCAGTCGCATGATAGCGCGGGCCGCAGGGGTGAGGAAGACATGTGCTGCCGGGTTGTTCAACGCTAATATGATGATTCATAATTGATCCGAGACAAGGGTCTTCCCGACGGCAATGTTTGGTAAACAAAAGGAATGAACATGGAGGTAACCGTAGAGTTATGTCCCCCGGACGAGTGGGAATCCATGGTAGGGATTTTTACCGAAATGGAAGAACACTATTATGGCGAAGGTATCATTCAGGAAGCGTTGATGAAGGATTATCTCTGTAAAAAGTTATTCAACCGGCTTTCCGGTACCCTGGTGATCAGAGCGCGCTGCGGCAATAACATTACTGGCCTGGCATGTTGCAATATTCTTTATCCCTCGCCCCGATACAGCGGTCAGCTGCATATTAAAGAGCTGTATGTTTCTCAGTGCGATCGAAATAAGGGCACGGGTAAAGCGATAATGCGCTTTATAGCCCGGCTTGCGCTTGAACAGGAATGCCTTAGCCTTAGCTGGAACGCTGAAAAATCCAACCCCGGCGCTAAACGTTTTTATCAGGCTCTGGGAGGCAGAATAAATGATCATATCGTCAATTATTACCTCCACGGGGAGAGCCTGAGCAAACTGGCCTCAGGCATTTGAGAAGCACACGGTCACACTGCTTCCGGTAGTCAATAAACCGGTAAACCAGCAATGGACATAAGCGGCAATTTAACGACCCTGCCCTGAACCAGCGACCGGGTCGAATTTGCTTTCGAATTTCTGCCATTCATCCGCTTATTATCACTTATTCAGGCTTAGCAACCAGGCGTTTAAGGGCATCAATAACTGCCTTAAAAATTACGCCCTGCCCTGCCACTCATCGCAATAACGTTGCAATTCATTAAGCATTCTGCCGACATGGAAACCATCGCAAACGGCATGATGAACCTGAATCGCCAGCGGCATCAGCACCTTGTCGCCTTGCGTATAATATTTGCCCATGGTGAAAACGGGGGCGAAGAAGTTGTCCATATTGGCCACGTTTAAATCAAAACTGGTGAAACTCACCCAGGGATTGGCTGAGACGAAAAACATATTCTCAATGAACCCTTTGGGGAAATAGGCCAGGTTTTCACCGTAACACGCCACATCTTGCGAATATATGTGTAGAAACTGCCGGAAATCGTCGTGGTATTCACTCCAGAGCGATGAAAACGTTTCAGTTTGCTCATGGAACACGGTGTAACAAGGGTGAATACTATCCCATATCACCAGCTCACCGTCTTTCATTGCCATACGGAATTCCGGATGAGCATTCATCAGGCGGGCAAGAATGTGAATAAAGGCCGGATAAAATTTGTGCTTATTTTTCTTTACGGTTTTTAAGAAAGCCGTAATATCCAGCTGAACGGTCTGGTTATAGGTACATTGAGCAACTGACTGAAATGCTTCAAAATGTTCTTTACGATGCCATTGGGATATATCAACGGTGGTATATCCAGTGATTTTTTTCTCCATTTTAGCTTCCCTAGCTCCTGAAAATCTCGATAACTCAAAAAATACGCCCGGTAGTGATCTTATTTCATTATGGTGAAAGTTGGATCCTCTTACGTGCCGATCAACGTCTCATTTTCGCCAAAAGTTGGCCCAAGGCTTCCCGGTATCAACAGGGACACCAGGATTTATTTATTCTGCGAAGTGATCTTCCGTCACAGGTATTTATTCGGCGGAAAGTGCGTCGATATTTGCTGAGGTAATCGCATTAAGATTGCGGGTAATTTTTTCTGGCGACCAGTCCCACCAGGCTAATTTTTCCAGTGCCAGAATAGTTTCATCACAAAACCGTTTTTTAATAAGTTTGGCGGGATTCCCCCCCACTATCGCATAAGCAGGAACATCAGACGTGACCACAGCGCGAGAAGAGATGATAGCCCCGTTGCCAATTTTAACGCCTGGCATAATTAGCGCCTGATAACCGATCCAGACATCATTGCCAATCACCGTGTCGCCTTTATAGGGTAAGTCGCAAGGTTGCGGCGTACTCTCTTCCCATCCGTTCCCAAAGATATAGAACGGGAAAGTGGAGAAGCCGGCCACTTTATGGTTAGCCCCGTTCATAATAAACTGCACGCCTGTTGCAATGGCGCAAAATTTGCCAATGACCAGTTTGTCCCCAATAAAGGGATAATGATAAAGCACGTTGCGCTCGAAGTTTTGCGCGTCCTTCGGATCATCATAATACGTGTAATCACCGATGATGATATTTGGGTTCTTCACGGTATTTTTGATGAAACACACCTGCGGAAATCCTGGTAAAGGATGGATAGTGGTGGGTTCGGGTCCGTACATATTGTCTCCCTGAAGAGCGGCTAAAGTACTGTCAGATTAGTACACCTCACCGGATATTTTCTCTTAAAGACAAGATTGATGGCTGTTTCTCTGTCACAGGGGGCGCATTTAGCGTTCAGGTCATTGTTGTTGGCTGACGATTATTTTACGCTGGGCCAGCCTGCAACACGTCATATCACGCGGCGATAACACAGACTTTTCTTCACGCCGCGTAGGGTCTCCTTTTACTGTCAGCATCACTCATCCCTGAGTAACGCTGGACTGACAGCGAAAATAACGCGTTACGGGCTGGGTAACGTTAAGGTTAAATCCGCAATAGCAACCGGCTTGCCAATAAAATATCCCTGCACTTCATCGCAGTGATTTTTCTTCAGAAACGACAACTGATCGGCGGTTTCCACCCCTTCTGCAGTGACTTCCATGGAATAGGCTTTACCCAGATCGATGATTTTCTCCACCACCGACTGGTTCTGCTGCGATTCGCCCAGTGAAAAAATAAAGCTTTTGTCGAGCTTCAGTCCGTCAAACTGGAATTTACGCAGATAGCTCAGCGACGCATAGCCAGTTCCGAAATCATCAATAAGGATCCGCACCCCCATTTGCTTCAGGGTCTTCATGGTCTTACACGTATTTTCCGGTTCAGAAAGGGTGACGTTTTCAGTCACTTCCAGTTCCAGCCGTGTGGGCGGCAGCCCGGTATCCCTGAGAATGGTGATGATCCTGTCCGCCAGATCGCTGGCCTGGAACTCGACCGGTGAGATATTTACTGACACCGATAATCCTGGCAATGTCGTCAGCGTGTCGGTGCAGGCGTTACGGATCACCCAGTTGCTCAGACTCATAATCAGCCCGGTCTCTTCAGCCAGCGGAATAAACTGATCGGGCATCATGATGCCACGCTCCGGGTGCTGCCAGCGTACCAGGGCTTCCACCGCCTCCACTTTGGACGTTCTGAGGTTGAAGCGGGGTTGGTAAACCAGATAAAGCTGGTTTTCCTGAATCGCCGTTTTGAGCTCCGCCTCCATTTTTCTCCGCGCGGTGAGCTTCTCCGACATATCCTGACGATAAAAAACCCATCGGTTTCTGCCGGATTGTTTAGCCTGGTACAGGGCGATATCCGCAAAGCGTAAAAGGTCGTTCGCGCTGATGCTGTCATGCGGCGCCATCGCAATGCCCATGCTCACGCCTATCGTCACATCATTGCCATCAATGGTGAAAGGCCGGTTCAGTTCATAAACGATGCGCTGACAAATCTCCTCCACCTGCTCCGGCTGACTGGTATCGGCGAGCAGAACCATAAATTCATCGCCCCCCTGTCGGGCAACAAAATCACCGCTGCGTATGCAGTTTTGAAGGCGGGTGGAGACTTCGCCAAGCAGGGCATCGCCCGTTGAATGACCAAAAATATCATTGACGGGTTTAAACTTATCCAGATCGAGGCAAATCATTGAAAAAGGATGGTTTTTGGCCTCTTCTTTATTCAATTGGCCAGTAAGAAACTCTTTAATATGATACCGGTTAGGGAGCCCGGTTAATTCATCATGACGCGACAGGAACTGGACCCGCTGAGTGGCCTCGACTTCCATCGTGACATCCGTCGCCGCGCCACGGATCACCACCGAGCCATCACACTGAACCACAAATTTTGCCAGCAGCGTGCAATAGGACGTGGTTTGTTGATAGTTGGTGTAAGGACAGTTCTTGAAGGCAAACCGACCAGATGATTGCCGCTGGCTAATCCATTCCTGGAAAGCCTCTTTTCGGGAGGGGAATAATTCATCTAGCCCGCGTCCTGTCCAGTCACTGTTATCAAATCCCGTTAATACCGAAAAACGCTCCGATAACCAGAGTATTTTTAAGTTTAAATCGGTTTCCCACAGCCAGTCGCTGGTGGTTTCGCTGACATCCCTGAAACGTTTTTCGCTGGTGATAAGCTTGAGCCGTGCCTGTTCCAGAAGAAAACTATTTTCGTCATTAATCCTCGCCTTATGCATAATATGGCGCATTAAAATAACCGTTAAAATGACCGTTAATAGTACCGCCACAATAAGTAATGGCAGAAAATAAATGATCAACGACTGCCCCGGGTTTTCACTGTCCCAGCTAATTCTCACCACGCCATTTTTAACGCTTAGGGTAAATGCAGTCTGGTTATCTGCCGGAGAAATAACGGCATAGGATACTGCGCTAACATTTTCAAGCCCGGCATCATGCCCCATCGCCAGTAATTTTTCGGGCGTGAGCATTTCGACGAAAACCATAGTCGAAGGCTTATCCGGTAAGGTAGCGACACTCTCATCGCTGCCCGTTGTAATCCATGCGGCAGAAACTATTGCCGGAACCGAATCGATAAGCGTCATCATCGAAACCGGTTTTCCGTTGTTTTGATCCATTTCACGCAGTAAATCCGCTTTGACCGATTTGCCCAGCCAACTTTCCAGATCTCGCTGTTGCCGTTTTCCGTCGATAACACTGTATTGCGTAGCACCTTCCGGTGAGAGAACAAATACACCTTCATAGCCAAAGTTATTGTAAAGCGATTTTCCCAGGTTCTGTTTATCCCATGCCCATGAAAAATCATTCTTTATATGAAGGTGCTTGTAAGCATCGCCCCACTCTGCATTGTCTTTTAAATGACTGCGCAAGCTGAGCTGACGAGTATCCAGGGCTTTCCTTAATAAAAATTCAGCATGTTTGTCCGTAAGGGTATTAACGTTATTCTTTATGACCAGTAAGGAAATAATTGCGATGACGAAAATACCTATCAGCAACGTTGCCACATAGGTAAACGTTTTATTTATCAGGAGCTTGGTTTGCTCCGTTTCAGTAACGCCCATGTTAAGTGTCGTTATGCTCATCATTCGCCTTCTTAACTGTTATGTTCTTTTCTTTTCCTTACTCTCCGTTATCGGCACCACACAGCAGAAATTAAGAGTGAAATAAAAAGACCAGACGGTTAAAGGGCAAAAATTTGCTACCTTGATCAAATAAATTTAACGCTGTTGCTTTTCAACAATGAAAAAACTCTGCGCGCTGCCGGCCAGGGCCAGCAGCCCTGTTTTCACCCTATGCAGGCCTGATCGAGGCCCCTAAAAGTCATGTGGGTAACGGCTGTCATCACGATATGTAATAAAGAAAACCAACACGTTTACGAAGTAAAGAAGGCAAAATGTTTTATTTAAGACCGGGAATTACCTATTACAGCAATCGTCAATCCAGGGGTTTTGAAGGATAACAGCTTCTCTCTTCTTTTATAGCGTGCTAATGATGATCAGCAAATAGATAATTCTGCAAAGGATAGTCGCTATTAATTGTATTAACCCTTACCTGGAGACTTACTCATCATACAATAATATAAGAATGAAAGCATGGAAACGCATTCCAAAAAAAACAATAAGAAAAACATCAATAAATCATGGTGTTAATGGCAGCAAATAAACATCATAATACGCCGCATTTACTTCCATTTTTGTTAGATCCCTGCCCAAAAATAGTCAGATAAAAAATCTCAATGCTTATAACCAGTTAATATATGTGATTTAGTTTACATCATTTATAAAATTTAGTTGGTTTATAGAATATTTTTCAGGCAATCTTGATTTTGAACAAATACAAATATTCATTTTAAGTTAAGAGCTAAAAAATATAGCTTAAGTCAACAATACCGCCTGCTTCTACTCATAAAGAGTTAATTGTCAGGCTTATTTAACAATAAAAATGACATCCATAAGATGCTGCGTTTATCGCGTTACACACATCATTCACATCAGGAATCACTGCCATGAAACTGTCTATTCCATCATTTAAAAACCTTCCCGTCGCGGCAAAGTTGTTTGGTGGTTTTTCTATTCTCATTGCGATAATTATTGCCTCGTCACTCACCAGTATTTATCAGGCCGATAAGATAAAAGAGCGTGCCGAAAAAGGAAAATTAATCGCGGATATTCATGCCGACCTTAACACGGCGCGACGAAACCGCCTCACCTTTCAGATTAACCATAGTGAAAAGGCCATTGATGAAAATAAAGCAGCGATTGACAGAATGCGCCAGAAAGCGGCTATCGGGGATGCATTAGTCTGGTCTCCTGACACCCGTATTCTTTTTAATGATTTAGTCGAATACATTCCGGCCTATGATGTTGAAAGAGATACGTTTGTAAAACTCGAACGGATAACGCAGGCATCCTTAATAAGCCTGACCGCCCCGGCAATGCGTTCCAGCCTCAACAGTCTTGCTGAAAAAATTGACGACGGCAGCCTGGCAGTTAAACAAGCGTTGCAGTTACAAAACACGTTGAATCAGCTTTGGGATGATGTTTATAAAATCCAGTCAAGCCAGGGCACTACCGGCTGGTCAGAATTTAATACCGATTTGAAAGCCGCGTCAGAACTTACGCAAAATTTTTCATCTTTACTGCCTGCTGATACCTACGCCTCAATAAATGCATTTAATAAGCAATTGCAGGCGAATGTGAAAGCGTACGGTGAAGCCCGGCAAAATTCACTCAATGCCGCGGATCGTCTGACCGTCACGGCGGATAAGCTTGATAATGTGATGCAGCAGCTGAGCGAATCCCAAACCACCAAAAGCCTGACCAATATTCAGCACGTGATCATCATTATGATCGTCGTCGCTGTGTGCGCGGTATTTATCGGCATCCTTGTGGCCTGGCTGCTGACCCGTCAAATGACCCGTCAGATTCGCCATAATCTCACCTTAGCGGAACAGATTGCTAAAGGGGATTTAACCTGTGTTATCGAGCCACAATCTACCGATGAGCTGGGTCGCCTGACGATGGCGATGGCCGTCATGAATGACCGTCTGCGTGAGATGATCACCCAGATTAAGGAGTCTGTCTCTCATGTCGCCAATGCCTCTTCTGAAATCTCCGTGGGGAATATCGACCTCGCCTCCCGCACCGAAGAGCAGGCAGCGGCCGTTGTGGAAACGGCAGCCAGTATGGAAGAGCTGACCTCAACGGTGAAACGCAACGCTGAGAATGCCCGTGAAGCCAGTAAACTGGCGGTGGTTGCGGCGGAACATGCCCGTTCAGGCGGCAGTATTGTCTGGGATGTGGTTAACACGATGGGGTCCATTACCGAAAGCTCGAAAAAAATCAGTGAAATCATCAACGTGATTAATGGGATCTCTTTCCAGACCAATATCCTGGCGTTGAATGCGGCCGTTGAAGCCGCCCGGGCAGGTGAACAAGGCCGCGGCTTTGCGGTGGTTGCAGGTGAAGTACGGGCGCTTGCGCAGCGAAGCGCTAATGCGGCAAAAGAAATAGCCGACCTTATTAAAGAATCCGTTGATCGGGTGCATGCGGGCGCTGACATGGCGAACAAAGCAGGCAGCAGCATGGAGCAAATTGTCTCTTCCGTCACCAATGTCAGTGGGATTATGAGCGAGATTTCTGATGCTTCCGACGAGCAAAGCCGGGGCATCGATCAGATTGGCAAAGCCGTGACCGAGCTGGACGCCACCACGCAGCAGAATGCCGCACTGGTGCAGGAGTCTTCCGCTGCGGCATCTTCGCTTGAAGAGCAGGCCGGCCAGCTTGCGCGTCTGGTATCCGCGTTCAGATTAGGCAAAGAAGAGACGGTAAAACGTCAAAGTGCCGCAGTTTCGCCCGCGTTGCCGGTACGTCGTAATACAGCCCTGACCAGCGACAATGCAAGTTGGGAATCTTTCTAAGCCATTCGTTTGTAAGTCACTGCCCGGCAGGCTGAACCGTCGTTTAGTTTGCCGGGCTGATGACCGATTCTGATGCGGTTTACCAGGCATGCTACCGTTGCTCACGAAAGTGTTAATGGCTTTAATCTGCTTTGATATGCCGCACGGGATGCGCCCCTTCCTTCTGAAAATCGGTATTAGCTATTTGAGATAGCAGCAAGGAGAAGGCATTATTGCGGCTAATTTAAGAGGCCGGGGATTTATCCTTGCAACGCTACTTCACATTTAACTTTGCACAGATGCGCGTGGTGATACATCTGTGCGGTTTTCTGGTCTTCCTTTATAGCTTTACCATGCTGCCGCCCATGATGGTTGCCTTATTCAGTAAGGAACACAGCTGGTTTGCGTTCTTCACCACGTTCATCGCTTTTTTTCTTGTGGGCATGGGCGCATGGTTAGCCACTAAACGTGTCGGCATACAGCTCAGAACGCGTGATGGCTTTGTCATTATCGTGATCTTCTGGCTGTTGTTTTCTGTCATTAGCGCCATGCCGCTCTGGCTGGATGATTCCGTCGACCTGAGTTTTGTTGACGCGCTGTTTGAAGGGGTTTCCGGCATTACGACGACCGGGGCCACGGTCATCGGCGACATCAGCGCATTACCCAATGCCTATCTCTATTACCGGGCGCAACTTAACTTTATTGGTGGGCTGGGCGTTATCGTCCTGGCTGTTGCCGTGCTCCCTCTGCTGGGTATCGGGGGCGCAAAACTGTATCAGTCGGAAATGCCCGGTCCATTCAAAGAAGAAAAGCTTGCGCCGCGTTTAGCGGATACCGCGCGAAGCCTCTGGCAGACTTATCTGCTCCTCGGACTCGCCTGTTCGGTGGCGTATCTACTGGCCGGGATGCCCGCCTTCGATGCGCTCTGCCACGGGCTCTCCACCGTATCGCTTGGCGGCTTCTCGACACGCAGTGAGAGCATCGGGTACTGGAACAGCCCGGCAATAGAACTGGTGGCCGGTGTTTTTTCCCTGCTGTCGGCCATTAATTTTACCGCCTGGTTTATTGCTTTTAAAAAGCGCACGTTTAGCCCGTTTCGCCATAATGCCGAGCTGCATTTTTTTCTGCTGGTCACGCTGATTGTCGTGCTTATTACTGCATGGCAGGTCTGGCACGCCGGAATGTATGACGTATCGGACAGCCTTGTTCACGCTTTCTTCCTGAGCAGCTCAATGATTACCGATAACGGGCTGGCCACCGGTGATTATGCAAACTGGCCCGCGCATACCATCGTGCTGTTACTGACGGTCAGTTTTTTCGGAGGATGCGTAGGGTCAACCTGCGGCGGGATAAAAGCGTTGCGCTTTCTGGTGATGTTTAAACAAAGCCGGCATGAAATGCATCAACTGGCCCATCCACGCGCGATAATGAGTATCCGGGTGGGCGACAGTATCGTGACGGAACGTGTTCTGCATTCGGTATGGAGTTTCTTTTTCCTGTACACCCTGTTCACCGTTTTTTTTATCTGGGTATTGAACATCATGGGATATGACCTGATGACCTCCTTCGCTACGGTGGCGGCGTGTATCAATAATATGGGGCTGGGATTTGGTGAAACGGCCTCAACCTTTGGAACCCTGACGGATGGGGCAAAGTATCTGATGTGCGCGGCGATGATCATGGGGCGTCTTGAAATTTATCCCGTGCTGATCCTGTTTTCGCGCTTTTTCTGGCGAAGTTAACGCCCGCAGCGGCTTCACGGCTGGCCGGTCACAGCGACCTGCCTGATCGGCCAGCCATCAGGCGCACCGCCCGACGCGATAAACACCGCGACAGCTTCGCCCTGCCGCACGCAGTAAGCGAAAAAAGGTGACGTCAGTGCGAGAAAGCCGCTCCCGGTTATCGCCGCCTGTCAGCGCTTTTCATGGCGCAACCGATCATGTTGTTCAAGCTCATACTCAATGAACGCGTTTATCATGGCCCGATAGATTTTTTCAATAATCTCTTCGGGAAGCCCTGTGACAGCGGCTTTTTCCCGAACCTTATCGATCACCTGTTGAACGCGATCCGGCGCACGCACGGCAGAATGATCGGTTTTGAAGTCGGCAGCGGCTTTAACGCATTCGGCGCGTTGAGTAATAAGGTTGACCAGTTCGCTGTCAATCTGATCAATCTGCTTTCTGACGCCTTCAAGCGTGGTGAAAAGCATTTTCCTGAACCCTCAAGCTAGTACATGAGTACCAAGAATACCTCTTACTCAGCATCTAACAAGATATATTTCGATTCTGTTGCTTTAACGCGGATCAGCTTCTTATTTTTACGAAATACCGATGATGTGTTAATCGTCAGAAAGCGTTTTTTCAAAATCATTCGCTTTAAATGCAACCCCCTTTTATTAGGGGTGAAGGTTGCATTGACAGAAAAATACCCGTGAAATATATTTAAAAATTGTAAACAATTTGTCTTATATTGAAGATAAGTTAATTATTGTAAGGATTACAATGAAAAAATTGTTATTATGCGGTCTGGTTCTGGCCTCAACTTCCTGTGCTGATTTTCAGAAAAACATGAGCGACCAGATGAAAGCCGTCAATGCGGCGCTGACGCCAAAAGGAACGAACGCGGTACAGACTACCTCTTCCAGACAACCGGGCACCGTCACGAACGAACAGTGCAAAACCAGCGTGGGCAAGACCAAAGACTATTTTGAACAGATCGTTGGTTTCAAGCTGAATGAATCCAACGCGTCAAACTTTACCTCTTTCTCTGAGTCTTATAATTTCAAAATTTCCGATCGCAAAGACCGCCTGGGTGGTAATTGGGCAATTTGTATTATTTCTATCGATCCGCAAACCAATAAAGTCACAACGTATTCGATGCCGACCTAATAGTACGCTGAGGATGCAAAACACGGGGGCGGATAACGCCCCCGTTATTATTTTGTCGATATTAAAAACTGAAGCGCCCTATTTCCCGCACCCACTCCTTTACTGGTGTTGAAAGAATATTTCACACCCCGGGCATCCTGTGCTTTCCCTATAAATGCGACAGCCTGGATAACGCTTTTTTAAAACATCGTCTGTTACGTCATACCTGGCTTCACCAAATATCGCCTGATGCGCTGACCATACAGCCCAATAGCCAGACCCGTGACAATCAATAACAGCGCGACCATCTTCATCGTCGTAATGGTTTCCCCGAAAATCACTGCAGAACCGAGAATGCCGTAAACCGGCACCAGCAACGACAAAGGCGCTACTGTTGAGACCGGATAATGTTTTAGTAGCGAGTTCCATACCCAATAACCAAACAGGGTATTCGGGTAGACCTGGAAAAGTATTGAAAACACGGCGCGGCCATCCAAGTGACTGATGAGTTCGTGATAGCCCCCTGCGCCGTTGACCAGCCAGCCCAGCAGGAAAAGCGGTATAGGAGAAAACGCGCTCGACCAGACTAAAAAAGCAAACACCTGTTTGGTGGCGATTTTTTTGTTAATGACATTGGCAATGCTCCATGCCACCGCGCCCGCAAGCACCAGCAGCATGCCGGTGAACGTGACCGAGCCATCCGTAATGAAAAATATGCTCAGTAACCCGATACAAGAGAGCGCAAAACCGGCCATTTGATATCGGCCCAGCGGCTCTTTGAAAACCCAACTGCCCGCTAACAACGTGAAAAAGGCGCTGAACTGAAGTACCAGCGAAGCAATCCCCGCTGAAAGCCCGGCCTTAATGCCCAGGTTTACCATGCCCCACAGCCCCACACCAAAAACCAAACCATAGCTAATCAGATACCGCCACGGGACATCCGGTTTTTTAATAAAGAAGAGCGCGGGTAGCGCACACAGCGTAAAGCGAATCCCGGCCAGAATAAACGGATCGACCGAGTGCAGCCCTAACTTGATAACCGAAAAGTTAACGCCCCAGATTGCGGTGATCAGCACGGCGAGCAGTAAATGGGGTAATTTCATGAGTGACGGGATCCCAACCAGAAGAGAAACGCGCAGGCGCTAACCAGCGCACCTGCGTAACAAACCGCGTGCCATCCCCAGAGCGCGTAAAGCTGGGTGGCGGCAATCGCACCCAGTGCGCTGCCCAGCGAATAAAAACACATGTAGGCCCCGACCAGGCGGCTCGCCGCATCGGGTCGGGCGGCAATGATCAGGCTTTGATTGATGACATGGACTGTCTGAACGGCGAAATCCAGCATGATGATCCCGAGAACCAGCCACCCCAGCGCGATCTCCAGTAAGCCGACAGGCAACCAGGAGAGTGTCAGCAACGCCAGCGCTAAGCCGGTGGCTCGTTGCCCTATCCCTCTGTCGGCCCATAACCCGCCCCGGGAAGCAGCCAGCGCACCAGCCACTCCCGCCAGACCAAACATGCCCGTCTGGGTGTGGGATAACGACATGGCGCTGAGCGGCATCACCATGGACGTCCAGAGCATGCTGAAAGCGGCAAAAATTAACAGCGCCAGTATGCCTCGTTTACGCAACTGCGGTTCCGTGATAAACAGCCGGAATACCGACAGCAGCAGAGAAAGGTATGACATGCGCGCTGTCGCTGTGGTCGTTGCGGGCATCACCCTCGCCAGGGTAAGCGATATCAGTAATAGCAGGCACGCGGCAGTGAGATAAACCGCCCGCCATCCCGCCAGGTCGGCTATCGCACCGGATACGAAGCGTGCGAATAAAATTCCCAACACAATGCCGCTGGTCACGCTGCCGACGACCTTGCCCCGCTGTTCAGGGGCCGCAAGCGTCGCGGCCCACGCGACCATCAACTGCGCTACCACGGCCATCAAGCCCACCAGCAGCATCGCGCCCAGCAGCATCGTAAAATTCGCGGCCAATGCCGCCGCGGTTAATGCCAGTACGGAAAGCATCAACTGAACAATCACCAGCGTTTTACGGTTGACGCGATCCCCTAGCGGAACCAGAAAGATTAACCCGACTGCGTAGCCGGTTTGCGTTGCGGTAATAACAGCGCCCATCGAACCAGGTAGAACATTCAGGCTTTCGGCCATAGATGCCAGCAACGGTTGCGCGGAATAAACATTCGCCACCGCCAGCGCGCAGGTCAGTGAAAACAAAAACAAAATGCGAGGCGACAGCGGGGCAGCGTTTGCTGCCGTCCCCTCTTCCCCGGAAACCCTCACCTCACCTGCCATGCAGCGCATGTCGCTTTCCCTTTTGGTTGCTTTTTAAAACCAGAGTGCCTGCATAATTAACAGTAAGAGTTTTCTTTTGCAACTTCTTTTCGGTGAGTTTAAGCTGGCGCCAGTCCGCATTGAGCAGAACAGGAGAACTGAAATGGCTAAACAGGAAGCGCTCAGAACCAGCGAGTGCCCCGTCGCCAGAACCTTAGAATCGATTGGCGAACGCTGGTGTTTAATGATCATTCGCGAAGCCTTTGACGATGTTCGCCGGTTCAGTGAGTTTAAGAAAAACCTGGGACTGGCGAAAAATATCCTCGCCGCCCGTCTTAAACATCTGGTGGATATTGGCGTGTTTGAGATTTGCCCGGCCTCGGATGGCAGTGCCTATAAGGAATACATCCTGACCGAAAGGGGGCGCGCCGTGTTTCCCATCGTTGTCGCCATGCGCCAGTGGGGAGAACGCTATTTGTTTGAAAAAGGTGAGATTCATTCGGTGTTGCTGGATAAGCACAATGGCAAACCTTTACTCCCTTTGAACGTGTGCTCAACGCAGGGAGAGCGGCTTGATCCCGCTGATTGTTATCGTGAACGCGTGGTAACAGGGGATGAAAAGTGAGTGAATATGGGCAAGGAGGTAAAGCGGTCAGTAAGCGCACCTGCTTTTTACCCCTGCCCTTACATGAATGACATCTGACGCGCCGTAAAGCGCCGGGCATTATTCACACGATCAAGACCAGGGCGGCGAATAGCGACGATTTAACATGCCCTTATATGATGGGGATATAAATATCATAAGAGACTTTATTTTCTGAAAACTGGCGAAATTGCATTAAATGCGGCTCGTCGCGGACGCTGAGACGATGTTTAGCCATAGTCCAGATATACAACATTTTGTTTTTCTTACCGTAGGTTTCCCAGTCCCCATCAAAACTCATCTTCGCATACTTCCCGCCAAGCGTATGGTTGCGCATATTCTCCCCTGCGCCGGAAGATGGAATATAGTCGATAGTCACTTCAGCAAAATGCCCCATACTTTTATTTATTGCTTCAGGCCGACGACCAGAAATCGCAATCATTTCAACGCTGCCTTTATTTTCAATTAACAGCTTTCTGATTCTTTTGGTCACGTCTTTAATATTAGGGTTAAAAATATGATCGTAATCCGTCACGCGGTGTGAATAGCGGAACGATTCATTGAGTTCACAAAAGCTCACCTCTGGCACACCCATGTTTTCCAGCGTCAACGACGGCTGATAACGACTGAAATCCCAGGATGGCGCATTCCGGTATTCCGAAGGCGTTTTTCCCGTCACTTTTTTAAACGCTCGCGCAAAGCCCTGACTGCTATGGTATTGAAACATATTTGAAATATCGATTACGGGTAGCGAGGTCATTCGTAATAAAGACGCGGCATAGCTGATTCTTCTAACCAGCAAATACTCGCCAGGCGATAACCTGTATCGTTGTTTGAACCAATATTCAATGGTTCTTCTGCTGAACCCGGTTTTCTCAACGATAGGTTGAACACTGGCAATGGACAAAATATTCTCGTCTATCCAGTTTAATATATATTGATTCGTTGCTTCTTTCACTTTACGCCCTTTAGCCCTTGTCACTTATCTAAAGAGATTGAAATTAATGGCTGCCAATATTGTCTGGTTTTCAATCACATTAAGTATAACTGAGGGCAGCACGGAAAGTTAAGCATGTAAGCGCGTTCACTCACCAGCATTACAAAACTTTTAATGAAAATTGAAGAATTATTAATAAAGCCTTTACACGTATTTAATCAATATACGGGTAAAGCCTATGACTGATTAATTATCGAGAAGCGGCTTATTATTCGCAACACGATGATGCCTGACGCAAGATCATATCCCTTACTGGTACAACGCGGACATTATCCCCCGCCGCGCAAACGCTCCTGTCTTATACGTTATGATAAAGATACTTGCGGCGCCGTTGCTTTAGTTTTCATCTCTTGACCTGAAGTTTACTTGAGGTTTTAGAGTGAAGCCTCTGGTTCTGAAGAGGAAAGTTACGGATATGAAAGAGATTGATGTAGGTTTCACGCACGTCGCTTTTGTTGTAAGGGATTTAGAGAGAAGTATCTCGTTTTATGAGCGCTATGCCGGTATGACTGTTATTCATCGGCGCGAACCTGATGTTCCGGATGCCCGTAAAGTCGCATGGCTGAGCGATCGGACCCGTCCTTTTGCGCTGGTTTTGGTGCAGGCAGATAATGTCACTGATACGCCGTTGGGCAATTTCGGCCATCTTGGCGTTGCCTGCGCCAGTCGCGAAGAAATCAATACAAAAATCACTATGGCCAGGGCTGAGGGCGTTTTACGCAAAGAACCGGTAGAGGCCGGCGATCCCGTGGGTTATTACGTTTTCTTCGCTGATCCTGACGGTAATACACTGGAGCTCTCTTACGGGCAACGCGTTGGGCTCGAAGTGATGAGTAACGCATCGTAATAAAATCAACTGGATGTAGGATTGCTCGCTTCCTCAAGCTTCCCTGCTTGTAAACACCGGGAAGCGAGCAATGCCCGCTGCGAGCGAGAAGCGGACATGGTTGCCTTAACTGTTAACTGTCTGCGCCTTCCACCAACACAAAGGTTCCGCTCGCAGCACCAGCACGTATTGCCCTTGCGGCCTGATACCCTGGACTCTCATAGAACCGTTTAGCCTCTGCAAAAGAAGAGAACTCAAAAACAACATGCCGTTCATGAGATTCTCCCTCAAGATTTTCATACTGCCCGGACCAGGCAACGATCTTCGGATTAAAATCCTTCAATACCTCTCCTGCAGCCCGGGCATATTCAGCGTATACAACGGGGTCTGAAACCGTGACATGAGCGATTAAGTAACCTTTCTTCATTTCTCTTTATCCTTTGTTAATGATGCTGTATGGCAATGCAAGCGGCGGGTGAGCCAGGACATTTAAAAGCCCCGTGCTACGACCAGCGCTTTTGAAATAAATGGTGTTGGATAGCGTTCTGCATCCTGGTGTTCGATCATCCCAACCGGATAATGAGGAGACATAGCGCTCATCGCATCAAGATGGGCCCGTTCTTCTGCAGTCAGAACGATGTCTGTCTCGCCAGGGTTCCCGGTGAGTTGTGCGGCCCGTTTTACACCGATAATGACGCTGGTGAGACAGGATCTGGCCAGTAATCCTGCGAGCGCCATCCTCCTTACCGAATAAGTTATGCGGGTAACGCGGCGTGAAGGTAGTCTATTAGGTGCCGGTGTCCTGATAAATAACCGGAAAAATAACGCACTGTTACCCAAATGGTGAACAATGAAAAACCTTGATGCACTGATTGTTTTTACTCGTGTGGCAGAAATGAAGAGCTTTACTCAGGCAGCGGAAAGCCTGGGTATTAAGAAAGGGCGCGCCTCAGTGGTGGTCCGGGCGCTTGAACATGATGTAGGGGCTACGCTTCTGCACCGTACGACGCGAACCGTACAGTTGACAGAAGATGGACGTGCTTTTTATTCACGCGCGCGCGACCTGTTGGCAGAAGCAGAAGAGTTACGGTCAATGTTCGCCACTTCCGGTATGCCACTGCGTGGACGGTTACGCGTTGATATGCCGTCTGTGCTGGCGCAAAGCGTGGTGATCCCTGCCCTGCCGCAGCTGCTGAAAGCACACCCGGAACTGGAGCTGGAGCTTTCAAGCACCGATCGCCGTGTCGATTTGGTTCAGGAAGGATTTGACTGTGTGGTGCGTCTGGGACCGGTCGTGGATGAAACCCTCATTGCCAGACCATTGGGACATCTACGTATGATTAATGCAGCAAGCCCGGGCTATCTGCAATGCTTCGGCATGCCAAAGACGATTGATGATCTTCTTAACCAGGGACACAGGATGGTTCATTACATGCGGAATTTTGGCTCGAAGCCTGCCGGATGGGAGTATCCAACAAGCGATGGCTATAAGACGGTCATGTTACCTGGCACAGTGAGCGTCAATAGCGTACCGGCTTACCACGAGGCAGGACTGGCGGGATTAGGCTTAATTCAGGGCGGGTATTCCTCACTGTTAGCGCATATTAAACGTGGGGAACTGATCGAGATCCTTCCTGATTTACGCCCTGAGCCGCTTACTGCCTCTTTTGTTATCGCGCACCGGCGTAATTTGTCGCCACGTGTAAAGGCCTTTATGAACTGGATGGAAGAAACATTAAGACCGTATTTCGATTGATGGCAGCATTGAACTGCTATTAAAAAAGTTGTGAATGTCCATTTTTGGCACTCAGGGGATATTCACAGCTGCGACTACCGTTTGCCCACGCGAGAGTGAAGTTAAGGCGCTGTGTCATAAGAGAATGTCGAATGGCTGGCCTCATCTGCAGGCAGAGGGTAGCTGATCCTGGTAGACGCTTTCAGTTTGTCTGGTCGAAAGATAATTAATACTCTAATTTTGATAACGTTAAGCTAAGTAAGAGGCATAAGACGTAAAGCTAAAGGACAGACATGACAGCATATTCAAACTCTGATGCGATAAGGGAATTACGCTCGACCTTAGACAAGGCGCCCGCTGGCGCGGTAAACGGAGAATGGTTCTTTATCACTGAACAGGCTGGCGTCTCAACGCAAACCGGAGGCTACACGTATGCCGACGGAAGTCACGTTGCAGAGGGTAACCACGCCCTTAAGAAGGTCCGGGAAGTCGTCCAGAAACTCGAAGCATCAAGGACTCAGCCCTTTAATAAAGTTATCGTTCACTGGACAAGGTCTAAAATACCGTTCGTACGGGGGCGCGTTACTGTTGACACACTCTTCGATGAGACAATTGTGCCACGCGGTCCTCAGGACCCAATTTATGAGGTAGCTGCTGTAGCAAGGCGAGCCTTTTGGGAAAGGTATGGCAGCGTCTCAGATGGCTTTACGGTTGAACGAGATGACGCAAACGTTCACAACCAGACGAACTGGTTCGGGCCCTATCGTCGGGTGCTCAACACGAAGCGCAACACCACATTAACGCTGGCCACTGATGGCCTCTCGACGCCCTGGGCTGGCATTGCAGACCCGGAAAATGGCGTGGGATGCGAGCTTTTTATGGAGTTAGACGCTTCGGATATTGCCCGCCACCCGATTAATGACTGGGCTCATCTCTTGATTAACCTGGGCGATCTCGTCGCCGATGGGTTTCAGGTTGCGGCCGATGTTGAAAAATATGGCGCAATCCTGTTTTGCATGCTTACAGACGACTTTAACCCATTGACTCGAATCATCCTCAGCCTTGATGGTCGCAGGATTGATAATTTGCCTTTCGGTTCCGTTCCGCTGATCCGTGTAACGCCGATAGCAGAGTCGGAGATTGAACACCTGGACCAATCCGATGAATGGGCATCAAACGCCGCAAGACAGGCTCTCGCGGCACGGCAGATAGAAACATAGACAATTATCGCGCAGTAATTCATGCCTCTTACGGGGCAGAGTGAGTTCAGTCACCTGCCTTAAAACAAGAACAGTATCAAATGATTTAATCTTGTTCCGCTGTGAGCGAACAGCGGACGCTGACTACACGCGAGGTGTGGCGAACGCCATCACTTTTAAAGAAAAAAGCCACCTTTTCAGGTGGCTTTTTCAGTGAACCTTCACGTCATTAAGAGTCATACAGCAAAGCACTTCCTGGCATGCTCTTCCACGAACGCCGTGACGGTTTCCGGCGCTTCAAGGGGCGGGAAGTGGTTCACGCCTTTCAGGATTTTCAGCTCCGCGCCACCGCCCAGCACCTGCTGCAGCGCCGTTGCAAACGGAAGCGGGTTTGGCGCGTCATTTTCGCCCTGCAGAATCAGCGCAGGCGCGGTGATTGCATCATATTCATCGGCCATTTCATGGTTCAGGAACGCAGCGGCATTGGCCTGCATCGAGTGCGCTGGCCATTTAGCCGCCTCTGCGCCCACGCTTTCGGTAACCCCAAACGGCTGATAAAACGCTACGGCGCCGGAAGGCGTTGATACCGCCTCACAGACCATATCGATCGTCATACCCGCGTCACGCATCTGCTTCCCGTCCACGTAGCAGGCGGTGTACACCAGCCCGGCAACCTGCTGCGGATATTTCACCGCAAACGTGGAAATGATGTTGCAGCCGATGGAGTGAGACACAAGCACGACCGGCCCCTTTATGCCGGCAGCATCAATCACGGCTTTTAAGTCCTCAGCGTGGCGGGGAATGCTGTAAGCCTCCGGCTGCAGCGGTTTAGCCGAGCGCCCGTAGCCGCGGCTGTCATACGCGACCGTATAAAATTTTTCACACAGCGCATCCGTCTGCGCCTGCCAGATATCACTGATGCCAAAGTATCCGGCAACGAAAACAACCGGCATGCCCCGGCCCTTTGCATCAAAGTAAATCTCAATGCCGTCGTCGGTAGTTGCGTAAGACATTCTTCATTCCTCATGTGTTAACAGTCACAAAAGTATAAAGAGCGTGCGGTGCGCTCCGTGAGCGGCAGGAAAGTCATAATTCGATGATTTCAGGCCAAGTTAACGGTAGCCGGAAGGTTAGGAGGAACGCACGACTAAGGTCTTACGGTATTTGCTGGCGGCTGTGCCGGATATAAGCGCTGCGGCCAGCACGACAAGAAGCGTAAGGTTTCCGGAGATTTATCATTGACCCTATTCCATCGAATGTTGACCTGTGCGCGGCTCACGCCCGGCCCGCAGCCTTTTTATACTGCCTGCTCAATGCACAGACCGCACGGCTGCGGTTCCTCTGAAGGAGTAAAGAATGCAACTGACTCAAATACGTAACGCCACGCTGAAGCTCGATTATGCCGGCGTCCGCTTCCTCATCGACCCGATGCTTTCTGACAAAGAAGCCTGGCCCGGTTTTCCTGGTACCGCGCGTTCGCACCTGCGCAACCCCATGGTCTCGCTGCCGGTTTCCGTTGAAGAGCTGCTGGATGTGGACGTGATTATCGTAACGCACACGCATCAGGATCACTGGGACGAGGCGGCGCAGCAACTGATTCCCAAGGACCGGGTGATTTACACGCAGAATGAGAGCGACGCGACGCTCCTGCGCTCGCAGGGCTTTACGGCGGTCAGCGTGCTGGCAGACACCAACGTCATCGCGGGCATCAACGTTGCAAAAACTGACGGCCAGCACGGCAGCGATGAGGCGTACGCTATCCCCGAGGTTGCCGAGCGGCTGGGCGACGCGTGCGGCCTGGTCTTTTCTGCAGAGGGTGAAAAGACGCTGTACGTGGCCGGGGATACCATCTGGGTCCCGCCTTACGCGCAGAGCCTGGAAAAATTCGCGCCTGACGTTGTAGTGCTTAACATGGGCCTGGCGACGGTAGACGGAATGGGTGCCATCATCATGGGTAAGCAGGACGCGCTGCGCACGCTCGAGGTGCTGCCTTCGGCCACGGTGGTGGCGTCGCACCTGGAGGCCGTCAACCACTGCCTGCTGAGCCGGGACGAACTGCGCGCCTTTGCAGCGGAAAACGGCATTCAGGACCGGGTACGGGTGCCGGAAGACGGCGAGACGCTGAATTTCTGACGCACATACGCACCGGGGCGGTAGACTACGGCCTGCCGCCCGTCAGGACGAAAAAGCAGGATAAAAATCGCGGTTTAAATCAGTAAGGGTTCAGATGATGTCCACTTCCACTCTGCACGTTGCCGTTATCGCTACGCCGGGCTTCAGCCCGTTCCACTTTTCCGTGCCGTCGATGGTTTTCGACAAGGCAATGCCGGAGCCGGGTCTGTTCAGCGTGGATATCTGTGCTGAGAAGCCCGGTGTTGTGGCGTCCGATATCGGTATTTCCATCAATGTAGATCACGGGCTTGATCGGCTTGATAAGGCGGACATCATCGTTGTGCCGTTCTGGGAGCATCCCGAAACGCGCCCTGATGCGGCGCTGCTGGAGGCGCTGCGCAGCGCCTGGCAGCGCGGGGCCGAAGTCGTGGGACTGTGCCTTGGGGCGTACGTGCTTGCCTACGCCGGACTGCTGAACAATCGCAGAGCGTCCACGCACTGGGAGTTTGAGCGGGACTTCGCCGCACGTTTTCCAGAGGTGCGACTTGACAGCAACGCGCTCTATACCAGTGACGAGCGCCTGATAACCTCAGCCGGGACGGCCGCGGGCATCGATTGCTGCCTGAACATCGTGCGTGATCATTACGGAACCGCGCTGGCTAACCGTGTAGCCCGACGGATGGTTATTCCCCCGTACCGGGAAGGCGGGCAGGCGCAGTTTATTGAGCATGCGGTGCCGGAGACGACGCGCGACGAACAAATCAACGATCTTATCGACTACCTGCGTCGCAACCTGGACAAGCGACACGATATTGACTCGATTGCGGGCTTCGCCGGCATGAGCCGGCGTACGCTGACGCGACATTTCCACAAGGCAACAGGTATGACGGTGGGGGACTGGCTCAGCGCCCAGCGCCTGCAGCGCAGCCAGGAGCTACTGGAAACCACCGATCACAGCATTGAAACCGTGTCGTCGCTGGCGGGATATCAGTCACCGGTCTCGTTTCGGCAGAGCTTCAAGGCCCGCTTTAACGTCAGCCCCAGCGAGTGGCGCCGGACCTTCCGTGGCCCTGGTCTGATATAGATCCGGGCTGGCTGCCGATACTGCTGCGCACCGCTTCCGGCTCATTATCGTTTTATGATTACTTTCGCATCAGCCTGCTTCACTGAACCAGGCCGGGGCTGCTGCGCGCAAAATTCAGAACACAGACATGACACGTATGCCAGTGCAGGTCTATATCCTGTCGGGCTATCAGGCGTTTTTCAGACCGTTTCATCATGATGATGGCGGTCGTCTCGCCGGACAGATGCTCGCGCCCTTGCCTGACATTTACTGTGAGGGTAATCCCTTCTTCAAATCGGGACTCCCGTTTTGAGATCGAGCTTAAACGACTCCCAGCCTCCTGGTGGATCCCACTCTCCAAAGCCAAACACCGTATCATTCTCTATTGATGTAATGATCACGCCATCAATGGCGCACTGCCCGGATTTCCAGAGAATGCCCGCTGCCATATCAATCAGAAAAACGTGGCAGTAAGTAGTGACCATAACCCGATCATATAGCCTGTCAGAATGGACGTCAGGAATTGAATAAATATGACCAACGTAATCACCGAGTGGATGGCTTTTGAACGAGTGTGTGGCCATGTCAATAATATGAAAGTGATCGCCACAAATGATTGCCATATGGGAGTCATTCAGGAGAAATTCAGAAAAGGCGCTGGAAATCAGCCAGCCATCCTCATCGGCTCGAACATACAACTGTAAAATCAAAATGGGCTCAGCGTTTTTACTGATTAGCAGTCGCCGATCCTTTTCTCCATTAGTGCCAAAGGGATTGACGTCGATGATTGAAACACCTTCCGTTTCATCACCGGGCGTTGGTTGTTCAAGATAGGACGCTTTTAATGTCATTGAGCATTCAGATTGGGGAAGCAGAAGAACCCATACTACTTTACAAGTTCATGTCACGACACCACCGTCGTTGCTCCTGCCCATGTTGCATATTCTGTTGTCCAGCCCCTGCAGATGAGTGAATTCCGATATCAGCAATGTCCGCTTCTGGCGCAAAGCGGACTTTAATCATCAGCATGTTGTCAAAGGTCAGGACGGACGTTCAGGGTGAAAATGATGCGTGCCGCTTCGTCGCAGATACGCCGTCAGGATAACTTGTCCGCTCAGGGCAATAATCAGTACCTTTTCTTCCTGAAAGACAATAATCCTCCTTAATTAGTGCCTGCCCTGCATCAATCTCTCTCCTCTTTTCCGCAGATCCGAAAACCTCAGAAGTCGGATCCCCAGACTAATCTCACGCAGTAATCGCCGCGTGCGGTTAGCGGTTAGCGGTTAGCGGTTAGCGGTTTGAGATCTTTGGTTCTACCGATTGCCAGATTTCAAGATCCCAGTTGCCATCATGAGCATCGCAAAGGTAGTTTTCGAAACAAACGCCGCGCGCAAGTTCGTAATCGCTGTTTTCAATCTCAAGGTACAAATCGCTCCATGCTTTTGCGTAAGCACCGTCCCGCACAAGCGTATGCCACACGGCGTATAGCCCTCCCGGCACAATTTCTTCTCTGAATGCCGTTCCGGTAATGTCTACCTGTGTTTGCGCATCAACCGTAAGCGCGACATCGGCACGCAAGTCGGCAACACCCGTTTGCGCTGGATTATCCCAATAAAACACCAGCGCTTCCCGGTAAATCACGCCCCGCTCCTGTGCCCAGCCAATAATTTGTTGAAAAGCAACAGGTACCGTCTCGCTCCATGGGCCACCAACGCGCGCACATACGATGTTCCGGGGAAGCGCATTTTCAAACCGTAAACACATAAATCCTCCGCACCATTATTAAGAAAACGTTTATAAACGCAGCAGCCCGCCATCAACCACGTACTGGCTACCTGTGACATAACTGGCATCATCAGATAATAAAAATAACGCGACAGCGGCCGCTTCCTCCGGTGTTCCTGGGCGCTTCATCGGCACAATAGCGCGGATTTGCGCGTCATATTGATCACGAAATGGTGCCGGGATCGCTTCGAGCAAACTGGTTTCTATCGCACCTGGAACGAGCGCATTCACCCGGATCCCTCGTGCTGCAAAAGCCGTTGCCCAACAGCGAACCAGCGCTAGCTGCGCCCCTTTACTGGCAGCGTAAATCGCAGCAAGCGGTGTTCCTTCATATGCGGCGGTCGATGCGGTCAGAACCACAGATGCACCTACTTTCAAAAAGCGGGCAAGACAAGATATTTGCAGTACCGCGGCACGAACATTGTTCTTCATCATATTATCGAACAGCGCGGCACTACCCTTTTCGGCAGGTGCAAAAGCCAGCTGCCCGGCATTTAGCCATAAGCCATCCAGCATGCCGAAGGAGGCTACCGCTTCAGCCAGCGCTTGCGCCGCTGCCGGCTCGGCTCCGTCGTTTTGCATCAACCGGGCAGCAGGTGGCAGCACCTTACGAAGGCGCGCCAGTTTACGCGCATCACGCCCGGTGATTATGACTTCCCCCTCTTCCGCAACAATGCGTTGCGCCCCTGCCAGACCAATACCACTGCTGGCTCCCGTAATGACAATTTTCTTACCTGTGAACCTGGCCATCCCGTCTCCCTGAAGCCGTTTCTCTGCTAAACCACGTTTTTTATCTTCAATCACAATTAAAATAAAACAATAAAAACTTATTGTAAAACGATAAACATCAGGCTAGCCTGCAATCACTTCAACTATCTTTGCTAGGAGAGGCATCGAATGAAAAGAAGTCTGCAACATGGTGTTTTGTTCTCAGGATTACTCATCTGTGCGCCGACACACAGCGCAGAGTTGTCCGGTTTTGCCGGGCTGGGCGTCAGTGCGAGCCCCATTTACTCCGGTTCAAACCATATGGCAATGAGACCACTGCTAAAGGCGGGCGTGAATCTTCAAAGCGAAAAATGGGGACTATTTGGTTTGTCTACCGACGGCCTGATATGGGGGCTGACGCCGGACACCCCCTTTAGCGTAAGCCTGCTGTTAACACAAGATGAGGCGCGCAAAGAGGTGTTTAACTACCCGTTTTCCAGCAGAAAAAACCGCGATCTACAAGGAATGGGTAACCTGTCTGCAGCGTTGATGGCGGGTACAGACCTGCGCTACCAACTAGAAAACTGGGCGTTGTGGCTGCGCCTGTTAACCGCCACTGAAAAGCAGCGATATGGCGGCGAAGCACCGGGCAGAAGCCTGATCGTCACGAGCGGCGCGGAAACCGAACTCTGGCGCTGGCAGAATGCCGCGCTATCGATCGGGGGCGACATAAGCTGGGCGAACAGTGGCTACCAGCAACGTCACTACGGTGTAACGGCGCAGCAGGCGCAACGCACCGATTTTGCAGTTTATTCCCCTTCGTCAGGCCTTCAGCAAGGAGGTTTGTATGCCGAAGTGGTATGGCATTTCGATAAAAATCTGGCGGCAGGATTGACAAGCCGTGCGCAGTATCTGTTCGATGCAGCGGGGAGCAGCCCTCTGGTCAACAGCCGAATGCAGTACACCCTGTCGTCACTGATTCAGTACACATTCTGAGGCGGAGCCATGAGCAAATGTCACTTTCGCAGCCGCGCGCGACTGCTTGCTGCGAGCGCGGTATTTATCGCACTGATTGCCGCCGGTATTTACCTGCAACCTGGTTTCAGCACTCCGTCTCCTCGCCAGACAGGAGACGCCAGTTTGGTGTCGTTTTTAACGCCGTTATTGAAAGGATCGCGAGGCAGCGTCGCCGCCGCGCTAATTACTCCGCGCGGTGTACAGTACGCCCTCTGGGACAGTGATTACAACCAGCAATATGAAATCGCCAGCCTGACCAAAACCATGACCAGCAGTTTACTGATGGACGCGTTTCGCCGGGGTGAGGCGACAGCGCAAACCCGCGTCGGGGATCTTATTCCTGAAATCAGCGGCCCGGCGCGAGAAATTACCCTTGAGCAACTGGCATCGCATCGCTCTGGTCTGCCGCCGCTTGCCTCATCGCTGCGCCAGAAGATCCGGGTGATCAGACAGATAATCCTGCGTGAAAACTTCTGGGAGTATGACGAAAAATCAGTCATCGAAATGGTGAATAACACCCGCTTAGCCACGCCCGCCAGATTTGATTATTCCAATACCGGCTACGCCTTACTGGGACTTGCGCTGTCGCGAGCAGCGCATCAGACTTTTAATTCGCTGTTGCAAACGAGGGTTTTTGCGCAGGCGAAAATGACAAACAGCGTTGTTGCCGAAGCATTAACCCCCGGCACGCCCACGTTTCACCACGGTTGGGCGGTGTCCGGATTTGCCGAAGCGCCATGGATACAGAACGCGTTCACGCCGGCTGCCGGTGTGCGGTCGACCATCGTCGATATGGCGCATTATGCGCAGGCCTTACTGGCGGGTAAACTTGCCGGTAACGCAGCAATGCAGCCACGCTTTGCCACTGACGATGCAGATTCACGCGTGGGTTATGCCTGGTTTACCACCCGTATTCGTGGGCGAGACATCACCTGGCACGACGGTGAATCCTCTGGCTTTGCCTCCGCCATTGCGGTCGATCCACAGCAACGATCCGCCGTAGTGATCCTCTCAGATACCGCGTGGCCCGTTATTGGTCCGGCCATGCGCCTGTTGTTAACGCAGACTCCTGCTAATACGGAAGCTCATCATGAACTGGATTGATATGTCGTGGGCAATATTAACCTTTGTCTCAGTTATTCTGTTTATTTGCGGCTCATGGGTCGCGCATTACAAAATACGGTTGTTGAACTATATCTTGTTAGCTTTGATTGTCATTTATTGTGCCGAAATGATGCAGACAATCACGCATCTGACCAAGACCGGTTATCTGTTCAGAATGCTGACATGGACCGTTCAGGCGTCGTTTATTGCCGTAAGTGTTTATCGCGCATGGCCAGTACCCTGGTTAACGCGCAGCCCGCGCGTACTGTCGGCTGGCAAGATTGCCATTTCGCTGATGCTTATGTCATGCTTGAGCATGCTGGTTTTAAAATAGAATCCTTAATTCAGGAAGGTACAAAGTGAAAGATGTACGAAATAAACTCAGCCTGATATTTATCTCAGGGATATTACCGCTGTTTTTCATCCTCGCCTTAATTACACCGCTGTGGTTATATTTTTCCGGTGAGTCTTTTTTTATTTCCAGCATGCTTCAATTTGCCGAAATGCAAGCAGAAAGCCAGCCAGTGGCTGCCGTATCGTCGCTTCACCAGTTACTGCTGTTGATAATTCTCTATTTCCCCGTTGGGTTATTTGCTTTTGCTATCTGGCAGGGAATGCAGGTGATGCGCCTGGTTGGTAAACGGCAAATCCTCAACCTGGCCATGGCGCGTTGTGTACGTACAATTGCATTGATGATGCTAAGTCTTGGCATTGTATTGCCGGTGTGCCGCTTTTTAATACCGCTAGTTGTCTGGTGGCCGGAAAAATATTACCAGATCACCGTTCTGGTTGGCGATGTGATCCTTTTACTCACCGGCGGCTTGTTATTCGTTACGTTTCACGCCATGCTTGCGGGGATCAAAGCAGAAGAAGAAGCTAAGGGGTTTATCTGACTATGGCTGTGGTGGTTCATCTGGACAAACTGCTGGTAGAGAAAAAAATGACGTCCAGAGCGCTGGCAGCCTTTATTGGTATTACCGAGCAAAACCTCTCACTGCTCAAGTCTGGCAAAGTAAAAGGGATTCGATTCGATACGCTGGCGAAAATTTGTGAAGCCATGGAGTGCCAGCCCGGTGACATTATCTCCTGGGAACCCGACATCGCTGTGCCAGACGAAGACTGACGCTGTAGACTCGTTGCAGACAATAGAAACCGACAACATCGCTGCTGTCGGATTTTTATTTACGACTCGAATCAGGCATTCTGTAACTGCTGACCACAGACAACCACACTTGTCAGCAGAATTTTGACGCCCTCCAGATAAACGGTTTGATTCAGCAACGTCAGTTTCAGGCAGGTCACAGCGTCCTGTTTGGTTCGAATAATATTTTGTTTTCACTTCTCTTTCTCATTGAAAGGCCTGTTCCCCACTGATTAACACACCACTATGTTAGTAATGTCTTCATTTGACCCTGACCCCGCAGATTAGTCATTCCGATGTTAGCAACGTCCGCTCCTGGCACAAATCAGTCAGTCGCAAGACGGGCATGTCCACTATGCGCGAGGAACGGACGGTCGACATGCTCTCTTACTTATGCACAGTAACGGCAGTTGAGGATGTAAGCCTGTAACCGCTCGTCGTGACGGCCCACTGCCAGATGATTATCACTGAGGTTTGGCCCGGCAATGGCGGGCATCCCGCGTTCTGAGACTTCACACTTCCGTCCTTTCTGCTGCCTTAAACCCTTCATCTATACTGACTATTCAAGTAGTTATTTGCATACGTCTTTACGCAAGGTTAATGACGTGCGCGTGTAAATGCCCTGTTTAACAGATCGTTGCGGGTCTACACCCTAATAAAGCTTAAGCAATAAAAACTTTATTTTTCCGGGAGATAGTTAATGAAAATAACCAGTTTTGTTTATTCCGCCCTGATTGGACTTGTCGCCAGTTGCCGTTCCATGACGCCAATGGCGGCCATCGCTGCAGCACGCATTAAAAAGCGCGACACACCGGGCCGTCTTTTACTGCTGGACCGTCCGCTATTCAAATTCGGGGCGTTAGCAATGGGTATCGGTGAACTCTTTGGCGACAAGATGAAGTCAGCACCAGACCGCACCGTATTTTTGGGCATGTCAGCACGCGTGGCGAGTGCCGGGATTGCGGGTGCCGCCCTTGCACCCAGCGGAAAAGAAAAAACCGGGGCAGCGATCGCTATCTCAACCGCTGTGCCACTTGCTTATGCCACGCTTGCGGCACGCAAAAAAGCCGTGTCAGGCATTGGGCAGACCCGGAGTGGTCTGGTGGAAGATACCCTTATCGTTGCTCTCGGAGCAGCAGTGGTCTTTCTCGCAACGCGTCCAACGCGTCGTTAAACGCACTCTGTACTCAAGGAAGGGTCCCGGCACAGCTTATGGCCGTTCTCCCAAATAAGTCGAATGTGAAATCGTGCTCGTTCCCTGGCTCGGGTAGCCGGACGACGAGCACAACTCCGCCAGTAAATTAAGGAAGACGGCTTACGGGAGTGGGATCCCTTACCACAATGTCCGTCTGTTTCAGCCGTATTCTCATTAACCGGCTTTTACGGCCAGGGCGACATCCTTAACCGCATTCTCAACGCCAGCGGCATTTTTCTGAATGCTGGCGATCACCTCCCCGGCTTCACGCATCAGCGTCACCCCTTCGCGGGTATGCAGCAGGTTGTTTTCAATCCCATTCAGCACCGCTTTAGCCAGTTGATTATTGCTGGCCACGACCCGTTCAATTTCTTCGGTTGCACTGCTGACGCTTGCTGCAAGCATCCGCACTTCTGCGGCCACGACAGCAAAACTTTTTCCGGACGCGCCCGCCCTCGCGGCTTCGATGGCGGCATTCAGGGCAATAAGCCGGGTCTGCATGGCAAAGCTGCGGATGGTCTCAACCATACCGTCAATACTGTCAGACTGATTGTTAAGCCGGGATACATCACCGGACACCGCGCCCATCCCCTGCGCGATGGTGTCAATCATGCGGATGCTGTTTTCAATGACGCTGGCACCGGTCTGCGCGCTTCCGTGCGTCTGCACCGCCATATCCCACGCATGCACAGCCGCCTCCTGTTCTTTCTGGTTACGCATGACATCTGCCGTGACGTCTGTTGCGAATTTCACAATCTTATAAAGTTGCCCGTCACTGTTAAAAACCGGATTGTAAGTGGCGCGAAGCCACAGCGGCTCTCCCCGACGGTTAAGGCGCGGAAACTGGCCGGAGAAAAACTCCCCCTGATTCAACCGCTCCCAGAACTGGCGGTATTCATCGCTTTTTGAAAGCGTCTCTGAACAGAACAGACGATGGTGCCTGCCGATGACGTCATTCCGTTTATAGCCCGTAGTCGTGAGGAAGTTTTCATTGGCTTCAAGCACGATACCTTCGGGGCTGAAAGAGATGATCGCCATAGAGCGGCTAATGGCATTGACGACGGCTTCCTGCTCAAGCGCAACCTGTATACGGTGAGAAATATCGGCAGCAATTTTAATCACTCTGGTCACCCGGCCCCGCCTGTCCGTTACAGGGATATAACTGGCTTCCAGCCATACGGGACGCTGCCCTTTTGCCAGACGCAAATATTTACCGCTAAAGCTTTCGCCGCTGGCAAGGCGCTGCCAGAAGTGACCGTACTCCGGTGAGTTTATCAACGCAGGCGGGCAAAATATCCGATGGTGTTGGCCGATTATTTCGTCGGCTTTATAACCCATCGTGGAAAGAAAAAGCGGGCTGGCTTTATGTATTATCCCTTCCGGACTGAATTCAATGACAGGCTTATTCTGACAAAGCGCATTATACGAAGCCGCTGAACGCAGGCGGCCAAGAGAAAAGAGATGTTTTAGGGAAAGCATACGCATCAGATTTACCGGGTAATGTAAGGACTGAGAGGTTATCGGCAATCTTGCTGGCAGCGTTATATATTGCTGTGATAGCTGAAGATAATTAATGATTACTTATGTTTTCAGGCGTCTGAAGCGTCTCTGTAACGCCTGATTTTCAGGACCGCGTCGGGAGCCCCCTTTGCGCGTGCGTGGGCCTATCTGAGAAGCTTCCGGAACAGCGTAATCAGAGAGTGTCCATTATCGCCAAGCGGCGTAAAGAAATTTTTATCGGTTGCTTCCACCACCTGCACGGCCTGTTCAGCCAGCTCCCGCCCCGTTTTTGTTACGCTGATCACTCTGGAGCGCGTGTCCGTGGGATGGGCAATACGGGCCAGATGCCCTGCCTTTTCAAGAGTCCGTACCACCTGAGAAACCGTCATCGTATCGCTCCCGGTGAGTTGTGAGAGTCGAATTTGTGTCAGCGGCTCCTTTTCCTCAAACCAGCTGGCGACCGCCAGTACAACAAACTGCGTGTGCGTCAGGCCTAAAGGTTGCAGAGCGTTTCGCTGCTCACGTTGCCAGCTGTTTGATACCCGCCACAGCAAATAACCCGGGCTGTCGTCCGGGCCTTCAAAGGCACTGGCAAGCGGCTTATTACTTTCAGGTGCCATTTACTTTACCCCTTTTTCCACAAGGTATTTCTCCAGTCCCGCCATCACCTCAGGGAAATCTGCGCTAATCCCCTCTCCGAATGCCTGGGCCTGAGGCCCCTGCGTGGTGATGGCATAAATCAGAGTGCACTGACCAGTGGCGGTAACCTCAATACGATGTTCAACGGTGACGCGTGTATCATCTACCCAGGTTTCATCAATGAAATATTTCTCTTGAGCAACCTCGCTCAGCCGACTACGTACCACCTCGCCCTCCGGTAATTCCATGGTAAACGCAGTGCCGGTAGTAAACGGTCCTTCGATATCAATCGACTTCACGCCTGGATTCCAGTCTTTCCAGTTCGCGGTGTCGACAAACGCCTGCCAGATAGCTTGTGGGTTGCTGTTAACCGTGCGCGTATAGGTTTTACGCCAGACATTCTCGTTATTCATAAGACGGCCCATCAGAGTTAGTAAGTGAACATATAATATGTATACTTATAGTGCGGTGGCAGCATCCTTGTCAAACGCCCTTTTCGTTCAGGCTGAAACTGCCTTGTGCAGGACAGCACGGCAGCCACAGCTAACAGGGTCCGTTCCGGTTATTTAAATCAGGCCTGGCCCCCTTGAGTGTGCGCCGCCATACGATGGGAATTACGTTAAACCGCGCTCTGACACTCTGGCGGAAAGAGAGCGGGGACTGGCATCCGGCAAGGGCGGAGACCACGTCAATGCTGTGTTAAAGACGCCCCTTTGCATCACCATAAAATGAAAAAAGCCCGCTGACAGGCGGGCTTTAACGTGGCGCTTACAGGCTGATACCGCTTAATTTTCTGTGGTACCCGCCTCTTTGCGCATCAGTCATTGTGGTGGCCTTCCCTGAGAGTGGCCTGCGCCCTGTTTACTGGCACCTCGCCGTTCTGACCGCACTGGCGACACGGGAAGAAACGGGCCGTTACGTGACATTAAAACTGCGGTTTGGTGGCCTTTTGCTGATTCATATATTTCCAGACCGCGTTATGCCAGTCAGGATCGTATAATTTCAGGGTTGTGCTGCCAACGGTCAGTGAGGCTGTATCAGTTTCACATCCCATGCCTGACGTAGGCATCGGTTTTTCGCACCATACCGGGTTCATGCCGCCGCTTGAAATCGGTCCATATTTCGCGATTGCAGCTTCCTTCATCGACGTTTCGTTCTCTTTTGTCCAGGGGATCTCATACGTGATTAAGGACGCAGCCATAGGGTTGTTTTTGTCGTAAGGCACACGAGGCTCAAAACTGACCTGCATCCGCGTACCGTTTTGGTCATAAACAAGGGTCTGAATCTGTTGACTCCCGGTAATAATGGTTGCGACCTGATTGTTGCTGGACGTTGACGCTCTGATTTTGTCTGCTGAGACACCAAAATTTTTCTGCATTGCCGCACGCGCTTCTTCAACGCCCATGCCTGTTTTGACGCCAGCCACATCAAAGGATCTCACATCAACTGCCCGAACCGGTTGCGCGGCATGGGCAGAAGAAACGAGACAAGGCAGAGCGATTAACAGTGCGGATGGCAACGCGGATAAATAGTTTTTCATCTTCATTCCTTTAAGATTGATCGTAACGTTCATTACGACATCAGCAGTGTGAAAAGCCTTTCACAATTTAAGATATTGTTAAATAAGTTAACGCGAATGAGTGAGTGTATAAAAAAGAACGGGTTTGTGCCTAATTTTATTCAGATATTCTTAAAAACCTTGCTTGCGACCTGCCCGCTTTTGCTTTAAAGCGAACCGATCGCAATAAAAAAATCCTTTCGATGTTCCCGGTTTCCAGCTCACCAGCGTTGGGGCTGGCAGGCTTTTATACGGCGAAATCCCTCTGCTTTTATCACCGTAAGCTCCCCTTCGGGGACGAACGTAATAGCCAGTAACGTGCCGCTGATTATTCCGCCACAACCGCCTGAATCTGTTAACCATCGGTCAGGCACGGGACATCTTCGTCTCGTGTAAGCACCCATCTTCTATACTCACTTACGTTTAATGAATGTGGCTGCTGTTTGTCGTGCCTGGCATTGCGCGTAAAAGCGGGCGCGTAAACGGTGGTTTCACGCTCTTTAAACGCCTTTTTGATGACTTTTTATCTTTCATTTTGTTAGGGGATGTCCTGGTATGTTGCAATCTCAACCCTCACGCACTGGCAGCATATTGCTGTTGCTGGCTGCGGTTATCGGCTTCGCGGTGGCGTTATATGCCTGGCTTACGCCGCTTACTGGCGTTACAGGTACGATTGGTGCGCTGGGTGTGGCCATCGCCAGTGTGTTGCTGGCGATACTGACTTTTCTTTTACGTGCCACAACCCGTGGCGGTGCGCGCATTTTCCTGATTGTTGTCACGCTTGTGGTGCTGTTTGGCATTGGTTTTGCCGCCGCGCTGCTGCATCAGTACATCATTACGGCGGCCATGGTGGTCGGGCTAATAGGCCTGATTGTACTGAGCAGCAATTCCGCCCGTAACAAGCATCGTGTCAACGTCTGAGGAGTCACCCGTGCCAAACACAAAACATTATCCATTCATGACAATCAGCATGACGGCGCTGGCGTTGCTGGTTGCGCCATTCACCCTCCAGGCAGAGGATAAAGCTGCAGAAGCCTCTCAGGGAACGCAGGAAGAGCTCAATGTGGATGCGGCCGACCAGCAAGCACCGGGCACCACCAAAACCACTGACGATGCTTCATCCGGTCAAAAACAGGGCGAAAAAGTCGCGTCCGTCAGTCAACCCGCGACACCGCTGGTGCCCTCTCAGGCCACCTGGGACAGCTTTCACGGGCAGCTTAACGCGCAGAAGTACAGTCCACTGACCCAGATAACGGCGGAGAACGTCGGCAAATTAAAAAAAATCTGGGAGTTTCATACTGGCGACGTCTCGGATGGCAAAGGCGATACGCCCGCGACTGTCTGGTCCGCCACACCGGTTTTTGCCAACGAGACGATCTACATCGGCACGCCGTTCGACCGCCTGATTGCGCTCGATCCGGGCACCGGGAAAGAGAAATGGAGCTATGACACGAAATCGCCGCGCAAAGCCTTAACCCAGCCGGTACTGAAAAATCGCGGCGTCTCCTACTGGCAGGCAAAAAACCCGGTGGCCGGTCAGGCGTGTCAGAAGATTGTCTATATGGGCACGGTGGATGGCAAACTCTTCGCGCTGGATGCCGATTCAGGCAAACCGTGCAGCGACTTTGCTGATAAGGGCGTTCTGGATGTAAACCAGTGGAATACCGTTAACGCCAAATTCCCGCTGTCCATCCTGCAACCCCCCACCGTGGTCGGTAATCATCTGCTGGTGGGCTGGGCAGGTAAAGACTGGGCCTATGCCGAAGCGCCTCCGGGCACCGTATTTTCGATAAATGCACAGACCGGTAAGCTGGAATGGACGTTTGAGGCGATCCCGGAAGCGATCCGCAAACAGACGGGTACGGCCAACGTCTGGACGCACATGTCAGTTGATGAGGCGAATGGTCTGGTCTATTTGCCGGTTTCGTCCCCGTCGCCAAACTACTGGGGCGGCAACCGCGTCGACCCGATTCCGCTCGGCACCTCAACCACGGCGCTGGACATTAACACCGGTAAAGTGGTCTGGTCTCGTCAGTGGGTGCACCACGACGTATGGGATTACGATATCAACTCTGCGCCAACGCTGATGGATATCACCGTAAACGGTAAACCGATCCCGGCGCTGGTCCAGGCGACCAAGCAGGGCTTCCTGTTTGTGGTTAACCGCCTGACGGGTGAGGATGTCTGGCCTATTGAAGAGCGTCCTGTTCCGCAGGGTGATGGCTCTGTGAAGGGGGAAGTGCTTTCACCGACGCAACCATTCCCAACCAAACCCGCGCCGCTGCTTGATCAGTCGAAAAAACCCGAAATCTGGAAGCTCGCAGACATAGTGGGAGCCGGTGAGTGTTCGCGCCTGTGGGATAATCTCGCCTATGAAGGAATGTACACGCCACCGACCACCAAAGGTGAAGGTGCCCTGACCTACCCGGACAGCGCAGGTGGCGTTCAGTGGGGCGGCGTGGCGTTCGACCCGCACAAGCAAATAGCCATCGTCAACACGTCACATATTGTGCAGTACGTGAAGCTCTACAGCCGCGAAGATTACGATAAAGCGGATAAGAGCGCCGGTAACGAAAGCGGTTTCGCGCCCCAGGAAGGCGCACCTTACGGCCTGCGCCTGATGGTGGCGAATAACTGGCTGGGTATGCCGTGCTGGAAACCGCCATTTGGTGAAATCGTGGCGCTGGATATGCATACCGGCGATGTGAAATGGCGTCGCCCGGTTGGCGCATCGCAGCAGTATGGATTCTTTATGCCGGAAAGCTGGGGCTCGCCGACTATTGGTGGCCCGGCCGTAACGGCGGGTGGTGTGATCTTTATCGGTGCCTCAATGGATGCCAAAGTCCGCGCTTACTCGGTTGAGAATGGTGAGGAGCTTTGGTCCGATCAGGTTGAAGCACCTGCGGTAGCGAATCCGTCGGTTTACGAGTACAAAGGCCGTCAGTATGTCGCGTTTGTCGCGGGGGGGAATACCATCCTGAAGGACCAGGTGGGCGATCAGGTTGTGGTTTACGCGCTGCCTGAATAATTCTTCAAAATCATCAATTAACACCGCATGGGGCCTTATGGCCCCATTTTTATTTTCTTGTTTGAACAGGGATGATTTGCGTTGTCATCCTGCCGCCAGACCTCAATGATTTACCCGGCGCGAACACGCTCACTTTTCCCATGTGCATGCAGGCATTCCTCGTTTGCGCGGCCCTTTCCGTGCGCGAACGGCAGACCTGATGAACCGACAGGCCGCGGCCTGCAACCAGGATGTTCTTCCTCAGGCGGCGTCAGACAACCGGCACGGTGAGATCGGCGATAACACTGCGGATGACATCTTTCAGCCATCCCAGAGGCAAATCGTTATCACACCGTTTGTGCCACAGCAGGGAAAGCGCAATCTCAGGTGTGACCACCGGAACGGGACTGCAACATAAGCCGTAATGCGCGATCCAGCCGCTGGCTAACCCCGAAGGCACCGTCGCTAACGCCGGTATGCGCGCCAGAAGCGGCGGCAGCGAAGAAAAATGCGGCGTTACGTAGCGGACCCGACGTGATTTCCCAAGCTCAGCCAGTTGCTCATCAATCGCGCTCCAGGCCGCCCCGCGATAGGAAACCAGCGCATGAGGGTGAGCAACATAGTTCTCCAGCGTCAACGGCGCTGCAAGGGGGAGCTGTGCAGGATGCCAGAGTGTACAAAAGCTGTGTGTCTCTATTCTTTCGCGTCGCAACGTGCCGGGGGTGGTATCGCCCACTGAAACAGCCAGATCCAGTTCGCCTTTTGCAACCAGTTCAACATCCCGGAAGGGATCGCTGGCCATGACCTGGATCGTGATGCCCGGCGCGTCCTGTGAGATGCGCGCCTGCAGATCTGGCATCAGCCAGTGTTCCACCCAGTCGCTCATACCCAGGCGAAACACATGGTTTGCCTCTGAGGGCGTAAAGGATTCGGGCTGAAAAAGAACCTGCTGCATTTGTTCCATCAGGGGGCCAAGCGCCTCAATGAGCGCTTCGGCCCGCGGCGTCGGCTCCATACCCTGCGCCGTACGTACAAACAACGGATCGTCAAACATCGTCCGTAAACGCGCCAGCGCATTACTCACCGCAGGCTGCCCCAGATGCAGCTTTTCAGCGGCTCGTGACACGCTGCCTTCGCGCTTCAGCACTAGCAGCACCGTCAGCAAATTCAAATCGATCCGATGAAAATCATTTTCTCTGATAGCGAACATTATTTTAATCAATTTGAGTGATACAGGTCATGTAACGATACTGCCTGCGTCCACCGGGTGATACCTTTTTAAGGAGATTTTTATGAAGTTTTTACTGACGCTGGTGATTTCACTGCTGGTTACTCCCCCGCTGTTAGCCGCGCCACAGACCGTGGCATACGATCAACAGGCGCCGGGCTACTACCGGATGACGCTTGGAAAATTACGTATCACGGCGGTCTCTGACGGTACGGTGACGGTGCCGCTGAATACCTTACTCACTCACATCACCCCGGCAAAATTGCGTCAGGCCATGGCGAGAGATGCCATGACCCCGCAGGCCGAGACCTCCATTAACGCCTACGTTATTGATGATGGCAGGACGCGTATTCTGGTGGATGCGGGCGCAGGTGAGCTGTTCGGGCATAACGGCGGTCACCTTTTGACGAATCTGGCGGCGGCAGGCTACCCGGCGGAGTCGATTGATGCCGTACTACTGACCCACATTCATGCCGATCACTCTGGCGGCGTCTCCCGCGCAGGCAAGCCCGCGTTTCCAAAAGCAACGGTATTTGTGGATAAGCGAGACGTCGATTTCTGGCTGAATCCGGCGAATATCAGCAAAGTTGAGCCTGGCGAGGCGCATACTTTCGCAGAATCAGAACGGACCCTGCGCCCGGTAATCAATGCGGGTAAGCTGAGCACTTTCGAGGCTCCGGCGGCCTTGCCGGGTGGGATCCGGGCGGAATCCACCGCAGGCCACACGCCGGGCAGCGTGCTTTATCGTGTAGAAAGCGAAGGCCAGACGCTGGTGCTGTGGGGGGATATTATCCATGCTAAAGCGGTGCAAATGAGCGAGCCTGAGGTGGCGATCCATTTTGACGTCGACCAACAGCAGGCTATCGCCACGCGGAAAAAAGTCCTCTCAGAAGCAGCGGATCAGGGCTACTGGGTGGCGGCGGCGCATATCTCTTTTCCTGGACTCGGCCACGTCCAGCGGGAAGGCAAAGCCTGGCGATGGGTGCCGGCTAATTACACGACCCAACTCAGCCAGTGAGTCTGACGTCATTAACGTAAGCTGACTCCCTCAGGGAGGTGAACGTGATTGGCTGTTGTCGGCGTAATAACCTGCTGAAACCGGAGCCTAATCTTTCTGGTGATCCGCAGGATATCCCTGACAGTGAGAGCGGCGATGTGGCGTATTTTGCCGCTCTCAACATTCACGGATCGCCGATTTTACGTTTTATATGCGCTCCGTTATACCCCCTGATTTTTTCACGCATCTTCCTGCATACAGATATCCCCCACGCGCTATTATTAACCCCCTGTACGCCCTGGATTTTCATATTTTCATCACTGACCGGGCGTACTGCTTACGCCGGTATAAGAGGGAATAACCTGAATGCACGAGTTGTGGAAAATCGTTTTAGTCACCTTGCCCCTGATGGCTTTCATCATTTTGATAGGGTGGTTTCTACGCAGGCTTCGCCATCCCAAACTTTCGGGTGCAGAACAGGGAGGCATGAAGAAGATATCCGGTAATCCCACGTATTTCTTAAGCGCACTTTTCAAAGATCAGTACTATTTCGACAGCGAGTACTTCTACGAAATCAAAAATAACGTCACGTTCAAAATCCCCCTGAGTGCGATTATTTCTGTCAGGCCGGGCCATACTCAGGTCAACAACCGGCGCAACTGGCGTGTGACATTCCGTAATGAAACCGGAGAGAGATCGGTACAGTTTTACAGCAATCTGACCTTTTTCAATCAAAATTTCGCTGAATTCCTGGCAGTGGTTAAGCGCGAAAATCCGCATGCCGACGTAAAAGACCTGTCATTTTTTAACCTCTAACACGTTGACCATGACCCCCTTTGCCGGGGGGCGCTCAGGGGACGAAAACAAAAAGCCTGCCGGATTAGCCGACAGGCTTAACGACATCTCCTCAGCGGGATCTTTCAGGGCGTTGCGTTAAACAGAAGTAAGCGTCCTCACCTCGCCGCCCTCTTCCGCCAGTTGTGAAAGATAACGTGACGCATCAAGGATCTGATAAGGGAAATACAGCCCCGGCGCTACCGGCGGTTTGCCATCCAGGCCGATCAGGCGCTCCAGCAGCAGCGTAATGCCCAGGGCGGTCAACGGCGCGGCGCCGCCGGGATGAACTACCGCATGACGGGTATGAAGCGCCTGCCCGGACGCATCCAGCCCGGTGATGTCCAGGATGATCTCCGTGGATAACGCCCCGCCCTGGCGTCGGCTTGAACTCACGCCCATGCCCAGGTCGAACTGAACGCTGTGCGCCCCTGTTGCAGTGGCGAGCCCCACCACGTCGATGGACGAAAAGCCAGTTGCCTGTATGTCGGTGCCGTCGAGCGCGGAGAATACAGCGCGTGTATCATCGCCTGCCCGCCAAATCCAGTTACCCGCGCGACGCGTCAGTGCCGCGGGCATCAGACGGTTCAGGTATTCAAAATCCTCAGCCACAGCCGGGCCGCCAGCATCGTTTTCATCGACCAGTGCGCCTGCGCGAATTTCATGTACCTCGCTGAAGGCTTTTGCCAGCTGGAGAGCGGGAACGGTGGTGGCCCCGACCAGCCATTCGTAGCCCAGCACTACCGCCGATGCGCCCGGTGTGTGCATAAAGCTGGCGATTTCCGGTGCGATCTCAAACACGCCCGACGAAATACTCAAATGCGGCACGCCCCGCGACTGCGCATAACGCAACCCGGCGAGTGAATGATCTTTATACAGGACGACCACGGCACTGACGTTTTGCCCGCCAAGCCCTAAATCCTCTGAATCGGTATCAATAACGACGCCCCGGGCATGGCTGATTTCCGCCGCAGCGTGCTGCGCCTTTGCCAGATCGCGCCCACCAATCAGCAGCGGAACATCAGGATAACGCGCGCGAATCGCCGTTGCGGTATGACGGCCGATATTACCGGAGCCGCCCATTAACAGAATCGGATCATATGACATAAGCGTGTTTCCTCGTTGACGTGATAAGCTACCATTAGTAGGAAGCGTAGCACCCCATCTTCCGATAAGCTACTTTTGGTAGGTTATTTTTTTTGGTTAAGTGAGTAACCCGCGATGAATGAAAACAATGAAAACGTGACTGGCTCCTCTTCCCGACGGTTATCAAAGGCCGGGCGCCGCCAGCAACTCCTTGAAACGTCTCTTGCCATTGTGCGGGAAGAGGATGTCGACAGCCTGACATTAGGCCGTCTGGCTGAACGGGCTGGCGTCTCCAAACCCGTGGTCTACGATCATTTCCCGACCCGCTCGGCGCTGCTGATTGAGTTGTATAAATGGATCGATGAGGAGCGTATCGGCGCATTCACCCGCCTAATAGCCGATACACACCAGAACGCGCAGGAAACCATAGAGGCCCTTGCAAACGCCTACATTCACTGCGCCGCAGACAATACCGGCGCCTTTCACCTTGTCGGCACCGCACTGGCCGGGAGCGAAGAAAAAGCGGCGGTATTTCAGGAACTGCTGGATAACTGCGTTGAGATGTTCATCGAGGTGTTAACGCCTCACGTCAGCCTGTCGCCCCGGTCGTTACGTCAGTGCTGTATTGGCCTGGTGGGTGCAGGGGAAGCGCTGTCGCTGGCTATCGGCCGTGGACGGTTAACCTTCCCCGAAGCAGTTGAGGCCTTCGCCGTGCTTATTAAAGGCGTGGTCCAGCCCGACGGAGAATGACAGAGAGATTTGCGTATGCCGGACAAGGCTAACCGGCACGCTTCGCCCTAATCTGACGGGTGACGCCGATAAGATGGACGCCCTGCGCAGGGGGCCAACTGGCCGTTAAGAAAACAAACTGTGCAGTGCGAAAATAATCAGCAACGCCCCGCCCGCGATATTCACTGTTTTCTTAAGCATCGCGGGATCGCGCTTTCTGGCGGAAAACACCAGCGTGCGGCTGACGGTTACCAGCCAGAGGCCCATCACCGCGACATGAATCGAAGCTAAAACCAGGTAACTGGCTACGCTGCCGTGCGCTCCGGCAAACTGCGAAACCACGGTGAGATAGAAGATAATCGCTTTGGGATTAATGATATTGGCGAGCCACGCTGCCCGCAGGGTAATCGACCCGTGGCGAGGAGGCGGGAGATGTCGACGGGCCTGTAAACCGCTGCGAATCAACATGACGCCAAGCCAGATCAAATACGCCGTTCCCGCCGCTTTGAGTACGCCAAAGATCGCGGGCGAAGAGACAACCACCGCGGTAATGCCAAAGCCAATAAGCAGTGCATGGGTGTATATCCCAAGCGCCGTTCCGGCGAGCGTTTTCCAGAGGCCAGCGCGGCCCCCGGTCAATGCGCTGTTGATCACCAGGGTGAAGCTTGCGCCAGGCGAGAGCGCCACAGGTAACAGTACCAGCATGAAGCCGGTAATATTAATGTCCATAAACCCCTGGAAATAACCACTCTTTCACAGTTTTATTCCTGTGGTGAATAACATTACTTATAACGATACCTCAGAATGAAGCAGCCGCGAAGTTGGGGTAATACTGAAGCGGGAACTAAGGACAAGGAAACTTACGCGCTTTATATCCGGGCGCGGATACAACTCTATTCTCTGGGTATATTGCAGGAGAGCTGCCCGCAATTTTTCCTGAGCGGGCAGCCATGCTGAACGGCGGCGCACTGGCATTAATACGCAATGGCCGCGATAACATTACGAACGCCCTGCTTCCACAAATGATGCGCAGTCGGTCTCGCCAAAACTATTTTTCATTAATGGCAGTAATGGCGGCAATTCCGGTAGCGATTTCAGGGGCTTCAGGCTTTTCAGCGATTTTAACGGGGGAAGCCGCGGCATTGACACGCTCTCTTTCGTCCCGCATACCGCATAGCCATCATGGTCGATAAGTTTACCTTTAATAAACCAGCCAAGATGTTTTCCATTAAATCCATAAACATCGAATTCATTATTCTGCCCACGTTTTAGATAAGCGTCGGGCTGCCCTCCCCAGCTATAGATTGTCATGCCGTCATCAATCGCAATATAAACGACAGGATTACCCTGTGTGTCATACAAATCGACTTCGTTACTCGCCATGGCACTCACGGATAACAGGAGCGTAAATAATAAAAATAATTTTTTCATTTGATAACGGTTCACAGGGTAATTAAGGTCAGATCGACAGGCTATCACAGTAAAATAAACGCAACGTCAATAAATATGAATCACACATTAGCGTTACGCTTGGGACGTGAAGGCGTTTGGCGGTAAACCTACCGCCAAACGTTGCGATGTTTATGTTTTCCTTTAGCTTTTGTAACGCTTATCCATAGCGGTATCGCATAAAGCATAGTGTGCAATAGTCAGTTAAAATCAAAACTTACGACTTAACAATGCTTCATTTACGCTGTTTTCGCGTATACGGTTTTACAAACTTATTTTTAAAATCATCGAACGAAACGTTTTCAACGAACTGACCTGCAAGAACAATTTTCATTCTTCCTGATGAGTCAATGCCGCCTATTACGCGCATATCGGAATTTTTAAGCTCACAACAGGCGTTCAAATCGTCCATAAATTTTCGCAACACTTCATCCCTGCCGATGACCGAATAACACCGGCTGCCTGATATCAGCGTTTCTTCTTTACCAGTAATCACCTTCCTGCCTCCATTTGGGAATGGTATGAGGAAGTATTGTCGAAATTGGCTAAGACGCGGTTAATTTACAAAACTACCGTAAGCGCAACGCGAAGAGAAACTGGCATACAGAAAGCCCGGGCGGCGTTCTGTATGAAGGTTAAATGACAGCTGCATACAGGAATGGCTTAAGCGGGGGCGAGATCGCACTCATCTCGGCTTCGATATTGAATGCGAGAAGCGGCTCCGTGGAGGCAATTAAATACGAGTTACCATCAATGGAAACCCATTCGGTAATGAAATAGGCATCCTCGACAGACAGCGCAATTTCGACGCGAGAGGTTCTGTCGTAAAAAATGTCACGTTTGCGTTGATGACTGGTCTGGTATTGCCAGTGATCCTGACGCTGTTTAGTCCATACCTCACCATGTCTGACACCGCCAAGTACCAGGTATTCATGGAATTCGGAATTATTCATATTGTCATCCTGAGCAGATTGTGCATTAACATTCTAGCACCAGAATAATTCTTCGCCTCTTAAACAAGTAATAAATATTAATGATTCTTAAGGCTGAATCGATTAAAAAACAACCAATACTGATAAGTTTTTACCATTGATGCAGCGTAAGGAACATTTCTTCTAATACTTTCGTTGGTCTCACACAACTGAGCGGCATTTTAGACGTGGTAACTAAGGACGCATTTACCCTTCACCGGCACAAACAGGATGGCATTCTTTTGTGCATTTTTTACTACCACGCGGTGCTGAACAAAACTTTGTTAGTCGCGTCATCCTCGCTTTACCCACGTTGCCATTCACTTCGTCACGTTAACCCAGTGCGACAACGCCCGCAAAAATACGTTGTACGCGGCAGAGCGCAGGCAGAGTAAGGCATTAAAAAGGCCCACGGAGGTGGGCCTTACCTGCGACTACGCTGAATTATGACGCTTTATGCTCAATAGCGGGCTGCGTATTTTCAATAGCGATTTTGCGCGGTTTCTCGCTTTCCGGGATCTCCTGATAGATGGAGACATGCAACAATCCGCTCTCCAGTTTTGCGTTACTGACTTTGGCATGTTCAGGCAGCGCGAAACTCAGGCGGAAATCAGCGCGGCGGATACCGCGATATAACCAGCCTTCATCGTCACCGGGCTCGCTTTCGGCGCGTTTCCCTGAAACATGCAGATTACCACCAACCGTTTCAATTTCGAGCTCATCCTCTTTCCAGCCGGGCACGCTCAGCGACAGTTGATAGTTATTGGCATCAACCTTTTTAATGTCGTAAGCCGGCAATGCGGATACAGGCGTATCGCCCGTTAACTGACTAAACAGCCGATCAATACGGTTGAAACGATCGCTAAAAACAGAATCAGCAAAACCTGGAAGTGCTGACAAGGTTCTGAGTGCCATAAGTTAACCTCCTGAATCATCCATTCAAAAGCTCAAATTGCAGGCAAGCATCGCTTGTCCGTTGTTCTAAATAAGTCCTGTATGTTCTTTTTCAAGGGAGAAAATGCAAATTTTTTTGTTAATTCATCAACCGATAGTCCGAGGGTTACGCTGTTATATTTGATAGGTATAAGCGTGCCCGTATCGTGGCAAGATAATGCAATGGCACCATGGTTAAATACATATAAAATCACTGGCACGTTGAGTTTACTGTTGGCATTCAAATGCCACGCAGGAAAATAGTAGCGCCGAAATAATTTACCACTGAACTTTCACTGGCATAATGCATTGAATATCAACGGTTCATCATTACTTCTGTCAAGATGAGGTGTAAATTTTATACGAATGTAAGTTTTTTTATTTCCGTTAGACATCGGGATTTCGTTTGGTAGTATCAGATTATTGCTGAGGCAACAGGATATTAAACTTAAGAATATTTAAGGAGTCGTACTCGTCTATGGAATGGATCGTTGAAAAGCAGTTAGTCTGTCCGCAAACCAAAACATTTTTCGCGCTCGCGGTGGGGGCTCGTAATTTAAAGCTTATTTTCTGGTATAAAGGCAGCTATTTTATTCGCGCCGATAACCACATTAAAACGACTGAGCAGGATATTTGGGTGAATGATAAAGTCAGAGATATCGAAATAATTCACATATTCCCGTTCAATCCCCCTCTCTGGAATACCTTTAAATCTTCACTTGAATGCCCCGGAAATGATGCCGATATTCCTTTACGCTGCGCCAGCGACAAGCCTTGTTTATTTGAACTCTGTCCTTACGGCCTGAAGGTTCTGTGAGCTAAAACAAATCGGCTTTATTCTGCGCTCACGTTCGTCATCATTATTTCCAGTGAATAAATGATTATGCCAGCCGCAGTAAAGCCGATGGGTGAAGCGCTGCCTGCGGGTTAACTGCCGGATTTAAGCGCCGCCTGAATAGCATCCGCCAGTGGGCCTATTTCTTTTGCCACGGACTGCAAATCATATTCTGTTCGCGCGCCGGACATCCCGTTGCCCGCGCCGACAGACGCTTTAGCAATTTCCAGTGCGGCGGCCACAGCCAGTAAACGCTGGCGGTTTTGTTCAGTATCCTGTTCGCCGAAATACCCCTCTAACATCATGTCCTCCTTATCGTTCAGTCTGTTCGTCAGGTTACGCCTGCCGGCTGCCGCAAAGAAGGATTATTCATCAAATCAATGATTAAAAACAAAAGCGGCGAGCGGTTAACTGCCTGAATGGAATAAGGCCGGGAGACAGCGCAGAGGCAGTTATCTCCCGTTGAACAGGCGCGGGCGCATTACCAGCCGCATACCTCATGTTCGTCTTCCGTATCATAGGCGCGCACGGTATTCACCAAATCCTTAATCACCTCTGCGGCCACGTCCGGCACCAGCAGTGCCATTGGCGTTTCTGTTTCATAATCGACAGATACGCCGTTGCTGTTATTGGTGACCGTCACGGTATAGGTTGCTTTGCCCATTTCAGACTCCTTATTTTTTGACATGGCGCGGTGTTGCGCCGGCTAATAACACCTCTGGCGCGACGAAAAAGTCGACGTTGAACCAGGTGTCGTCGGTGAGAAGTTCGATGCAGTGCCATTTTTCCGGCGGAAACACGCCAAATTCCCCGGCATTGATAATACGTTCGCTGTCGGGTTCCGGGCATTCGCCGTCGGCGAAGCCGTAATATTTCACCGCGCCCTGCATCACAGACAGGCGCGGATACACGCCCTGGCGCGTGCCGGTATCAAGGTGACGTTTGAAGATGCCGGGCGGTGCGGTGTCTTTATTCCAGAAAGGCGTGGATCGGGTGTGGATACAATTGGGTGGAATACGGAGCATACAGTCCCCTTTCATTAATGCGTGGTCAGCGAATATCGTCAGTTAACCACGTTATGTCAGGGGCCATTTTTCAAAATGTGCAGTTAAAATGCAACTTTATTTTAAGAGCGTTTACCCGGCATCATGCGCAGCAGCGTCGTGTCCTTCCAGAGGTAATGGTGAAACAGCGCCGCGCCGGCATGGAGCGCAATCACAACGTACCCGACACGCGCAATGACGCCATGAAGTTCTGCCAGCGTATCGGCAAAATCTTCATCAGGCACAGCCGCGACAGGCAGGGAGACGCCAAACGCGACCCACTCATTACCGGCATAATATTTCATGGTGACGCCAATAACCGGCAGCGCAATGTAGATCAGATACAGCCCCGAATGGACCAGATGAGAAAGCCCGATGAACATCGGGTGCGGTTTGGGAACAATCGGCGGCGCAGGGTATTTCAGGCGCAGCGCCAGCCGCGTCATCATCAATATCCCGATGGCGATACCGCAACTAAAATGCGTGGCAACCACCAGCGGTCGATAACTGCGTGGAAAATCAGTGCGCAATTCCATGGCCGCGTAAGCGACAATCACCAGCAAAAAAACCAGCCAGTGAAGCGTGATTTGCAAAGACGTGTATTTTGAACGCATGGCGCAATCCCGGGCAATCTTTCCTGCTTAAGCGTAGCCGCAAGGCGCTGGCAACGCGAAAAAAAACGGCCCGTTAACGGGCCGTAAGTTTATTCATTGATGCGCGGGTGCTGTTGCACCAGCCGTTCGCGTTTTGCCTGAAGCTCGGCGATTTCCCGATCGATATCTTCAATTTTTTGCTCGATATTATCGTGATGCTCCTGAAGGATCTCTTTCGCTTCCTGAATATCCGATGCCGCTGGCGTGGCCCCTTTCAAAGGACGGTTGGCGGTTTCTTTCATGGTCAAGCCGGTAATCAAACCGATTACCGCGATCACCATCAGATAATAAGCAGGCATCATTAAATCATCGGATGTTTCCACCAGCCACGCCGCCAGGGTAGGCGTCAGGCCCGCCACCAACACCGAAATGTTGAATGCGCTTGCCAGCGCACTGTAGCGGATATGCGTTGGGAACATAGCGGGCAGTGTGGACGCCATCACCCCGGTGAACGCATTCAGGATCACCGCCAGCATCAACAACCCGGCAAAAATAAGTCCGATAACATTACTGTTGATCAGCATAAATGCCGGAATAGCCAGTAACAGTAGCGCGATACTCCCGCAAATAATAAACGGGCGACGGCCAAAACGGTCACTCAACAGCCCCATCACCGGCTGAACAAACAGCATACCGATCATGATGGCGATAATAATCAACACCCCATGGTCTTCGGAATAATGCAGATTGTGCGACAGGTAGCTCGGCATATAGGTGAGCAGCATGTAGTAGGTCACGTTGGTGGTGATCACCACCCCGATACAGGTTAACAGGCTACGCCAGTGCTTGGTGGCAATCTCTTTAAATGAAACTTTTGGCCCGTCGCGTAAACCTTCGCGATCGCCCTGCTCAAGTTTGTCGACATGCTGTTGGAAGGCAGGCGTTTCTTCTAATGCGTGACGCAAATAGAGCCCGATGATACCCAGAGGCAGCGCCAGGAAGAACGGAATACGCCAGCCCCATTCCAGGAAGTCCGCATCGCCGAGAATGGCGGAAAGCATCACCACCACGCCCGCACCCAACACGAACCCGGCGATGGAACCAAAATCAAGCCAGCTTCCCATAAACCCGCGTTTACGGTCCGGCGAGTATTCCGCAACGAAAATAGATGCACCGGTATATTCACCGCCAACCGAGAATCCCTGCGCCATCTTACACAGCAACAGGAGAACCGGCGCCCAGATGCCGATTGAGTCGTATGACGGTATCAACCCTATACAGAACGTACTGAGCGACATAATAACAATGGTGATCGCCAGTATTTTTTGACGACCGTATTTATCACCGAGCATGCCAAAAAATAGCCCGCCCAGCGGACGAATCAAAAATGGAACCGAAAAAGTGGCGAGCGCTGCAATCATCTGCACGCTGGGATCGGCACCCGGAAAAAAGACTTTACCAAGTGCGAAAGCGACAAAGCCGTAAACCCCGAAGTCGAACCATTCCATGGCATTCCCCAGGGATGCCGCCGTGATGGCTTTACGAAGACGCGAGTCGTCGATAATCGTCACATCAGAGAGCGAAATCGGCTCTATTTTTTTCCTTTTAAGTTTCATAGTCATCCTCTAATAATCGCCAATATGCTGGTTGTTCGCACCCGTTACGCTCCACAAGGGCAGAGCCAGCTGTCTCTGTTATCGTTAAATAGTTAAGGTTCGGAATTACTTTTAAAAAGCGTAGCAGGTTTGTTTTTTTAGCATGGCGAAGGAATAAGCAATCGCGCTGCATCAGCAGAAGCCATTGCTTTAACAAGTTATTTACCTTATCAGGGATAAAAATAGTGATCAACATCACATAATGCAGGCTTATAGCCAGACGGGGAGCACTTTACAGCATTTGTAAAGACAGGCTTACAAAGTGGTAATGGCCGCTTCGCGTTTATGGACGCAGCGGCGGCCCGGGTTCAGCGGGTCAACAGGCCCTGAAGTGCCGGATCGTTTCGCAGAGTATGCCAGGCAGCATTCACGGGTTCGGGAATGGCGACCGCTTCAATAAAGTCGCGCCCTCGCGGGCCATAGCCCTGTTCATCGTTGCGCAGTCGCGGTATCTCTCCCGCAATCAGCGCCAGATAACGATCCACTGACCAGAGCCCCTCGCCTTCGGCAAAACGGGTTTCCTCACCGGATACCGTTAATACCGGCACAATGCCCGGCAGGTTTATCCATTCAACCTGATGCGCCTCGCCGCGCCAGACGCGGGCAAAGGTCGCCGCAGTACGGCGTTGCATGGTCGGGTCCTGCACCAGAATCCCACGCGCGGGCGTAAGCTGTCTGGTCTTCATCATTTCCAGCGTGAAGCGGGCATTCTCGCCGCAGTTGGCGGATTTATCTTCCACCAGCACGTTTTCAGGGGGGATATGCCAGAATGTTGTCGCCATATCCGCAAGGATCGCCGCCTCCGGCCGTCCGGCGGTGGGCAGCGTGTGATAGCGGGGATGGGCGGCTACCGCACGATACAAAAACGGCGTGGAATGCCCGATGCCGCCACTGATTAGCAATGGGATCTGACGCAGCGCTGCCTGCTGGCAGGCGGCCTCAATGGTGGCTAGCACCGCATTGCCTGCCAGCACCACCAGACCGGCGTCGTCACATTGCGCCAGCGCGGCACTCTCGTCATGGGCCAGCCAGCCGCCAAGACAATTAGCGGCGTTCAGCAGCGTGTGAGACAAAGGCGGAAACGGCGTTTTCATCATGCACTCCTTAATAAAGAGAACGGTCAGCGTAGCGCCATCGCGCATTGCAGGTTACACCGCTTAACCCATCACGCCTGCGCATCGCGGTATAAACTACCCTGCCCCGAACGCGCCCGTGCCCACAGTTCTTCGTCGCTCAGTCCGGTCTGGATAAGCTCAATAGGTACGCCCGCATCATTGATCACCGCGACGAAATAGTCGTCGACCGGTTCGTACGGCCCCAGGATCACCTCTTCGCCTTCAATGGCTTGTTGCAGATCGTCAACTTTAAAGGCGACATGCGGCACGGTTTTTAACAGCGGATGCAGCGGCGAATCGTCGGTAAAGCGGTGCCACTGAACCCGGAATTTACCGGGGTTATCGGTGGTGTACATACCCGCGCTGGCGCTAAAAACGCCTTCCTGTGCCCCGTCCTGCAACGGGATGCCGAAATGGTGAAAGGTATACTGGATATTAGTCTTCATGCCGCGACTCCGAAGTCAGGGAAAGGGTTAACGTCACGTTTTCCAGAATCTTCTCGACCAGCGCCCGGGCATCTTCAAACGGACTGGCTTTGGCGATGCCATTCAGCCGGTTATCAATCAGCAGCGACGCCAGCCCGTGCAGATAAGCCCAGGCGACGGTCACCCGCATCGCCGCCGCCTCATCAAGGGCGGAGTGACCTTCGCCCGCATCAGGCGATACGCTGCGGGCCATCATGAACATGGCGTGACGCATGGCGAGAAGCAAGTTTTGATTGGATAAGCTGATAATCTCGTTACGAAACATCAATCCGAACAGTTGGGGATACCCGGCAGCGAAATGCACATAGGCTTTCGCAATGCAGCGCCGACGGGCGGTATCGTCTTCGCAACCTTCGGTGGCCTGGCTAAGCGCCGCCGCCAGCCGCTGATATCCCCGCGCCGCAAGTTCGCTCAGCAAATTAGCCAGATCGCCGAAGTGGTGCTTTGGCGCGGTATGGGAAACGCCCGCCTCCCGCGCAATGGCCCGTAAGCCAACGCCGGCAATACCGTCGCGCACCAGTACCTGTTCCGCCGCTTCCAGCAGCGTTGCCGGTAAGTCGCCGTGATGATAGGACCGTTTTTCGCTCGTCATGATCTCATCCGTCATTGTTATCTCCCGAAACGCCATATCTTACCAGTGTAAAAATAACGTATCTCTCTTAAACCGCATGTCAATCGCCCGCAACAGCGCGGGAATAAAAGGGAGTTATGGCAATGGAAAAGTACGATATTTTGCGGCATTATGCTGCGCCTTCACGGCTACGGCACGTTTATTGATAATCAGGTATTCACGCGTTATGAAAACCCGTCACACCTTAATGGCCCTTGCGGCACTGTTTACATTGAGCGGATGCAGCACGCCATCTCAGTTACGTTCGCAGTACGATGTGGATTGCACGGCAAAAGCGAATGGCGAGCAGAAGGCCTTTGATGCCTGCTATAACCAGTCAAAAGCGTCGATTCGCCAGCGCATGAATTTCGTTAATCCGGTTGGCGCCGCTGAACTGGCGAAGATTCTGGAAAAACTGGACGCCCAGAAAGCCGCGTTTAAACCGGCGCCCAAACCGAAACCGCTGACCGGCGAAGAGTATCAAAAGATGGTCATCGCGGAACTGGATAAGCGTTTCACGTCCGGGCAAGCCGGGGAAGCCGCCTGGTCCGGCCAGGCCTGTGAAGTGGTGATGAGCGTCAATCCGGACGGCACGGTCGATCAGATTGAAGGCACGCCCACGGTGCCCAGCGCGCAAGCAGCCGCCGCCAGCGCCGCCATAGCCGATGCGAGTATTGATGCCGCGCTGGCCAATGCGCCGACCAGCGGTGATTCTCCACAAGCGGCGGCCACGCCGATCGCCCCACCGGAAATCCAGCAGCAAAACGGCGGCTCGTTGTGTAACGCGTTTATAACCACCGCCAAAGCCGCCGCGTTACCGAAACCGCCGCTGGCTAATGGCGAGAGCAGTTTCCCGGTGTCGTTCACCTATGAAGACAGCGCGAAGCCGCAGAGTTAATCAATAAAAAAGGCTGCACCCTGTGCAGCCTTTTTGTTATGCAGCGCCGACCTGCTCCATCGCCTGCAGCACCCGTTTATCGGAAATCGGATACGGCGTGCCAAGCTGTTGCGCGAAGTAACTCACCCGCAGCTCTTCAATCATCCAGCGGATGGCCTGAACTTCCTCATCGTCGCGCCGCGCCGCCGGGAGCTTATGCAGCCACTGCTGCCATGCCTGCTGTACAGCTTCCACTTTCAGCATCTGGGCGCGGTCGCGATGCGGATCGATCGCCAGCTTTTCCAGCCGCTTCTCGATAGCCTGTAAATAGCGCAGCGTATCGCCCAACCGCTGGTAACCGTTGCCGGTCACAAAACCGCGATACACCAGGCCGCTCATCTGGGCTTTGATATCGGACAGCCCCAGCGCCATGGTCATATCCACCCGACCCTTGAGCCGCTTATTGATGTTGAACACCGCCGTCAGGATCTGTTCAACCTGTTTCGCGATATCTACCACGGTATCGTTGAGTTCGGCGCGCACCTTCTCATGCAACTGCGTGAAGCCCTCTTCGGTCCATACCGGCCCGCCGTTTTCGGCAATCAGCTTATCCACGCCGCAGGAAATGCAGTCGTCGATGAGATCCAGCACTTTACCGTAAGGGTTAAAATACAGACCCAGCTTGGCTTTATTCGGCAGTTTTTCATGCAGATATTTTATCGGCGACGGGATATTCAGCAGCAGTAACCGCCGCACTCCGCGCCACATGGCGTTCTGCTGATCCTGCGGATTGTCGAACAGCTTAATGCCGACGCTCTCTTTTTCATCCACCAGCGCAGGCCAGGCTTTCACCCGGTAGCCGCCGCGTTTCTGCTCGTAATGATCCGGCAACGTGCCGAAGCTCCAGATGTGCAGGCCGCTTTGTTCTATGCCGTCATCGGCGACGGCGGAGAGCGTTTCCTGTACCTTATCCTTCAGGCTGCCCTTCAACGCCGTCAGATCTTTGCCTTCATTGAGCTTGCGGTTTTTCTCATCCACTACCCGGAAAGTCATTTTCAGGTGATCGGGCACCTGTTCCCACTGCCACGCTTCGCGGTCGACGGATACGCCAGTCATACGACGCAGTTCCCGTTCGAGCGACTCCAGCAAAGGCTGCCCCAGCGGTTCGGCGCGGCCTAAAAACGCCTCGGCATAGTTGGGCGCGGGAACAAAGTTACGGCGTAACGGCTTGGGCAATGATTTGATCAGCGCGATGATCAGTTCGCGGCGCATCCCCGGCACCTGCCATTCGAACCCGGCGTCTTCCACCTGATTTAACAGCGGCAGCGGAATATGCACCGTCACCCCGTCGGCATCGCCGCCCGGTTCAAACTGATAACTGAGGCGCAGTTTGAGATTGCCCTGATGCCAGAAGTTCGGATAGTCCAGCTTGCTGACTTTTTCCGCGCCCTCTTTAATCAACATGCTCTTTTCAAAATTGAGCAGATCCGGGTTTTCTTTACTGACTTTTTTCCACCAGCTGTCAAAGTGGCGCGCTGATATCACTTCATGACCGATACGTTCATCGTAAAACTCAAACAGCGCGTCATCATCCACCAGAATGTCGCGGCGGCGGGATTTGTGTTCCAGCTCTTCCACTTCCGCACGCAGCTTCTGGTTATCGCGGAAAAAGGCGTGACGGGATTGCCAGTCGCCTTCCACCAGCGCGTGACGGATAAACAGTTCGCGACACAACGCCGGATCGATCTGGCTGTAATTCACTTTACGCGCCGCGACGATGGGCAGCCCGTAAACGGTGACTTTTTCCGTCGCCATGACCGCGCCCTGCGCCCGTTCCCAGTGCGGCTCGCTGTAGCTGCGCTTAAGCAGGTGTTGCGCTACCGGCTCAATCCACTCGGGGTCGATTCGCGCCGCAATGCGTCCCCACAGGCGGCTGGTTTCCACCAGTTCGGCGACGATGGTCCACTTGGGCGGTTTTTTAAAGAGACCGGAACCGGGGAAAATCGAGAACCGGGCGTTACGCGCGCCGGTAAATTCCTGCTTATCAGCATCTTTCATACCGATGTGCGACAACAGCCCGGTCAGTAACGCGGTATGGATTTCACGGTATTCCGCCGGTTCGCTGTTGACCGGAATGCCCAGTTCTTTCACCACCTGGCGCAGCTGGGTATAAATATCCTGCCATTCGCGCACCCGCAGATAGTTCAGATAATCCGCACGGCACAGGCGACGGAACTGGTTCGACGACAGTGCTTTTTGCTGCTCGCCGAGGTAATTCCACAGATTCACAAAGGCAAGGAAATCCGATTCCTTGTCATGGAAGCGGCGGTGTTTTTCGTCGGAAGCCTGCTGTTTATCCATTGGCCGCTCACGCGGGTCCTGAATCGACAGGGCGGAGGTAATAATCATCGCCTCGCGCACGCATCCCAGCCGTTGCGCCTCCAGCACCATGCGCGCCAGACGCGGGTCCACCGGCAGTTGCGACAGCTGGCGGCCAAGCGGCGTGAGTTTGTACACCGACGCCTGTTCATCGGTGGTAATCGCGCCCAACTCTTCCAGCAAACGTACACCGTCCTGGATATTGCGCTTGTCAGGCGCTTCAACAAACGGGAAGGCGGCGATGTCGCCCAGCCCCAGCGCGGTCATCTGCAAAATAACCGACGCCAGGTTGGTGCGCAGAATCTCCGGATCGGTAAATTCCGGGCGCGACAGGAAATCGTCTTCAGAATAGAGACGGATACAGATCCCTTCCGAGACGCGGCCGCAGCGGCCTTTACGCTGATTGGCGGAGGCCTGGGAGACGGGTTCAATCGGCAGACGCTGCACTTTGGTGCGATAGCTGTAGCGGCTGATACGCGCCTGGCCGGGATCGATAACGTATTTAATTCCCGGCACCGTCAGCGACGTTTCCGCGACGTTGGTCGCCAGTACGATGCGCCGTCCGGTATGCGACTGGAAAATCCGGTTCTGTTCGCTGTTGGACAACCGCGCATACAGCGGCAGCACTTCGGTGTGCGGCAGATTGAGTTTATTCAGGCCATCGGCGGTGTCGCGGATTTCCCGCTCGCCGCTCATAAAGATCAGGATATCGCCGGGCGCTTCGTGGCTCAGCTCATCCACCGCGTCAAAAATCGCCTGTAGCTGGTCGCGCTCGGTATCGTCCGCGTCTTCGACAATCGGGCGATAGCGCACTTCCACCGGGTAGGTTCTCCCGGAGACTTCGATAATGGGCGCATGATTGAAATGGCGCGAAAAACGCTCCGGATCGATGGTCGCCGAGGTGATGATCACTTTTAAATCTGGGCGGCGCGGCAGCAGCTCTTTCAGGTAGCCGAGCAGGAAATCGATATTCAGGCTGCGTTCATGCGCCTCATCGATAATCAGCGTGTCGTACTGCATCAGCAGTCGATCCTGCTGAATTTCCGCCAGCAATATCCCGTCGGTCATCAGTTTGACCTGGGTCGCGTCGCTGACGTGATCGCTAAAGCGGACTTTATAGCCCACAGCGCCGCCGGGTTCGGTGTTCAGCTCCTCGGCGATGCGGTTAGCCACGGTGCGCGCCGCCAGACGGCGCGGTTGGGTGTGGCCGATTAACCCGGTTATGCCGCGCCCGAGCTCCATACAAATTTTTGGCAGCTGCGTGGTTTTCCCCGAGCCGGTTTCCCCCGCCACGATAACCACCTGGTTATCGCGAACCGCGGCCAGGATGTCATCTTTTTTCTGGCTAACCGGGAGCGTGTCCGGATAGGTAATAGCCGGACGGGCGGCAAGGCGTAGCTGAACCTTCCCTGCCGCATCGTTAATCTGCTGCTCCAGCTCGGCAAAAATGGCCTGCAGGGCATCAGGATTTTTCACTTTTTTCGCGCCATGCAGGCGGCGCGCAAAACGCTGGCGATCTTTCAGCATCAGCGTATCAAGGCGCGCCATCAGCGCGTTTACATTCAGGTTTTTGGTTTCCATGGTGCTTTTAGCTGTTAGGTGCCCAGGGTGAAAAGGCGTGTAATGCGATGCGGCGTAGAGTATCACATCGCGCATTTCCACGCCTTGTTCAATAAATTTGAACACGGGATTCGATATATTGCGCTATCACTGCAACCGGATTGTGAATAAAGTGTTTTCAAGCAAGGGGCATTCCCCCGACAATCAAATAAAAGGATCCACCCATGAGCAAAGTATTAGTTCTTAAATCAAGCATTTTGGCAGGGTATTCACAGTCTAACCAGTTGTCTGACTATTTTGTTGACCAGTGGCGCGAGCAGCACAGCGGCGATGAGATCACCGTGCGCGATCTGGCGGCGAACCCGATTCCGGTACTGGACGGTGAACTGGTTGGCGCGCTGCGCCCGAGCGATGCGCCGCTGACGCCGCGTCAACAGGAGGCGCTGGCGCTGTCTGATGAACTGATTGCCGAACTGAAAGCCCATGATGTGATTGTTATTGCGGCCCCGATGTACAATTTCAACATCCCGACGCAGCTGAAAAACTATTTTGACCTGGTTGCCCGTGCCGGCGTGACGTTCCGTTACACCGAGAAAGGACCGGAAGGTCTGGTGACCGGTAAACGCGCCATTGTGCTGTCCAGCCGTGGCGGTATTCATAAAGACACCCCGACCGACCTGATCGCGCCGTATCTGCGCCTGTTCCTGGGCTTTATCGGGATCACCGATGTGAACTTCGTGTTCGCGGAAGGGATTGCCTATGGTCCGGAAGTCGCGACCAAAGCGCAGGCTGATGCCAAAGCGGCCATCGACAGCCTGGTTACTGCATAACAGCGGTTACGCTACCGTCATAACGAAAAAGTGGGCGCTGAGCCCACTTTTTTTATGCTTGTCGTGCGGAGATGTTCGAAAATGTGCGTATCGCGCTACAACGCGATGACTCAGACCACTTCCCAGGGCGTTTCATCAAGCGTGATCACCAGCGCATCCCCTTCCCGACTGTAGGCCACCGTATACTGGTGCTCGTCATGCATGTTGCGGTCGCAGCAGGGCTCAAAATAGTGCGTCAGGCAACGGAAGGTAAATTGCTTATCATCGAGGCTGAGGATTTCAAACGACTCAGGCTGGTAGGCGTAACGGCGGTCGTCCGGGAATTCGGACATCACAAAACGCTCAAAAATCGCCGCATGGCGCGTGATAAGTTGGCTGAGCTGCTGTTTGTCCTGCGCATCAATGCCGTCCAGCGGCAGGCGAAAAGTATGTTGTTCCATGATGGTCCTCCATCGGTATCAGACGTACAGCCTATCATTTCCGCCCTTTACGGGAGACTACCCGTCAGGGGTAGCTGATTACCGCCGAATCCATTGGCCGTTGATTCCCCGCACATATTCCCCCGGCGCGGCGCGGTCAACCAGCTTCTGCCCGGCCATTTTCGCCACATCGTCGGCAGAAAGATGATTACGCGTGGCAAGCTGACGATAACTCTCGGCCCTCGCCTCGTTGATTTGCTTTACCAGCGCCAGCGTCTCGCTATCCTGAGCGCGGGGCGCGATATAACCGTCCAGCGTTTCGCCGACCCGGCCCTGCTGACGCGCCTCGTCAAGCGTTAATGCCATCACCGGCTGGCACAGCATCAGCAGTCCGGCAAGTAAAGCCGCGTTGCGTTTCATGATGCGGAGCTCCCGAAAATATCACTGCGGTTTTTAAGCAACGCTTCGACGTCTTTATCTACTTTGATGTGGATCTCATGTTCGATTTTTACATTCATATTGATGGTGATGGGCTCTTTCGGGGCGGCCACTTCTATCCGTGGGGTGCAGCCGCTGAGCACCATGATCAACAGCGCCAGGCCGCTTGCTAACATTACTTTCATTGGGGTTCCTCGCAGTTATCACCGGCGGCGCAACCGCTATCCGGTAAACTGGCATGTTGTTCAAGCCACGCCTGAAGATTGTCGCCAAAGCGCAAACTACGCCACAGCGTAAAGAGATTCTCCTGATGCTGGTAGTTCAACCTGACGGTATTACTTTTGCCGTCGAGACGGCTGGTGCCCTGCAATTCGGCGCGAAGCGTAAGCACGCCAAGATTGGTTAAATTGAGCCGCGTCCAGGAGCGGGCAATCTCCATATAACGCAGCCAGTTGATCGCAGCCCCCGCAGCCATATTGTCACGGGCAAGGGCATCCGCCATATCCTTATCCAGCCGCAGGGTCATCGGCCCCGGATTGGTAAGCCAGCCGTCGCGAATTATCCAGTCCGGATCGTTCAGCCACAGCGGCAGTGCGCCATTCACCCGGCCCGACAGGGTAAACTGTTTGGGATTGATCGCCGTAATGAGCTGGCTGGACGAGATATTATTGACCCGCAACAGGGCGGCGTCGTGTTGCGGCATACGCAGTTGTTGCATGCTGATATTGCCGCCCAGCACATCGACATTCACATTGCTCAGGATCAGCGGCTGCTGCTCACTCCAGGGATACCACCCCTGCAGATCCGCGGTGAGATTTTGCGCCTCCACCTGATTTTTAACGCTGGCGATACGCAGGGTCACCGGTCCCCGGGTGCCCAGTTGCCAGGTGGAATCGCTGAAGCGGAACGGCAGCACAAAATCGACGCCATTCAGCCTGTTGTCCGGCATCCAGGCGCTGCCGCCTTTGACCACGCCATGTCCACCCGCCTCGAATCCCTGTTCGGCAGCGGCGGAAAACGCCACCTGGGCGTAGAAACGGCCCTCGCGCAGCGCCATTTTCCAGTCCGGCGGGATCAGCGGCTGGAAAACCGCCAGCGGTTGCGCGGGCCACCAGGCCTGACCGCGCAGGCGAACCCCGTCCCAGCGCCCGTTGACCTGCACCGGGCCAATCGCGTCGGCATGAAGATCGCCCGTAAACTGGAACGAGGTTGGGTCGCTGCCCTCAACGCTGAAATTCAGCCGCGACGGCGGCAGGACACTGCCGCCGGTAAAGAGGGTCTCTCCGGCGTCGAGCGTGAGCGCGCCCGTCAATGAAGGATGATCGGGATCGCGCACCCAGCGTACCGGTTTATCCATTGCCAGACGTGGCGCATTGATGCGCATTGAGCCGTATTGCAGTTTATCGAACCCGGTAGACAGCGTGTTCAGCACAATCATGTTATCGCGCCATTCGCCGGTGCCTTTCACATCCCAGCGCGCCTGCATGGGCGTAAAACCGCCCTTGCCCCAGTAATGCCATTGCCGCAAACCGCTGTCCGGCAAAAAATCGTTCGCCTGGCCGTCGAGATGCAGTTCAAAACCGCCCATCTGATTCTCATGGGCGCGCAGAATCGCCTGTAACCGGCCATCAACACCGGTAGACGCCACCTTAACCCCTGCCAGCGGCCAGCGAATTTCATCAATATTGAGCGCGTCGATCACCCGGCCACGGGAACGCAACAGCGCGCCGGGGGCAAAACGGAGTTGCGGGTCGAGCAGCGGACCGCGCAACATGCCCGGCAGTACCGCATAGAAAATCATTTGATCCTGCTTGGCTTCACCGGTCAGTTGTACCGGCATCGCGCTGTCGGTGAGGCTCAGTTTGCCAGGACCAAAATTCAGTACCGCATTGCCTTTCCCGGCTGCGCCCTGCGTCACCACATTCATGCGCCCGCTGATTTGCGCGGCTTCTGGCCCCTCCCGCCAGTTATCCACATTGATGCCCAAACGGCCGCTTAACGGCATGTCCTCCACCGTCCAGTGCCAGCGCCCGTCGCTGATGGAAAGACGATCACGGCTTACAGTCCAGGGCAAATCCAGCAGCGGATCGGGATCGTCCGGCGCGCTGATCAGCAACTGCCCGCGGTTTTCTGACCATTCCAGCTCGGCATCCGCCAGCGGCAGTGGCCCTGGCATGTGCAGCCGCGTGATCAAATGCCCCTGGGTGGGTAAGCCGTCCGGCAGCAGGCCGAGCGTCACCTCGCCCGCCAGCGACAACGGCTGCTGACCTTCAATCGCGTTAAGCGTGAATTCGGTAATGGTGGCGGTTTGCCCGTCAATTTGCGCGGCGAGGGAAATGGCGTCGCCGTGGTAGCGAAAGGTCTGGCGCGCTGGCGTCAGACTGGCGGTTAACTCACCGGCAAACTGTTGCCAGGGGGCAAGCGTAAGCTGATTGATTGTCAGCCAGGTATTGGGCAGCATCGCCTGCCACTCCGCCAGGGTGCGCGGCGCGGCGGGGTTCTCTTCCCCGGCCGGGAGTTGATCAAAACAGGCGCTGTTCACTACCAGCGTATCGATGTCTAACTTCCAGCGGCTGGGATGGCTCAGCGTCGCGTTGGTCAGTTTCGCCAGTTCACACTCGCCAGCCAGATAGCTGAGATGCGGCAATACCACGGCATGACGGGTCAGCCGCGGGCGCTCTTCCAGCGCGATTCGGGTGCCGGGCGGCAGCCAGATCCCCACCAGCCCCGGTAGCCAGTGCGCAACCGTCAGTAGCAGTGCCAGGGGCAATAAGATCAGCAGCAGCGCAAGCGCGATTAGGGCTCGGTATTTACCCTTCATGGGCGACGAATATCCTGATAATGCCAGAGTTATGAACGGGCTATCTGGCGCATTTTGCCATTTTTATCAGTCAGGTTGAACCCAACGTTGGTTATAAGCGTAGTTGGCCTAAAATTATTGATAAGCCTGTCTTTGATCGCGGATTTTTAAACTTTGTAAGCAATTTTGAATCATGCTAACGTGATCACAGAAAATCACTGGAGAATGTCTTATGAAACTGGCCGTATACAGCACAAAACAGTACGACAAGAAGTATCTACAGCACGTTAACCAGGGATACGGTTACGATCTCGAATTTTATGACTTCCTGCTGACGGAAAGAACCGCCAAAACCGCGCACGGCTGCGACGGGGTATGCCTGTTCGTCAACGATGATGGCAGCCGTCCGGTGCTGGAAGAGCTTAAACGGCACGGCGTGAAGTTTATCGCGCTGCGCTGCGCCGGGTTTAACAACGTCGATCTCGATGCGGCCAAAGAGCTGGGCCTGCGCGTCGTGCGTGTGCCCGCCTATTCCCCGGAAGCCGTCGCCGAACATGCCATCGGCATGATGATGTGCCTGAACCGCCGCATCCACCGCGCCTATCAGCGCACCCGTGATGCTAACTTTTCTCTGGAAGGATTAACCGGCTTTACCATGCACGGCAAAACCGCGGGCGTGATTGGCACCGGCAAAATCGGTGTGGCCACACTGCGGATCCTGAAAGGCTTCGGCATGCGCCTTCTGGCGTTTGATCCATACCCGAGCGCGGCAGCACTGGACATCGGCGTGGAATATGTCGATTTGCCGACGCTGTTTTCCCAGTCCGATGTGATCTCTCTGCACTGCCCGCTGACGCCGGAAAACTATCACCTGTTGAATCAGGCGGCGTTTGATCAAATGAAAGACGGCGTGATGATCATTAACACCAGCCGTGGCGCGCTGATTGATTCCCAGGCGGCGATTGATGCGCTGAAAAATCAAAAAATTGGCTCCCTGGGCATGGACGTGTATGAAAACGAACGCGATCTGTTCTTTGAAGACAAGTCCAATGACGTGATCCAGGATGATGTGTTCCGCCGCCTTTCCGCCTGCCACAACGTTCTGTTCACCGGGCATCAGGCCTTCCTGACGGAAGAAGCGCTGATCAGCATTTCCGAGACCACGCTGGATAACCTGCGCCAGCTGGAAAGCGGCGCTGAATGCCCTAACGCGCTGGTCTGAGGCACTTTAAGACGATCCTCAATGATTACGCCGCCGTTCGGTGACACACTCAGGGCGTAATCATTGGCGGCATAAATACTTAAGGAGGAGTAATGAAGAAACTCACCTGTTTAGCACTCGGCGCAGCGCTACTGGCCGGATGTGCGCAAACCGCCCGGCAGGGTGACGCTCCGCAGCTGGAACATCGCCGTTATGTGCTGGAAAGCGTGGACGGTAAACCGGTTATCGCGACGCAACGTCCTCTGGACATCAGTTTTGGTGAAAAACTGCACGTCTCTGGTGGCATGTGCAACCGCTTTATGGGCCAGGGCAAGCTGGACGGCAATGTGCTGAAAGTGGACGGCATGGCCTCCACCCGGATGCTGTGCGCGGAACCTGAGCTGAATCAGCTCGACATCCTTATTGGTGAGATGCTGACATCCGGCGCAACCGTCGATGTGAAATCTCAATCGCTGATCCTCAGCAATCAGCAGCACACCCTGGTCTACAAAAGCGCTGACTGGGTAAACTAGTAACTTCCGCAGCTACCGGAGGCAAGCGCCGATTCACTACAGCGTTTGCCGTTCGGTAGTGCACACATTCCAATGACTGAACCATCCAGCTGACGCGCATTTAGCGCCGCTCCGCCAATCATTGCGCAATTTGCCTCGCCGGAGCTGGACATCGCTGCTTTCATGCCTGGCGCCACATGCGCGGCCGTCGCCTGCTGCACTGGCTCGCTACTGCAACCGGTTAACCCCCAGGCGGATAAAAACAGTGCCGCACACCCCACAAAAATACCTGCACGCATGACGCTCCCCTCATTAGTAAACAGCAAAACCTCTGCAATATAGGCGAGCGCGCGCCGTCACGTCGAGTGATGCGCCGCGACTTTCGGCGCACAGACACATTTTTTAGCACTTTTTTGCGCGAAAGGTTCGCAGCGGGGCGTTCTTACTCCCTCACAATATTTTTCATTCGCCGCGCGTCGTTTATAAAAAAGCTACCCGACGACATCGGCAAACACTTAAATAACGCTTTATCGTAAACACCCAGTGAATGCCTGCTGTCACACGCGTACAGGAAGGATGTCACCGCTGCCCGACACGCCTGTTTTTGGGCCTTGTCAGCCAGTTTGCACCTAACTTCCACTGGTTTTATTTTGCTGGCTGAATCATAGTGAACACCGATATTGAACAGGATTTCACGGCGGAACCTTATCGGTTTGTTGGTGAGACCCTTTGCCCTGCTTAAGGAGTGATTATGAAACCCGTTGAAGAAGTTATTGATGAACTGCAGTGTCGCGCCTTAGCCTATGAAGTCATCTTTCAGTCCCTTTGCTCGCAGCTTCCTCAGGGATTCATTAATAAAGCCGCCGATAATATTGAGCAACGGTTCCAGGCCTTTGAAGCCAGTACACAATCTGACGCAGGGAAAGCCAAACTCGAAGCGGCGAAAGCTGTCGCCTCGCGGATCCTCGGAACAAAGATTTAACGCCCTCCGCGCATCAATGCTGCAACCGGAGAAGACGCCACGCGCCGTTCTTCTCCGTTTTTTCTCTGTCAGAAAGTGTGCCTCTGTCTGCTCTCTTTAGCCGCAGTGCGCTAAAAATCGAACCGGCACGCGACCAACTGCCCCATGCTGACAATACCGCTCCCCCTTCGCTCTCCGTTATGAAAATACGCACGACCTGAACCACAGCGCCCTGCCAGTGCTATTTGCGGAAAAACCCCGCTTCACATGTTGAGATATAGTCCTTCGTAGCGCACTGGCTACAGGACGGAGTGGTGGAATGTCGCGAACGCACCGGGGCAGAACAGCCCTGCCCGGCAAGCTCACGAAATTGTTATCAAATTGATTAATACCGCCATCAGCCTGTAGATCAAAAACCGGCGTTACCACGCTGACTATACTGGAATGAGGCATGGCGAATGGGAACACTTCATCTCGGGCGCAGGCAGCCGTACAGATGCCGTCCGGATGAGACACCACGTATAAGGCTCGTGGCCAGATAAAAACAGCAGGGATCGAGTGGGCATGTTCAAAATGAAAATGACGGTTATCGCCCACCCGCGCCACATACCGTTATTAAACAGCCTTATAAATTTTATCTTTAATCAATGAGAGCATTCATATGATCACAATTGACGGCAATGGCGCAGTCGCGTCGGTTGCGTTCCGCGCCAGCGAAGTAATTGCCATCTATCCCATTACCCCCAGTTCGACGATGGCGGAACAGGCCGATGACTGGTCAGGCAATGGGGTGAAGAATGTCTGGGGTGATGTGCCGCGCGTGGTGGAGATGCAGTCTGAAGCAGGCGCTATCGGCACCGTTCACGGCGCGTTGCAAACCGGCGCGCTGTCCACGTCGTTCACCTCCTCCCAGGGATTGTTATTGATGATCCCTACCCTGTATAAACTGGCCGGGCAACTGACGCCGTTTGTCCTGCACGTTGCGGCGCGTACCGTCGCCACCCACGCGTTGTCTATTTTTGGTGACCATTCCGACGTGATGGCCGTTCGCCAGACCGGTTGCGCCATGCTGTGCGCCGGTAGCGTGCAGGAAGCGCAGGATTTTGCGCTGATTTCCCATATCGCCACTCTGAAAAGCCGGGTGCCGTTTATTCATTTCTTTGATGGTTTCCGCACCTCGCACGAGATTAATAAAATCGTCCCGCTGTCTAACGAGACGATGTTAAGCCTGCTGCCGCAGGACGCGATCGACGCCCACCGTGCGCGGGCGCTTAACCCGGAACATCCGGTTATCCGGGGCACTTCGGCGAACCCGGATACCTATTTCCAGTCCAGGGAAGCCACCAACCCGTGGTACAACGCGGTGTACGAGCATGTTCAACAAACCATGAATGACTTCGCCGCCGCGACGGGTCGCCAGTACCACCCCTTTGACTATTATGGTCATCCGCAGGCTGAACGCGTCATTGTGCTGATGGGTTCCGCTATTGGCACCTGTGAAGAAGTGGTGGATGACCTGCTGACCCGTGGGGAAAAGGTCGGGGTCCTGAAAGTTCGCTTATACCGTCCGTTCAATGCCAGCGCGATGCTGGAGGCGCTGCCGCAAAGCGTGCGTCAGGTCGCAGTGCTGGATCGCACCAAGGAGCCCGGCGCACTGGCCGAGCCGCTGTACCTCGACGTGATGACCGCGCTGGCGGAAGCGTTTTCTCGCGGCGAACGTGAAACACTGCCGCGGGTGATTGGCGGCCGTTATGGTTTGTCGTCGAAAGAGTTCGGCCCGGACTGCGTGCTGGCGGTGTTTGAAGAGCTGCACCAGGCCAAGCCTAAGCCGCGCTTTACGGTCGGGATCTATGACGACGTTACCAACCTGTCGCTGCCGCTACCGGAAAACACCCTGCCTTCTCATGCCAAGCTGGAAGCGCTGTTCTACGGTTTAGGCAGCGACGGCAGCGTGTCGGCAACCAAAAACAATATCAAAATTATCGGTAACGCCACGCCGTGGTACGCCCAGGGGTATTTCGTTTATGACTCCAAGAAGGCGGGCGGCCTGACGGTTTCCCACCTGCGGGTCAGCGAAAAACCGATCAACTCTGCCTACCTGGTGGATAAAGCTGATTTCGTCGGGTGCCACCAGCTTCAGTTCATCGACAAATACCGCATGGCGGAACAGCTCAAGCCGGGCGGCATTTTCCTGTTGAATACGCCTTACAGTGCGGAAGATGTGTGGGATCGGTTGCCACAGGAAGTGCAGGCGGAACTCAATAAAAAACAGGCGCGTTTATTCATTATTAACGCCCAGAAAATCGCCCGGGAATGCCAGCTCGGCGCGCGTATCAATACTGTTATGCAAATGGCCTTTTTCCATTTAACCGGGATTTTGCCAGGCGACAGCGCGCTACAACAGTTGCAAGGCGCTATCGCCAAAAGCTACAGCAGTAAAGGCCAGGAACTGGTTGAACGGAACTGGCAAGCGCTGGCCCTGGCGCGGGAGTCCCTCTTCGCCGTGCCGTTGCAGCCGGTTAACAGCCAGAGCGCCTGCCGTCCGCCGGTGGTCGCCGACGCTGCGCCGGATTTTGTCAAAACCGTCACCGCCGCGATGCTGGCAGGCCTGGGCGATGCGTTGCCCGTCTCCGCCCTGCCGCCAGACGGCACCTGGCCGCTGGGCACTACACGCTGGGAAAAACGCAATATCGCCGAAGAAATTCCCATCTGGAAACCGGAGCTTTGCACCCAGTGTAACCATTGCGTGGCCGCCTGCCCGCACTCAGCCATTCGCGCAAAAGTCGTGTCGCCTGAAGCCCTGGAAGCCGCGCCGGACGCACTGCAATCACTGGACGTGAAGTCACGCGATATGCGCGGCCAGAAATACGTGTTGCAGGTCGCGCCGGAAGACTGCACCGGCTGCAATTTGTGCGTGGAAGTCTGCCCGGCGAAAGATCGTCAGGATCCGGACATCAAGGCCATCAATATGATGTCGCGTCTTGAGCATGTCGAAGAGGAGAAGGTCAACTATGACTTCTTCCTCCAGTTGCCGGAAATCGATCGCAACCAGCTGGAGCGCATCGACATCCGTACATCGCAGCTGATCTCGCCGCTGTTTGAATACTCCGGCGCCTGTTCCGGCTGCGGCGAAACGCCGTATATCAAGCTGCTGACCCAGCTTTATGGCGATCGTTTGCTGATTGCTAACGCCACAGGCTGCTCCTCAATTTACGGGGGCAATCTGCCTTCAACACCGTACACCACCGATGCCAACGGTCGTGGCCCGGCCTGGGCTAACTCGCTGTTTGAGGATAATGCTGAATTTGGGCTCGGCTTCCGGTTGACCGTCGACCAACATCGCGCTCGCGTTATGCGCCTGCTGGACCAGTTCGCCGATAAGATCCCGGCGGAACTCCATGCGGAGTTGCACAGCGATGCCACACCGGAGGTTCGTCGGGAACAGGTGGCCCGGTTGCGCCAGCATTTAGCAGACGAAACCAGCGCCGACGCCCGCCAGTTGCTGACCGATGCCGATGCGCTGGTGGAGAAATCCATCTGGCTGATTGGCGGTGACGGCTGGGCTTATGATATCGGCTTTGGTGGCCTTGACCATGTGTTAAGTCTGACCGAAAACGTCAATATCCTGGTGTTGGATACTCAATGTTACTCGAATACCGGCGGCCAGGCCTCAAAAGCCACGCCGCTCGGTGCGGTCACCAAGTTTGGCGAGCACGGCAAGCGCAAGGCGCGTAAAGATCTGGGTGTCAGCATGATGATGTACGGACATGTTTACGTGGCGCAAATCTCTCTGGGCGCACAGCTTAACCAGACGGTGAAAGCGATTCAGGAAGCGGAGGCGTATCCGGGACCCTCGCTGATTATTGCCTACAGCCCCTGCGAAGAGCACGGCTACGATCTGGCGCTGAGCCACGATCAGATGCGTCAGTTGACGGCCACCGGCTTCTGGCCGCTGTACCGCTTTGATCCGCGTCGTGCTGACGAGGGTAAACTGCCACTGGCGCTGGACTCCCGTCCGCCGTCAGACGCGCTGGCCGAAACGCTACTCAACGAGCAGCGCTTCCGCAGATTAAATGCGCAGCAGCCTGACGTTGCGGAACAGTTGTGGAAAGACGCGGCGGCGGATCTGCAAAAACGGTATGACTTCCTGGCGCAAATGGCCGGTAAAGCTGACTGATCCACTGATGAAGTAAGTGTAAACGCCCCGCCTTGTGCGGGGCGTTTTGTTATTTCTCCCGGTTCGCCTCCTGCGATCTGTGCCAAAAAAATCCCGAACCTGAGTTCGGGAAAATAATCAATGAGGCAAATAAAAAGACATATAACACAGACATCCTAAATAACTTTCCCGGTCAAATATAATAGATATTTTGCATACTAATGATAAAAACATTCATGCATTATATCACCATATCATTATATTTCCCCTGAATTGTCTTGATAAAAATATAATTCACAATTAACAAATAACACATATTTGATTAAGTCTGTTTATGGGTAGCATAAGTGTGCCCCGGTCTTCGGGGCACATAAAAAACATGCTATAGGAATAAAAAAATGAAAAGAAAAGTACTGGCCCTTATCGTCCCTGCTTTATTAGCAGCGGGCGCCGCTCACTCCGCAGAAATTTATAATAAAGACGGTAATAAGCTCGATCTGTATGGCAAGGTTGATGCGCTGCACTATTTTTCCGATAACTCGTCTGCCGATGGCGATCAGACCTATTTGCGTATCGGCTTTAAAGGCGAAACCCAAATTTCCGATCAACTGACAGGCTATGGTCAGTGGGAATATCAGGTTCAGGCGAACAACACCGAATCCAACACCGGCGACAATCAGTCCTGGACGCGTCTTGGCTTCGCTGGCCTAAAGTTTGGCGACTACGGTTCCTTTGATTATGGTCGTAACTATGGTGTGCTTTACGACGTGGAAGCCTGGACGGATATGCTGCCTGAATTCGGTGGCGACTCCTACTCCTTCGCTGATAACTATATGACCAGCCGCGCCAACGGCGTTGCAACCTATCGCAACAGCGACTTCTTCGGTCTGGTGGACGGCCTGAATTTCGCTGTGCAGTATCAGGGAAATAACGAAGGCAGCAGCAATGGTAATGAAGGCACCAATAACGGCCGCGACTTCCGCCATGAAAACGGCGATGGCTGGGGTATTTCTTCCACCTATGACATTGGCATGGGCTTCAGCGTCGGCGCGGCTTATACCTCTTCAGACCGTACCAGCGATCAAACCTGGCATGGCCGCTCGTCAGAAATCTATGCAGGCGGCGATACAGCGGACGCGTGGACTGCAGGCATGAAATATGACGCTAATAATATTTATTTTGCCGCCATGTATTCTGAAACCCGCAATATGACGCCTTATGGCGACGAAGGTGTTGCCAATAAAACGCAAAACTTTGAAGTCACCGCGCAATATCAGTTTGACTTTGGCCTGCGCCTGACGGCGTCTTTCCTGATGTCTAAAGGTAAGGATCTGAATACCGTTTACGGTAATGACGAAGATTTAGTGAAATACGCTGACGTTGGCGCATATTACTTCTTCAATAAAAATATGTCGGCTTATGTAGATTATAAAATCAACCTGCTCGACGAGGATGATAATTTCTACAAAGATAATAACATCGGTACCGATGATATTGTCGCGCTGGGCCTGGTTTACCAGTTCTGAGTTTAAACGCCTGAACCCGCCGGTAACGGCGGGTTCAGGCCTGCGAATGCCCGGTTATTTCAGCAGACGGACCTTACAACTTTTTCCTTTGATCTTGCCCTGCTGGAGCTGCTTCCACGCGTGACGGGCGACCGACTGACGCACTGCCACGTAAGCATGCATTGGATGCATATCGATTTTGCCGATATCCGCGCCATCAAGCCCCATATCGCCGGTCAATGCGCCAAGAATATCGCCAGGGCGCATTTTGGCTTTTTTACCGCCATCAATGCACAGCGTCGCCATTTCCGCTTCCAGCGGCTTCACGTTGCTGCTGACCAGCGGTTCGCGCCAGTCAAGCGACAGGCCCAGCATCTCTGACAAAATCGTCGCGCGCTGCGCCTCTTCCGGTGCGCACAGGCTGACAGCCAGCCCGCTCTGCCCGGCGCGTGCGGTACGGCCAATACGATGAACGTGTACTTCCGGGTCCCAGGAGAGTTCATAGTTGATCACCATCTCCAGCGACTTGATATCCAGGCCGCGTGCGGCGACATCGGTCGCGACCAGTACGCGGCTGCTGCCGTTGGCAAAACGCACCAGCGTTTGATCGCGGTCGCGCTGTTCCATATCACCGTGCAGTGCCAGCGCGCTCTGGCTATGCTCATTCAGCGCGTCGCACACCTCCTGGCAATCTTTTTTGGTGTTACAAAACACCACGCAGGAAGCTGGTTGATGTTTACTTAACAGGCTTAACAGCAGCGGGATTTTTTGGCGGCGTGAGGCTTCATAGAACTGCTGCTCAACGGCCGGGAGTGCGTCCACGCTGTCGATTTCAATATGTTGGGCGTTACGCTGGACGCGGCTGCTGATAGCGGCAATGGATTCCGGCCAGGTGGCGGAAAACAAAAGCGTCTGGCGCTGTGGCGGCGCATGGCGGATCACGTCATCTATGGCGTCGCTAAACCCCATATCCAGCATCCGATCCGCCTCATCCAGCACCAGGGTTTTTAATGCTTCAAGCGATACGGTGCCTTTTTCCAGATGGTCCAGCAACCGTCCCGGCGTGGCGACGATGATATGAGGCGCGTGTTGTAAAGAATCACGCTGCGCGCCGAACGGCTGGCCGCCGCACAGTGTCAGCACTTTGATATTAGGTAAATAGCGCGCCAGACGACGCAGCTCTTTCGCCACCTGATCCGCCAGCTCACGCGTGGGACACAGCACCAGCGATTGGGTAATAAAACGGCTGGCGTCGATATGCTGGAGCAGGCCCAGACCGAACGCCGCAGTTTTCCCACTGCCGGTTTTCGCCTGGGCGCGTACGTCTTTCCCCGCGAGAATGGCCGGAAGTGCCGCCGCCTGTACCGGCGTCATGGTCTGGTAGCCCAGCTCATCCAGATTAGCGAGCAGTTCGGCAGGCAAAGCGTTTAACGTTGAAAAGGCGGTCACGGTCATCTCTCTGATATCAAGCGGGCCGCTATGCTAGCAGATTCGTGTCGCAGGATCATGGTATGCGGCGCGATACGCTGAAAAACAAACAGGCCCGGTTAACGGGCCTGCGGATTATTGCGCTTTAAACGGGTCTTTTTCATCATCCTCATGATCGTCCCGTTTGCGGGGAATTTCACCCTGCTTATTCGGTGCGTCCTGCACCTGATGCTCGTCTTCTTCGTAAGCATTTCCCGCGTTCGGTGCAACCTCTGGCAACCCTTTGCTGACTTCGCCTTCTTTGTTGCGCTCGCTATTGGTTTTATCAGACATCGTTTTCTCTCCTTATGTGTCGTCAGTTAAGTGTAGACGACCGGAGAAAATGGAGCATTTCAGCCGGTTTTCGCGCATTTCAACGCACTACCGGTACCGCCGCGCTGATCAATGGTTTGCACCACCACCGAATCCGCACCCAGTTTTAACGCTTCCATTTGCAGATCGTTTTTCACCTGCTGCTGGTACTCATCCGTGTCCAGAAACGCCAGAGGGTTGCGGTGCGAGACCACATTGCCAATAAACTGACACTGGGAAGAAAAGGCGCTGTTGCCTTTGATGATCCCAACCCGGTCTGCCTGTGAATCCACCGTCGCGCATCCGGCGAGGCTGACAATGCTTAATGCAATAATAATTTTTTTCATAATGACACCCCAGGTTGATTTCTGCGCAGCATAAAGCATAACCGTTGGTGGAACCTAAACGAAAGCTCACCAGACCCGTCGATATATTCTTACGCGCAGGCGGGTGACGGCGTTATCGGGATTCGGTCGGATAAGCAGGCCGTTTATACCAGCCTGCGGGGGACCAAACCCGTCATGGCTGAACGCCTGGCGCGTCCCGCTGGATGCAGAACGCGTCAGGCGTCAGTAACGAAGCGTTATCTTAAAAATAAACGTTAACGCCGCCGCCGGTTTGTCAGAATTTTACCCAGTCCGCAGTGGCTAATGTCGGGGTACTGCTGTTAAAAACCGGTGCAGACGCTTTTTTGACGCGTTCACGCGGTGCAGCCTCGGCAAGTTCTCTGCCCGGTTCATCGCACTTAAACACTTCGACGCTATCAAGAAGTATCCGCGCCTGCTCCTTGAGTGAAGCACTGGCTGCTGAAGACTCTTCTACCAGCGCAGCATTTTGCTGTGTGGTGGTGTCTATCTGTCCCATCGCAATATTGATTTGGGTAATACCCTCGCTCTGTTCTTCGCTGGCCCGCGCAATCTCATCCACCAGCCCCTGTACGCCGGTCACATTGTCAACGATGCCATTCATACCGCTGCCTGCTTCATCAACCAGAACGCGGCAACTGCTGATTTTGCTGACTGAAGCGTGAATGATTTCTTTAATTTCTTTCGCTGAAGAAGCGCTTCGTTGGGCAAGTGTACGCACCTCACCTGCAACGACAGCGAATCCGCGCCCCTGCTCCCCTGCCCGCGCCGCTTCAACCGCCGCATTCAGCGCCAGGATATTGGTCTGGAAGGCGATACCTTCGATGGTGGTTACAATAGCGGCCATTTTTCCAGAATCGGAATGAATATCCTGCATACTGGTCAGCACATTACTCATTCGTTCATTATTTTCCCGGATGATTGCGCCGGTTTCGCTGAATAACTGGTTAACGTGACGGGAGTTATCGGCAGAACGTTTGATGGTTGAAGTCAGTTGCTCCAGCGTAGCGGCGGTTTCTTCCACGCTGGCCGCTTGCTCTTCTGTTCTGGAAGCAAGATCGAGGTTACCGGCATCAATTTCATTCGCAGCGTGGGAAATCGTTTCGGCACCGTTTTTAACATCAGTAACCGTATTTGCGAGGCCAGTAATCATATCTTTTAACGACTTCATTAATAATCCCAGCTGATCTTTAGAAGATACGTTGACATCAACCGTTAAATCGCCGGCAGCCACTCTACTGGCAACCGAAACGGCTTCTTCCAGTGGGCGGGTAATACTTCGCGTGATGAACCAGGCGGTGAGAATGCCTAAAACGATACTTAACCCAATAACGGTTGAAATAATGAGCTGGGAAAATGCTGACTGTTGATTAATTTTTACATAGGCATCATCAATAAGCTGCGACTGAAAATTACTTAGCTCCTTCAGCGACTGGGTATAATTTTGCGTGGCAGGATAAAACTCATGAGAAATGAATTGATTAATCTCCTGGCTTTTTCCATTCTCCGCCATTTCCAGCCCTAAGCGACGCAATTCAATGTATTTATTACGTTCTGCGATCACCTGCGCGAGTAATTTCTTACCGGACTCCAGTCGAATCATCGGTACGAGTTTGTCCTGCAATGCCGCCACTTTATCGGCAGAAACCTTCATCGGTTGTTGGAGTAATTTTCTTAAGGCCGGGTCTGTGGTGCTCATCATTGCCATGGCCAGTCCGCTGTTATCGTTGACGGCGCTCGTCCAGTCTTCGATGATGCGTTCCTTGGGAAGAAGCCATGTAATCATCTGATTGACATCGCTGTCACTACTTCTTGTTAACCAAAAGGCGCTGCCTCCCATTACCACTGACATAAAGAGCAACAGAGCAAAACCCATACCCATACGCATGCCAACGCTCAAATTATTCAGTTTCATCACATCCCCTTCCATATACAGCAACCTCTTATCAACAAGAAAATCTCGTTGATGTTTTGAGGCAATGAATAAACCAACCTTTCATCTGTAATATCGGAGGAAATGTATTTTTCTGTAATGCTATTTATATCCAAAGCAGGCAGTAATGCGCTGGTTATCGCCATATTGTGACACATGTCTAAATGTAAAAAATTCGCGGCAAGTTAACTTGTTGATTTTAAATTTTATATATCCACCTTTCGTTTCATTATTAAATCGAAATCTGTACCGAAGCCTGAATTTAAAGAGTGTTTATTGTTCAATAATATAATTACGGCATTTTTATAATTAATTACATCCATTCCCTTATCAATATTTTAACAATGCACAATAATATATCTTACAAAATATATTTTAATCATAAATCGAACATCATTCTGGTGATGCCCTGTTATCATTAAGCATGAAAAAGGACGAGCGATAAAACTCTCTGCGTGAAGACCATCACAAAAATTATCCGATGAGCCATTTTGTTGGTAAGTTGCGTGGCTTGCCGCAGGCACCCCTTGATGCGTCGCCCCAAAGAGTGATGAGTGAACCGTCGCTGTAAAACGTGCTGGCATTCGGCGGCGCAATCCGTACCATACACGCCACACTTATGCGTGTTGGTGACTTTCAGCCGGCGCAAACCCGTCATATACAGCCAGATAGGCTGTGAAAATGCGCACAGGGTCTACGAAATTTTGGGTGTGTGGATTGATGACATGAACGGCGAGCAGGCTGACATGTTGAATGCCTGGCTCAAACCTTAGCGTTTATGCCCCTCTGATGCCCTTTTGTCATGTTGGAATTCGAAAGAATGAATGAAATACAAGAAGTTACAAAGAAACAACAATACAATCTGAACAAGCTCCAGAAGCGACTACGCCGTAACGTCGGCGAAGCCATTGCCGATTTCAATATGATTGAAGACGGCGACCGGATTATGGTTTGCCTCTCTGGCGGCAAAGACAGCTATACCATGCTGGAAATTTTGCGCAATCTGCAGCAAAGCGCGCCCATTAGCTTCAGCCTGGTGGCGGTGAACCTCGATCAGAAGCAGCCAGGTTTCCCGGAACATGTTCTGCCGCAATATCTGGAAAGCATCGGCGTTGAGTATAAGATCGTCGAAGAAAATACCTACGGGATTGTGAAGGATAAAATCCCGGAAGGGAAAACCACCTGCTCCCTGTGCTCGCGCCTGCGTCGCGGTATTCTCTACCGCACCGCCACCGAACTGGGCGCGACTAAAATCGCCCTTGGTCACCACCGCGATGATATTCTTCAGACGCTTTTTCTGAATATGTTCTACGGTGGAAAAATGAAAGGCATGCCGCCGAAGCTGATGAGCGACGACGGAAAGCACATCGTGATCCGTCCGCTGGCCTACTGCCGCGAGAAGGACATTGAGCGTTTCGCCGAAGCAAAAGGTTACCCGATTATTCCATGCAACCTCTGCGGCTCACAGCCGAATCTGCAACGCCAGGTGATCGCGGATATGCTGCGCGACTGGGACAAACGTTACCCGGGCCGCATTGAGACCATGTTCAGCGCGATGCAGAACGTTGTGCCGTCTCATTTAAGCGATACCAGCCTGTTTGATTTTAAATCCATCACGCATGGCAGCGATGTGGTTGACGGCGGCGATCTGGCCTTTGACCGCGAAGAAATCCCGATGATGCCGGCTGGCTGGGTGCCGGAAGATGACGAGACGCCGCCAGTTCAGCGCCTCGACGTGCTGGAAATTAAATAAGCCTGATGCCCTCTCACGAGGGCATTTTTTTTGCCTTTAACGCATGTGCGGTGGCGGATCGTCGATAGGACGCGGATCCGGCGATGGCGGGTCAGGGACAGGTTGCGGCGTGGGGATTGGGTCCGGAATCGGTACCGGATCGACGGGTACCGGGTCACTCATTGTCGTCACAGACAGGTGATGCATAACCTCTTCCTCTTGTGGTTGTGGATACGTTAAGCGTAGAGGATGTGTGGCCGAAGGGAAAAGCGCACCGCGAACGCGGTGCAGGAAAATGCCCGGCATTGCCGGGCATGGTCAGGGGATGATGCGTCGCGCTACGGGTTAACCGGCGTGAAATTCACCGTGGCGCGATTGGTAATGCCGTCAGCGCTTGCGATCACACTCACCGATTGCGCGACCGAATCTTTCAACTCCGCCGTGGTAATGCCCTGCGCATCCGTTGTGCTCCAGGCGGGCGTCGTCAGCTTCGCGGTGCCGCTACCGCTAATACTCCACCCCACCGTGGCGCCAATAATGGGCTTGCCGCTGCCATCTGTCACCAGCGCCTTCACGCGATTGACAGAGGCATTATCCGCGGGCGCGTTATCCGCCAGTACGCTGACCGACAGGTTTTTGGCAACAACCGGCGTAAACCGGGCGTCAGCCGAGCCGCTTTTGCCCTGCGCCGTCGCTGATACGCTCACCGTTTCTGGCACCGTATCGGTAAACGTCAGCCGGGCATGTCCCTGCGAATCAGTGGTTGCGGTTGCCGGACTCACCGCATGTGCGGTGCTGCTGCCGAGCGACCAGTTGACGCTAATACCCGCCATTGGATTGCCGTGAATATCCGTGACCGCGACCTGCGCCTCGTTCACGCTGCCGCCATCTGCCGGCGCGTTATTGGTGGGAAGGGTTACCGTCACGTCGCCCACAGGCACAGCCTTAAAGCTCGCCGTCGCCTGGCCTTCAAGACGATCCGCGCTCGCAATAACGGTTACGCTTTCGGCAACGGAATCTTTCAAATTCACAGTCGCCTGGCCGTTGGCGTCCGTCATGACATCTGCCGCAGAGGCAAGAGTTGCGGTGGCGCTACCCTCAATCCGCCAGTGCAGCGCGGCATTCGCGATCGGTTTCCCTGTGGTGTCGGTGAGCGTTGCCTGGGCACGGTTAACCGCCAGATTATCCGCAAGCTGGTTGTCGAGTTTCATCATCACATCGAGTGCAGCTGCCGGTGCGGCGATAAACGTGGCGACGACAGAGCCGGTCATGCCCTGAGCTGTGGCATTAAGCGTGACGGCCTCGGCGACGCTGTCTTTGAGGCTCACCCGCGCGATGCCGTCACTGTCGGTCACGAGGCTGGCAGCCGACGTCAGTTGTGCAGTTTGGCTGCCGTCAATGCTCCACGCTACCGTGACGCCCGCCAGTGGTTTGCCCTGGGCATCCGTCACACGCGCCTGCGCCTGCGCATTGCTCTGGTTATCCGCCACCACTTGGTCGTTGATCATGCTGAGACTCAGACCGGCAGGCTGCGGTGCGCTGAAGGTTGAGGTGGTTGTCGCCTGCTCGCCGTCGGCACTGATGCGTACTGTCACTGGCCCCGCAGTCTGGCTGGTCAACGCCACGGTGGCGCTACCGGATTCATCCGTTACCGATGAAGGATCAATAAGCGTCGCGTTACCGGTGACGGACCAGGCGACTTTCACCCCTGCACGTGCTTTACCGTCGCTGCCCGTGAGTCGTGCACGCGCCAGATTCTGGCTAACGCCGTCCGCCGGACTGTTATCTTTTTCCATCGTCAGCGTCAGCGCCGCCTGGCTTTGACCAAAATGGCTGACCACAGAATGCGTGATGCCGCCTGCGGTGGCCTGGACCGTCACGGGTTCGGCAGTCGCATCCGTGAGGGAAGTCTGTGCGACGCCGCGTGCATCGGTCACACTGCTTGTCGCGCTGAGGGTGGCATGACCGCTGGCCCGCCACTGTACCGGCACATTCGTTGCCGGTGCGCCATCAGGGGTGAATGCACGCAGCGCAATGCGGTTAGGGGCCACGCCGTCTGCCGGGCTGTTGTCCGCCACGTTTAGCAGCGTGAATTCTCCGACAGCGCGTGAGTCAGGCTCTTTACGGTACTGCAGAATAATTTCGTTATTGCGCTCCACCAGTGCCGTACGGCTGCCGGCGAGAGTCCGCTGGGCCGCGACGTTATCCGGGTCGGTTAGCGCCGCCCAGGACATGCCGGGTTGATAATGGAAATCAAGCGTGAACGATGCGTCGTCGTGGTCGCTTTCGCCACGCCGGTAATCCGCACCAAGGCTGACAAGCGGCACGGGTGTGTAACTCAGGCCAACGGTCACCGCCGAGGGGTTGCGCTGCCGCTCATCTTTGTCGAACAGCGCGACATCGTTGCCAACGTAATGCTCGTAAATAATTTTCCCGCCGAGTTGCGGGTAGGCAGGTAAATACCCTTCAGCGCGTAAATCAAAACCATCGGCGGGTTTTTCCTGGTAATCATCGAAATCCGCTGAGCCGTGCCACGAGGTGGTACCAAAATAACTGTTAGCGGAAAGTTTTAAATAATCCCGCCATGCTTCCAGGCCAAATCCAATACGCCGGTTCTTTCCGGTAAAATCGTCATCGAAAAAAACATTTCCGCCGATCATCCAGTCATTATTAAAAAAGCGGCGAACACCCAAACCAATATTGCCGGTGTTGCGGCCGTCCGGCGCGCGAAAGCCTGCCTGGGCAAACAGCATCGCCTCCTGGCTTTGCCAGAGCGGCGTCAGGAGGTCAATACTGCTGCCGTCCCACTTGCCGTTATCATCCACACTCAGCGACACGCGGGCGCTTCCCCACTGGCTGAGCCAGGTTTCGAGCGACTGACCGCCATAACTTTCAGCACCGGAAATGGCCTGCGACAGGCCGCCGTCTTTAGTCTGTATTCCACCCGGCCCGGTTGAGATATTCACCGGCGGATCGCTACTCTGCGCCGACGCGGTAAAAGGTAAAAATGCACTGGATAGCTGTAAAATTACCTGAAAAATAGCAACGGCCCTGTTGTATTTAATTCTCATAGAAACTCACCCTGAAAATAGACGAAGATTTTCTGCGACTATTGCACGCCCGGAGAGAATATCTATTTTTATTAACGGGCGATTTCAGAATGGCAATTCATTGTTCGATAATTTGTAATAAAAGTTATTTAAATATACGGATTAAATCAGTAATTAAAATATATCTATTTCCGGAGATTATTATTGTTACGCGAAGACGGAATGTATGAGACGAGGATGGCAACGGATAAGCGCACATCAAAAAAAAAGCCGACTGCTTAGAGTCGGCGTCGTACGAATTAAATTGTGCTATGCAGTAATTCAAAAAAGGAAGTAAGACAATATGGAGCGCAACGCCCATCGCTTGACGTTGCATTCACCTGCGAGAAAGAGTTTGCCCGATGTCTCACTCTTTTTTATTGACTTCGCTCAATAAGAAACGCTTTTAAAAGCGTCAATTCTGTTAAAAATGTGAAATTTTACAGCCATTTACTACGATGTAACCACCATGTAACACCCCCAATCAGAACCACCAACATCACGCAAAACAGACTGAAACCTAATCGCCAGTCGCCGCCGGGTATGCCGCCGAGGTTGACGCCAAACAACCCGGTTAAAAAGGTACTGGGCAAAAAGACCATCGCCATCAGCGACATGGTGTAAGAGCGCCGGGCCAGAGATTCCTGCATCACCTGTGAAATCTCATCGGCCATAATCGCCGTACGGGAAATGCAGGCGTCAATTTCATCCAGCCCGCGTCCCAGTCTGTCGGCGATATCCTGCATGCGGCGGCGATGATCGTCGGTCATCCACGGCAGTCGCTCGCTGGCTAAACGGGAATAGACGTCGCGCTGCGGCGCCATATAGCGACGCATCACGATAAGCTGTTTACGCAGCAAGGCTAAAAATCCGCGTGGCGGCACTTGCTGATCCATCAGGCTGTCTTCCAGATCGATAATTTTGTCGTGCAGTTCCTCAATAAACTCACTGGCATGATCGGTCAGCGCGTCGCATACATCCACCAGCCAACCGCCAACGTCCGTTGGGCCCGTGCCGTCGTTGAGATCCTGCACCACATCATCCAGCGCCAGCACTTTACGCTGACGGGTCGATACAATCAGCCGCTCATCCATATAAAGGCGCATCGCCACCAGTTGATCGGGTCGCTCATCGGTGCTGCCGTTGATACAGCGTAGGGTGATCAGCGTCCCATCGCCCAACCGCGATACCCTTGGACGCGTGCTTTCTCCCGCCAGCGCATCGCGTATGGTATTTGGCAAGAGCGGCGTCGTCGCCAGCCATTCGGCGCTTTCGGGATGGGTATAATTGAGATGCAGCCAACAGGGGTGCTCGTTATCAATAATATCGTTGTTGTCTAACGGCTTCACGCCGCCTTTGCCGTCCAGAGTCCATGCGAAAACCGCATCCGGCACATTCATTTCTGATCCCTTGATCGCCTGCACATTCGCCTCCTGTTTTGACCGGGCAACCCTGTCAGTCTAGCCCCCTACTTTATTGTCGCAAGAGTTGACGCTTTTTCGTCTTATCGTTTGCTCACAACAAAAGCAAACAGTTAACATGAGCGGTATAAATCGCATAATTACGTAACATTTTCTGTATTCTTTTTCACCAGGGGCAATGCGTGACTGCAAAACAGCCAGGCTCTGGCAATCTTGATATTCACACTGATGAAATGCGCCGTCAGGCCATTACTGTCAGCGTGAATTGGTTCTTATGGGTAAACATTCTGTTCTCACTGTTTATTCTTGGCCGCAGCTATTTCTCAACGGACCCGTTAACCGTCGTGTTGCATCGTCCGACGCATGTGCTGGAAATCGCCATGGTCTTGGTGCTCGCGGCGTCATCCGGCGTGCTGTTTATTTTACGGATGGCCCCTGACCCGGAGGCGCTCTGGTTAAGCCAGCTTGCAAAAGGGACCGTTCTGTTACTGAGTCTGGCCTGGGCGCTGGCGTTTTATGTGTTTATCGCCAGCGACGACATGCGGGTCATTTTTCCTCTGGCTGCGCTGCTGCTGTTTACCGCGCTCATTTCGCTCTATTTCGATGCCCGCGTCCTGCTCACCTTCATCGTGCCTGTCTTGCTCTCGATTTTGTTGAGTTCCGTGGTTTATGACCAGATACCCGGCCCGCTTAACGCAGTGTTATGGATTTTGCTGGCGGCGCTATTGGAATCGGGCCGTCGGATGTTGAATAGCTGGTTTTTACTGGCGTTGCGGCGTAGCGAGGAAAAGCGCGATTTGATCATGCAACTGGAGACGCTGGCTAGCTACGATCCCTTAACGGGCATCGCCAATCGCCGCACCTTTCAGCAGCAACTGGATAACGCCATCCAGGAAGCCACCCTTAACGGCGGCGAACTGGCGATGATTATGGTGGATGTCGATCATTTTAAACGTTTCAACGATCATTACGGCCATCAGGCCGGCGATGTGTGCCTGCGGGAAGTGGCGAATCAATTAAGCAGTGCCGTTCGTCGCCAGGGCGATTGCGTGGCGCGGTTGGGTGGTGAGGAATTCGCAATCTTATTACCCGGCGGTGGACGCGACGCGGCGTTACGGGTAGCCCGACGGCTGGCGTGGCGCCTTGAAAACCAGGCCATTGCTCATGCCGCGTCACCCGTAAGGCCGCACGTCACCGTAAGTCAGGGTGTTTCAGTCTGGAAACCCGAGATGTCCGGGGCAGTACTTATCGCGCAGGCCGATGCGGCGCTGTATCAGGCTAAAGAGAAGGGGCGCAACTGCTGGCAAGAATTTGACGCGCAACCCAGGCCGGATTAACGCAACTGGCTGTCTTTGGAACCCCGACGGTTATAGCCTGAGAAACGCTGTTTTTCCGCATCTGCTTTCTGCTGGCAGTTAATACACAGCCGTACGCCAGGTACGGCTTTTTGCCGCGCGGGAGGAATGGGTTCGCCACACTCTTCGCAATGGGTCAGGCTCTCGCCCGACCCCAGGTCCTGACGCGCCCGGGAAATCGCATCTTCAATAGTGCTGTCGATTTGCTGCTGTACTGCGTCATCATTAGCCCAACCGGATGCCATGTTCACCCCCTTGAGGTTACGCCGCACAGGGCGTTCAATAGTCATGTTCGCTGTCATCTGCCGCCGAGAAAAATACCCAAACCGCAGCCGTGGCAATAATGCATGCAATGACAAAGGCCATCCACCACATCTCTCACCCCCTACCGTTATGACTCATGGTAAGTATAACGTAGAGGGGAATTTCGCCTTTAGGCATAGGCTGAAAGTGCTGTATACCGCATAAAACCAATAAAAAACCGCTCAGAACGAGCGGTTTGCGAGGGGAACTGGTTACGATTAATGGTGGAGCATTTCATCCACCACCTGCTCTTTCATGAGCTGGTATGGGTAATACGTTGGCCAGTTATCCATCTCTTTCAGCAATGCATCCTGCGAGGTGTTGCCCATAAAAATATGGTAATGGGTGGATTTACGCGGCGCGATAATATGGTCGCTGAACTGCACGAATTTCGGTGCATTGCTGTTGGCATCTTTGCATTCAAACAGATAACGAACGCCCTTTTTACCTGACTGATACGTCAGAATTTTATGCCCCGCATACTCATATTTACAGCTACTGACCCGGTCGCCGACGTGGAATTCCATGACGCCATTTTCAATACCAATCGTCTCAACGTCAGTGGCATAGCCTTTACGGTAATACTCTTTAATCTGCTCAGCGGTTTTGCTGCCATCTTTTTCGGCTTTCTTTTTGAATACCGGATCAAGATCGCCGCTGAGTAATAAGGGATAAACTGACTGCCAGACCCCATCCCAGTCCGAAAGCTGACGGTCCTGGACATTCTTATCGTCAAACACCCCTTCCATCGCTTTTTGTTCAATCTCCGTCATCGGTTTTCCGTGAGAATGTCCGTGCGCAATCGCGTGTCCGCTAACCAGAAGTGCACCCAGCGTCATGGCTAATGTTGAAAAATGACCTGCCAAAATAGATCCCTCATTCCGTTTCGTTGTTAAGTTATAATATAACATAACATGTTTAACGAAGATGAAAAGCCTCTGACGCGAATTTTCGCGCCGGAGGCTTCGTTAAGGCTGAGGGGAAGGAAAAACTAGTGTTTAATCAGGTACATTGTGCGGGTATAGGCCACATCTTCCGGATTGTTGATAGGATAACCCTTAACCCACGGCTTGATTAATCGTCCATTGGTGTACTGGTAAATCGGCGCGATGGGCGCTTTTTCAGCCAGAATTTTTTCGGCCTGGTTGTAATCCATATTGCGCGCTTCAGCAGTATTTTCCCGGCTGGCTTGCTCCAGCACTTTGTCATAGGCCGGATCGTTGAAACGGGAAATATTGCCGCTGTGCGTTGAGGTTAGCAGCGACAGGAACGTGGACGGCTCATTATAATCCCCCACCCATGACGCGCGGATCACATCAAAATTCCCGGTATTACGGCTGTCGATGTAGGTTTTCCACTCCTGATTCTGGAGCTTCACGTCTACCCCAAGATTCTTTTTCCACATCGACGCCACGGCAATGGCGATTTTTTGATGATTTTCGGAGGTGTTATACAGCAGCGTCAGATTGAGCGGTTTGTTTGGGCCATAGCCTGCCGCCTGAAGTAACGTTTTCGCCTGCGCGTTGAGCTCCTGCTGGCTCATGTCTTCAAACATCGATTTTGTCGGTTTGAAATCCGCCGTCACATCCGGGGTAAACCGCCACGCGGGCTTCTCGCCGGTTCCCAGCACTTTATCCGCGATAATGCGCCGGTCGATGGTCATACTCAGCGCCAGACGCACCCGTGGGTCCGCCGTTGGGCCTTTTTGCGTGTTGAAAGCGTAGTAATACGTGCCTAACTGCGGAGGGGTATAAACCTGGCCGGGAATATCTTTCAGCAGTTTTTGATACATGTTCTTCGGGAAGGACTCCGTGATATCCACATCGCCTGCCAGATAACGTTTCGTGGCGGCAGATTCCTGATTGATCGGCACGAAAGTGACCCGGGTGATCACGGTTTTGGCATTATCCCAGTAATTTTTATTCGGCGTCGCCACCAGTTTTTCATTCACCACCCGCTCGGTCAGGGTGTACGCGCCGTTGCCCACCAGATTGCCGGGCCGGGTCCAGTCGCCGCCCCATTTTTCAATGGCTGCTTTAGGCGTTGGGTAAAGTGAGAAATTCGCCGTCAGGTTGGGGAAATACGGCACCGGTTTGTCGAGTTCCACGCGTAATGTGGTGGCGTCAGGGGCAGACACGCCCAGCTTATCGGCAGGCATTTTGCCGTCGATAATGGCCTGGGCATTGGTGATCCCCGCCAGCGCGGCAAACCAGGCGAAGGACGAGGTGTTTTTCGGATCAACCAGCCGCTGCCAGCTGTAGACGAAATCCTGGGCCGTCACCGGCGTGCCGTCTGACCAGCGCGCGTCGTCGCGCAGGCTGAACGTCCAGACCCGGTTGTCGCTGCTTTGCCATTTAGTGGCGACGCCGGGAACTAACTCGCCCTTCTCGTTTTGATTTACCAGCCCCTCAAACAGATCGCGGATCACCTGAATTTCCGGCAGCCCTACCGCTTTCACCGGGTCGAGTGAAGCGGGCTCATCTTTGATATGACGCACCAGCTCCTGCTTTTCAGCCAGCGTCGTGCCCTGAGGCACATCCGCCGCGAATGCAGGCGTTATGGAACTGCCGGCCAGTAACACGCCGGTTGCAACACGCACGGGAAACTTCATACCCACCCCCAAAAATAAGTGATACCGCCGCGTTTTCACAGGCGGGCCAGCCGTTTTAATTGGCGTTAATTATTTGTTTTGACGAGGTGAAATGCAAACCCCGACGCGGAATTATCATCAGAAATGTGCTCGGGCGCAGGCAGTTGATTTATCGTCGCTTTTGCTCAACACTCAACGAATCATCTCTCTACGGAACGGTTTTTATGACGACGTTACGCCCTCGTTCGCAACGCGGCCATTTCCCCCCCGGCGCGGAGCGCTACGGTAAAAGCGTGTTTGGCGCGCCGCTGCTCTGGTTTCCGGCACCTGAGGCCAGTGAAAACGCGGGTTTGATACTGGCGGGCACCCATGGCGATGAGAATGCCGCCATGGTGACGCTCTCCTGCGCCCTGCGCACGCTGGAGCCGCAACATCGCCAGCATCATGTGGTGCTGGCGGTTAATCCGGACGGCTGCCAGCTGGGACTGCGTGCTAACGCACACGGCGTGGACTTAAACCGTAATTTTCCGTCGGCCAACTGGCGAGCGGGCGAAACGGTCTATCGCTGGAACAGCGCAGCGGAAAAACGCGACGTGGTGTTATCGACCGGTGAAAAACCCGGTTCAGAGCCCGAAACCGTGGCGCTGTGCCAGTTGATCCATCAGATTGCCCCGCGCTGGGTAGTGTCGTTCCACGATCCGCTCGGCTGTATAGAAGACCCCGCCGCCAGCCCGCTCGGACACTGGTTGGCTCAGGCATTCAACCTGCCGCTGGTGACCAGCGTCGGCTATGACACACCGGGTTCTTTCGGCAGCTGGTGCGCGGATATCAGCCTGCCCTGTATTACGGCGGAATTCCCTCCCATCTCTGCCGATGAAGCCACTGAGCGCTATCTTGAGGCCATGACGGCGCTCCTGCACTGGCAACCTTACAGGTGAATCGCGCCGGTTGAATAATTAAGCGCAGGCTCCACATCCACCGCTAGCCATGTGGGGCCATCAAGATCCGCAAAGCGCGCCGCTACGCTCAACGGCAGGGCCGCCGCAATCGCGCGTGAAGTACACAACATACAGCCCAACATCACCTCAAAGCCCTGCTCCCTGGCCGCTTCACTTAACAGTAACGCCTCCGTCAGGCCGCCGGTTTTATCCAGCTTGATATTGACCATGTCGTACCGTCGCGTAAGCCCGGCCAGTGATTCCCGGGTATGGCAACTCTCATCAGCGCAAATGGGTAAAGGATGGATAAAGTTTTCCAGTTGACTGTCTTCCGCTGCGGGAAGCGGCTGCTCCAGCATCGCCACGCCAAGATCCGCCAGTAGCTGGCAGCGTGCCGCAAGGCCGTCGCTGGACCAGGATTCATTGGCGTCGACAATCAACGTAGCCGTAGGCACGGCGGCGCGGATCGCCACCATCCGCTCGGTGATTAGTCTGTCATCAAGTTTGATTTTCAGTAGACGGGCGCCTTTTTCACATAATACTGCCGCCGAGCTGGCCATCTGTTCCGGGGTGCCAATACTGACAGTTTGCGCGGTCAGAACAAACTCCGGCAGCGTTACGCCGGTCAGTGCGCTGAGCGGTTTTCCCTGGCTTCGGGCATCGAGATCCCACAATGCGCAATCCACCGCGTTGCGCGCAGCCCCGGCGGGCAATAACGTCTGGAGTTGCTCGCGCGTGGCACCGGATTCGAGCGCCTCGACGACGGTCATGATCTGCGCCATGACTGACTCAACGCTTTCTCCGTAGCGGGGATACGGGGTACATTCGCCAACGCCCTTGATGCCGTCCTGCTCAATTTCCACCACCACGACCACCGCTTCATTGCGCGTCCCGCGCGAAATAACAAACGGGGAATGCAGGGGCCAGGACTCCTGATAAACTTTTACGCTGCGCATGAATATTCCTTCTCAGCAAATTTGTCTCAGTATAACCAGCGAATTTCCCGTCTGCCGATTCAGTTTTTTATATTCATCTGATGCATGATGGCATACACTGTCGGCGACGTTAACTATATGTAAACAGGAAGATAACTATGTCACAAATCGTTCATTTTCAGGGCAATCCGGTATCCGTAGTGGGTCAGATCCCGGCGCAAGGCAGCAAAGCTCAGCCGTTCAGCCTGGTGGCAAAAGATCTGTCCGACGTTACGCTTGGCCAGTTTGCCGGCAAACGTAAGGTCCTGAACATTTTCCCAAGCATTGATACCGGCGTGTGCGCCGCATCAGTGCGTAAGTTCAACCAACTGGCCACCAGCGTAGATAACACCGTGGTGCTGTGCATTTCCGCAGACCTGCCGTTCGCCCAGTCCCGCTTCTGCGGCGCGGAAGGCCTGAGCAATGTCATCACCCTGTCTACCCTGCGTAACCCGGAATTCCAACAGGATTACGGCGTAGGTATCGAAGAAGGCGCGCTGAAAGGTCTGACCGCTCGCGCCGTGGTGGTGATTAACGAGCAGGACGAAGTCGTATTCAGCGAACTGGTGAATGAAATCACCCACGAGCCGAATTACGATGCCGCGCTGGAAGCGCTGAAATAAGCAAAAGGGGGCGTTAAGCCCCCTTCTTTTTTGCGTTAATTCTGTTACTCGTCGCCTTTCTTCTGGCTTAGCCCATAATCACGCAGTTTATTGGCAATCGCAGTATGCGAGACGCCCAGGCGCTTCGCCAGTTTGCGGGTGCTGGGATAGGTGCGATAAAGCTGTGTCAGTACCGACCGTTCAAAACGCCGGGTGATTTCATCCAGCGATCCGTCCATCGCCTCTTCGCCCACCGGTAACGAGCCGGCATCAAAGTCTGGCAGAAGAATATCCTGAGCGCGTAGTTCGTAACCCTCCAGTTGGGTCAATGCCCGGTAAACCGCGTTTTTCAGTTGACGCACGTTGCCCGGCCAACCATAGCGGGTCAGCATATGACTCAGATCGCTGGACAGCTTCGGCCGCGCCACGCCCTGCTCATCTGCAAAGCGCGCCACAAAGAGTTCGGTCAGCGGCATGATGTCTTGCGGACGATCCCGCAGCGGTGGCAGATTCAACGTCAGGACATTCAGGCGGTAATACAAATCCTCACGAAACGTGCCTTTCTGCACCATCTCAACCAGATTCTTCTGGGTCGCGCAAATCACCCGCACATCCACATGCACTTCATGCTCTTCGCCGACGCGGCGGAAAGTGCCGTCATTTAAGAAGCGCAGCAGTTTGGTTTGCATCCGCGGCGACATCTCGCCGATTTCATCCAGCAACACTGAACCGCCGTTAGCCTGCTCGAAGAAGCCTTTTTTGCCCTCAACGGCATTGGCATAGGCGCCAGGCGCGTGACCAAACAGTTCGCTTTCCACCACGTCTTCGGGAATAGAGCCGCAGTTCAACGCCAGATAAGGCTTATCCGCACGCGGGCTGGCCTGATGGCAGGCGCGAGCCAGCTGATCTTTCCCGGTGCCGGTATCGCCCACTATCAGCAACGGCGCATTCAGCATCGCAAATTTCCGCGCCTGCTCCACTACATGACGCATTCCCGGGCTGACCGCCACAATCTGGCTGAACGCACTGGCGTCGACGCTGGTGAGATTTTGTAGTTGCCGCCCCATGCGCACCGTCGAGCGCAGCATCACCACCGCGCCAATCAGCCGGTTCACCCCTTTGTCTTCTTCAAGATGCACCGGCGTGATATCCATCAGGAAATTCTGGCCGTTGATGATGACCTGTTCGGATTGTGAATCAACCGGTTCGCTTTCCAGCCAGCGCTGGAAGTTAAAGCTGGTGATCAGCGCCCCGGCATTTTGCGTGCGCAGTTTCGCTTCGGTCATGCCAAACAGCGAGCAACTGGCAGGATTGGCGCGCTCGATTTTACTTTTCAGGTCAAGCGACAGCACCGCTTCAGGTAACGCCTCAAGTAGCGCGGCGAGGGCACGGTTTTCCCGTTCCGAGGGCATCCAGGGAACAGTACGCACGTCCGTCACGCCTGAGATGCGGCGGATTTCCGCCATCAGGCTGCTGAAAGAGTCGAAATCCAGCGTGGAAAAGTTGAGATAAATACGCCCGATAGGGTCAATTTCTATCCCGCGCAGATCGATACTGCGCAATACCAGTAAATCCAGTAATTCCCGGGTAAGACCGATACGGTCTTCGCAAAATACTTCCAGACGCATGGGAGTAACCTTCATGCTTAGTGGCCAATGACGGGGCGATGATACTCAAGTTAATCTTCACCAGGAAGCTATCTGTCAACAATCATTGACAGTATGGTGGAAAAGTGGGCGCTGCGCCGTAAAGTTAAACGGTCACAACGTCAAACGATCAGGTTTCGCGGGGTTTTTTAAGCAGGGTTTCTTTAACTTGCGTAAGAAGCTGGCGACGGAAATCCCCCAGCCGCGGTTTATCATCCAGCCACGGCAATGGACGACACAGTTCCATAGCCTTAATGCCAAGACGCGCTGTCAACAGCCCCGCGCCGATGCCTTGCGCCACCCGTGATGACACCCGGGCGGCGATATCCTGCGACATCCAGTCCATCCCGATTTCCCGCACCATTTCGCTGGCACCCGCGAAGGCGATATTCAGCAACACCAGACGAAATAAGCGAATGCGGCTGAAATACCCCAGTTCGATGCCGTACAGTGCGGCAATGCGGTTGATCAGGCGTAAATTACGCCAGGCGATAAACGCCATATCCACCAACGCCAGCGGGCTTACCGCGATCATCAGGGTGGACTCCGCCGCCGACCGGCTGATTTCCCGCCGCGCCTGGCTGTCGAGTACCGGCTGAACGATATGCGCATACAGCTCGACGATTTCACGATCGTTATGAGTTTCATGAATGGCGGCGTACCAGCGCTGCAATGCGGGATGCCCTTGATCCAGCCCGGCCTGATGCGCCAGCTTTTCGCAAAACGCGCGCCCTTTGCCCATGCCGTGGCTGGTCATCAGCTCACGCGCTTCCTCGCGCTCCGTGGCCCGTTCGCGTAACCGATGCAGATGGCGCCATTCCGTCGCCAGCGCGCCGACGCCCGCCGCGACAATCAAACCCCCTGCGGCCAGCCCGCCCAGCGCTATCCAGTCCTGATGTTGCCAGGCGGCGGCGGTCCACTGCACGCCCTGCGCCACGACGCTGACGCCAAACAGCGCCAGCCCGGCAGAGACCATGCGTCGCCACAGGCTGCGTTTAGGCCGCAGCGCCGCTTCCACGACGGCTTCGGCCTGGCCGCTTTCCGGCTCAAGTTCGGGGGTTAGCGCCGGCGTGAACAACTCCGCTTCCGGTTCACTGAAGGCCTGGGCGCGTTTGAACTGCTCTTCCCGGTCAGCCTGCAGCGGCTCAGCAAAATCGATTCGCGGTTTTATCGGCTCGCTCATCGCAATTTATCTCCTATTAAAAACTCCAGCGCCGCATCCAGGCGAATGTGGGGCAGCGGCGTGTCTACCGTCATGCGCTGCGGCCGGAATTCTTCAAACTGAAACCCCTGGCTTTGCCAAAAGGCATTGCCCGGCAACCGTGCGGGGACTTCGCCAGGATAAACAGTGAGCGGCGCACCGTCACGCAATCGGTGACCGCGTAACGCCGGGATTTTCTCGCCGTTGACATCCACCAGCCCGCTTTGCGTGGCCTGCACCGACGCCAGCCCCAGACAATCCATGCTGATGCCTTCAAAGGCGGCGTTTTGCCAGGCGTCCTGCACCAGTTGTTGCAGCAGAGAAACCATATTGGCGTGCTGGTCGGCGGTGATATGGTCAGCTTTGGTGGCGGCAAACAGCAGTTTGTCGATCACCGGAGAAAATAAACGGCGAAACAGCGTGCGCTGCCCGTAATGAAAACTTTGCATCAATTGCGTCAGTGCCAGACGCATATCGTTAAATGCCTGCGGCCCGCTGTTAAGCGGTTGCAGACAGTCCACCAGCACGATTTGTCGGTCGAACCGCAGAAAATGATCTTTATAGAAGCCTTTGACCACTTTTTCGCAGTAATAGCGGTAGCGTTCGCGCAGCATACCGGCGTTGGTGGATTTGTCGGCCTGCGCCAGACGCGACTCGCCAATGGCGTCTACGTCCGGCCAGGGGAAAAACTGCAACGCCGGCGCGCCCGCCATATCGCCGGGCAGCACGAAGCGGCCTGGCTGGATAAAGTGCAGCCCTTCACGTTTACAGGTGTGCAGATAATCGGTCCAGGCTTCGGCAATCGCCGCGAGGCGGTTTTCATCGGCGGGCGCTAAGGGATCGAGCCCTTCACAGAGGGTGCGCCACTGCCGCGACCAGCTTTCCCGATCGCCTTTAAGCAGCCCGGTCATCTGGCGAGACCAGCTCAGGTAATCCTGGGCCAGCATCGGCAGATCCAGCAGCCATTCGCCGGGATAGTCGACGATTTCGAGATAGAGCGTGGAGGTGTCTTTAAAGTGGCGAAGCAGAGATTCACTGGAGCGATAGCGCAGCGCCAGGCGCATTTCGCTGACGCCGCGCGTCGGCGTGGGCCAGGTAGGCGGCTCGCCATAAAGCTGCGCCAGCCCTTCATCGTAAGTGAATCGCGCCACGCCCAAATCGCGCTGCGGAACGCGTTTGACGCCCAGCAACCGCTCTTCGCGCACCGCGCTTAACAAAGGCAGACGCGCTCCGGCATGGAGATTAAGAAGTTGATTGACCATGGCGGTGATGAACGCCGTTTTGCCGCTGCGGCTCAGGCCCGTTACCGCCAGGCGAAGATGGCGGTCAATGCCACGGTTGACCAGCGCATTGAATTCAGTCTTGATTCGCTTCATCGTCATCCTGTTTTCGAACAAGCGTAATGATAGGGATATTATGGGGATGATTTCACCGCCAGGCACGTCCCCGTTGTGCCCTCAGGATGCATTTTTTTAAATCAGGGTTTGATATTGCGTGATAATTTTGTCGCCAGGCGTTTAAGCAAGGGCTCAAGGGCGAATGCCAGCAGCATTTTCACCGGGCGGCGCGCGACCGATTTGACCGCCCAGCCTGCCACGCCCGCAGGCCCGTAACGCAATGCGCCAAGGACGATCAGTTTCCCGGCCAGTTTCACACCGGGACGTGCTTTAGCAGACGCCTGCTGCCAACGGGATGGTTTCATTCGCTCTCCAGAGTCATGATTAAAGCTGACGAAAACGGCTACGCAAGGTGAACGAGTCGGAGGTGACGTAACGCTCCATTGCGCGTAAACGCTGTTCGGACTCGGCCAACTGGGCATCGGCGTCGTTCAACAAATCGCTGCTGCGCGGCGCGCCTTCACCCTGTTCCGCACCGTCGGGCATCGGATCGAGAATAAATGTCAGGGCGATATAAGCCACGACGGTAAAAAAGAACAGACCGAAAAACATCGACAGCACCACAATCAGCCGTACCAGTTTTACCGGCACGTCCAGGTACCGGGCGATGCCCGCACATACCCCTTTGACCATCCCCTGCTGGGGAATGCGCCACAGTTTACGATTGCCAAATGTGGAAGCCATTAGTCATTTCTCCAGTTAGGGTGTTCCGCATCCAGAATCTGCTCCAGCGACTGAATACGTTCGCGCATCCGGCGAGCTTCTTCTGTCAGTTGCGCCAGGCGTTGTTGTTCATTTTGCGTCAACTCACTTCGCGAACTGCGGTTGCTGTAGTGAAGCCACAGCCAGATGGGCGCCACAAACAGCACAAAAATCGTTAGCGGTATGGCGAGAAAAAGTGCGCTCATGTGTACTCCTTGACAGTAATAACGCTGCGGCGCGTCATATCGCCGCAGCCAGTTTTTTTATCCGTCATCCTCAGATTGCCAACGCGGTGGCCATCAGCTCCCGGAGGATGTGGCGGTTTTATTCAACGCCTTTATTCAACGTCACGTTGAACTTTAGCTTTCAATGCCGCCAGCTGAGCGCTGATTTCATCGTCTGCTTTCAGATCGGCAAATTGCTGATCAAGATTTTTTTGTTTACCGAAACGCTGGCTTTCGGCTTCTGCTTCCATGTGATCGATACGGCGTTCGAAAGATTCAAAACGCGCCATCGCTTCATCAATTTTACCGCTGTCCAGCTGGCGGCGCACATCACGTGAGGACGACGCAGCCTGATGGCGCAGTGTCAACGCCTGCTGACGAGCGCGGGTTTCGTTGAGCTTGTTTTCCAGCTCGCCGATTTCCGTTTTCATGCGCGCCAGCGTTTCATCAACCTGGGCGGCTTCGTCATTCAGAAGCGCGATCAGATCGGTGAGCTTCTGTTTTTCAATCAGCGCCGCACGGGCTAAATCATCTTTATCTTTACGCAAAGCCAGTTCGGCTTTTTCCTGCCACTCGGCCTGTTGCGCGGTGGCCTGCTCAATGCGGCGGCTCAGCTGTTTCTTTTCTGCCAGCGCGCGGGCTGAGGTGGAACGGACTTCAACTAACGTGTCTTCCATTTCCTGAATCATCAGACGCACCAGCTTTTGCGGGTCCTCTGCTTTTTCCAGCAGGGAATTAATGTTGGCGTTCACGATGTCGGCAAAACGAGAAAAAATACCCATAACGCAATCCTCTTTGATTATCCGGGCGACGAGCGCCACTCGATTTCGATGTCGTGATGATTAATGCAAACATCGTGCCAACTTTATAACTTATTGAATATTAAGATTAACACCCTGTCACCGTCTGGTATGTTATGCTGAAGGTTAGTTATTTCCACCAACCAGTGGTGAATTTCATCATGGCAGACTACAAAGATAATCTGATTGGCGAGGCCGAAAGTTTTCTCGAAGTGCTGGAGCAGGTATCACGACTCGCCCCGCTCGATAAGCCTGTGCTGGTGATTGGCGACCGCGGTACCGGTAAGGAGTTGATTGCCAGCCGGATCCACTTTCTGTCGCGCCGCTGGCAGGGGCCGTTCATTTCACTCAACTGTGCGGCGCTGAACGAGAACCTGCTGGATTCTGAGCTTTTTGGCCACGAAGCGGGTGCCTTTACCGGCGCGCAAAAGCGCCACCCCGGCCGTTTTGAACGTGCCGACGGCGGAACGTTGTTTCTTGATGAGCTGGCAACCGCGCCCATGATGGTTCAGGAAAAACTGTTGCGTGTGATCGAATATGGGGAGCTGGAACGTGTGGGCGGCAGTCAGCCGCTGCAGGTTAACGTACGGCTGGTGTGCGCCACCAATGCCAGCCTGCCGGAGTTGGTAGATGAAGGTAAGTTCCGCGCCGATCTGCTTGATCGCCTGGCGTTTGACGTGGTGCAGCTTCCCCCGTTACGCGAACGACGAAGCGATATCATGCTGCTGGCTGAGCAATTCGCCATTCAGATGTGTCGGGAACTCGGCTGGCTGCTGTTTCCAGGTTTTACGCCGCAGGCCCGGCAGACGCTGCTGGAGTATGGCTGGCCGGGCAATATTCGCGAGCTGAAGAATGTGGTGGAGCGTTCCGTTTATCGCCATGGCAGCAGCGACTCACCGGTGGACAACATTATCCTCGATCCGTTTATGCGCACTGCAACGCCCAAACCTGAACAGCCTGACGTCAGCTTGCCCGCCCTGCCCCTGGATCTGCGCCAGTGGCAGCAGCACAGCGAAAAAATGCTGGTTGAAACCAGTCTGGCCCAGGCGAAATATAACCAAAAACGCGCCGCCCAGCTTTTAGGCGTGACGTATCACCAGTTGCGCGCCCTGCTTAAAAAACATGATATCGCCGCACAGTGATGGCTTTTACGCCAACTGGCGCAGAGATTTTTACGTAGCCCCATCAAGTGCGATACACTTTGACTATTGGTCAAAATAACTCAAAAACTTATGCGCGTATTTTTGTCTTCCCTGATGATGGCGCTCGGCATATCAGGCGGGTACGCCCTTGCGGCGCCCGTCGAAAAACCCCTTGCCGATATTCGTCAAAGCGGGTTTGTTTATTGCGTCAACGGGCAAGTTAACACCTTTAATCCCCAGAAAGCGGGCAGCGGACTCACCGTTGATACCCTCGCCGCGCAGCTTTATGACCGGCTACTGGATGTGGATCCTTATACCTATCGTCTGGTTTCAGAGCTCGCGGAAAGCTGGGAAGTGCTGGATAACGGCGCGACTTACCGCTTCCATCTGCGGCGTAACGTCCAGTTTCAGCAAACTGCCTGGTTTACACCCACGCGCCCGATGAACGCAGACGATGTGGTGTTCAGCTTCCAGCGTATTTTCGATCGCAACAATCCCTGGCACAGCGTTAACGGCACCAGTTATCCCTATTTCGACAGTTTGCAGTTTGCCGATACCGTTAAAAGCGTGCGTAAGATCGGTGAATACAGCGTCGAATTTCGCCTCGCCCAGCCTGACGCCTCGTTTTTGTGGCATCTCGCCACGCATTACGCGTCGGTCATGTCGGCAGAATACGCAGAGAACCTGACCCGGGCCGATCGCCAGGAGATGCTTGACCGCGAACCGGTCGGCACCGGCCCGTTTAAGCTGAGCGAATATCGCGCAGGCCAGTTTATTCGTCTGGCGCGCCACGATAAATTCTGGCGCGGCAAGCCGTTGATGCCTCAGGTGGTGATCGATCTGGGCTCCGGCGGCACCGGACGCCTGTCGAAACTGCTCACCGGCGAATGTGACGTGCTGGCCTGGCCCGCCGCCAGCCAGTTGTCGATTTTGCGTGACGACCCGCGTTTGCGCCTCACTTTGCGCCCCGGTATGAACATCGCCTATCTGGCATTCAATACCAATAAAGCGCCGCTGAACAACCCGGCAGTGCGCCACGCGCTGGCGCTGGCAATCAATAATCAGCGTCTGATGCAGTCGATTTATTACGGCACGGCTGAAACCGCCGCCTCCATTCTGCCGCGTGCTTCGTGGGCCTATGATAACGATGCCAAAATTACCAGTTACGATCCGGCGAAATCCAAAGCCCAACTGGAGGCGCTGGGAGTACACGACCTGACGCTGCAACTCTGGGTGCCGACCAGTTCCCAGGCCTGGAACCCGAGCCCGCTTAAAACCGCCGAATTGATCCAGGCCGATTTAGCCCAGGTGGGGGTCACCGTGGTGATTGTGCCGGTGGAAGGCCGCTTCCAGGAAGCGCGTTTAATGGACATGAACCACGATCTGACCCTTGCCGGTTGGGCCACGGACAGTAACGATCCGGACAGTTTCTTCCGTCCGTTGCTGAGCTGTGCTGCGATCCGTTCGCAAAGCAACGTTGCCCAGTGGTGTAACCGCGAATTCGATGAAGTGCTGCAAAAGGCACTGTCATCCCAGCAACTGGCCGCACGCATCGAGGCTTATGACGAAGCACAGCGCATCCTGGCAGAGGCGTTGCCGGTTTTACCGCTGGCCTCGTCGCTGCGCCTGCAGGCGTCGCGTTATGATATCCGGGGGCTGGTCCTGAGCCCGTTTGGTAACGCGTCTTTTGCGGGCGTATCCCGTGATGAGGCGGAGGTCAAAGCACCATGATTATTTTTACCCTGCGTCGTTTACTGCTGTTGCTGGTCACGCTGCTGTTTTTAAGCATCGTGGGTTTTTCCCTGAGCTATTTCACGCCCCACGCGCCGCTTCAGGGCGCATCGTTGTGGAATGCCTGGTGGTTCTGGTTTGACGGGGTCGTGCACTGGGATTTCGGTGTATCCAGCATTAACGGTCAACCCATCACCGCGCAGCTGCGTGAAGTGTTTCCCGCCACCATAGAGCTGTGTTTCCTGGCGTTCGGTTTCGCGCTGCTGGTGGGTATTCCGGTAGGTATGCTGGCGGGGATCCTGCGTAACAAATGGCAGGATTCCTTTATTAGCGGCCTTGCGCTGTTAGGCCTGTCGATCCCGGTGTTCTGGCTGGCGCTGCTGTTGACGCTGTTTTTCTCGCTCACGCTCGGCTGGCTACCGGTTTCCGGGCGTTTCGACCTGCTGTATGAAGTCAAACAGGTCACTGGTTTTGCACTGATTGATGCCTGGCTGTCGGACTCGCCCTGGCGCGATGAAATGATCGTCAGCGCCCTGCGCCATATGGTGCTGCCGGTGCTCACCCTGGCCCTGGCCCCCACCACGGAAGTGATACGGCTGATGCGTCTGAGCACAATCGATGTGTTCGATCAGAACTACATTAAAGCGGCGGCAACACGCGGATTATCCCGCTTCACTATTCTGCGCCGTCACGTTCTGCATAATGCCCTGCCGCCGGTGATTCCTCGTCTTGGCCTACAATTTTCCACCATGTTAACTCTGGCGATGATCACCGAAATGGTGTTTAGCTGGCCCGGTCTGGGGCGCTGGCTGATCAACGCGATTCGTCAGCAGGATTATGCCGCGATCTCCGCCGGGGTGATGGTGATTGGTGCGCTGGTGATCGTGGTGAACGTGCTGTCGGATATTGTTGGGGCGATGGCGAACCCGCTGAAACATAAGGAATGGTATGCCCTACGATAATGTTTACAGCGAAAAACGCCCGCCTGGCGCGTTACGCACCGTGTGGCGCAAATTTTACAGCGATACCATGGGGATGGTCGGCCTCTACGGCTGCGCGGGCCTGACGCTGCTGTGCCTCTTCGGCAGCCTGTTCTCGCCCTACGATATCAATCAGCAATTTCTTGGCTATCAGTTATTACCGCCCTCCTGGTCGCGCTATGGCGAGGTGTCATTCTTTTTAGGCACCGACGATTTAGGCCGCGATGTTTTAAGCCGCCTGCTCAGCGGCGCGGCACCCACCGTCGGCGGCGCATTTGTGGTGACGCTCGCGGCGGCCATTGTCGGGCTGGTGTTAGGGGTGGTTGCCGGCGCGACCCACGGTCTGCGCTCGGCACTGTTAAACCATATTCTTGATACCCTGCTGTCGATTCCGTCGCTGCTGCTGGCGATTATTGTCGTGGCTTTTGCCGGGCCGGGATTATCCCACGCGATGTTCGCGGTATGGCTGGCGCTGCTGCCGCGTATTGTGCGCTCGGTTTACAGCATGGTGCACGACGAGCTGGAAAAAGAGTACGTCATTGCAGCTCGGCTGGACGGCGCGTCAACCATGAATATTCTGTGGTTTGCCGTGCTGCCCAATACCGCCTCCGTGTTTGTCAGCGAAGTGACGCGCGCGCTGTCGATGGCGATACTGGATATCGCCGCGCTCGGTTTTCTCGATTTGGGCGCGCAGCTCCCCTCACCTGAATGGGGAGCGATGCTCGGCGATGCACTAGAATTGATTTATGTTGCGCCCTGGACGGTCATGCTGCCCGGCGCGGCGATAATGGTCAGCGTGCTGCTGGTCAACCTGCTTGGCGAAGGTATCCGACGCGCCATTAATGCGGGGGTGGAATAATGCCATTACTTGATATTCGTAATCTCACGATTGAATTTAAAACCGGTGATGAGTGGGTTAAAGCCGTTGACCGCGTCAGTATGACCCTGGCCGAAGGCGAAATTCGTGGGCTTGTGGGCGAATCGGGTTCCGGCAAGAGTTTGATCGCCAAAGCGATTTGCGGCGTCACCAAAGACAACTGGCGAGTGACCGCCGACCGTATGCGTTTTGATGACATTGACCTGCTGCGTCTTTCAGCGCGGGAGCGCCGTCGGCTGGTCGGGCATAACGTCTCGATGATTTTTCAGGAGCCGCAGTCCTGTCTCGACCCATCCGAAAAAGTTGGCCGCCAGTTGATGCAAAATATTCCTGCGTGGACTTATAAAGGCCGCTGGTGGCAACGCTTCGGCTGGCGTAAACAGCGAGCCATCGAACTGTTGCACCGGGTCGGGATAAAAGATCATAAAGACGCCATGAACAGCTTCCCGTATGAGCTCACCGACGGCGAATGTCAGAAAGTGATGATCGCCATCGCGCTGGCTAACCAGCCGCGGCTACTGATTGCCGATGAGCCGACCAACGCCATGGAGCCCACTACTCAGGCGCAGATCTTCCGCCTGTTGACGCGTCTTAATCAGAATAACAACACCACGATTTTGCTGATCAGCCATGACTTACAGATGCTGAGCCAGTGGGCCGACCGGATTAACGTCATGTACTGCGGCCAAACGGTGGAAACCGCGCCCAGTGAAGAGCTGATCACCATGCCGCATCATCCGTATACTCAGGCGCTGATCCGCGCCATTCCGGACTTCGGCAGCGCTATGCCTCACAAAAGCCGCCTGAATACACTCCAGGGCGCCATACCGTTACTGGAACATTTGCCGATGGGCTGCCGGCTGGGGCCACGCTGCCCTTATGCGCAGCGTAAATGCGTTGAAACGCCGCGTCTTGCCGGGCCGAAAGGCCACCTTTTCGCCTGCCATTTCCCGCTGAATATGGAGAAAGAGTGAAATGGTCGAGACGCTGCTTGAAGTGCGCAACATCAGTAAAACCTTTCGCTACCGCACCGGCTGGTTTCATCGCCAGACCGTGGAAGCGGTTAAGCCGCTAAGCTTTACCCTGCGGGAAAAGCAGACGCTGGCCATTATTGGCGAAAACGGCTCAGGAAAATCGACCCTTGCCAAAATGCTGGCGGGCATGGTGGAACCCAGTAGCGGCGAGCTGGTGATTGACGATCACAAGCTGTATTACGGCGATTATTCGTTTCGTAGTCAGCGTATCCGCATGATTTTTCAGGATCCGTCAACATCGCTCAATCCGCGTCAGCGGGTTTCCCAGATTCTGGATTTTCCGCTGCGACTGAACACCATGCTGGAACCTGAACAGCGTAAAAAACAGATTAATGAGACGCTGCGCATGGTGGGCCTGCTGCCCGATCACGCCAGCTACTATCCGCACATGCTGGCACCCGGGCAAAAACAACGTCTTGGCCTGGCGCGTGCGTTGATATTACGGCCAAAAGTGATCATCGCTGATGAGGCGCTGGCGTCCCTGGATATGTCGATGCGTTCGCAGTTGATCAATCTGATGCTGGAATTGCAGGAAAAACAAGGGATTGCCTATATTTATGTCACCCAACACATCGGCATGATGAAACACATCAGCGACCAGGTGATGGTGATGCATCAGGGCGAGGTGGTGGAGCGCGGCAGTACCGCCGATGTGCTGGCCTCACCGCTGCATGATTTGACCAAGCGCCTGATCGCCAGCCATTTTGGTGAAGCGTTGACGGCGGATGCCTGGCGTAAAGACCACGGTCTGACGCGTTGAGTGGTCGGATTAACGGATTCGGCGAGACATGTTAGAATCGCCGCGTTTTAACGACGCCCGGCCTGTGTGCCCGGCGCCATAACAATGAAGATAAGGATTAATGCTATGGGTTTTCTTACCGGTAAGCGCATTCTGGTGACTGGCGTCGCCAGCAAACTTTCCATCGCCTTTGGTATCGCCCAGGCGATGCACCGTGAAGGTGCCGAACTGGCGTTCACCTACCAGAACGACAAACTGAAAGGTCGTGTGGAAGAGTTTGCCGCGCAACTGGGTTCAAGCATTGTACTGCCGTGCGATGTGGCTGAAGATGCCAGCATTGACGCGCTGTTCACCGAACTGGCGAAAGTATGGCCGAAATTCGACGGCTTCGTGCATTCAATCGGTTTCGCCCCGGCAGACCAACTGGACGGCGACTATGTTAATGCCGTCACCCGTGAAGGTTTCAAAATCGCGCATGACATCAGCGCCTACAGCTTTGTCGCCATGGCTAAAGCCTGCCGCGAAATGCTGAACCCGAATTCTGCCCTGCTGACCCTCTCCTACCTGGGCGCAGAGCGCGCGATCCCGAACTACAACGTGATGGGTCTGGCGAAAGCTTCGCTGGAAGCTAACGTGCGCTACATGGCGAACGCGATGGGTCCGGAAGGCGTGCGCGTTAACGCCATCTCCGCAGGCCCGATCCGCACCCTGGCGGCGTCCGGTATTAAAGACTTCCGTAAAATGCTTGCGCACTGCGAAGCAGTCACCCCAATCCGCCGCACCGTCACCATCGAAGACGTGGGCAACAGCGCCGCGTTCCTGTGCTCCGATCTGTCCGGTGGTATTACCGGTGAAGTAGTTCACGTTGACGGCGGTTTCAGCATCGCTGCGATGAACGAGCTGGAACTGAAATAAGCCTGACTTATTATCCAAAGCAGACTCCGGTCTGCTTTTTTTTGCGCCAGATTTGGCGTTCGCGCCTGCATCCTTCCTCCCCGCGCTGCGGTTTATAGCTTTCCGATCTTTATTATCACTCAACAGTCTTTTGTGGCCCGTTGCCCTTACGCCAGGATAAGGCTGCGAACCAGGCCCGGCGTCAGGGCTGTCATTTTTCTCAAGGAAAGCTCATGGAACAACACCGCCGCGATACCGCCAGAAATCACTGGTATCACGAAACCCAGTCAAGCCGTCTTCCTGATGATGTGGTGTCGCTGGTACCCGAAGCCGCCCATGTACAGGATCGCTTTCTGCTGGATTTAGCGGTTGATGAGGCGCTGCTCGCGCCGCATGCCTCGTGGCTGACTGTTGCGCGCAAACTGAGCGCCATCTTCTTTCCGGAGGCCGTACTGCCGAACCGGCTGAATACCCTGAGCAGTTACGATCGCCTGAGCACCGCCCTGACAGCCGCGCAGGTTTATGGCGTCCAGCGTCTGTGTAATCACTATGCCGCCCGACTGACGCCGCTGCCTGGCCCCGATTCTTCACGGGAAAGCAATCGTCGTCTTACCCTGCTGACGCAGTATGCCCGTCAGCTTGCCAGCCAGCCGACGCTGATCGACAGCGCTGCCCGCCGCCAGCTGGAAGAAGCCGGACTCTCAACCAGTGACATTGTCACGTTTATGCATATTATCGGGTTTGTGGGGTTTCAGGCGCGGGTTGTTGCGGCTTTTCAGGCCGCGATGGCGGTGCCGGTGCGCTGGCTACCGGGTTTTGAAATCCAACAGGATGCCCCTGCCGAATGTTTCCAACAGGCGTTCTCCTCCTGGCACGCCGATGTTGCGGGTGCGGATACGCCGCTGATGAACGCCCGATTACTCCGTCTGATGAACCAGTGCCAACAACATCCGCCGCTATGCGATCTGGCTGACGTACTCATCCACACGCCGCTGGCGCTTGAACCGCTACTGCAATTGTCGATGCACCTTTATCCGGAAGGCGAACATCAATCCGCCGCCACGCTGGCTGCGTTGGTCAGCGCACGGATTAACGGCAGCGTCGCCTGTTTTGCCAGCGCAGCGGCCCGATGGTCGGGCGATGCAGGGGTGACAGAAGCAGCGCGCAATGGCGATCGCGCGCTTCAGGCCTGGAGTCATCATCATCCCCAGGCGCGGGCCGTAATCCAGGCGACGCAGCTCTTAACGCGTGCGCCAGACCGCTTCAGCCATGCCCATTTTCAGCCGTTAATTGAACAGGGTTCTCCGGCGCCCCAGGCGCTGGCGCTTTTAGCGTGGGCGGGATTCTGCGGCTGGCTAAATCGTTTAAAAATGGGGCTTGGCGGTACAGCGCCCGCCTGCGATGTGTCATAATTCCAGGCTAAACATCGCTTGCTGACACCCCCGTAATCGCGTAAAACTGTCAGCCGCTCAATTAGCCACGAAAATGCGAAATTATGTTTCAGGATAACCCGCTGCTAGCGCAGCTTAAACAGCAACTGCACTCCCAGACACCACGCGCCGAAGGCGTGGTTAAAGCCACCGAAAAAGGATTTGGTTTTCTCGAAGTTGACGCGCAAAAAAGCTACTTTATTCCGCCGCCGCAAATGAAAAAAGTGATGCATGGCGACCGAATCAGTGCCGTCATCCATACCGAAAAAGAGAAAGAGTCCGCTGAACCTGAAACGCTGATTGAACCGTTTCTCACGCGTTTCGTTGGTCGGGTGCAAAAGAAAGACGATCGTCTTTCTATCGTGCCGGATCATCCGTTAATTAAAGATGTGATTTCCTGCCGCCCTGCCCGCAATGTCGAGCATGAATTCCAGAACGGCGACTGGGCCGTGGCCGAAATGCGCCGCCACCCGCTTAAGGGCGACCGGGGTTTTTACGCTGAACTGACCCAGTTCATTACTTTCGGCGACGATCATTTCGCCCCCTGGTGGGTGACGCTGGCGCGCCACAATCTCGAACGCGAAGCGCCGAACGGCGTAGCGACCGAGATGCTGGACGAAGGCCTGGTGCGTGAAGATCTGACCGCGCTGGATTTCGTTACCATCGACAGCGCCAGCACAGAAGATATGGATGACGCCCTGTACGTTGAACAAGGCGCGGATGGCAGCCTGGTGTTGACGGTAGCCATTGCTGACCCAACCGCCTGGATCGCCCCCGGTAGCAAACTGGACGGCATGGCGAAAGTTCGTGCTTTCACCAACTATCTGCCTGGATTCAACATCCCGATGCTGCCGCGTGAGCTGTCTGACGATCTCTGCTCGCTGCGCGCCCATGAGTCTCGTCCGGCGCTGGCGTGCCGCATGACCATTCAGGCAGATGGCGCGATTGCCGACGATATTCATTTCTTCGCCGCGATTGTCGAATCCAAAGCGAAACTGGCCTATGACAATGTCTCCGACTGGCTGGAAAACAGGGGTGACTGGCAGCCGGAAAGCGAGGCGATTGCTCAACAGATCCGATTACTGCAACAGGTATGCGAGCGCCGCAACGCCTGGCGCCACCAGCATGCGCTGGTCTTCAAAGACCGTCCGGATTACCGCTTTGTGCTGGGTGAAAAAGGCGAAGTGCTGGATATCATCGCCGAACCACGTCGGATTGCGAACCGCATCGTTGAAGAGTCGATGATTGCTGCTAACGTCTGCGCCGCACGGGTTCTGCGCGATAAACTGGGCTTCGGTATTTATAACGTTCACGCGGGCTTCGATCCGGCGAACACTGAACAGCTGGCGGCACTGCTCAAATCCCACGGCATGCATGTGGATGCTCAGGAGGTTCTGACGCTGGAAGGCTTCTGCAAACTCCGCCGCGAACTGGATGCGCAGCCGACCGGGTTCCTGGACAGCCGTATTCGTCGTTTCCAGTCCTTTGCGGAAATCAGCACCGAACCCGGCGCGCATTTTGGTTTAGGCCTGGAAGCCTACGCGACCTGGACTTCGCCGATTCGTAAGTACGGCGATATGATCAATCACCGTCTGCTGAAAGCGATTATCAAAGGCGAAAGCGCCGAGCGTCCGCTGGATGATGTGTTAACGCCTATGGCAGAACGCCGTCGCGCTAACCGCATGGCGGAACGCGATGTCGGCGACTGGCTGTATGCCCGCTTCCTTCAGGATAAAGCAGGAACGGATACCCGTTTCGCGGCGGAAATCATTGATATCAGCCGCGGCGGAATGCGCGTGCGTCTGGTGGATAACGGCGCCATAGCGTTTATTCCTGCCCCCTTCCTGCACGCCGTTCGCGACGAGCTGGTTTGCAGTCAGGAAAACGGTACGGTGCAAATTAAAGGCGAAGTGGTTTATAAAGTGACAGATGTGATTGATGTCACTATTGCCGAAGTTCGAATGGAAACGCGCAGCGTCATCGCACGCCCTGCGGCCTGACGTTATTCTCCCCGGCGAACAGCCGGGGAGTTTTATTTTATTTCCACATTTTTATCTCCGCGCTTTTCATTCCCTCAGAAAACCTGATTTACGGTAATGACATTATTCATAAGTATGGATGCGTTATTGACGTGGAAGTTTGTGTTAGGTGCTACACTTCACCTTACCGCGATGCCATAATTAAATTGCAATAAAACAAAGTATTTACGCCAGATTCCCGCTTGCCAGTAACCATCAATTTTCGCTATAAATTTCAGCGACTGCGATTTTAACAGGTGTTCAGGAGAACCCATGAAAGATGACCTGGAGCAAAGTTTGCTGTATCGCTATGTGGGAACGGCCAGTCCTTACTGGCGTCTCCCGCTGGACAGTAATGCTTTGCAATTATCCGCCACTGAAGATGGCGACAGTAGTCAGGTTATTTGCCTGACGCCTGAGCAGGCGTTACAAATTCGCGAAATGACGGTCATAACGTCCAGCGTCACGCTTAATGTTTCTTTATTTGGCACGACGCTGACTGTTCATCTGGTGGGCAGGAAAATTTCACGCCGCGAATGGGCAGGCACCGCTTCCGCCTGGAACGACACCCCTTCTGTCGCGCGGGATCTGGTGCAGGGGCTTTCTTTTGCTGAACAGGTGGTTTCAGAAGCCAATTCGGTCATTGTGATCCTCGATAAGATGGGCAATATCCAGCGCTTTAACCGACTTTGTGAAGAATATACCGGTCTTAAAGAGCATGAAGTTATTGGTCAGAACGTATATAAATTATTTATGAGCCCCTCAGAGGCCGCCGCCTCGCGCCAGAATATTTCCACTTTCTTTCGCGATGGCAGCTCTTATGAAGTCGAGCGCTGGATAAAAACCTGTAAAGGACAGCGTCTGTTTTTATTCCGTAATAAATTTGTGCACAGCGGTAGCGGGAAAAATGAAATTTTCCTCATTTGCTCCGGCACCGATATTACTGAAGAGCGACGCGCCCAGGAGCGTTTACGGGTATTAGCCAATACCGATACCGTCACCGGGCTTCCTAACCGCAATGCGATATATGAACTTATTACCGAAGCCATTACCCAACGTGGCGACACCCAGGTCGGCATCGTTTATCTCGATTTAGATAATTTTAAAAAAGTGAATGATGCCTACGGGCATATGTTTGGCGACCAATTGCTGCAGTCCGTATCCCTTGCCATTTTAAGCTGCCTTGAAGAGGGCCAGGTTCTTGCCCGCCTTGGCGGCGATGAGTTTATTGTGCTGTCCAGCGATACGTCGCAAAGCTCGCTGGAGGCCATGGCGTCGCGCATCCTGACGCGGCTGAAACTGCCGTTCCGCATTGGGCTGATTGAGGTCTATACCAGCTGTTCACTGGGCATTGCCCTTGCGCCGCAGCACGGCCTCGATCACGAGAGCGTGATCCGCAATGCCGATACGGCAATGTACACGGCCAAAGAAGGTGGACGCGGTAAGTTCTGCGTATTCTCTCCGGAGATGAATCAGCGCGTATTCGAATATCTCTGGCTCGACACCAACCTGCGCAAAGCGCTCGACAGCGATCAACTGGTTATTCACTATCAGCCAAAAATCACCTGGCGCGGCGAAGTGCGCAGCGTCGAAGCACTGGTTCGCTGGCAGAACCCGGAGCGCGGGCTGATCCAGCCGCAGGATTTTATCTCCTACGCCGAAGAGTCCGGGTTAATTGTTCCGCTGGGACGCTGGGTAATGCTGGACGTGGTTCGCCAGGTGGCGAAATGGCGGGCAAAAGGTTTGAATTTGCGGGTAGCGGTCAACGTGTCTGCCCGTCAGCTGGCGGATCAAACGATTTTTACCGATCTTAAACAGGCACTGGCAGATCTTGATTTTGAATATTGCCCGATTGATGTGGAATTAACGGAAAGCTGCCTGATAGAAAATGAAGAGCTGGCGCTGACGGTGATTCAACAATTCAGTAGCCTGGGCGCGCAAATCCATCTTGATGATTTTGGTACCGGCTATTCTTCGCTGTCTCAGCTCGCCCGGTTTCCCATCGATGCCATCAAACTCGACCAGACCTTTGTCAGTAACGTGCATAAACAATCGATCTCGCAGTCGCTGGTCCGCGCGATTGTCGCGGTCGCCCAGGCGCTGAATTTGCAGGTTATCGCGGAAGGAGTTGAGAATGCGAAAGAAGACGCCTTTCTTACCAAGAACGGCGTCAATGAACGGCAGGGATTTCTGTTTGCTAAGCCCATGCCCGCAGCCGCACTCGAGCGATGGCTAAAACGGTATCAGGCGCGACGTTAACTGGCTTTACGCAACGCGCTGGTGGTGTGTCGGTTTTGCAGCAACACCAGGCGTTCCATATAGGCCACATCGCGTGGTTGCAGGCAAAACGCCGCTTCGACCCAGTCTTCAGTAATATCCATCAATTCGGCCCGGGGCAGTTCCAGTACACGCTGGCGGGCGCGTAGCATTGCGCGTACGCCGTTAAGCCGCGACTGTAACGTGTCGATGAAGGTGCGCGTCGCCAGGTAACCTTGACCCGGCTCAAACAGTTCATCCACCAGCCCGTTCTGCTGATGCCACTCCGCAGTGTGGGATTCGCCGGTTAATATCAGGTTTTCCGCGAGACGCATGCCGGAACGACGCGCCACCAGCGAATAACCGCCCATGCCGGGGAACAGATTAAAGGCCACCTCCGGGAACCCCATCCTTGCGTCGCGCTGCGCCAGTACAAAGTGGTGCGCCAGCGCCGCTTCAAAACCGCCGCCAAGCGCGCTGCCTTCAACCATGGCGAGGCTGACAGCGCCGGTGTCAAAACCCCGTGATGCCGCATGAACGCAATCGACACAAGCCCGCGCATAGGCGCGCAACGCCTCACGCCGTCCGTTCTGGATGCAATCGACAAAAAAGTGCAGGTCGCCACCGGCATTATAAATCCCCGGGACCAGCGAGCCGGTTACCCAGAAATCGACGGCGAAACCGCTCTTTTGCACCAGATAGCCAAGATTCATGATCTCTTCTATCAGGGCGTGATTAAAGCAGGGGCGCGGTTGGGCGCGTAACATCATCCAGACGGTGCGACGCTCCTCCTCGTAGTAAGCGCAGAGCTGCGTATAACGGGTGGAGTCGGTAAAAAGTTTGCAAGTGGGGTGATTGAGAACTGTCATAGTCATTCCTCTTTAAATGTGAATGCGGTAACCGCAGAGAAAGACTAATTCACAGGAATTACGCTGGTGTACGGCAAGGGGTATTTATAATTATTCTTTATGTTTTAGGATCAAATATTTGGTTCATTTCGGGGTAAAGCGGGATGGGTCTCTTCTCTTTTGGGTGGCTTTTTTGCATCATGGAGGTTGTTTAACGATCTAAGGACGCATTATGCCTACTCCAGACGCCATAGCCCTTGCCCAACGAATTGACACTGTGCTGGATATTCTGGTCGCCGGTGATTACCACTCCGCCATCAATAATCTGGAGATCCTGAAGGCCGAGTTACTGGCGCAACATCAGGATCGTGGCGATGATGCCCCCTCCCAGCCCAAAGCCCCCTGGGAAATTTAGTATTCTGTACGACGGCGTCACACCGTGACGCCACGGGAATCGTTTTTAAATGTTGAATCGCTACGCTTAAACGGTCACACTCGACTTTTCGCGCTGCCAGACGCACGGTTTGTCTCTTTTCCTTTTGTGTACAATGGCATGCTTACCGATTTATGACTTTGCCACCGCAAACTTGCTGATATGAACTCTCGACAACAAATTATTTTGCAAATGGTGATCGACCAGGGACGCATGAGCGTATCCGAACTGGCGAAAACCACCGGCGTTTCCGAAGTGACGATTCGTCAGGATTTAAATCTTCTCGAAAAGCACAGCTATTTACGGCGTGCGCACGGCTATGCCGTCCCGCTGGACAGCGACGATGTCGAAACGCGGATGCTAAATAACTATGCGTTGAAACGTCGTCTGGCCGAGTTTGCTGCCTCGCTGGTGAACGATGGCGAAACCGTGTTTATCGAAAACGGCAGTAGCAACGCCCTGCTGGCTCGTACCCTGGCGGAACAAAAAAACGTCACGCTCATTACCGTCAGCGGTTATATCGCGCATTTGCTCAAGGAGACGGAATGCGAAGTGATTCTTCTGGGGGGCATTTATCAGAAGAAAAGCGAAAGCATGGTCGGGCCATTAACGCGCCAGTATGTTCGCCAGGTCCATTTCAGTAAGGCGTTTATCGGCATCGACGGCTGGCAACCCGAAACCGGTTTTACCGGGCGGGATATGATGCGTACCGATGTGGTCAATGCGGTGCTGGAAAAAGGCGGTGAAGCCATTGTGCTGACGGACAGCTCGAAGTTTGGCGCGGTTCATCCCTATACGCTTGCGCCGGCCAGTAATTTCAGCCGTGTCATTACCGATGATGGTATTAAACCCGACGCATTGCAGCATCTTCAGCGTACCGGCCTTCAGGTCGATCTTATCCCGCAATTCCCCGCCGTATAATTATCAGGCCCGCAGTCAGGTGGGCCGCCACTCTTGAGACTATTCCCATCGTCCAATTAGGACTATTTACCTGTATCAATGTTACAAAGAATTTAAAATTACTAATAGCGATATCACAGGAAGTAACTATCACCTGCGTGATGTGAATTACCTGACGCGCCCCCGTTTCACGGAACGACGTTTAATTTATAGAAATCTTCTATACTTAAAGCGCAACTTCCTTCCGTGAATCAATAATTCAGGAGAAAGTATTATGACATTAAATTACAAAAAAGCTGCTGCTGCGATGCTTGCCGTTACTCTGGTTATGTCCTTAAGCGCCTGTTCAAACTGGTCTAAACGCGACCGTAACACCGCGATTGGCGCGGGTGCCGGCGCAATCGGCGGCTCAGTACTGACTGACGGAAGCACCCTGGGTACGCTGGGTGGTGCAGCAGTTGGTGGTATTATCGGTCACCAGGTTGACTAATAAGAATGTCAGGAATAATGCTTTAACGTAAAGAACGCGTAGAAATTTTACCCGGACTATACGGCACTTTAATTTCAGGCCACGGTAATTACCGTGGCCTCGCTATTTTAGCCGCCCGCTAATTTGACTTTCATGCCTTTTGCTTCCAGCAGCGATTTAATTAATTCACGCTTGTCGCCCTGAATTTCAATCACGCCATCTTTTACTGCCCCGCCGCAACCGCATTTCTTTTTCAGTTCAGCAGCAATTTTATTCAATCCCGCATCATCTTCATCAATGCCGGTGATTAAACACACGCCCTTGCCCTTACGTCCGCTGGTCTGGCGTTGAATGCGAACAATGCCGTCCCCTTTCGGGCGTTCCGGCTGTGCTTTAGGTTCATCAATTCGCCCGGATTCGGTGGAGTAGACTAACCGGCTATTGTCATCCTTCATTTGGCTTCTCCGAGACCGGTCAAAATGTCACGCAGCGTTTGTGACGGATTCGTTGATTGCGTGATCGGACGGCCAATCACCATGTAATCGACGCCAGCCTGCTGCGCCTGTTGCGGCGTCATAATTCGGCGCTGATCCCCGGCATCACTCCCTTCAGGGCGAATACCCGGCGTAACGAGTTGAAACGACCTTCCCAGCTCAGATTTAAAGCGTACCGCTTCCTGCGCCGAGCAGACTACGCCGTCCAGGCCGCACTGCTGAGTTAACCGCGCCAGTCTTTCCGCATGTTCAGCCGGAGAAAGAGTAATACCGATATCCGCCAGATCGCTGGCTTCCATGCTGGTCAGCACAGTAACGGCGATAAGCAGCGGCGCATCTTTGCCAAATGGCGTTAACGCGTCCCGCGCCGCCTGCATCATGCGCGCCCCGCCGCTGGCATGGACGTTAACCATCCACACGCCGAGCTCCGCTGCTGCCGCGACGGCTTTCGCCGTGGTATTAGGAATATCGTGAAATTTAAGATCGAGGAACACGTCAAAACCACGGCCCTGTAAGTCGCGCACCAGTTGCGGCCCAAACAGCGTGAACATCTCTTTTCCGACTTTAAGACGGCAGTCCTGCGGGTCGATACGGTCGACGAAGGCCAGCGCCTTGTCGCGATTATCGTAATCCAGCGCAACCACAATCGGTGAAGCTGTCGTTGAGCGGGAAGAAGAAGCATGTAGCGTCATGACCAGACCTTTTGATAAGGGCACCGATAAGGCGCGAAACAGTAAACGGCAAGCATTCTACCTGCGAAGGGCGAAAAATTACAGGCGCTTACGCCCTGCCTGACCGTACTGGCACGTCGCATCGTTGAGGGACAGAACAAAACTATTAGTATGTTGTAACTAATTTAAGGGGTTAAAAAAATTATTGTCCATCCAGACCGCGAATCGGTTTGATGGTGGACCACGCCCGGCATGACGGACAGTGCCAGTACAGGGTAAACGCGGTAAAACCGCATTTCTGGCAGCGATAGCGCGGCTTGGTACGCATCTGTTCGCCAACCATATCGCGCAGCGCCAGCAGGCTCTCTTTGGCGCGCCCCTCTTCCGCTTCGTTCAGGTGGTAATCCATCAGCCGGTGGAATACGCGCATTGTAGGATGACGTTGCAGTTGGCGGGTGATATACACCTGCGCAACATCCGGCCCGTCGCGCCGTTCTATTTCCTCGGCCAGCATCAGTTCCGCCACGGCACCGGTATTCTCTTCCACGCAGCGCTTGAGGAATTCAACCCATTCATCATGTTTGCCGAGTTGCTGATAGCAGGTTTGCAGCATTTCAAGCGTTTCGCCCACCAGTTCACGATCCTGGCTGATAACTTTTTGCAGGCTCTCTACCGCTTTCGCGTACTCTTGCTTATTGATATAGATACGGCCCATCATGATGGAGACGCGCGCGCTGCCGCTGTCCGCCGCTGCGCCTTTCCTCAGCAACGCCATCGCTTTATCGGTCTCGTCGTTGGCCATCAACTGCAACGCAAGCTCACAATAAAAATGGGCAATGTCGATACGGTAATTTTCTTTGCCGAGTTTGACCAGGCGTTCAGCCACATCAATGGCTTTCTGCCAGTCGCTGGTCGCCTGATAGATTTGCAACAATTGCGAAAGCGCGCTGCTGCGAAAATCGGTTTCGTCCACCAGCTGGCTGAACATATCTTCGGCGCGATCGTAAAGACCCGCTGCCATGTAATCGCGCCCCAATTGCTGTACGGCCAGCAAACGCTGATCGTAGGTCAGAGACGCGCTTTCCATCAGCGTCTGGTGTATGCGAATCGCGCGATCGACCTCGCCGCGTGAGCGGAACAGGTTTCCCAGTGTCAGGTGCGCTTCAACGGTGCCGGTATCTTCCTTGAGCATTTCAAGGAACAGATCGACCGCTTTATCCTGTTGATTGCTCAGCAGGAAGTTAACCCCAGCGACATAGTCTCTGGAGAGGCGGTTGGCTTCTTTATCCTTAGCCTGTTGTGCACTTCTGCGCCCCATATACCAGCCATAGGCGGCGGCAACAGGCAGCAACAGAAATAACAGTTCCAGCATCGAATCAGCCTTTGACGACAGACGCGCCAGGCGAAGCGGCGGCGTCAGACAGCGGGGTTATTTGCTGTTCAAGGCGTTTCACTTTACGCTCCGCGCGCGCCAGTTGGACACGCACCCGCAGCCAGAACAGCCCGCAGATTAACCAGCCGATGATAAAGCCGGTCGCAAATAAGACGGCTAACAGCGTAGAGATACGATATTCACCCTGAGCCAGCAGGTAGTTAAAAGTGACCTGTTGGTCGTTTTGCGCACCCAGCGTGACGGAAATGACAAATATCGCTAATACCAGTAAGAAAATGAGTAAATATTTCACATTACTTCCCGTTATGTGGTTTGAGCGAATACATCGTGTTCAACTCTTTCTTGTAACGCTATAAATTAACATTTCCTGACTGTTCGGGAAATGAGAAAGCACGATCGTAAAAAGATAAAATGCGGACGTCACCGGGCATTTTCAATGCCAGCGCTACTCGATCTCACGTTCGGCAATTTCTTTCTTCTCTTCTACCGGTGGTCTGAGTGGGCCGCAAAGTTTTTGCGCCAGCCATACCGCACAGGTTACCAGCAGCCAGGAAATCAGCGTAGCCACCACTAAATCCCGCGGCCAGTGCATGCCCAACACCATCCGGCTCGCCATAACGCCGCTTGCCCAAATCAACAGGATGGCCAGCGTAACGGTCCGGCGGCGTGGCCATAGCAATCCTACGCCCAGCAACGCCCAGCTGGCGGCAAACATGGTATGCCCCGAAGGAAACGCAAAGCCGGTCTCATTTTGCCAGTGTTTGCGCAGCCACGCTGGAATGCTCGCTTCATTTTGCAGTTGTTCGCGAACTAAATGCCCGCGCTCTTTACGCTTTAAATTGTAGAAGTCGTCTACCGGAACGTGGCGTGTTTTTTCAAGCCAGATAACAAACGGACGCGGTTCCTGTACGGAATCTTTAATCCAGGATTTCAGGCCCTGCCCGACCATGATAGCCGCGCCTAAAATCAAAAACAGCACCACCGCCGCCCGCAGACGAAAACGCAGGCACCATAAAAACCACCCGCAAAGTAACACATGGGTAATAATTCCCCAGGGCTGAGTTACGGTTTCGGTGAGCCAGAACATCCCCTTCAGCCAGAATGCGTCGGCCTTCGGTTCCCATTGCCAGCCGGATATCCATACCAGCAGCGGCATCACCAGTAACAACATCGCGCCAAGGGTGGTGCGTTTAGCAATCGCGAGCATGACTTCTCCTTAATCATAATGTCACACAAGAATAACTGAAAATTTAACATTCACACATTTGATATCGGTTTCGTGCGCTTATAAAGAGTGTGACGGCGCTCCCGGTAGGCGAATGGCGGTGCATTGTGGCAAAATAGTATCAATAACAGAAAGCCAGCATACTGGCTGGCGTTTAACACGCCATTAAACGATCCGGAGAATCACATGCAGCTTAAACGTGTGGCAGAAGCCAAACTGCCAACCCCCTGGGGCGATTTCCTGATGGTGGGATTTGAAGAACTGGCTACCGGTCATGATCATGTCGCGTTGGTGTTCGGGGATATTACGGGTGAAGCGCCTGTTTTGGCACGTGTACATTCCGAATGTTTGACCGGCGACGCGTTGTTCAGTCTGCGCTGCGATTGCGGTTTTCAGCTGGAGGCCGCGCTGTCGCACATCGCTGAAGAGGGGCGCGGTATCCTGATGTACCATCGCCAGGAAGGCCGCAATATTGGGCTGCTGAATAAAATCCGCGCTTACGCATTGCAGGACCAGGGCTACGACACCGTTGAAGCCAACCACCAACTCGGTTTTGCCGCGGATGAGCGCGACTTCACGCTATGCGCCGATATGTTCAAACTGTTAGGGGTCAATGAAGTGCGCCTGTTGACCAACAACCCGCGTAAAGTGGAAATTCTCACCGAGGCGGGCATTAACATTGTCGAGCGCGTACCGCTAATCGTCGGCCGTAACCCGAATAACGAACACTATCTTGATACCAAAGCCGCGAAGATGGGGCATTTGCTGTCACGGGACTAAACGTCCGCCGCTATTAAAAAAGGCCTGCTTATGCAGGCCTTTTGTTTTTACGTCAGCATATTGCGGATGACATAGTGCAGGATGCCGTCGTTCTGGTAATAGGTCAGCTCATTACCGGTATCAATACGGCAACGGCAATTCACCACCTCTTTGGTGCCATCAGCGCGCGTTAACGTCACCGGCACTGTTGCGCCTGGGGTGAGTGCCTGAAGCCCGCTAATGTCGATTTGCTCTTCCCCGGTAAGATTGAGCGTTTTACGGGTAACCCCCCCCGGGAACTCCAGCGGCAGGATGCCCATCCCGATCAGATTTGAACGGTGGATACGTTCAAAGGACTCGGCAATAACAACACGAACACCCAACAAACGCGGGCCTTTCGCCGCCCAGTCACGGCTTGAACCGGAGCCGTACTCTTTACCGGCAATCACCGCCAGCGGAACCGCACGTTGCTGATAGGCCATGGCGGCATCGTAAATCGACATCACCTCATCGCCTGGCAGCAGGCGAGTCATACCCCCTTCCACACCCGGCACCATCTCATTACGGATGCGGATATTGGCAAACGTACCGCGCATCATCACTTCATGGTTGCCGCGGCGCGAACCGTAGGAGTTAAAATCGCCCCGCTCCACACCATGGCTTTGCAGATAACGGCCTGCCGGGCTGTCCGCTTTAATACTCCCCGCCGGGGAAATATGGTCAGTGGTGACCGAGTCACCGAGCATTGCCAGAATGCGCGCCTGATGAATATCTTCAACCGGCTTCGGCTCCGCCAACATCTCGTCAAAGAACGGAGAAAGACGGATATAGGTCGAGTCGTCCTGCCAGCCATAGGTATCGGAGCGATCGACTTCGATGGATTTCCATTCGTCGGTGCCTTCGAACACTTCGGCATACTCTTTGCGGAACATATCGGTGGAAACATGCTCCACCGCCCGGGCAATTTCCTGGGACGACGGCCAGATATCTTTCAGGTAAACCGGGTCGCCTTTTTTATCATGGCCCAGCGGATCGGTCGCCAGGTTGATATTCATATTCCCGGCCAGCGCGTACGCCACCACCAGCGGCGGCGACGCCAGCCAGTTGGTTTTCACCAGCGGATGAATACGGCCTTCGAAGTTACGGTTACCGGATAGCACGGCCCCTACGGTCAAATCGCCTTTCTTAATCGCCTGCTCAATGGGATCAGGCAGCGGGCCGGAGTTACCGATACAGGTGGTACAGCCATAACCCACCAGGTTAAAGCCCAGCTCGTCGAGATAAGGGGTTAATTTCGCCTGCGCCAGATAGTCTGAAACCACTTTCGATCCCGGCGCCAGAGAGGCTTTGACCCACGGTTGACGCTTCAGGCCTAACGTCACCGCTTTTTTCGCCAACAGGCCGGCGGCCATCAGAATGCTTGGGTTAGAGGTGTTCGTACAGGATGTGATCGCAGAAATCACTACGGCGCCATCAGGCAGCTGATAGTGTTGCCCGTTCATCACATAATCAACCGGCGTGCGATCTTTCTGGCTGTGATTCACCTCAAGCTCATTGCTTGCGGCAAACGCGGCAGGCACCTCTTTCAGCGTGACCCGGTCCTGCGGACGTTTCGGGCCAGCAAGGCTCGCCTCCACCTCAGCCATATCCAGCGCCAGGGTGCTGGTAAAGACCGGTTCATCTCCCCGGTTTCGCCACATCCCCTGCGCTTTAGCATAGGCTTCAACCAGGGCGACCTGTTCGTCACTACGGCCACTGAGCCGCATATAATCGAGGGTGACGCCATCAATCGGGAAGAAACCGCAGGTCGCGCCGTATTCCGGCGCCATGTTCGCGATGGTGGCGCGGTCAGCCAGCGGCAGATCATCCAGCCCGTCGCCATAGAATTCGACAAACTTGCCCACCACGCCGTGTTTACGCAGCATCTGGGTCACTGTCAGCACCAGATCGGTGGCGGTGATGCCTTCCTGTAATTTGCCGGTCAGTTTGAAGCCCACGACATCCGGGATCAGCATCGAGACAGGCTGGCCGAGCATTGCCGCCTCGGCTTCAATACCGCCGACGCCCCAGCCCAACACGCCGAGACCGTTAATCATTGTGGTGTGGGAGTCGGTACCGACCAGGGTATCGGGATAGGCTACCATCTCGCCATCCTGCATTTCGCTCCACACCGCTTTGCCGAGATACTCCAGGTTAACCTGGTGGCATATCCCGGTACCCGGCGGTACGACGCTAAAACGGCTGAACGCCTGCTGGCCCCAGCGCAGGAACTGATAACGTTCGTGGTTGCGTTCCATCTCCAGACGCACGTTTTCTTCAAACGCGTCGTCGTTGCCGAAGTGGTCAACCGTTACTGAGTGGTCGATAACCAGATCTACCGGAGAGAGCGGATTGACTTTGGAGACATCGCCGCCGAGGCGTTTGACCGCTTCACGCATCGCCGCCAGATCGACCACCGCCGGTACGCCAGTGAAGTCCTGCATTAATACGCGGGCCGGGCGGTAAGCAATTTCGCGGTCGGCATGGGCTTTTTCCAGCCAGCCTGCCAGCGCAACGATATCTTCCCGGGTAACAGATTGCTCATCCTGCCAGCGTAACAGGTTCTCCAGCAGAACTTTGAGTGACTTGGGTAAGCGCGAAATATCTCCAAGCTCCCTGGAAGCCAGCGGCAGACTATAGTAATGATACGTTTTGTCCTGTGCCTGCAATGTATCCTTACTGGCTTCGCGTAACGTCGACGACATATGCTCCTCCTTAATGACTGAGATGCGATACCCTGACGATAATCAGGGTTTGTATTAAAGATAACACATACATCTCGTAACGTTTTGATAACAACCCAAAATGCTAAATCTTTACGCTGACCCGTGGACCGCTGGCAGAACAGCAAAGCCAATGTTCAGACTTCGGGATGCGGGGGCGGGTTATCTCTTGCGGGTTTAAGGCGATGATTTAATAACGCGTTTTGCAGCATTACCGGAGGATTTACTGAGGTATCCACCCTGTTACGCCAAATAGCGTAGTGCTGGGTGCAAGGTGATGAGACCCACGCGATATGTTCGTAAGATGAGGCGTGCGGAAAAACCGGGAAGACGACAAAACCCGTGCGGCATTGCGTGCATAAAGTGAGGAATGGTTTAACCGGGACGGATGGCACAGAAACAAAAAACCCTCTGAAAAAGGCTTCAGAGGGCGGATGAAAAAGTGAAATTGTTCAGGACTTCTTATCGTTATCTTCGTCATCGTCCACGGAGAATAAATCGATAAACGCCTTTTGCTGTTCGGTAAGAGACCAGGAGTCCGGAATGGCAGGCTTCGGCTGTTCGGCGGTTTTTTTACAGCGATCCGTTTGATTTGTGTCTGCGTCCCGGTCCTCGTCTGCCGCCATGTTAGCCCCAGAAATACCAGGCCGCTCCACCCACAACAAGCCAGAATAAGGCGGACAGCGCGAATACCGCGAGCCACGCTTTACGCTTAAGGGCTGGATCCCGCTCTGGTTCATGACTACTTTGCGGCATTGCAATCCTCACACAATCGACATTGCTTATCATTCTTCACCAAACAATCGTCAAAATTAATCAAATGATAAGACAAATCCTAATTAAAAAGTGCCAATAAATCCAGCGGAATTACGCAACACTTGCCTGCAAATAATCAATCGTTTGACGTGAAATAAATCATCGAACCCGAAAGCGGCATCACACCGGTTTGTTGAGAGTGGAATCGCCATAAAAGAGAAAGCCCATGCTTATGCATGGGCTGTGCGAGAGATCTGATATTGCGGAAAGGTTGCGTGGCTTACCCGCCCGAACCAGTTAGCGTGCAGGCAGTTTGATATCTTTAAACATCTCTTCAATATCTTCATTCGAACGAAGTGATACAGCCGTATCCACGACATCACGCGTCAAATGTGGGGCGAAGCGTTGAATAAAATCATACATATAGCTTCTCAGGAATGTGCTGCGACGAAAGCCGATTTTGGTGGTGCTGTGGCTGAATATTTCATGGGCGTCCAGCCGCACCAGATCCGGATCGGCAATCGGATCGACCGCCATGCTGGCAATCACGCCCACCCCTAAGCCAAGCCGTACATAGGTTTTAATGACATCGGCATCGGTGGCGGTAAATACGATGCGCGGTGTGAGCCCGGCGCGGGAAAACGCGGTGTCCAGTTCAGAACGTCCTGTGAAGCCGAAGGTATAAGTGACCAGCGGATACTGCGCCAGTTCTTCAATGGTGACGGACTCTTTCGACGCCAGCGGGTGATCCGGCGTGACAACGATGGATCGGTTCCAGTGATAGCACGGCAACATGACAAGGTCGTCATACAGATGCAGCGCTTCGGTCGCGATGGCGAAATCCGCATTGCCTTTCGATACCGCTTCGGCAATTTGAGTAGGCGAACCCTGATGCATGTGCAGAGACACGCGCGGATAGCGCTCGATAAAGCCTTTAATAACGCCGGGCAAAGCATAGCGCGCCTGAGTATGGGTCGTTGCGACATACAAAGAGCCTTTATCAGGCCAGGTATGTTCGCCTGCCACGGATTTAATCGCGTCGACTTTTGACAGGACTTCGCGGGCGATACGGATGATTTCCTGCCCTGCCGGGGTCACCTGAGTGAGATGCTTACCGCTGCGGGCGAATATCTGGATGCCTAATTCGTCCTCCAGCATACGAACCTGTTTACTGATACCAGGCTGGGACGTATAAAGACCTTCCGCTGTCGACGAGACATTAAGGTTATGGTTGACGACCTCAACGATATAACGAAGCTGTTGTAGTTTCATGACAAACCATTCGCGCGAACGCGCCTTCTGACGAGATTAAGACCGAATCAGTCTAAAAAATGGATTAACTATAACCACTATATCATTTATATCTTTCGTGTGTAGGTGAAGAAATTAAATATTAACAACGTAATAACGAAAAAGGGCCAGATCGCTCTGGCCCTTTTTGCTTTTATTTACAGCAGGTTATTTTTTACCTTCCACCCACTTGCCATCCACGAAAAACGCAGACCAGCCCGTGGCTTTGCCCTCTTTTTCCGAGGCCACATACTGCTGTTTTGTTTTACGGCTAAAGCGCACCACCGCCGGGTTGCCTTCCGGATCCTTCTGCGGGGCGTCTGCCAGATAGCGCAGTTTTTCCGGCAGTCGATCGCGGAATCGGAACAGCTCTTCCACTAACGGCGCACGGGTTTCGCGCGATTTCGGGAACGTGTTTGCAGCCAGGAAGACGCCTGCGGCACCATCGCGCAATACGAAATACGCATCTGACTTTTCGCACGGCAGTTCAGGCAACGGAACCGGATCTTCTTTCGGCGGCGCAACATCACCGTTTCGCAGGATCTTACGGGTATTTTTGCACTCTTCGTTGGTGCAGGCCATGTACTTACCGAAACGTCCCATACGCAGGTGCATTTCAGAACCGCACTTCTCACATTCCACTACCGGGCCGTCATAGCCTTTGATGCGGAATTCGCCCTCTTCGATTTCATAACCGTCGCAGGTCGGATTATTGCCGCAGACATGGATTTTGCGTTTCGGATCGATCAGGTAACTGTCCATCGCGGTGCCGCATTTCTGGCAACGGCGTTTGGCGCGCAACGCGTTGGTTTCGGCGTCATCGCCTTCCAGCACGTTGAGGATCTCGTTTTCCGGTACCAGGTTGATGGTGGTTTTGCAGCGCTCTTTCGGAGACAGCGCATAGCCGGAACAGCCCAGGAATACCCCGGTGCTGGCGGTGCGGATCCCCATTTTACGGCCACAGGTCGGGCAATCAATGCTGGTTAGCACCATCTGGTTCGGGCGCATCCCGCCCTCTTCCGGATCTTTTTCGGCGGTATCTAACTGGCGTGTAAAATCGCCAAAGAAGTTATCAAGCACCGCTTTCCATTCCGCCTGATGGTTCGCTACCTGATCAAGGCTGCTTTCCATCTGTGCGGTGAAATCGTAGTTCATCAGTTCGCGGAAGTTTTCTTCCAGGCGATCGGTGACGATTTCACCCATTTTTTCCGCGTAGAAACGGCGGTTTTCCACCCGCACATAACCGCGATCCTGAATGGTGGAAATGATGGATGCATAGGTTGACGGACGACCGATACCGCGTTTTTCAAGCTCTTTAACTAAGGACGCTTCGCTGAAACGCGCTGGCGGTTTGGTAAAGTGCTGAGCAGGTGTCAGTTCAACCAGTGACAGGGCATCGCCAGCCTCAACGGCAGGCAGCGTACGATCTTCGTCGCCTTTACGCAGCGCAGGCATGACTTTCGTCCAGCCGTCGAAGCGCAGCGTGCGGCCACGTGCTTTGAGACGGAAATCGCCCGCTTCCACCGTCAGCGTGGTGGAGTCATATTGCGCCGGTGTCATTTGACAGGCCACAAACTGACGCCAAATCAGCTGATACAGTTTCTGCGCGTCGCTTTCCATGTCTTTCAGCGCGTCCGCCACTACATTGACATCAGAAGGACGAATCGCTTCGTGCGCTTCCTGAGAGTTGTCTTTGCTGGCGTACTGGTTCGCCGATTCCGGCAAATATTTTTTGCCGAATTCGTCTTTAATATAGTCGCGCACCATGCTCACGGCGTCCTGGCTCAGATTGGTCGAGTCGGTACGCATATAAGTGATATAACCCGCTTCATACAGACGCTGGGCCATCATCATGGTTTTCTTCACGCCAAAGCCGAGACGCGTGCTGGCGGCCTGCTGCAGAGTGGAGGTGATGAACGGCGCGCCAGGTTTGCTGCTGGTGGGCTTATCTTCACGCTCAAGCAGGGTGTAACGTGCTTTCTCAAGCAGGCTAACCGCCGCCATGGTTTGTTCACGGTTAACCGGACGGAACGGCTTGTCGTTCTGATGAGTGACCTCAACCTGCAACGCATCGCCTTTCGGCGTGGTCAACGCGGCGTCAACTTCCCAGTACTCTTCCGGTACGAACGCTTTGATTTCACGTTCGCGTTCCACCACCAGACGCACTGCAACGGACTGCACACGACCAGCAGAAAGCCCACGGGCGATCTTTTTCCACAGCAGCGGAGAGACCATATAACCCACTACGCGGTCCATAAAACGACGCGCCTGCTGAGCGTTAACCCGGTCAATATTCAGTTCGCCCGGCTTTTCAAACGCCTGACGAATCGCATTTTTAGTAATTTCATTAAACACCACGCGGCTGTAGCGGGTGTCGTCGCCGCCGATCACTTCCCGCAGGTGCCACGCAATGGCTTCCCCTTCGCGGTCAAGGTCGGTTGCGAGATAGATATGGTCAGCTTTTTCAGCTAACGCTTTCAGTTCAGAGACAACTTTCTCTTTACCCGGCAGCACTTCGTACTGGGCTTCCCAGTTATGCCACGGATCGACGCCCATGCGATTTACTAACGCACCGCGTTCATCCTTTTTGACTTTTTTGCCGGTTTTGGCCGCTTTGGTGGAGGCAGAGTCAGCGCTCTTTTTCTGGGTTGATCCGCTGGTCGGCAAATCACGGATATGACCGACGCTGGACTTAACCACGTAGTCATTGCCGAGATACTTGTTAATCGTTTTGGCTTTTGCCGGGGACTCAACGATAACGAGAGCTTTACCCATATTCACCTTTACCTGGTTGATTCTTCCAAATGACGTCGCACGATAAGTCGCTTTATCGGGCTATACGCCGGATTATATTGCGATAGCCTTAAAGGAATTCAACCCTGCTTCTTTGACCCGTGCGATATAGCGCACTTTTCAGGTGATTGAGAAAGCAGGTTTTTCCGTGCGATGACGATACAGCACGACGTAAGTCTGGTTGAATGTCAAGCAATTCTGTTGCCAGATTTGCGAAAGCGTCACACTCTACCTGATAAAATCCGTTACGCAACTTTATTAGCATACCTTGCTTATCAACGCCAACATGCCGCTACGAATAATTCCCCATGATCACTGCGGGAAAATTTGCGCCAGGCGCCAGCCACGACGTACACTACGCGCAGTTTGTAAGGAGTAAGCTATGCAAGAGACAATTCAACCGATTGACAAAAAAACGCTGCTCGAAAAAGCCAACACGCTCATTGTTGAACATGAAGACTATATCGCCGGCATTGTGGCGACCGACGTTGAGCAGAAAAACGGCGTACTGGTTTTTCGGGGCGACTATTTTCTTGATGAACAAGGACTGCCGACGCCAAAGAGCACGGCGGTATTCAATATGTTCAAATACCTTGCCCACCAGCTGTCTGAAAAGTACCGTTTGCTGGATTAAAAAAAGAGGCCGTCAGGCCTCTTTTTTGTTGAATGACGCTTACAATAGCGGCTTCTCGCCGCGCTGCCACCAACGCAACAACAGGCGATCGACGCTTTCCGCCGCGCTGCCGGTAAAGCGATCCATCATTTTTTTACGGCGCAAATAACGCACGCTGACCACCTCGCGTACTTTCATTTTTTCCAGAATCAGATCGTCACTGGTGCTAATCGCGTCAACGAGACCTTTTTCTTTCGCCTGTACGCCATACCAGTGCTCACCGGTCGCGACCTCATCGATGTTCAGGCTCGGGCGCATCTCTTTGACAAAGCGCTTGAATAACAGATGCGTGTCGTTAAGGTCTTCGCGGAACTTCTCGCGCCCCTCTTCAGTGTTTTCTCCAAACAGGGTTAATGTGCGCTTATACTGCCCGGCGGTATGCAATTCCACGTCAATATCGTTACGCTTCAACAGGCGATTAAAGTTTGGGATTTGGGCCACAACGCCGATGGAACCGACGATGGCAAACGGCGCCGCCACGATATGGCTGGCAACGCAGGCCATCATATAGCCGCCGCTGGCCGCGACTTTATCCACGGCAACGGTCAACGGGATACCATGATCACGCAAGCGTTGCAGCTGAGAGGCAGCCAGCCCGTATCCATGCACGACGCCGCCGGGGCTTTCAAGGCGCACCAACACTTCATCCTGCGGGGTAGCCACTGCCAGGACGGCGGTGACTTCTTCCCGCAGCGACGCGACTTCATGCGCGTCCATACTGCCTTTAAAATCGAGCACATACAGCCTGGCTCGCCCGTCACCGGCTGGTTTGCCCTGCTTTGCCAGCGCCTTAGCCGACTTCGCTTCCTGCTTGTGCTTTTTCTTCTGCGCTTTATGCCACAGCTTTTGCTGATGCGGATCGAGCAGCGATACCGCCATTTCTTCCTGCATGTCCTTATATTGCTCGCTCAGGCGGGTCACCCGCAGTTCGCCGCGCTGTTGCTTTTTGCGCTGTGCGACGTTGACGATAATGGCCGCCACGATGGCAATGGCGATAACAACCGTGGCTATTTTGGCTAAAAACAACCCATATTCAGAAAGTAGATCCACAACATCCGCCTTGAAATGACATCAAAAATTGAAGGTCAGTTTAGCGGCTCAGTACCGCTGAGTCTCGCGTGACGTTTTTAACCTGGAATATATCTCCAGAAAATCATCGACGTTGAAATAATTTCAAAATGTTAAATCCAGGCGCGTGGGGCGGATGGCCGATTGAAATAGCAGGCGGAATGAGGCATAACACGTTAAATCATTGTGAAAAGAAACGTATCGCGAGCTGACAGACAGCTCAGGAGTGATTTGTGCATTATCAACCTCAACGCGATTTGCTGCAAAACCGCATTATTCTGGTCACCGGCGCCAGTGACGGCATCGGTCGCGAAGCGGCAACCACCTATGCGCAATACGGCGCAGAAGTGCTCCTTATGGGCCGCAACGAACAAAAATTGCGCGACGCCGCCGAGGCGATTCATCAGCAGGGTTACCCCCTGCCGCGCTGGTTTATTCTCGATCTGGCCAGCGCCACGCCGCAGCAGTGCGAGGAGGTCGCCGGGCAAATTGGCGCACAGGTTCCGCGTCTGGACGGCGTCCTGCATAACGCAGGCGCGCTGGGCGAAGTGCGTCCGATGATTGAACAAACGCCGCAACGCTGGCTTGAAGTGATGCAGGTCAACGTCAATGCCACCTTCTTTTTGACCCAGGCACTGCTGCCGCTGCTGCTTAAGTCGGATTCCGGCTCGCTGGTATTTACCTCCTCAAGCGTGGGCCGTCAGGGGCGCGCAGGCTGGGGCGCGTATGCGGTATCGAAGTTTGCCACCGAAGGCATGATGCAAGTGCTGGCGGAAGAGTATGCGAACCGTAATCTTCGTGTGAACTGCATTAACCCGGGCGGCACCCGCACCGCGATGCGCGCCAGCGCGTTTCCGTCGGAAGATCCCAACAAGCTTAAAACGCCGCGCGATCTCATGCCGCTTTATCTGTGGCTGATGGGCGATGACAGCCGTCGCAAAACCGGCATGACTTTTGATGCCCAACCTAACCGAAAACCAGGAATTTCCGAATGAGTGACGAGCGTTACCAGCAACGCCAACAGCGTGTAAAAGAAAAAGTAGATGCCCGCATCGCCGATGCGCAGGAAGAACGCGGCATCCTGATGGTGTTTACCGGCAACGGCAAAGGCAAAACCACCGCCGCGTTCGGTACGGTGACACGCGCCGTCGGGCACGGCAAAAAAGCAGGCGTGGTCCAGTTTATTAAGGGTACATGGCCTAACGGCGAGCGTAATCTTCTTGAGCCCCACGGCGTGGAATTCCAGACCATGGCCACGGGTTTTACCTGGGAAACCCAGAACCGCGAATCAGACACCGCCGCCTGTCTTGCCGCCTGGCAACACGCCGAGCGAATGCTGCGCGATCCGGCGCTGGATTTAGTGGTGCTGGATGAACTGACTTATATGGTGGCCTATGATTACCTGCCGCTGGAGACGGTGCTGGCAGCGCTCACTGCGCGTCCTGAACAGCAAACGGTGATTATCACCGGGCGCGGCTGTCATCGCGATCTCCTTGAAATAGCCGATACAGTGAGCGAATTGCGGCCCGTTAAACATGCGTTTGACGCGGGCGTGAAAGCCCAGATGGGAATCGATTACTGATCTCAGAGCAAAAAAAATGGTCGCTTTAAGCGACCATTTTTCATTCCGGGCAACGCCGGTTACTTTTCGCGTGATTTTTTCACTGCCGGGCCGGCACTGCGACGCGCAGTGGTTTGACCGTGACGCTTCACGGCGCGACGGATCTGGTTCGCCTTTAAACGACGGCGATCTTTTTCTACCGCCACTTTGCTGCTGGTTTCAGCAGGCAGGCCGACCAGCTCGCGCAGGTAGTTGGTTTGCGCCAGGTCCAGCTCGGTATAGCCGCCGCGCGGCAGCCCTTTCGGTAACGGGATATCGCCATAACGCACGCGGATCAAACGGCTCACCTGTACGCCTACCGCTTCCCACAGACGACGCACTTCGCGGTTGCGTCCTTCCGTCAGGGTCACGTTGTACCACTGGTTAATGCCTTCGCCGCCGGTGAATTTAATGGTCTTAAATGCAGCGGGACCGTCTTCCAGCTGAACGCCGCGTGCCAGGTCGTTCACTTTGCTGTCTTCAACCTGACCGAATACGCGGACGGCGTATTCACGTTCCACTTCACGGCTTGGGTGCATCAGGCGATTCGCCAGTTCACCGTCGGTGGTGAACAGCAGTAAACCGCAGGTGTTGACGTCAAGACGCCCCACCGCAATCCAGCGTGCGCCGCGCAGCTTCGGCAGGCGATCGAATACCGTCGGACGGCCTTCCGGATCGTTGCGTGTGCACAACTCGCCTTCCGGTTTGTAGTAAGCCAGCACGCGGCAAATCTGCTCGGCTGACTCTTTAATGGAAATCAAATGGCCATCAATACGGATTTTCAGCGCACTGTTAACTTCAACACGATCGCCCAGCGTGGCGATTTTGCCATCAACGCTGACGCGACCGGCGGAGATCATGGTTTCGAGTTCACGGCGCGAGCCATGACCGGCGCGGGCCAGTACTTTTTGTAGCTTTTCGCTCATAGAGCTTCCTTAAGATGTCGCCTTCCCAGGCGTCGAATGGGTCAGGCGGCGTGTACTGCCGCCTTTAAGGCCGCGTAGTATAGCGGGTCGCCGCATTACAGGAAAGGCTTAACGTCGCCGACGCCTTCACGGATAACAACCGGCGAATCATCGGTTAAGTCGATAACCGTTGTGGGCTGCTGCCCCAGATAGCCGCCATGAATAATCAGATCGACCACTTTCTCCAGTCGATCCTTAATTTCTTCCGGGTCGGACTCAGTAAACTCGCTGCCGGGCAGCATCAGCGAAGTCGACAGCATGGGTTCGTTCAGCGTTTCCAGCAGGGCCAGCGCAATCGGGTTTGACGGCACGCGCAGGCCGATGGTTTTACGCTTTTCCTGCAATAAACGACGCGGCACGTCTTTCGTACCTTTGAGGATAAAAGTGTAATTGCCCGGCGTGTTGTTTTTGATCAGGCGAAACGCCACGTTATCGACAAACGCATAAGTCGACAGCTCCGACAAATCGCGGCACATCAGCGTGAAGTTGTGGCCGTTCGGCAATTGGCGAATACGGCTAATGCGCTCCAGGGCTCTTTTGTCTTCCAGCTTACAGCCCAATGCATAGCCGGAATCCGTCGGATAAACAATCACGCCGCCCTTGCGCACAATATCCACCGCCTGGTTGATCAGACGCGGTTGCGGATTATCCGGATGAATATAGAAAAACTGACTCATACTACCCTCTCTTTACTCGTCTCTGGCGCGTTCCAGTGCTGCCAGACAGGCTGGAGGCCTTCAGGAAGCCAGAGTTTTCGGCCCAGCTCGATCCACGTGCAGGGCTGGTGAAAATCGGAACCCTGGGAGGCCATCAACCCAAACTGGGTTGCATAAGCGGCAAGTTTTGCCCGCTCGTCGGGGGCCTGTTGGCACTGTGCGACTTCCATTGCGTCGCCACCCAGCTCGGCAAAATGCGCCAGCAACCGCTTAAGCCACTTCGCCGACAGGCGATAACGCCCCGGATGGGCAACGACCGCTACCCCGCCAGAATGGTGAATCACATCAATAGCTTGTTCTATTGTACACCACTGTGGCGGGACATAACCGGTTTTCCCACGGGCTAAGTAATGTTTAAACACGTCGGCCATCGTATTGGCGCGCCCGTCTTCGATTAAAAATTTAGCGAAATGGCCACGGGTTACGGTGCCGCCATCCGCCAGACGCAGCGCCCCTTCCCATGCGCCAGGAATGCGGGCTTTCGCCAGACGCTCGGCGATCATTTCCGCACGGCGGTTGCGTCTTGCATGTTGTTCAGCGAGAAACGCCACCAGCGCCGGATGCGTGATATCCATACCCAATCCGACGATATGTATTTCGTGGTTTTCCCAGAGCGTTGAGATTTCCGTCCCGTTAATCAGTTGCAACGGCAAATTCGCGCGGGCGATTTCCTGATGAGCGGCAGGCAGGCCTGCGGTGGAGTCGTGATCGGTGATAGCCAGGGTGGTGATACCCATTTCAACGGCGCGATGAACCAGCTGCTCCGGTGTGAGTGCGCCATCGGAGGCGACGGTATGGCTGTGAAGGTCGTAAATCACAGCAGAAGAAGTATGGCTCAAAACAGCTCCAGCAGGGTTTGCATTGCATAAGAGACCTTATCATAACGATTCCCGATGATTTTAAAAAATCGGGGTTGACATTATCTCTTCGAACCAGTTAACTAGTACACAAGTTCACACGATAAAGGTATCTGATGATGAAAGCATTACTGACTCTGCACAGCTGGTGGCACACTTCCTGATTAAGGGCAGTGAATCCACTGTGCGTCACGCACACCAGATACCCGGCCCGCAATAATGCGGGCTTTTTTTTGAACAAAATAATGAGAATCGCTATGCAAACCCACAAACCCGCGTTGCAACTTCAGGCTTACGAAGCCGCCTATCGCGATAACCCGACCGCGCTGTTCCACCAGCTGTGCGGCGCGCGTCCGGCCACGCTACTGCTGGAATCAGCGGATATCGTCAGCAAAAACTCGTTAAAAAGCCTGTTGCTGGTAGACAGCGCGCTGCGCATTACCGCCATGGGTGACACTGTCACGCTTGATGCACTCACCGCCAACGGCGCGGCGCTGCTGGATTTACTGGACGCCGCGTTGCCCGCGGGCGTTAAAAACCATATCTTGCCTCAGGGACGTGTACTGCGCTTCCCGCCGGTTAGCGCGCTGTTGGATGAAGATGCGCGACTGTGTTCACTGTCGGTTTTCGATACGTTCCGCCTGCTGCAAAACCTGGTGACCGTGCCGGCAGAGGAACGCGAAGCGATGTTCTTCGGTGGCCTGTTTGCATACGATCTGGTAGCCGGATTTGAAGCGCTGCCGCCGGTTGAACAGCATAATCGCTGCCCGGATTACTGCTTCTATCTGGCAGAAACCCTGTTAGTGATCGACCATCAGAAAAAACATACCCGCATTCAGACCAGCCAGTTCGTCCCTTCTGAAAGCGAGTCTCGCCGCCTCGCCCGGCGCATTGAGGACATCAGCCAGCAGTTGACGCAACCTGCGCCACCGCTGCCGGTTGAAACCGTGCCGACGATGCAATGCGAATGCAACCAGAGCGATGAAGAGTACGGTGCGGTAGTACGCGATATGCAAAAGGCGATTCGCGCCGGGGAGATCTTCCAGGTTGTGCCGTCGCGTCGTTTTACGCTGCCCTGCCCGTCACCACTTGCTGCCTATGAAACGCTGAAAAACAGCAATCCGAGCCCGTACATGTTCTTTATGCAGGACAGTGATTTCACACTGTTCGGCGCGTCGCCGGAAAGCTCGCTCAAATATGATGCCACTTCCCGACAGATTGAAATTTACCCGATTGCCGGGACCCGTCCGCGTGGCCGCCGGGCAGACGGCTCGCTGGATCGCGATCTGGACAGCCGCATTGAGCTGGAAATGCGCACCGACCATAAAGAGTTGTCCGAGCATTTAATGCTGGTGGATTTAGCGCGTAACGATTTGGCGCGCATCTGCACGCCGGGCAGCCGCTACGTGGCGGATTTAACCAAAGTCGACCGGTATTCCTTTGTGATGCATCTGGTCTCCCGGGTAGTGGGCGAACTGCGCCACGACCTGGACGTGCTCCACGCCTACCGGGCCTGCATGAATATGGGCACCCTGAGCGGCGCGCCTAAAGTGCGTGCGATGCAGCTTATCGCCGCGGCGGAAGGTACGCGACGCGGCAGCTACGGCGGCGCGGTGGGTTACTTCACCGCCCATGGCGATCTGGATACCTGCATTGTGATTCGTTCGGCCTGGGTGGAAGACGGCATCGCCACCGTTCAGGCTGGCGCGGGCGTAGTGCTCGATTCAGTGCCGCAATCTGAAGCGGATGAGACACGTAATAAAGCTCGCGCGGTGTTGCGCGCTATCGCCACGGCACACCACGCAAAGGAGATTTTCTAATGGCCGACATTCTGCTGCTCGATAACATCGACTCCTTCACCTATAACCTGGCCGACCAGCTGCGGGCCAGCGGGCACAATGTGGTGATTTACCGTAATCATGTACCGGCGCAAACCCTTATCGACCGGCTGGCCACCATGGAAAATCCGGTGTTGATGCTCTCGCCGGGCCCCGGTACGCCGTCTGAAGCGGGCTGTATGCCAGAGCTGTTGACCCGGATGCGCGGCAAGCTGCCGATTATCGGTATCTGCCTCGGCCATCAGGCAATTGTGGAAGCGTATGGCGGTTACGTAGGCCAGGCCGGCGAAATCCTCCACGGCAAAGCCTCCAACATCACTCACGACGGCGAAGCCATGTTCGCCGGGCTGCCTAACCCGCTGCCGGTGGCACGCTACCATTCGCTGGTGGGCAGCAATGTTCCGGCCGGGCTGACGATCAATGCGCACTTCAACGGCATGGTGATGGGTGTGCGCCACGATGCGGATCGCGTGGTCGGCTTCCAGTTCCATCCGGAGTCGATTCTCACCAGCCAGGGCGCGCGTTTACTGGAACAAACCCTCGCCTGGGCGCTGAAATCGTTGGTTGAGAAAAACACGCTTCAACCGATCCTCGACAAACTGTATCAGGCGCAAACCCTGAGCCGCGAAGAGAGCCATCAGTTGTTCTCGGCGATTGTGCGCGGCGAGCTGAAGCCCGAGCAACTGGCTGCCGCGCTGGTGAGCATCAAAGTCCGCGGCGAACATCCGAATGAAATCGCCGGGGCGGCGACAGCGCTGCTGGAAAACGCAGCCCCCTTCCCGCGTCCGGATTATCCGTTCGCTGATATCGTCGGGACCGGTGGCGACGGCAGCAACAGCATTAACATTTCAACCGCCAGCGCCTTTGTGGCGGCGGCGGTGGGCCTGAAAGTGGCGAAGCACGGCAACCGCAGCGTATCCAGCCGCTCGGGGTCGTCAGATCTGCTGGCGGCGTTTGGCATCAATCTGGATATGAACGCCGACGCCTCGCGAAAAGCGCTCGACGAGCTGGGCGTGTGCTTTCTGTTTGCGCCGAAGTATCACACCGGTTTCCGTCACGCGATGCCGGTCCGCCAGCAGTTAAAAACCCGCACACTGTTTAACGTTCTGGGCCCCCTGATTAACCCGGCGCATCCCCCGCTGGCGCTGATTGGCGTGTACAGCCCGGAACTGGTGCTGCCCATTGCTGAAACCCTGCGGGTGCTGGGTTACCAGCGCGCCGCGGTGGTACACAGCGGCGGTATGGACGAAGTTTCGCTCCACGCGCCCACGCTGGTGGCAGAACTGAACGGCGGTGAAATCAAGAACTATCAGTTAACCGCAGAGGATTTTGGTTTAACGCCCTATCATCAGGATGCATTGCTGGGCGGAACGCCGGAAGAAAACCGTGACATTCTGACCCGCCTGTTACAAGGTAAAGGTGAGAGTGCGCATGAGGCCGCCGTGGCCGCGAACGTGGCGATGCTGCTGCGCTTGCATGGCGAAGAGGATCTCAGGGCGAATGCTCAACGGGTTATCGAGGTGCTGCGCAGTGGTGCCGCTTACGATCGTGTTACCGCACTGGCAGCGAGAGGATAAATCATGCAAACCGTGTTAGCGAAAATCGTCGCCGACAAAGCCATCTGGGTGGAAGCGCGTAAAGCGCAACAGCCGCTGGCCAGCTTCCAGAATGATATCGTGCCGAGCGAGCGCCATTTTTACGATGCGCTACGCGGCGCACGCACCGCCTTTATTCTCGAATGTAAAAAGGCGTCGCCGTCCAAAGGCGTGATCCGTGATGATTTTGATCCGGCGCGTATCGCTGAAGTCTATAAACACCACGCCTCAGCGATTTCCGTGCTCACTGATGAAAAATATTTTCAGGGCAGCTTCGATTTCCTGCCGATCGTGAGCCAAATCGCGCCTCAACCGGTGCTGTGCAAAGACTTTATTATCGATGCGTATCAGATTTACCTGGCCCGCTTCTATCAGGCCGACGCCTGCCTGCTGATGTTGTCAGTACTGGATGACGAACAATACCGTCAACTGGCGGCGGTGGCTCATAGTCTGAATATGGGCGTGCTGACGGAAGTGAGTAATGAAGAAGAGCTGGAGCGCGCGATCGCGCTGGAAGCGAAAGTGGTGGGCATTAATAACCGCGACCTTCGGGATCTGTCGATCGATTTAGACCGCACCCGCCAACTGGCCCCGCGCCTCGGCGCTGGCGTGACGGTGATTAGCGAGTCGGGCATCAACAATTATGCCCAGGTGCGTGAACTGAGCCATTTCGCCAGCGGCTTTTTGATTGGTTCGGCGCTGATGGGCCAGGACGATCTTAATGCCGCGGTACGCAGTGTCCTGCTCGGTGAGAACAAAGTGTGTGGCCTGACCCGTCCGGAAGATGCCAGCGCGGCGTATGAAGCTGGCGCGATTTTCGGGGGCCTGATTTTCGCCGCCTCTTCCCCGCGGGTGGTTACCCCTGAGCAGGCGCAGGCCGTCATGGCGGGTGCGCCGCTGCGCTACGTCGGCGTATTCCGCGACAACCCGGTCCAGGATGTGGTCACCCTCGCGGAAACCCTGTCGTTATCCGCCGTGCAACTGCATGGCAGTGAAGACCAGTCCTACATCAACACCCTGCGCGCCGCGTTACCGGAGTCGGTGGCTATCTGGAAGGCGCTCAGCGTGGCCCATAGCTTACCGGTGCGTGACCTGCATTATGTCGACCGCTATGTGTTCGATAATGGCCAGGGCGGCAGTGGACAACGTTTCGACTGGTCATTACTGAAAGGCCAGGATCTGGACAATGTGCTGCTGGCAGGCGGCCTGGCTGCGGACAACTGCGTCGAAGCGGCGAAACTCGGCTGCCGCGGTTTAGATTTCAATTCCGGTGTGGAAAGCGCGCCGGGTATCAAAGACAGTAACAAGCTGGCAGCGGTATTTAAAACGCTGCGGGCGTATTAAGGAAGAAACCATGACAACATTACTGAACCCCTATTTTGGTGAATTTGGCGGTATGTATGTTCCCCAGATCCTGATGCCCGCCCTGCGCCAGCTTGAAGAAGCTTTCGTGAGCGCCCAAAAGGATCCTGAGTTCCAGGCGCAGTTTACCGATCTTCTGAAAAACTATGCGGGCCGCCCGACGGCGCTGACAAAATGCCAGAACATTACCGACGGCACCCGCACCACGCTCTATCTGAAGCGTGAAGATTTGCTGCACGGCGGCGCACACAAAACTAACCAGGTTCTGGGCCAGGCGCTGCTGGCGAAACGGATGGGTAAAACCGAAATTATCGCCGAAACCGGTGCCGGACAGCACGGGGTAGCATCTGCGTTAGCCAGTGCCCTGCTCGGCCTGAAATGCCGGATTTATATGGGCGCGAAGGACGTCGAACGTCAGTCGCCGAATGTGTTCCGTATGCGCCTGATGGGTGCGGAAGTGATCCCGGTGCACAGCGGTTCCGCCACACTGAAAGATGCCTGTAACGAGGCGCTGCGCGACTGGTCCGGCAGCTACGATCGCGCGCACTATATGCTGGGCACAGCAGCAGGCCCGCACCCGTTCCCGACCATTGTGCGTGAGTTCCAACGGATGATCGGCGAGGAAACCAAAGCGCAAATTCTGGAAAAAGAAGGCCGTCTTCCGGACGCTGTGCTGGCCTGCGTGGGCGGCGGCTCCAACGCCATCGGCATGTTCGCCGATTTTATTGAAGAAGAGAGTGTCGGGCTGATTGGCATTGAACCGGCCGGACACGGTATTGAAACCGGTGAACACGGCGCGCCGCTGAAACATGGCCGCGTGGGTATTTATTTCGGTATGAAGTCGCCAATGATGCAAACCGAAGACGGCCAAATCGAGGAATCCTACTCGCTTTCCGCCGGGCTCGATTTCCCGTCCGTGGGGCCGCAGCATGCGTATCTCAACAGCATTGGCCGTGCAGAATATGTGTCGATTACCGATGATGAAGCGCTGGAAGCCTTTAAAACCCTGTGCGTCAACGAAGGGATTATTCCGGCGCTGGAATCCTCTCATGCCCTGGCGCACGCCATCAAAATGATGCGCGAGAACCCGGAAAAAGAGCAACTGCTGGTGGTTAACCTTTCTGGCCGTGGCGACAAAGACATTTTCACTGTTCACGATATTTTGAAAGCAAGAGGGGAAATTTGATGGAACGTTATGAGCAGTTGTTTAAGCAGCTTGAAGCCCGTAAGGAAGGGGCATTTGTGCCATTCGTTACCCTGGGCGACCCCTCGCCTGAGCAATCGTTGCGGATCATCGACACCCTGATCGAAGCGGGTGCCGATGCGCTGGAGCTGGGCATTCCGTTTTCCGATCCGCTGGCTGACGGCCCGACGATTCAGAATGCGACGCTGCGCGCCTTTGCCAGCGGCGTAACGCCTGCCCAGTGTTTTGAAATGCTTGCGGCGATCCGCCAGAAGCATCCACACATCCCTGTTGGCCTGCTGATGTACGCTAACCTGGTCTTCAGCAATGGGATCGATGCGTTCTATCAGAAATGCGCGCAGGTTGGCGTGGATTCTGTACTGGTCGCAGACGTGCCGGTGGAAGAGTCTGCGCCCTTCAGCGAAGCGGCATTGCGCCACAACGTTGCGCCTATTTTTATCTGTCCGCCTAATGCCGACGACAATCTTCTGCGCCAGATCGCTTCACGGGGCCGGGGCTACACCTATTTGCTGTCCCGTGCGGGTGTTACCGGGGCGGAAAATCGCGCCAGCGTGCCGCTGAATCATCTGATCGATAAGCTGAAAGAATACCATGCCGCGCCGCCGTTGCAGGGTTTTGGGATCTCCGAACCGTCGCAGGTGGAAGCCGCCATTAATGCAGGCGCAGCCGGGGCCATTTCCGGTTCCGCTATCGTAAAAATTATCGAGAACAACCTTAACGATCACGGCGCGATGTTGCGCGAACTGAAGGCGTTTGTAGAAAGCCTGAAAGCCGCCACGCGTAAAGCCTGAACGTTCGTTGCGTTAAAAAGCCCCTGCATGAGGGGCTTTTTTATTGCCGAAGCCCGGAAGGCAGGATTGGTTAAGGGCGATGGAACAATAAGGCTACGCGCAAAAGGGATTTTGCAGGCGGGAATAATGAC
>OKCK01000004.1_pt1 | contig 151917 bp, 140 predicted proteins | sample 1614961 | NCBI WGS metagenome assembly OKCK01 (sample SAMN04436984, study PRJEB24849) | human gut metagenome | biome: human gut; feature: NICU; material: stool | host: Homo sapiens | place: USA: Saint Louis, MO | collected 2010-07-31
CGTTCTACATGGTTGGCTCCATCGACGAAGCCGTGGAAAAAGCCAAAAAACTTTAACGCCTTAATCGGAGGGTGATATGGCAATGACTTACCACCTGGATGTCGTCAGCGCTGAACAGCAAATGTTCACAGGGCTGGTGGAAAAAATCCAGGTTACGGGTAGTGAAGGTGAACTGGGGATTTACCCGGGCCACGCACCGCTGCTCACCGCCATTAAGCCTGGTATGATCCGCATCGTGAAGCAGCACGGTCATGAAGAGTTTATCTATCTCTCCGGCGGCATTCTTGAAGTGCAACCGGGCAACGTGACTGTGCTGGCAGATACCGCGATTCGCGGTCAGGACCTCGACGAAGCGCGAGCCCTGGAAGCGAAGCGTAAGGCAGAAGATCATATTCGTAATTCTCACGGCGACGTGGATTACGCTCAGGCTTCTGCTGAACTGGCTAAAGCGATTGCCAAACTGCGCGTTATCGAGTTAACCAAAAAAGCGATGTAACACCGGCTTGAACGACAAAATGCCAGTCTGAAGACTGGCATTTTTTTGGCTTGCGGTTACCCCCGCTGCTGCCGGACGTTAATGCGATAATCGATCACCGCATTATTATCACCTTTTCGGGTGGTTTCCTTCCCGCGCCTTCCCTCTACAGTAAATTCATTTGCCCGGTAGGCAGCATGAAACCGGCTATCCTTTGCGCTGGCGTCTACGGTTCGGGTTTACAGGGCGGATAATTTTTCATAAAAACTAAGTGCGTCAGTAACGCTATGGCAATGAATTAGCCGCTTAAATACGTCTGAAAGGGAGCTGATTACGTTCGTATTAACGGGCGAAGAAAGCAAATTCACTGTTGAGCGCGTAATATATCGTCAATCCATTTTACCGCGAAAAATATGTAGAATTTTCAGGCATAAATCGTTTTACTTCATTCACTTTATTGATACAGGACGCGTATGGCGAACAGTGCGATGAGCGTGGTTATCCTTGCCGCAGGCAAAGGCACCCGCATGTATTCCGATCTTCCAAAAGTGCTTCACACGCTTGCCGGTAAGCCCATGGTGCAGCATGTGATTGATGCGGCAACGCAAGTTGGCGCACAGCGTGTGCATCTGGTTTACGGTCACGGCGGCGATCTGCTTAAAGAAACCCTCCGTAATGATGCCGTTAACTGGGTATTACAAGCCGAACAACTGGGCACCGGTCACGCGATGCAGCAGGCAGCGCCGTTTTTTGCGGATGATGAAGACATTCTGATGCTGTATGGCGATGTGCCGTTGATCTCCACTGAAACCCTGGCGCGGTTGTGCGATGCCAAACCGCAGGGCGGCATTGGCCTGCTGACAGTCAAACTTGACGATCCTACCGGCTATGGCCGCATTACCCGTGAAAACGGCAAAGTAACGGGTATCGTTGAGCATAAAGATGCCAGCGAAGAACAGCGCAAGATTAATGAAATCAATACTGGCATTTTGATTGCCAACGGCGCGGATCTAAAACGCTGGCTGTCGAAGCTGACCAACAATAATGCCCAGGGTGAGTTTTACATCACTGACATTATTGCGTTCGCCTCACAAGAAGGCCGCGATATCGCCGCCGTGCATCCCGATCGGTTAAGCGAAGTGGAAGGCGTGAATAACCGCCTGCAACTGGCGCGACTGGAGCGTGTTTATCAGTCAGAACAGGCGGAAAAACTGCTGCTGGCAGGCGTCATGTTACGCGATCCGGCGCGCTTTGATCTGCGTGGCGAGTTAACCCACGGGCGTGACGTCGAAATTGATACCAATGTCATTATTGAAGGCAACGTGATGCTGGGCAATCGGGTGAAAATCGGCGCGGGCTGTATCATTAAAAACAGCGTCATTGGCGATGATTGCGAAATTAGCGCTTACTCCGTTGTGGAAAATGCCCGGCTTGACGCCGCCTGCACCATCGGACCGTTTGCGCGTTTGCGTCCCGGTGCCGAGCTGGAAGAAGGCGCGCACGTCGGCAACTTCGTGGAAATGAAAAAAGCGCGACTCGGCAAAGGCTCGAAAGCGGGCCATCTCTCCTATCTTGGGGATGCGGTCATTGGCGCAAATGTAAACATCGGCGCAGGCACCATCACCTGTAACTACGATGGCGCGAATAAACATCAAACGATTATTGGCGACGATGTCTTTGTGGGTTCAGATACCCAACTGGTCGCGCCGGTTACCGTAGCGAGCGGCGTCACTATCGGCGCAGGCACCACGGTGACCCGCAATGTCGCAGAAAATGAACTGGTTATCAGCCGCGTGAAGCAGACCCATATCCAGGGCTGGCAACGTCCGGTGAAGAAAAAATAATTAACCTCGCCGTAAGGCGGGGCCGGGACGAGGGGAAATCATAATTCCTCCGCCCAGAAGCAGTACCATAATAATAACCCCACTCTCTACAAGGCTCGGGGCGCTCAAAAAGAGCAACAAAGGTCGACTGACAACCTATGGCATATTGCCAGAATCAGGAAACAAAACTATGTGTGGAATTGTTGGCGCAGTCGCGCAGCGTGATGTTGCAGAAATCCTTCTCGAAGGGTTACGCCGTCTGGAATACCGTGGTTATGACTCTGCGGGACTTGCAGTTATCAACAGCAGCGGAGAGATGACGCGTTTACGTCGTCTGGGCAAAGTTCAGATGCTGGCGCAGGCCGCACAGGAACAGCCCCTGCATGGCGGCACAGGTATTGCGCATACGCGTTGGGCGACCCACGGTGAACCGTCGGAAGCAAACGCGCACCCGCATGTATCCGACCACATCGTGGTGGTGCATAACGGGATTATTGAAAACCATGAACCGCTGCGCGAGTTGTTGCAGGCGCGGGGGTATCAGTTTGTTTCCCAGACCGATACGGAAGTGATCGCGCATCTGGTTCACTGGGAGCTTGAGCAGGGCGGCACGCTGCGTGATGCGGTGCTGCGCGCCATTCCTCAGCTGCGTGGCGCGTACGGCACCGTCATTGCCGACACCCGTAATCCGGACGTTCTGCTGGCGGCGCGCTCAGGCAGCCCGCTGGTCATCGGCCTTGGCATGGGCGAAAACTTTATCGCCTCGGATCAGTTGGCCCTGCTGCCGGTAACCCGCCGCTTTATCTTCCTGGAAGAGGGCGATATTGCCGAGGTGACTCGCCGTACCGTCACTATCTTTGATAAATCCGGTGAGCAGGTGAGTCGCCCTGAACTCGAATCCAATCTGCAATATGACGCGGGCGATAAAGGCATTTATCGTCACTATATGCAGAAAGAGATTTACGAGCAGCCGAACGCCATTAAAAACACCCTGACCGGGCGCATCAGCCACGGTGAAGTGGATTTAAGCGAACTCGGCCCTCAGGCTAACGATTTGCTGTCTCAGGTTGAGCATATTCAGATTGTTGCCTGTGGGACGTCTTACAACTCCGGCATGGTATCGCGTTACTGGTTTGAAGCGCTGGCAGGCGTCTCCTGCGATGTGGAGATCGCCTCGGAATTCCGTTATCGCAAATCCGCGGTGCGTCGTAACAGCCTGATGATCACCCTGTCTCAGTCTGGCGAAACCGCCGATACGCTGGCGGCGCTGCGTCTTTCCAAAGAGCTTGGCTATTTGGGGTCGCTGGCGATCTGCAACGTACCGGGCTCCTCGCTGGTGCGTGAGTCCGATCTGGCGCTGATGACCAAAGCTGGCACTGAAATCGGCGTAGCGTCGACGAAAGCGTTCACCACTCAGCTCACGGTACTGTTGATGCTGGTGGCGAAACTGGCGCGCCTGAAAGGGCTGGATGCGTCTATCGAGCATGACATTGTTCACGGCCTGCAGGCATTGCCGAGCCGTATCGAGCAGATGCTGTCTCAGGACAAACGTATTGAAGCGCTGGCTGAAGATTTCTCTGATAAACATCACGCCCTGTTCCTGGGCCGTGGCGATCAGTACCCCATCGCGCTGGAAGGCGCGTTGAAACTGAAAGAGATCTCGTATATTCACGCCGAAGCTTACGCCGCAGGCGAGCTGAAACACGGTCCGCTGGCGTTAATTGATGCTGATATGCCGGTTATCGTGGTTGCGCCTAACAACGAACTGCTGGAAAAACTGAAATCCAATATTGAAGAGGTTCGCGCCCGTGGCGGCCAGCTGTACGTCTTCGCTGATCAGGATGCCGGTTTCGCCAGCAGCGACAATATGCACATCATTGAGATGCCGCATGTGGAAGAGGTTATTGCACCTATTTTCTACACCGTACCGTTGCAGTTGCTGGCCTATCACGTTGCGCTGATTAAGGGCACCGATGTCGATCAGCCGCGTAACCTCGCGAAGTCGGTTACCGTAGAATAATGTCTCCAGCCTCACCCTCCGGGTGAGGCTTTTCCCCCGTTTTTGGTTGAAATTTCTTCAAAATAAATCGCCTTTTATTTATGACAACCTGCCATCTCAGGCTACCTTTTAGGGTGTCATAAAAATAAAATTTCTCTGCAATCCTGTTGTCATAAATTAGCGTAATCTAATGATTTTTAATGCTCTATTTGAAAAATAATCAAGCTGATTTCCGCTGTCATAAAACTGTCATAATTCGTACATTTAACTGTCACCAAAGTGTCCTATTTTGCTCATCGTAGCCACTAAACAACGAATTACGATCCAGCAGGAGACATTATGAAAGTTATGCGTACCACCGTCGCAACTGTTGTCGCCGCGACCTTATCGATGAGCGCTTTTGCCGTTAATGCAGCGGCAAGCCTGACTGGCGCCGGTGCAACCTTCCCTGCGCCGGTGTATGCCAAATGGGCAGATACCTACCAGAAGTCCACGGGCAATAAAGTGAACTATCAGGGTATCGGCTCCTCCGGCGGCGTTAAGCAAATTATTGCGAATACCGTTGATTTTGGTGCGTCTGATGCGCCGCTGAGCGATGAAAAACTTCAGCAGGAAGGCCTGTTCCAGTTCCCGACCGTGATTGGCGGCGTGGTGCTGGCGGTAAATCTCCAGGGTGTGAAATCCGGTGAACTGGTTCTGGATGGCAAAACCCTCGGCGATATCTACCTGGGCAAAATCAAAAAATGGGATGACGAAGCGATCGCTAAACTCAACCCGGGCATGAAACTGCCGTCTCAGAACATCGCCGTCGTGCGTCGTGCTGACGGTTCCGGCACCTCCTTCGTATTCACCAGCTACCTGGCGAAAGTGAACGAAGAGTGGAAATCCAAAATCGGCGCGGGCTCTACCGTAAACTGGCCGACCGGTCTGGGCGGTAAAGGGAATGACGGCATCGCCGCATTCGTACAGCGTCTGCCGGGTTCTATCGGTTATGTTGAATACGCTTACGCCAAACAGAACAACCTGGCGTATACCAAACTGGTTTCTGCTGACGGCAAACCGGTCAGCCCGACCGAAGAGAGCTTCTCTAACGCGGCGAAAGGCGTGGACTGGAGCAAATCCTTCGCGCAGGACCTGACTAACCAGAAAGGTGACGATGCGTGGCCAATTACGTCCACCACTTTCATCCTGGTGCATAAAGAGCAGAAGAAACCGGAACAGGGCGCTGAAGTGCTGAAGTTCTTTGACTGGGCCTTTAAAGACGGCGCAAAACAGGCGAACGATCTGGATTACGCCAGCCTGCCGGATAACGTGGTTGAGCAGATTCGTGCTGCATGGAAAACCAACGTGAAAGACAGCAGCGGTAAAGCGTTGTACTGATTTGCCCCTGAGCCGCCGCGAAGAAATTTTCCGGCGGCTGCATAACGGGTAATGGCAATACCCTGAAAACTGGCGATAATGCCGGTTTTCAGGGTTCTGACAAAAGAGTGAATTATGGCTGCCACTAAGCCTGCATTTACCCCTCCGGGGAAAAACGGTGACATGATATTCAGCGCGCTGGTTAAACTGGCTGCGCTGATTGTGCTATTGCTGATGGGCGGCATTATCGTGTCCCTGGTCATCTCCTCATGGCCAAGCATTCAAAAATTCGGCTTCTCCTTCCTGTGGACCAAAGAGTGGGACGCACCGAATGATATCTACGGCGCATTAGTGCCGATCTACGGTACCCTGGTCACGTCGTTTATCGCCCTGCTGATTGCCGTGCCGGTGAGCTTTGGTATCGCCCTGTTTCTGACCGAACTGGCGCCGAACTGGCTGAAGCGTCCGCTGGGTATTGCGATTGAACTGCTGGCCGCGATCCCCAGTATCGTTTATGGCATGTGGGGGCTGTTCATTTTCGCGCCGCTGTTTGCCACGTATTTTCAGGAGCCGGTGGGCAACGTGCTCTCCGCGATCCCGTTCATTGGCGCGCTGTTTTCCGGCCCAGCGTTTGGTATCGGCATCCTGGCTGCGGGCGTTATCCTCGCCATCATGATCATTCCGTACATTGCGGCGGTGATGCGTGATGTGTTTGAGCAAACGCCGGTGATGATGAAAGAGTCCGCCTACGGCATCGGTTGTACGACCTGGGAAGTGATCTGGCGCATCGTGCTGCCGTTCACCAAAAACGGCGTGATTGGCGGCGTGATGCTGGGCCTGGGCCGCGCGCTCGGCGAAACCATGGCAGTGACCTTTATCATCGGTAACACCTACCAGCTCGACAGCGCATCGCTGTATATGCCGGGCAACAGTATTACCTCCGCGCTGGCGAACGAGTTCGCTGAAGCCGAATCCGGCCTGCATGTCGCGGCGTTAATGGAGCTGGGTCTGATCCTGTTCGTGATTACCTTTATCGTGCTGGCGATTTCTAAAGTGATGATTATGCGTCTGGCGAAAAACGAGGGGGCACGCTAATGGCCACCATCGAATGGCAAACTTCTCAGGAACTGGCGGAATCGCGTCGTAAAATGCAGGCGCGTCGTCGCGCCAAAAACCGCATAGCGCTGACGTTATCAATGGCCACCATGGCCTTCGGTCTGTTCTGGCTGATCTGGATTTTGGTATCGACTATCACCCGCGGCTTCGACGGCATGTCGCTGGCGCTGTTTACCGAAATGACACCGCCGCCGAATACCGCAGGCGGCGGTCTGGCGAACGCCCTGGCTGGCAGTGGTTTACTGATTTTCTGGGCGACCGCGTTCGGTACGCCGCTGGGGATCATGGCGGGCATCTATCTGGCGGAATATGGCCGCAAGTCCTGGCTCGCTGAAGTGATTCGTTTTATTAACGACATCCTGCTGTCCGCGCCGTCAATCGTTGTTGGCCTGTTTGTTTACACCATTGTGGTGGCGCAGATGGAGCACTTCTCCGGCTGGGCGGGCGTGATCGCGCTGGCGTTGCTGCAGGTGCCGATTGTTATCCGCACCACGGAAAACATGCTGAAGCTGGTGCCGGACAGCCTGCGTGAAGCGGCCTACGCGCTGGGAACACCAAAATGGAAAATGATTTCCGCGATCACCCTGAAAGCCTCGGTTTCCGGGATTATCACTGGTGTTCTGCTGGCCGTGGCGCGTATTGCCGGTGAGACCGCGCCGCTGTTGTTTACCGCGCTGTCTAACCAGTTCTGGAGCACCGATATGATGCAGCCGCTGGCGAACCTGCCGGTGACCATCTTTAAATTTGCTATGAGCCCGTTTGCCGAATGGCAACAGCTGGCCTGGGCCGGGGTATTGATTATCACCCTCTGCGTCCTGTTACTGAACATCATTGCGCGCGTACTGTTCGCGAAAAGCAAACACGGTTAATTACTGCGGCGCGGCGGATGCGGCGTCGATGAGGAAAAGAAAACGATGAGTATGGTTGATAAGACCCCCGGTAAAATTCAGGTTCGTGATTTGAACTTCTATTACGGGAAATTCCATGCCCTGAAGAATATCAGTCTGGATATCGCCAAAAACGAAGTGACGGCCTTTATCGGGCCGTCCGGTTGCGGCAAATCCACACTGCTGCGCACCTTCAACAAAATGTTCGAGCTCTATCCGGAACAGCGTGCGGAAGGCGAGATCATGCTGGATGGCGAAAACATCCTGAACCAGTCTCAGGATATCGCCCTGCTGCGCGCCAAAGTCGGTATGGTATTCCAGAAGCCGACGCCGTTCCCGATGTCGATTTACGACAACATCGCGTTCGGCGTACGCCTGTTTGAAAAGCTGTCACGTAGCGATATGGACGAGCGCGTACAGTGGGCGTTGACCAAAGCCGCATTATGGAATGAAACCAAAGATAAATTGCACCAGAGCGGGTACTCTCTTTCCGGTGGTCAGCAGCAGCGTTTATGCATTGCGCGTGGTATCGCAATCCGCCCGGAAGTCCTTTTGCTGGATGAACCTTGTTCAGCGCTCGACCCGATCTCAACTGGCCGTATCGAAGAGTTAATCACCGAGCTCAAGCAGGATTACACCGTGGTTATCGTCACGCATAACATGCAGCAGGCGGCGCGTTGTTCAGACCACACTGCGTTTATGTATCTTGGCGAACTGATCGAATTCAGCAACACGGATGACATCTTTACTAAGCCGAAGATGAAGCAAACGGAAGATTACATTACTGGCCGCTACGGTTGATGGGGAGTTAACCATGGACAATCTTAATCTTAATAAACACATTTCAGGTCAGTTTAATGCGGAGCTGGAAAACATCCGTACCCAGGTAATGACCATGGGCGGGCTGGTGGAACAACAGCTTTCTGACGCTATTACTGCCATGCACAATCAGGACGGCGAACTGGCGAAGCGCGTGATTGAGGGCGACCAGCAGGTCAACATGATGGAAGTCGCCATCGATGAAGCCTGTGTGCGTATTATTGCGAAGCGGCAGCCCACCGCCAGTGACCTGCGTCTGGTCATGGCGATCATTAAGACCATCGCCGAGCTGGAGCGTATTGGGGACGTGGCGGATAAGATTTGCCGCACCGCGCTGGAGAAATTCTCCCAGCAGCATCAACCGCTGTTAGTCAGCCTGGAATCTCTGGGCCGCCACACCGTTCAGATGCTGCATGATGTGCTGGATGCTTTCGCCCGTATGGACCTGGAAGAAGCGGTGCGTATTTATCGTGAAGATAAAAAAGTGGACCAGGAATATGAAGGCATCGTGCGCCAGCTGATGACCTATATGATGGAAGACTCGCGCACCATTCCAAGCGTGCTGACCGCCCTGTTCTGCGCCCGTTCCATCGAGCGTATCGGCGATCGCTGCCAGAATATTTGTGAGTACATTTTCTACTTCGTGAAGGGCCAGGATTTCCGTCACGTTGGCGGGGATGAGCTGGACAAGCTGCTGGCGGGTCGGGACCCGAAAGAATAAACATTAACGCCAGCGTCTGCTGGCGTTTTTCATTCAGGCTAGCGGGTGATATTCCAGCCGCGTGCACGCCACAGTTCAGGCAACTGTGACAGGTCGGTAAACGCTGTTACCTTCGGATGGTCGATCGGTTTATTGTGCGGATCGGCGCAGAAGTAATACACCTCCATACCTGCCGCAACGCCGGCCATCGCGCCCGCTGACGAGTCATCAACCAGCACGCAGTTTTTCACATCCACCCGCATCGCATCAGCGGCATGGTGCATTATCGCCGGATCGGGCTTCCAGCGCTGAATATCGTAACCGCTGTACAGCCGCTCCGGGAAATGGTCGAGCATGCCGGTTTTACCCAGCGAGTGCTGCATTTTGGTGACCGGGCCGTTAGAGACGATACACATCGGCACTGTCATGATTTTCAGCAGCTCAGCCGCCCCGTCGATTTCCACCAGCTCACTGTCAAACAGGCGAGCCACTTCGGCACGATAGACTGCTTCAAGATCGGCTTTGTTCAGATTAACGCCGTGCTGATTGCTGATGGTATCAATAATCTCGTAGAGCTTTATCCCCTTGAAGGTCTTGTGTACCTCCTCCAGGTCGAGCTGGATGCCATATTGCGCAAACATATGCACGTAAGCTTTAGAACAGATCACTTCGCTGTCCACTAACGTGCCATCACAGTCAAAAAATACCGCATCAATCCGGGACATGCCGTTTCCTTTGCTAAGAGTGAAACGGCATTTTACCTGATTGCGCAAATTTTTGCCCCGCGCAAACGATCCCGTATAAGCAAAATCAATGAAAAAAAGTGTGTGATATCCGTCAACCTGACGCTTTTTTGGTATAGGATAACCGGCGAATTTTCCCTCCTCATGTTCGGAAACTGATAATGAGCCAACAAAACGCTACTCCGGCTTCGCAACCGGGGGTGCTTGAGCGCGTGTTTAAATTGCGCGAGCACGGCACGACCGCCCGTACCGAAGTTATTGCCGGTATCACGACTTTCCTGACGATGGTGTATATCGTTTTCGTTAACCCGCAGATTTTGGGCGCTGCTGGCATGGATACCAGCGCCGTCTTTGTTACTACCTGTCTGATCGCCGCTTTCGGCAGTATCCTGATGGGTTTATTCGCCAACCTTCCAGTGGCGCTGGCGCCTGCGATGGGCCTTAACGCCTTCTTCGCTTTTGTGGTGGTGGGGGCGATGGGCCTCTCATGGCAGATTGGCATGGGCGCGATCTTTTGGGGCGCTGTCGGCCTGCTGATCCTGACCATTTTCCGCGTGCGTTACTGGATGATCGCCAATATCCCGGTTAGCCTGCGCGTGGGTATCACCAGCGGTATCGGTCTGTTTATCGGCATGATGGGCCTGAAAAACGCCGGGATCATCGTGGCGAACCCGGAAACGCTGGTGACCATCGGCAACCTGACGTCGCATTCCACGCTGCTGGGCGCGCTGGGCTTCTTTATCATCGCCATTCTGGCGTCACGGAATATCCATGCTGCGGTGCTGGTGTCTATCGTTGTCACCACCCTGCTGGGCTGGATGCTGGGCGATGTGCAGTACCACGGCATTGTTTCCGCTCCGCCAAGCGTGATGAGTGTGGTAGGCCAGGTGGATCTGGCGGGCTCGCTGAATATCGGCCTGGCTGGCGTGATTTTCTCGTTTATGCTGGTAAACCTGTTTGACTCCTCCGGTACGCTGATTGGCGTAACGGACAAAGCGGGTCTGACCGATGAAAAAGGCCGCTTCCCGCGCATGAAACAGGCGCTGTACGTAGACAGCATCTCGTCGGTGACCGGCTCGTTTATCGGCACGTCTTCCGTGACTGCGTATATTGAATCGTCTTCAGGCGTATCTGTGGGCGGGCGTACCGGTCTGACCGCAGTGATTGTCGGCCTGCTGTTCCTGCTGGTGATTTTCCTGTCGCCGCTGGCGGGAATGGTGCCGGCCTACGCGGCTGCCGGCGCGCTGATTTACGTGGGCGTGTTGATGACTTCAAGCCTTGCGCGCGTGAAGTGGGACGATCTGACAGAAGCGGTGCCTGCGTTTATCACTGCCGTGATGATGCCGTTTAGCTTCTCTATCACAGAAGGCATTGCGCTGGGCTTTATCTCCTACTGCGTTATGAAAGTGTTCACGGGCCGCTTCCGCGACCTGAGCGCCTGCGTGGTGGTGGTGGCGTTGCTGTTCACCCTGAAAATTGTCTTTATTGACGCGCATTAAACAAAAAGGGCCAGCATTGCTGGCCCTTTTTACATCAGTTACGCACTCGCTGAATAAACTCCCCAAACGCCGTTAACTGCCCGGTCAGATGGTCCAGCGTGCTCTGGTCGATCACCTCACCCGTCTGGGTATCCACTTTGTTCTGAATCACTCCGCCCATAAACTCCGGTTTGTTCATCACCATGGCGTCAAGAAACACCAGGATCTGGCGCAGGTGATACTGGCAGCGTGCGCCGCCAATGGCGCCCATCGAGCTGGTCTGGATTAATACCGGTTTGCCTGCCAGCGGCTGCTCAGGCAGACGCGACAGCCAGTCGATGGCGTTTTTCAGGCCGCCTGGTACCGAATAGTTATATTCCGGCGTCACTATTACTACGCCATCAGCGTCGCGGATTTGTGCCGCGATCGCTTCCACGCTTTGAGGAAAACCTTCTTCCTGCTGGATATCGGCATCATACAGCGGAATATCCGCAATGGTCGGCAGCGCCGTGATTTCCATGCCCGCCGGCGCCAGCTTCGGCAGCGTGCGGGCGACCATGGCATTAAACGAGCCTTTACGCAGGCTTCCCAGTAGTGTCACAACTTTTAGCGATTCAGACATGATGACTCCCGGACGTTAAAGAATGCGGATGATTGAGTATATGCGTTTTTTCATGCGGCAAACTGGTAAAACGCATCAGGCGCGAGGCTTCGTCATTACGGCGCGTGGCGATATCCGGCAGGCGCTTCCAGTTCTGTTGATGGAATTGCCAGAGTGTCAGCGTATCAATAGCGGGCGAGACGGCGACTGACCAAATCAAAATGTCTTCCGCATCGCAAAATGCCTCTATTTGCGGGCAGTTAATGACGCGTAATTTACCTGCGGCGGGCTGAAGCTGTACCGCATCGGATGTCTCATTCTTCTCACCGATCATTTTCAACAGACTATGGCGCAGCGTGACCAGCTGCGTTTTTGCTTCCTCTGCATCATGTTGATTAGAGATCCACGTCGCTTCGTTGCTGGTGAAAGGAAAGGACTGATCGCCGGTATTGGGCAGCGTATACCCGCGCGTGGTGCGCTGTAGTGCCATATCGAGGCCGCAATATCCTTCGGTCGTCAGCGCCACACCCACCATGTTCCCGGCGTACGCGATTGAAAAATCCGCCAGATCGCGATCCCGGAACTGCGGTTTGCCTTGCGGGTTGGTGTGAATAGCGGGGAGTGTTTTAATGCCGAAAAACCGGAACATCATTTCGGCAAGTAATGAACGCGACGCTAAAAAACGCTGGCGCCGGTGCTCCGGTAACTGATTAGCCTGGTCAAGACTGGCGGCACACAGTCGGGGTGATAGCGTTTGGTCGGTGCTCAGCGTTCCTCGAGCAAAGTGCGTTGCCATTTGTCGCTCCGTGATAATGGTCTGGTGAGATTAATAATGTGAATAGCAGATAAGAAGACAATCAAAAAAAATATGCTTAGGTTTTAATGCGAATAATGCCATCAGAACCGTTCCGGGGAAGCAATTTTACAATTAAGTTTGTAATCGGCGGTAAACGACGTGCGTGGACGACTGATTTTCAGGCCAGCGGCTCCACCTGAGACCAGTTGTAGTTAGCCATTACTAACTTGCGTATGGCCTTCACGGAACCAAAACGGTGCTGCTGGCGGGCCAGAAAAAATGCCCGCCAGTGTTCAGGCAGCCGTTGGGCACGATAGCGCAGCAGTGTGCTGTGCCAGAACGGCGGCGGGAAGGCGGTATTGGCATAGCGCGCCTGAATATCCTGCCGCCAGTCAGAATCCAGCAGCGAGTCAGCCAGCGTCGCTCTGTCGGCGATACTGGCGGGATCGGGTATCCCTGCTAACAGCAACTGGCCCGGCAGCGCCACCAGCTGAAGATCGGTAATCGCAGTAAGCCTGGCTGGGTACTTTTTCCAGATATCCAGCAGGCTCGCGAGCTTTTCCGGACGTTGCTGGCGCGGGTAACGCGGCAGCGCAATGGCCAGAAAGGTAAAGTGCAAACCATGCAGCGGCATCGCATCCGCCAGCGGATCGCCTTCGGCAAGCGCGTTTACCGCCGTGACTAACGCGTGCAACGCGTCAGAAAGAGGCGGCTGGATGCCCGTTACCGGCGCGAAAGTCTCTTTCTGGTAATAATCATTCTGCATCACTTCGCCGCAGCCAGGAGCATCACGCCATAACGACAGGGTGCGTTTACTGGTTTCCTGATAAAGCATGCTTAAATCAGCAGGCGAATGCATTTTGCCTTTACTTACCGATACAGAAGCTGGAGAAAATCCGCCCCAGCAAATCATCGGAGGTAAATTCGCCGGTGATTTCGCTCAGGCTCTGCTGGGCGAGACGCAGTTCTTCCGCCAGCAGTTCTCCGGCCCATGCGCCAAGCAGCTGCGCTTTGCCTTGTTCCAGATGTTGGGCTGCGGTTTCCAGCGCCTGCAGATGACGACGACGCGCCAGGAAGCCGCCTTCCATATTGGTGTCGAACCCCATGCTGTGTTTCAGATGATCGCGCAGCACGTCCACACCGTTACCGGTACGGGCAGAAAGGCGAATAAGTGAGTGACCATTTACTTCGCTTAATCCCTGAGGCTCGCCGGTAATATCGGCTTTATTACGCACCACGGTAATCGGTAATTTCTGCGGCAGACGGGCGATAAAATCGGGCCAAATCGCCGCCGGATCGGTGGCGTCTGTGGTGGTGCCGTCCACCATAAACAGTACCCGGTCAGCCTGTTCGATTTCCTGCCAGGCGCGTTCGATGCCGATACGCTCTACTTCATCGCTGGCTTCGCGCAGACCGGCGGTATCAATGATATGCAGCGGCATACCGTCAATATGGATATGCTCGCGCAGTACATCGCGGGTGGTCCCGGCGATATCCGTAACGATAGCCGCTTCGCGGCCCGCCAGCGCGTTCAACAGGCTCGATTTCCCGGCGTTGGGACGACCGGCAATCACGACTTTCATCCCTTCACGCAGCAGACTGCCCTGGCGCGCTTCGGCGCGTACCGCGTCCAGATCGGCCATCACGTCGTTGAGCTGCGCTTCGATTTTGCCGTCAGAAAGGAAGTCGATTTCCTCATCCGGGAAGTCGATAGCCGCTTCCACATAGATGCGCAGGTGAGTAAGTGCTTCCACAAGCTGATTAACGCGGGTAGAGAACGCGCCCTGCAACGAGTTAAGCGCTGAACGTGCCGCCTGTTCAGAGCTGGCATCAATGAGGTCGGCAATCGCTTCGGCCTGGGCTAAATCGAGCTTATCGTTCAGGAACGCACGCTCGGAAAACTCACCGGGCTTCGCGATACGTACGCCGGGGATGGTCAGGATGCGCTTTAACAGCAGGTCGAGGATTACCGGGCCGCCGTGGCCCTGTAATTCCAGCACGTCTTCGCCGGTAAAGGAGTTAGGGCCAGGAAACCACAGGGCGATACCCTGATCGAGGGCCGTATTATCCACGTCGCGAAACGGCAGATAGTCGGCATAGCGCGGCTTCGGGAGTTTGCCCAGCACCGCCTGAGCCACGTCACGTGCTTTCAGGCCGGAGATCCGCAAAATACCCACGCCGCCACGTCCCGGAGGCGTGGCCTGGGCGACGATTGTGTCGTTTTGGCTCATGAGGTTTCTCTATGGTTTCTGTCTGTAAATACTGAACAATAAAAAAGGCGGTCTATCGACCGCCTTCCATATTAGCTTTTACCGGTTATCGGATTAGGAGCTTTTCTTCTCGCGGCTGTGCAGGCCACGTTTCTCCAGACCACGATAAATCAGTTGCTGCTGAAGGATGGTCACCAGGTTACTGACGATATAGTACAGCACCAGACCTGACGGGAACCACAGGAAGAAGACCGTAAAGATGACCGGCATAAAGGTCATGATCTTTTGCTGCATCGGGTCGGTCACGGTGGTCGGCGACATCTTCTGGATGAAGAACATCGTCACGCCCATTAGGATCGGCAGAATGTAGTACGGGTCCTGGGCTGACAAGTCATGGATCCACAGAGCGAACGGCGCATGACGCAATTCGACAGAGCCCATCAGCATGTAGTACAGCGCAAGGAAGATAGGCATCTGAATCAACAGCGGGAAGCAGCCACCCAGCGGGTTCACTTTTTCCGACTTGTACAGCGCCATCATTTCCTGGCTGATGCGTTGTTTATCATCGCCCAGACGCTCGCGCATGGCCTGAATCTTCGGCTGCAGCAAACGCATTTTCGCCATTGAGGTGTACTGCGCTTTAGTCAGCGGGTACATCACACCACGAACGATAAAGGTGATAGCGATGATCGAGAAGCCCCAGTTACCGAGGAAGCTGTGGATCCACTTCAGCAGCTTAAACAGCGGCTGAGAGATAAACCACAACCAGCCGTAATCCACGGTTAAATCCAGGTGCGGCGCAACGGCAGCCATTTTGTCCTGAATTTCCGGGCCAACCCACAAGGTGCTGCCCAGCGTGCCAGTCTGGCCCGGCTGAACCAGTACCGGTGCGGATTTATAACCAATCGCCGCGACACCATTACCCAGGTTTGCGGTGTAGAAGTTATTCGCGCCATCGTTACGCGGCACCCATGCGGTGGCAAAGTACTGCTGCAACATGGCAACCCAACCGCCATTAGAGCTGACGTTCAGGTTCTCGTTATCGGCGATTTTGTCGAAGTTATATTTTTCGTACTTCTCGTCCGGAGTAGAGAACGCCGCGCCGCGGAAGGTGTGCAGCGCAAAGTTGTTGCTGCCGGTATCGCGGTGGCTTGGCAGATTGATGGTTTGCTTCAACTGACCAAATGTAGACAGCTCAAGCGGTTTCGCACCAGCGTTCTGCACGTTATAGGCCACGTTCACCGCATATTCACCGCGTTTCAGGGTGAAAGATTTGGTGAAGGTATTCCCTGCGGCATCAGTCCAGGTCAGCGGAATAACCAGCTCGTTCTGGCCGTCTGCCAGCGCAAAGCTATCGCTCTCAACGTTATACAGCGGACGCGCCCCGTTGGCCGGATTATCCGGGCCGTCGCGGCCAGTCAGACCACTCTGCGCCTGATAAATAAACTGCGGCGTAGTTTCCAGCAGTTGGAACGGTTCGTTAGAACCCAGCTCTTTCGGGTAACCCAAAAGCAGAGCCTGTTCAATATCACCACCACGAGTATTGATGGTAAGGGACAGGACGTCGGTTTTAACCGTAATGAGTTTCCCCTGGCCACTGGCTGGTACGCCCTGGCTGGCACTACCCGCTGCGGTGGTCGTAGTCTGCGTGGTCTGCTGTTGCTGGGGCTGAGGATTTTTATCCTGCTCCCAGGCTTGCCAGATCATGAAAGACACGAACAACAAAGCGATGAGAAGGAGATTGCGTTGCGAATCCATCGTTAGTGTTCTCTGGTATCAAAAGGTCCTGGCGGGACGGGGTCGTCGCCACCTGGGTGTAAAGGGTGGCATTTTAATACGCGTTTCACTGTCAACCAACTGCCTTTTATCACTCCAAACCTGCGCAATGCCTCAATTCCGTAGTGAGAACAGGTTGGTGTGAAACGGCAATGCGGCCCGAGAAGCGGACTTATCAGGCGCTGATAGACCCGGATGAGACCTATCAGGACTCGCGAGCCAGGCGACAATGGCGGCGCCATAACTTTTCCAATGCTTCCGAAAGCGCCCGATTATCGAGATCGGCAATACCGCGTTTCGCGACGACCACAAAATCCATAGGCGGGAGTTCATGTTGACGTAAACGAAAACTTTCACGCGTCAGACGTTTAATCCGATTGCGTTCATGTGCGCGTTTAACGTTTTTCTTCGCGACGGTAAGACCGATACGGGGATGCCCCAGCGAGTTAAGGCGGCCGAGGATGGTGATTTGCGGCGTGCCAGCCCGAAGCGGCTGCTGGAAGACGAAAGTGAAATGATTGGGAGTTAACAAACGTAACTCCCTGGGAAATGCGAGCTTAACCACCAGGCGGTTAGCTTTTATTACTTGGAAACGGTCAGACGAGCGCGGCCTTTAGCACGACGACGTGCCAGAACCTGACGACCATTTTTAGTAGCCATACGAGCACGGAAGCCGTGAGAACGGTTGCGCTTCAGTACAGACGGTTGAAAAGTGCGTTTCATGGCGATTTCTACCTAAACTTGAATAAATTCACTGACTTTGCGTATGCGCGGACGGGCTGCCGAACGACTCACGTCGAAGTCATGGATGATTAAAGAGGCCGGATTGTAATAATTGTACACTCCGGAGTCAATTCACTTTCCTTATTTACCGCGCTTTTGCGCCGCGTTGAGCGCGAAAAACAGACAGGAAACAGGCCGTAAAATCCGCGCGATTACGCGCCGGGTGGAGAATTATACGGGCCCGGCGGCAAAGTGCAAGGATCCGGCGGGATCCCCGTTAGATCGATTCGGTCGTTTTTGTGAGATCGTCATTAAATTTTCCGATATACAGGGCAATTAGACATACGAGCCCGCGCCGATCGTTTACACTTAATCGGCCCGATCCCCCCCTGTGGATAAATCAGGAAGAATCTGTGAGAAACAGAAGATCTCTGGCGCGCTTTACGCTATGATCCGCGGTCCCGATCGCGATCCGTTGATCCAGAACATCGGGGTAATACCGCAGATAGCGGTGCACGCGCTCCCTTTTCGGGCTTGTCAGTGCGTGTCAACAATCATGAATGTTTCAGTCTTCGTCTATCGACGTTGTTCGAGTGGAGTCCGCCGTGTCACTTTCGCTTTGGCAGCAGTGTCTTGCCCGATTGCAGGATGAGTTACCAGCCACAGAATTCAGTATGTGGATACGCCCCCTACAGGCGGAACTGAGCGATAACACGCTGGCTTTGTATGCGCCAAACCGTTTTGTGCTCGATTGGGTCAGGGATAAGTACCTTAATAATATTAACGGACTGCTGAATGATTTCTGCGGTTCCGACGCCCCGCTGCTGCGTTTTGAAGTGGGAACCAGGCCGGTTGTGCGCAGCAATGCGATTCCGGCAAGCCAGGCCAGGCCTGCTCAGGTCGCGCCTGCGGCACCTGCGCGTCCGGCATGGGATAACGTGCCCGCTCCGGCGGAGCCGTCTTACCGTTCCAACGTTAACGTAAAACACACCTTTGATAATTTCGTAGAGGGTAAATCCAACCAGCTGGCGCGAGCGGCGGCCCGTCAGGTTGCGGATAATCCCGGCGGAGCCTATAACCCGCTGTTCCTGTATGGCGGCACCGGTCTGGGTAAAACCCACCTGCTGCATGCGGTAGGGAACGGCATCATGGCGCGTAAACCGAACGCCAAAGTGGTGTATATGCACTCTGAACGTTTCGTTCAGGACATGGTGAAGGCGCTGCAGAACAACGCCATTGAAGAATTTAAACGCTACTACCGTTCAGTAGACGCCCTGCTGATTGATGATATTCAATTCTTCGCGAACAAAGAGCGTTCCCAGGAAGAGTTCTTCCATACTTTTAACGCGCTGCTGGAAGGCAATCAGCAGATCATCCTCACCTCGGATCGTTATCCAAAAGAGATCAACGGGGTGGAGGATCGTCTGAAATCGCGCTTCGGATGGGGGCTGACGGTGGCGATTGAGCCGCCTGAACTGGAAACGCGCGTGGCGATCCTGATGAAGAAGGCCGACGAAAACGATATTCGTCTGCCGGGAGAAGTGGCGTTTTTTATCGCCAAGCGCCTGCGCTCCAACGTCCGTGAACTCGAAGGCGCACTGAACCGCGTTATTGCCAACGCCAATTTTACCGGGCGGGCGATCACCATCGACTTCGTGCGTGAAGCACTGCGTGATTTGCTGGCGCTTCAGGAAAAGCTGGTCACCATCGATAACATTCAAAAGACGGTGGCGGAGTACTACAAGATTAAGGTGGCGGATTTACTCTCCAAGCGGCGTTCCCGCTCGGTAGCGCGTCCGCGCCAGATGGCGATGGCGCTGGCCAAAGAGCTGACGAACCACAGTCTGCCAGAAATTGGCGACGCGTTTGGTGGTCGTGACCATACCACGGTGCTTCATGCCTGCCGTAAGATTGAGCAGTTGCGTGAAGAGAGCCATGATATCAAAGAAGATTTCTCCAATTTAATCAGAACATTATCTTCGTGACGCTATGAAATTTACCGTTGAACGTGAACACTTATTAAAACCGCTCCAGCAGGTTAGCGGCCCGTTAGGCGGCCGTCCGACGTTACCGATCCTCGGAAACCTGCTGTTGCAGGTGACGGACGGGACGCTCTCGCTGACCGGAACCGATCTCGAAATGGAGATGATCGCCCGCGTGGCGCTGTCGTTACCGCATCAGGCGGGCGCGACGACCGTACCGGCGCGTAAATTTTTCGATATCTGCCGTGGTCTGCCGGAAGGGGCGGAAATCGCTGTGACGCTGGAAGGCGACAGAATGCTGGTGCGCTCCGGACGTAGCCGTTTCTCGCTTTCCACGCTGCCTGCGGCGGACTTCCCGAATCTGGACGACTGGCAGAGCGAAGTGGAATTTACGCTTCCGCAGGCCACCATGAAGCGCCTGATCGAAGCGACCCAGTTTTCTATGGCTCATCAGGATGTGCGTTATTACCTGAACGGCATGCTGTTTGAAACCGAAGGCGAAGAGCTGCGTACCGTGGCGACCGATGGTCACCGTCTGGCGGTGTGTGCCATGCCGGTGGGACAACCGTTGCCGAACCATTCGGTGATCGTGCCGCGAAAAGGCGTGCTGGAGTTGATGCGTATGCTCGATGGCGGCGACAGCCCGCTGCGCATTCAGATTGGCAGCAACAACATTCGCGCCCACGTCAATGACTACATTTTCACCTCCAAACTGGTGGATGGCCGCTTCCCGGACTACCGCCGCGTGTTGCCAAAGAACCCGGATAAGCATCTGGATGCGGGTTGCGATCTGCTGAAGCAGGCCTTCGCCCGTGCGGCCATTCTCTCTAACGAGAAGTTCCGTGGCGTGCGTCTTTACGTCAGCGAAAACCAGTTGAAAATCACCGCCAACAACCCGGAGCAGGAAGAAGCCGAGGAAATTCTCGACGTAAACTACACCGGCACGGAGATGGAGATTGGTTTTAACGTCAGCTACGTGCTGGACGTATTGAATGCGCTTAAATGCGAAAACGTTCGTATTTTGCTGACCGATTCGGTTTCCAGTGTGCAGATTGAAGATGCGGCCAGCCAGAGTGCGGCTTACGTCGTTATGCCAATGAGATTGTAGTGGAAAACATCGGGCTGTCTGACTGGCCATTTTCAACCAGGGCTGTGCTCGCCCCTGTTACGTACTTCGTGTACGCGTCAGGTTCTGTGTGCAGTCCGCGTTGAAACTGGCTGCGCCGATTACGCCCTGGCCCGAAGAAACCCAAATATGTCACTGACGCGTCTTCTCATTAAAGATTTCCGCAATATTGAAAATGCAGATCTTCAACTTTCTCCCGGCTTTAATTTCCTGGTTGGCGCTAACGGCAGCGGTAAAACCAGCGTGCTGGAAGCGATTTATACCCTCGGGCATGGCCGGGCGTTTCGCAGTTTGCAAATTGGGCGGGTGATCCGCCACGAACAGGACGCGTTTGTTCTGCATGGCCGGTTAAAAGAGGGCGAGCGGGAAACGGCAATCGGCCTGACAAAAGATCGCGAAGGCGACAGTAAAGTACGTATCGACGGCACCGACGGCCATAAAGTGGCCGAGCTGGCGCTGATGATGCCCATGCAGTTAATTACCCCCGAGGGGTTTACTTTACTGGGCGGCGGCCCCAAATACCGTAGAGCGTTCCTGGATTGGGGATGCTTTCACAATCAGGCAGGGTTCTTTGTTGCCTGGAGCAATTTAAAGCGGCTGCTCAAACAGCGTAACGCTGCGTTGCGTCAGGTGTCCCGCTACGAACAGCTTCGCCCCTGGGATAAAGAATTGATCCCGCTGGCTGAACAAATCAGCCAATGGCGTAGTGATTACAGCCGGGCGATCGCCGAAGATATGGCAGATACCTGCCAGCAATTTTTACCTGAATTCACGCTGACCTTCTCATTCCAGCGAGGCTGGGAGAAAGAAAGCGATTATGCCGATGTGCTGGCGCGCAATTTTGAGCGCGACAGGATGCTGACTTATACCGCGCACGGCCCACATAAAGCGGATTTTCGGATTCGTGCCGACGGCGCCCCGGTGGAAGACACACTTTCCCGTGGGCAGCTCAAACTGCTGATGTGCGCGTTGCGCCTGGCGCAGGGCGAGTTTTTAACCCGAGAGAGCGGACGCCGCTGTCTCTACCTGATAGATGATTTTGCCTCTGAACTGGATGATGCACGTCGCGGCCTGTTGGCGAGTCGCTTAAAGGCGACGCAGTCACAAGTCTTTGTGAGTGCGATAAGTGCAGAACATGTGATGGATATGGCGGACAAAAATTCGAAGATGTTCGCCGTGGAACAGGGTAAAATAACGGATTAACCCAAGAACTAATGAGCGAGAAACGTTGATGTCGAATTCCTATGACTCCTCGAGTATCAAAGTCCTGAAAGGGCTGGATGCGGTGCGTAAGCGCCCGGGTATGTATATCGGCGACACGGATGACGGCACCGGTCTGCACCACATGGTATTTGAGGTGGTAGATAACGCTATCGACGAAGCGCTCGCCGGTCACTGTAAAGACATCGTTGTCACTATCCATGCCGATAATTCCGTTTCTGTAACGGATGATGGACGTGGCATTCCGACTGGCATTCACCCGGAAGAAGGGGTGTCTGCGGCGGAAGTTATCATGACGGTGCTCCACGCGGGCGGTAAGTTCGACGATAACTCCTATAAAGTTTCTGGCGGCCTGCACGGCGTGGGTGTATCGGTGGTTAACGCCCTTTCCCAGAAACTGGAGCTGGTGATCCGCCGTGAAGGCAAAGTGCACCAGCAAACCTACGTACACGGCGTGCCGCAAGCGCCGCTGGCGGTAACGGGCGATACCGAAGCAACAGGGACCCAGGTGCGTTTCTGGCCGAGCCTGGAAACCTTTACCAACGTTGTCGAATTTGAATACGAAATTCTGGCGAAGCGCCTGCGTGAGCTCTCCTTCCTGAACTCCGGCGTGTCCATTCGTCTGCGCGATAAGCGTGACGGCAAAGAAGATCATTTCCACTACGAAGGCGGTATCAAGGCTTTCGTTGAGTACCTCAACAAGAACAAAACCCCGATTCACCCGAACATTTTCTATTTCTCTACCGAGAAAGACGGTATCGGCGTGGAAGTGGCGCTGCAGTGGAACGACGGTTTCCAGGAAAACATCTACTGCTTTACCAACAACATTCCGCAGCGCGACGGCGGTACGCACCTGGCGGGCTTCCGCGCGGCGATGACCCGTACGCTGAATGCGTATATGGATAAAGAAGGCTACAGCAAAAAAGCCAAAGTCAGCGCCACCGGTGACGATGCGCGTGAAGGCCTGATTGCTGTGGTGTCCGTTAAAGTACCGGACCCGAAATTCTCCTCTCAGACCAAAGACAAACTGGTTTCTTCCGAGGTGAAATCGGCGGTTGAGCAGCAAATGAACGAGCTGCTGAGCGAATACCTGCTGGAAAACCCGACCGACGCCAAAATTGTGGTGGGCAAAATCATTGATGCCGCCCGTGCCCGTGAAGCGGCACGCCGCGCGCGTGAGATGACCCGCCGTAAAGGCGCGCTGGATTTGGCTGGCCTGCCGGGCAAACTGGCGGACTGTCAGGAGCGCGACCCGGCTCACTCTGAACTCTACCTGGTGGAAGGGGACTCTGCGGGCGGCTCTGCAAAACAGGGGCGTAACCGTAAGAATCAGGCGATCCTGCCGCTGAAAGGTAAAATCCTGAACGTTGAGAAAGCCCGCTTCGACAAGATGCTGGCGTCTCAGGAAGTGGCGACGCTTATCACCGCGCTGGGCTGTGGCATTGGCCGCGATGAGTACAACCCGGACAAATTGCGTTACCACAGCATCATCATCATGACCGATGCGGACGTCGACGGCTCGCACATTCGTACCCTGCTGTTGACCTTCTTCTATCGTCAGATGCCGGAAATCATTGAGCGCGGCCATGTGTATATCGCCCAGCCGCCGCTGTATAAAGTGAAAAAAGGCAAGCAGGAACAGTACATCAAAGACGATGAAGCGATGGATCAGTATCAAATTTCCATCGCGCTGGATGGCGCTACCCTGCACACCAACGCCAACGCGCCTGCTCTGGCAGGTGAGGCACTTGAGAAGCTGGTGGCCGAATTTAACGCCGTTCAGAAAATGATTGGTCGTATGGAGCGTCGCTTCCCGCGTGCGCTGCTGAAAGCGCTGGTCTATCAACCGACGCTTACTGAAGCGGATCTCTCTGATGAAGCGAAAGTGACCCGCTGGATTTCCCAGTTGATCACTGAGCTGAACGAGAAAGAAACTCACGGCAGTGTCTGGAAATACGATATTCGTGAAAATCAGGAGCTGCATCATTTCGAACCGGTAGTACGCGTGCGTACTCACGGCGTTGATACGGATTATGCGCTGGATAACGAATTCGTTATCGGCGCGGAATACCGCCGTCTGTGTACGCTTGGTGAGAAACTGCGTGGCCTGATTGAAGACGATGCGTTTATCGAACGTGGCGAGCGTCGTCAGCCAGTCGAAAGCTTCGAAGAAGCGCTGGACTGGCTGGTGAAAGAGTCGCGTCGTGGCCTGGCGATCCAGCGCTATAAAGGTCTGGGCGAGATGAACCCGGATCAGCTGTGGGAAACCACCATGGACCCGGAAAGCCGTCGCATGCTGCGCGTCACCGTTAAGGATGCGATTGCCGCCGATCAGCTGTTTACCACGCTGATGGGGGATGCGGTCGAACCGCGTCGCGCCTTTATCGAAGAGAATGCGTTAAAAGCAGCAAACATTGATATTTAAGGGCGTAACCCTGTAGCAAACTAAAGCCGCATGATTAATGCGGCTTTTTTTATGCCACTTTTCCTGCTGGTCATCCTGCAGAAAGTGGCGTACGACAATGTTCGCCAGAAGTATTAAATGTCGGCAGGAAAAATACCCGGTCCCGCAGCGTTGGTTTAACCCACTGCCTTTATCAAGGCCAGTGTCGCGCTGCATCATTCACCCTTTCAGACTTTCCTGAGGCTACTTTCGTGAGCGGAATCGCGTTAGCATGATCGAAACCCACTACCTCGAAAAATATCCTATGACGATAAAACTCATCGCAATTGATATGGACGGGACGCTTTTGCTGCCCGATCACACCATTTCGCCCGGCGTAAAAGACGCTATCGCGAAGGCGCGTGCGCAAGGTGTCAACGTGGTGCTGACCACTGGACGTCCGTATGCCGGGGTGCACAGCTACCTCAAAGAATTGCATATGGAACAGCCTGGCGATTACTGCATCACCTACAATGGCGCGCTGGTGCAGAAAGCCAGCGATGGCAGCACCGTAGCGCAAACGCCCCTGAGTTATGACGATTATCGCTACCTGGAACAACTCTCCCGCGACGTCGGCTCGCATTTCCACGCGCTTGATCGCACCACCCTTTACACCGCGAACCGCGACATCAGTTATTACACGGTGCATGAATCTTTCGTCGCCACCATTCCGCTGGTGTTCTGTGAAGCGGAAAAAATGGACCCCAACATGACGTTCCTGAAAGTCATGATGATCGATGAGCCAGCGGTGCTCGACCAGGCCATTTCCCGCATCCCCGACGAAGTGAAAGAAAAATATACCGTGCTGAAAAGCGCGCCTTACTTCCTTGAAATTCTTGATAAACGCGTCACCAAAGGCACGGGCGTGAAATCCCTGGCGGATGCGCTGAACATCAAGCCGGAGGAAGTGATGGCCATTGGCGATCAGGAAAATGACATTGCGATGCTGGAATATGCCGGGATCGGCGTGGCGATGGGTAACGCGATAGACTCCGTGAAAGCGGTCGCGGATTTTGAAACCAAAACCAATCTTGAAGATGGCGTCGCTTACGCCATCGAGAAATTCGTCCTCTAATCTCTCCTGATTTACGCGCCGTCAGAGATTCCTCCGACGGCGTGCTTTCCCGCCTGAATTGTCATTCTCCGTTCACGGCCTCGCTTTAACGACCTGTTTGTTGATCCCTTTTTGATCCGTCTTTGTTTATGAGTTGTCGTTTTTGTGATCTAAATTGTAGTACAACCGGTGTTTGTTGTACTACATTTGAGCGCATGCGATGACAATTCGCTTCACGTTTGTACTTCAAAATTGAGGCGGAAAGCGGCAGTCACGGTAAAGTAAAGGGATGTGTGGATGACCAGGAAATGACCATGACAGTGACAAAAACCGACCGCATCGCGATTACGCTGGGCCGCCAGATTGTGAGCGGAAAATATGTGCCGGGCGCGGCGCTTCCGGCGGAAGCGGAGCTCTGCGAAGAGTTTGAAACCTCGCGCAATATTATCCGCGAAGTTTTTCGTACGCTGCTTGCCAAGCGGTTGATCGAAATGAAGCGATACCGTGGCGCGTTTGTCGCGCCACGCAACCAGTGGAATTACCTCGATACCGAGGTGCTGCAATGGGTGCTGGAGAATGATTATGACCCGCGCCTGATTAGCGCCATGAGCGAAGTGCGAAATCTGGTCGAGCCGGCCATCGCTCGCTGGGCGGCGGAGCGCGCCACTTCAAGCGATTTGGCGCAAATCGAAGCGGCGCTGAACGACATGATCGCCAATAACCAGGACCGCGATGCCTTTAACGAGGCGGATATTCGTTATCACGAGGCGGTGCTGGCCTCGGTGCATAACCCGGTATTGCAACAGCTCACTGTGGCGATCAGCTCATTACAGCGCGCGGTATTTGAACGGACCTGGATGGGCGATGAGGCCAACATGCCGAAAACGCTCCGGGAACATAAAGCGTTATTTGACGCCATCCGGCATCAGGATGGCAACGCGGCGGAACAGGCGGCGCTGGAAATGATCGCCAGTTCCACCCGCAGGCTTAAGGAGATCACATGATATCTCGCTATATCGCCATTGACTGGGGTTCAACCAACCTCCGCGCCTGGCTGTATCAGGACGGAGAATGTCTCGACAGCCGACAGTCAGCCAGCGGCATCACGCGCCTGAACGGCCAAACGCCGCAGGCGGTGCTGAACACCGTGACCGACGGCTGGCGTGATGCAAACACGCCGGTACTGATGGCCGGTATGGTCGGCAGCAATGCCGGGTGGATTAACGCGCCTTATCTGCCGTGCCCCACCGCGTTCAGCGCTATTGGCGAGCAGCTTACTGCTGTTATTCCTGACGTGTGGATTATTCCCGGTCTGAGCGTGGATCGGGATGACAACCATAACGTCATCCGTGGCGAAGAGACCCAGCTTATCGGCGCTGCGGCGTTAGCGCCCGCCTCGCTGTACATCATGCCCGGCACTCACTGCAAATGGGTGCAGGCCGATGCTGAACGTATTCATGATTTTCGCACCGTGATGACAGGCGAGCTGCATCATCTGTTGCTTACCCATTCACTGGTTGGTGTTGGCATCGGCGAACAGGAGACGTGCGACGCGGCGTTCGATGCTGGCATGGAGCAGGGCATTAACGATGACGCGATTATTACGCGTCTGTTTGAGGTGCGCGCGTCCCATGTGCTTGGCGCCCTGCCGCGTAGTCACGTCAGCGAATACCTATCCGGGCTGTTGATTGGCAATGAAGTGGCGATGCAAATGCGCCGCTATCAACACGCCGCATCAGCAGCCATCACTGTTGTCGCCAATCAAAAGCTATGTGCGCGTTATCAACGGGTACTGGCGCGGCTGGGATTTTCTGCCACCCCGCTTGAGGGCGACACCGCATTCCAGGCAGGTATAAGGAGTATTGCCCATGCAATGGCAAACTGAGCTTCCCCTGATCGCGATCCTACGGGGTATTACGCCCGAAGAGGCCGCAGACCATGTGGGCGCGATTATCGCTGCGGGTTTTGACGCGGTGGAAATTCCGCTGAACTCGCCCGACTGGCAGCAAAGCATCCCTGAGATGGTGAAGTTGTATGGCGATAAAGCGCTGATTGGTGCCGGAACGGTACTCCAGCCAGAGCAGGTTGATCAGCTTGCTGACATGGGCTGCAAACTGATTGTCACGCCCAACATCAACACACGGGTTATTCAGCGCGCCGTGGAGTACGGCATGACGGTCTGCCCCGGCTGCGCCACCGCCACTGAAGCATTTGCGGCGCTGGAGGCGGGTGCGCAGGCGCTGAAAGTGTTCCCCTCGTCTGCCTTTGGCCCTGATTACATCAAAGCGTTAAAAGCCGTTTTGCCCGCCGAAGTGCCGGTATTCGCGGTCGGCGGCGTGACGCCGGAAAACCTGGCGCAGTGGTTGAACGCAGGCTGCATCGGCGCAGGCCTTGGCAGCGATCTCTACCGGGCAGGGCAGCCGCTCAGCCGCACCCAGGAAAAAGCACACGCATTTGTTAATGCATATCGAGAGGCAGTGAAATGAAAATAACCAAACTCACCACGTACCGCTTACCGCCCCGCTGGATGTTCTTAAAAATCGAAACCGATGAAGGCATTGTCGGCTGGGGAGAACCGGTCATTGAAGGGCGAGCCAAAACGGTTGAAGCAGCGGTGCATGAACTGGGCGAAATGTTGATTGGCCAGGACCCGGCGCGCATCAACGACCTGTGGCAAATCATGTATCGCGGCGGATTTTATCGCGGCGGTCCGATATTAATGAGCGCCATTGCCGGTATCGATCAGGCGCTGTGGGATATTAAAGGCAAAGTCCTGAACGCCCCGGTCTGGCAATTACTGGGCGGCCTGGTGCGCGATAAAATTAAAGCCTACAGCTGGGTCGGCGGAGACCGTCCGGCAGAGGCGATCGCGGGTATCGAAACGCTCCGTCAAATCGGCTTCGATACGTTTAAATTAAACGGCTGTGAAGAGTTAGGCGTTATTGACGATTCTCGTAAAGTCGAAGCCGCTGTAAATACCGTGGCGCAAATTCGTGAAGCATTCGGTAATACCATTGAGTTTGGTCTGGACTTTCATGGCCGCGTCAGTGCGCCGATGGCGAAAATATTAATTAAAGAGCTCGAACCGTACCGTCCGTTGTTTATTGAAGAGCCGGTATTAGCCGAGCAGGCGGAATATTATCCGCGTCTGGCCGCGCAAACCCATATTCCTATCGCCGCAGGCGAACGCATGTTTTCGCGCTTTGAATTTAAACGCGTACTGGAAGCGGGCGGCGTCGCGATTTTGCAGCCGGATCTTTCCCACGCGGGCGGGATTACCGAATGCTTTAAAATCGCCGGGATGGCGGAAGCGTACGACGTGGGTCTCGCGCCGCACTGCCCGCTTGGCCCGATTGCGCTGGCGGCATGCCTGCATATCGACTTTGTCTCCCGTAACGCCGTATTACAGGAACAAAGCATGGGCATTCATTACAATCAGGGCGCTGAACTACTCGATTTTGTGAAAAATAAACAAGACTTCGCAATGGAAGGCGGATATTTCCAGCCGTTAATGAAGCCAGGTTTAGGGGTGGAAATAGACGAAGAGCAGGTTATTGCACGCAGTAAAAACGTCACTGACTGGCGCAATCCATTATGGCGTCATGCGGATGGCAGTGTCGCGGAGTGGTAATCACACGCTCAGCGTAGCGTGAATAACAATACCGTAGTATCGCCGTAAAAAAATAATTCGATACATCACCCTCTGTATTTCACAGGGCATGGTGAGGGGCCTCGCCATGCCAAAATCTGAAGACTGACATCATGGATATTTCCGTGACTGCGACAAAACCGACACGTCGCCGCTATGTAACGCTGGTTATGATCTTTATTACGGTTGTCATTTGCTATGTCGACCGCGCTAACCTGGCGGTAGCTTCAGCCCATATTCAGGAGGAATTTGGCATTACTAAAGCGGAAATGGGTTACGTCTTTTCCGCCTTCGCCTGGTTATATACGCTCTGCCAGATCCCCGGTGGGTGGTTTCTGGATCGCGTCGGGTCGCGATTAACCTATTTCATCGCCATTCTGGGTTGGTCAGTGGCGACGCTATTTCAGGGGTTCGCGACGGGATTATTATCTTTGATTGGTTTGCGTGCGATTACCGGTATTTTTGAAGCGCCCGCGTTCCCGACAAATAACCGTATGGTGACCAGCTGGTTCCCGGAACATGAGCGCGCGTCGGCGGTGGGTTTTTACACCTCCGGGCAATTTGTCGGTCTGGCGTTTTTAACGCCGCTGCTTATCTGGATCCAGGAGCTGCTGAGCTGGCACTGGGTGTTTATCGTCACTGGCGGCATCGGCATTATCTGGTCGTTTATCTGGATTAAAGTGTATCAGCCGCCGCGTCGCAGCAAAGGGATCAATAAGGCCGAGCTGGATTATATCCGTGAGGGTGGCGGCCTGGTGGATGGTGATGCGCCAGTCGAGAAGAAAGCGCGTACGCCGTTGACCCGGGCCGACTGGAAACTGGTATTCCACCGTAAACTGATCGGCGTGTATTTAGGCCAGTTCGCTGTCACCTCCACCCTGTGGTTTTTCCTGACCTGGTTCCCGAATTACCTCACTCAGGAGAAAGGCATCACCGCGTTGAAAGCCGGGTTTATGACCACTGTGCCGTTCCTGGCGGCCTTCTTTGGGGTGCTGCTTTCCGGCTGGGTCGCCGATCGCCTGGTCCGCCGTGGGCATTCGCTGGGTGTAGCGCGGAAAACGCCGATTATCTGCGGGCTGTTGATTTCTACCTGCATCATGGGCGCTAACTATACCAACGATCCGGTATGGATAATGACGCTGATGGCGCTGGCGTTCTTCGGCAATGGTTTTGCCTCTATTACCTGGTCGCTGGTCTCCTCACTCGCACCGATGCGCCTGATCGGCTTAACCGGCGGGGTGTTTAACTTTGTCGGCGGTTTGGGCGGGATTACGGTGCCGCTGGTTGTCGGCTATTTAGCGCAGGGCTACGGATTCGCGCCTGCTCTGGTCTATATCTCGGTGGTCGCATTGCTTGGTGCCTGCTCCTATATCTTGCTGGTGGGTGACGTGAAACGCGTCGGTTAATTAATCCCGGCGCCTGTAATAAGGCGCCGGTTATTTAGCGTAAACTGACAGGCATTCACGCTATTTGCAGAGCCAGTTTATGAAGCAACTCACTTTCGCTCCCCGTCATCACCAACTCACTAATATCAACACCTGGACGCCAGACAGCCAGTGGCTGGCGTTTGACGTTCGCCCTTCCGGCGCCTCCTTTACCGGAGAAACCATCGAACGCGTTAATGTCGCGACGGGGGAGATCGACGTGCTTTACCGCGCCACTCAGGGCGCGCATGTCGGGGTCGTAACGGTTAATCCGCATAAAGAACAGTATGTGTTTATCCACGGCCCGGAAAACCCGGATGCAACCTGGCAATATGATTTTCACCATCGGCGCGGCGTCTTGCTGGAAAACGGCCTGGTGCAAAATCTGGATGCCATGGATATCACGCCGCCGTTTACCCCTGGCGCGCTTCGTGGGGGCAGCCATGTCCATGTCTTTAGTCCGGATGGCGAGTGGGTGAGTTTTACCTATAACGATCATGTGATGCATGAGTACGACCCGAAACAGGATTTACGTAATGTTGGCGTGGCGTTGCCGATTGGGCCGGTCACGCCGCCTTGCCGTCATCCGCGTGAATACGCCGGGCAATACTGGTGTGCGTTAGTCAGCCGCACCACGCCGGAACCAACGCCGGGCAGTGATGAAATCAACCGCGCGTATGAAGAAGGCTGGGTGGGCGCACACGGTTACCGTAAACCTGATGGTTCCGTTCAGCGTCGGGCGCTGGCGTTTATTGGCGACACGCTCAGCGTCGAAGGTGAAAAAATCCCCGAACTGTTTATCGTCGATTTACCGGAAAACGCAGAGCAATGGCGGCAGGCAGGCGATGAACCTCTGGAAGGCACCGCGGCCACGCTGCCCGCGCCGCCAGCGGGCGTGACTCAGCGTCGGCTCACTTTTACCCATCACCGATCCTGGCCGGGACTGGTGAATACGCCGCGCCACTGGGTGCGCGTTAATCCCCAGGGCGACGCTATCGCATTTCTTATGCGTGATGAGCGCGGCGTGGCGCAGTTGTGGGTGATCTCGCCGAATGGCGGCCAACCGAAGCAAGTCACTTTCAGCGAGACGGGGGTGGAGTCGGCATTTAACTGGCATCCGAACGGTGAGTGGCTGGGCTTCATTCATCAGGGGAGTGTGGCGATGTGTCACGCCGCCACCGGTGACATCACGCCGCTAACCCGCCAACATTCACCTTCCGGCGACGCCGTGGTTTTTTCACCGGATGGAAAACGGGTGGCCTGGATGGCCGGTAAAGATGGATATCAGCAGCTCTGGATGACAGAAACCGGTCATTGATAGTCTGACGGCGGGATCACGCTATTAATCGCGTGATTCTTCTGCTCGCTCTCTTCAACGCGCGATTTGACGGATTTATCGGTACGGAAAATGTCCCAGGGCAACAGCACCGTATCCATAACGGCGGTGAAGGGTAAATCCAGCGCGATCAGCGGTTTAAAACCCCAGCTGATGCTGTCATCGCCGAGATGATCGACGCTGGTGCGTGTGCCGGGGTAAACGCCTTTATCGCCGCCGCCAGTGTGGGTCATCACGCTGGAGCAGCCGCCCAGCAGCGTAAGCATGTAGCCGAGCGTTAAAATCCGTATCAAAATTTTCATTGTCGTTATTGTCTACATTCGTGGCATCGTTTCGATCAAGTCGGAGCGGCATACCTTCTCGCCCACCACAGAACTATCGTCCTGTCACTTAATCGGCATATTCCCATTGCGCTAAAAACAGTCTACGCAAAGAAACGTAAACCAACAAAAAATCCTCTGTTTTAAGACTTGAAATGGCGACGGGCACCACCATTTTAAGAATACAGTCATCAACGACGTGCCGTCAGGACGTTTTGACTTAACGCCTGTCCCGTCGGGAAGGCAGATAATTTCTCGCTGATATCAGGAGTCTTTTTTTATGCGTAATTTCGATCTCTCTCCGCTATACCGTTCTGCAATTGGTTTTGACCGTCTGTTCAACCTGCTGGAAAACAACCAGAGCCAAAGCAACGGCGGCTATCCTCCGTATAACGTAGAGCTGGTGGACGAAAACCATTACCGCATCGCTATCGCTGTTGCGGGATTCGCTGAAAGCGAACTGGAGATCACCGCCCAGGACAACATGCTGGTGGTGAAAGGCGCCCATGCCGCCGAACAGAAAGAGCGTACCTACCTTTATCAGGGTATCGCCGAGCGCAATTTCGAGCGCAAATTCCAGCTTGCCGAAAATATTCATGTTCGCGGCGCGAACCTGGTGAACGGCCTGCTGTACATCGATTTAGAACGTGTCATTCCTGAAGCGAACAAGCCACGTCGTATCGAAATCAACTAATTTCCCCGGGCCGCGACGGGCGGCCCTTATCACCGTGCTCGCCGACAGGGAGCACACTGCAAGCATGAGCTTGCAGGTTTTCACTCGCTTCTTTGAAGGAGAATAACCATGCGTAACTACGATTTATCCCCGCTTCTGCGTCAGTGGATTGGCTTTGACAAACTGGCAAATGCCCTGCAAAACACGGCTGAAAACCAGACGTTTCCCCCCTACAACATCGAGAAAAGCGATGATAACCATTACCGCATTACGCTTGCGGTGGCCGGGTTCCGTCAGGAAGATTTAGACATTCAGCTGGAAGGTGCGCGCCTGACCGTAAAAGGCACCCCGGAGAAACCTGAACATGAGCCGAAATGGCTGCATCAGGGGCTGGTGACTCAACCGTTTAACCTGAGCTTCACCCTGGCCGACCATATGGAAGTGTCCGGCGCGACCTTTACCAATGGTTTGCTGCATATCGATCTGGTGCGGAATATCCCGGAAGCGATGGCTCCGCAGCGTATCGCCATTAGCGAACGCCCTGCGTTGAATAGCTAAACCGTACGGCGCGCTCCCTGACGGGGAGCGCGTTTGAGCGAACTACCCCCATCGTGTTACATGCCCCTGCAAATTGTGCGCTAACCCCCATTCATTCCGCCTGAGCTCTGCCAGAATCCCATGTAACATTCGTGTTTTTCACAGGGAATCGGTATGAGTGAGATTGCGTTAACGGTTTCCATCCTGGCGCTGGTCGCAGTGGTTGGATTATGGATCGGCAACGTCAAAATTCGCGGCGTTGGGCTTGGCATTGGTGGCGTGCTGTTTGGCGGCATTATTGTGGGGCATTTCGTCGAACAAGCCGGGATTGGCCTTAACGTCCATATGCTGCATTTCATTCAGGAGTTTGGGCTGATCCTGTTTGTGTACACCATAGGCATCCAGGTTGGACCGGGCTTTTTCTCCTCATTACGCGTCTCCGGACTGCGACTCAATTTATTCGCTATTCTCATCGTGGCGCTTGGTGGCGTTGTCACCGCCGTGCTGCATAAGATTTTCGATATTCCCTTGCCGGTGGTGCTCGGCATCTTTTCCGGCGCGGTCACCAATACGCCTGCCCTCGGCGCGGGACAACAAATCCTTGCCGACTTAGGCACACCGGCCGCTATCGTCGATCAGATGGGTATGAGCTATGCCATGGCTTATCCGTTTGGTATTTGCGGCATTCTTATCACCATGTGGCTGATCCGCGTGGTTTTTCGCATCAATGTGGATAGCGAGGCCGCGCAACATGACGCCAGCAACGGCTTCAGCCATGCGCAGCTTCATACCATCAACCTTCGCGTTGAAAACCCCAACCTCAATATGCTGGCGATTCAGGATGTCCCGATCCTCAACAGCGATACCATTATCTGTTCCCGTCTGAAACGCGAAAACGAGCTGATGGTGCCATCGCCTAACACCGTGGTGCAGATAGGTGATTTGCTGCACCTGGTAGGCCGCGAAAAGGATTTGCATAACGCGCAGCTGGTGATTGGCAAAGAAGTGGATACCTCGCTGTCAACGCACGGCACCGAACTGCGCGTCGAGCGCGTGGTGGTGACCAACGAAAAAGTGTTCGGCAAGAAAATCCGCGATCTGCAGTTTAAACAGCGCTATGACGTGGTGATCTCCCGGCTTAACCGCGCCGGGGTCGAGCTGGTGGCAAGCAGCAATGCCAGCTTACAGTTTGGCGATATCCTGAACCTTGTAGGTCGTCCGGCATCGATTGACGCCGTCGCAGCAGAAGTCGGCAACGCGCAGCAAAAATTGCAGCAGGTGCAAATGCTGCCGGTATTTATTGGTATCGGGCTGGGCGTGCTGTTGGGATCTATCCCGCTGTTTATTCCGGGTTTCCCGGCGGCGCTACGGCTGGGGCTGGCAGGCGGGCCATTGATTATGGCGCTCATTCTCGGGCGTATCGGCACCATTGGTAAGCTGTACTGGTTTATGCCGCCCAGCGCTAACCTTGCGTTACGCGAACTGGGCATTGTGCTTTTTCTGTCGGTTGTGGGGCTTAAATCCGGCGGCGATTTTGTGGATACGCTGCTCGCTGGCAGCGGCATAAGCTGGATTGCCTATGGTGCGATTATTACCGCCGTACCGCTTATTACCGTCGGAATACTTGCGCGGATATTCGCCCGTATGAACTATCTGACCTTATGCGGAATGCTGGCAGGCTCAATGACCGATCCACCCGCGCTGGCATTCGCCAACAACCTTCACGCCACCAGCGGCGCAGCGGCGCTCTCTTATGCCACGGTTTATCCGCTGGTGATGTTTTTACGGATTATTACGCCCCAGTTACTGGCTGTCCTGTTCTGGGGCATGGGCTAACGTGATGCGTGTTGCTCTCAAAACCGGCGCTCAATGCGCCGGTTTTTTTATCGATAAAATCATGCCAGGCTATACAGGAGCCCCGGCAGGGTATGGCCGGGCGGAACGATCGTGTCGGGCATAAGGATTGACCATGAAAATTTCGCAGATCGGGGAAGCGCCGGATTACCGTTTCTCACTGGCCAATGAACGCACGTTTTTAGCCTGGATCCGCACCGCGCTGGGGTTTTTAGCTGCGGGTGTGGGCCTTGATCAACTTGCGCCCGACCTCGCCACGCCGCTGGTACGGGAAATTATGTCGTTATTGCTGTGCATTTTTTCCGGCGGCATTGCGCTGTATGGCTATTTGCGCTGGCTTAATAACGAAAAAGCGATGCGCCTGAAGCAGGATTTTGTCTATACCCGCAGCCTGAAAACAATCAGTGTCGCCATGGTGCTGATTGCGGCGGCGGTGATTGTGATGGTGATACTCGGTGGCTAATGCTCCGCGCGATCCGGGTTTACAACCGGAGCGCACTTCTCTGGCCTGGCTGCGCACGCTGCTGGGTTATGGCGCATTGCTGGCGCTGGCCTTGCGCCACAGCTGGTATCAGGCGGGCGCGCTGTTCTGGCTGTCGTTGGTTATTCTCGGGCTGGTCAGCGCGCTGATTTACATCTTTGTACGCCAGCGCAATCTGATGGATATCGCACGTTGCGACTTTTCAGACCGGCGTTCATTGCGCGGCAAACTGTTTATCGCGCTGGCGGTGATGTTGCTGGCGCTGCTGTTTAGCGTTTCCCACCTGCATAACATCCTGACACTGTCAGCTTAAGCCATACGGCTGTGCTGCTGCTCGCGATGGGCCAGCGGAAGCCAGCACAGTAAGATGACCCCGCCCATCGCCGTCATCAGCATCCCCAGACTGCCTTGTCCGGTTTGCGGCAAGAGTGCGGAAAACCAGGCCAGCAGCCCGGAGCCGATGTTTTGCAATCCACCTACCAACGCGCCAGCGGTGCCCGCCAGAAACGGAAACGGCTCCATCGCGCCCGTGGTGGCGAGCGGAAACAGCATACCTGCGCCGAAGAAAAACAGCGCAGCGGGCAGCAGCAGCGTCCAGATGTTCATGACACCGAACCAGCCGGGGATCCACATCAGAATACCGGCCAGCAGGCAGCTCATTACCGATTGCCACATCAGGGAGGAGAAACGTTTATTCTGGCGGCCCGCATACCAGGCACCGAAAAATGCCGCCGGGATCGGCAGGATAAACAGGACGCTGACCACCATACTGTTCAGACCCATCACCGCACCCATTAATACCCCGGCGCAGGCTTCAAACACTGCGATCCCGGCCAGCCCGCCAATTAACATCAGCAGAAAGCAGTTAAATGATGCGTTACTAAACAGCGTTTTATAACTGGCGATGAGTCGGGTCCGGGGAGCTTGTGGCGGACGCGTTTCCGGCATCCATCGCGCCATACTGAAGGTCACCATCACGCAAAGCGCCAGTAAAAAGGCGAAACAGGCGCGCCAGCCCCACACCGTATCCAGTAAACCGCCAATCAGCGGCGCGAGTAACGGGCTGACCAGAATTCCCATATTTAACAGGCTATTGGCATGGCGCAGCGCCGAACCTTCAAACAGATCGCGTGGCATGGTGCGCGCCATCACGCCAGCGACGCCGGTGCCCATGCCCTGTAAGGCGCTGGCGGCAATCAGGATCGGCAAACTGCTGGTTCGCAGCGCAATAAGCGTGGCCAGCATAAAAATGCTCATTCCCACCAGGATAACCGGACGGCGACCCACCCGATCGGAGATGGGGCCGTAAATCAGTTGCGAGACGCCGTAAGTCATTAAATAAGCTGCCATTACGCTTTGCACTGCGCCTTCGCGCACCTGTAACTCGTGGGCCATATCCGCAATCGCCGGGATATAAATGGTTTGCGCCATTTGCCCGACAGCGATGAGCATAATCAGCATTAATAACAGATGAGAATTCGCCAGCTTTTTCATGGTAATGAACAGGTTTCTTATTTTATTGGTAGAAGGTTTATCTGGGTTTCGCTAAAAAGCGAGAGGAATCTAGCACAATGTGAAGAGATAGCCAGACGATCGCGTATAACAGCCAGCGAGGAGATGTAAACCCTGTTCGGCAACAAAAATTGCCAGTCGGCACCAATTCACAGCAGATTGTCGCGCAGTAAATGGGTGGCCTGACCCCAGGTTTCGGTCCGTAGCGTATGATCCTGACGATAAAGAAGTGAAAAGCTGCAATTGGGCGGGCTGTAACGGGTAAATGGTTGTTGAAAATCAGCGCCATGTAAAAGCCAGAGTAAACCGGCCAGCGTATTGCCGTGCGTCACAACGCAGACACACGTACCGTTGCGCGCCTCCCAGCCGAGCAGCGCCTGATGCAGCCTGTTTGCCGCGTCCAGCACGCTTTCCCCCCCGGGCGGCACAGCCGCAACGTCACCGGCCAAGAGCGCGGCGCCAGAAACCGGATCGTGTTGAGTGATTTGCGTGGCAGTGAGCGCCTGAAAGCGGCCAAGATGCTGTTCATGTAGCCGTGAATCCAGGTGAAGTGGCGCGGAATGATGCTGCGCGATGGCCCGGGCAGTGGTTAATGCGCGTTGCGACGGAGAGCTGATAACGGCGCTGAATGTGTAATCGTTCAACGCCCCAAGCAGCGCATCGATTTGCCGAAGCCCGCGTGCGCTGGTGGGGCTTTCCAGCTGTCCTTGCAAAATACCCTGCTGATTCCATACGGATTCAGCATGGCGGACCACAATAAAACGCACCGACTGACACACTGCCCCGTCCTTCTGGAGAAAAGCCTACCTTAGCATGTTGCCGGGCATGAAACATCGGTGTTAAAGGAGGGCGGTTGCCCGCCCTCCTTAGGTGCGACTTGAACCTGAATTACCGAAGGTATTTCAGGACTGCATCAAGCAGTTGCAGCAATGCAACCATGAGTTTAAGGACAAGGATAACCCAATCCATTCCGCTCATACGCGTCTCCTCTGGTCAAGGAGCACGCCGCTGACGTACCTTTCCGTTGCCTGTTGCCAGCAGCTTTTGTTGGCGTAACACAGTGTGCTCTCTCGGGGTTAAGGCACTGACGGCACCACCCGTTTCAGCCAGGACTTGTTTTGCGCCGCATATCACGGCCCCGTATCGCACACTGTGAACAGCAACATCATTATAAGCGAATACTGTATAAATAAACAGTATTTTCTGGACGACTTCTCCGCTGCGATCTATAGTTAATTTGCCTCGAACCGCCGCAATTATTGCGATAGCGGTCAATTGGTCGTATAGTTACAAAGTTGACGTAACACAGTGTGCTTTTGCGGCGACCATCCGCAAAACCGCTCCAGAAAACCTCGCTTCCCGCGGGGTTTTTTGTTTTTTAACCCGCATACATTTCTTCTCCAACCGGGCACTTTTCTCCTTCCCTTTCCTGACCGGGGTTGTGAAACCGTTTGTGATTCAACTCACGGAATTTTTTTTACGCGCAATAAACCCCTTGTCAGCAACGCAACGCTGTGTTTGTATAAATTTTACCGTTGATCAAGAACTGAGATCCCATGACCGCATTCATGCACACTTCCGACCTACTACTAACCGCGCAACCAGCCGCGGTGGTCGTCGTGCGTGTGGTGGTGGTCGTCGGCAATGCGCCGTAGGGTCCCGAGTCAACGCATCGATTCTAAAAACCCCGCCGGCGCAACCGAGCGGGGTTTCTTGTTTATCTCGCCCGGAAAGTAAAGCTGGCCCAGAAAGAGTAAGGACTGGAGCATGGCGACAATGGGCACAACTTCCCAACCACAACGCTTTACCGGCGCGCAACTGATCGTTCATTTGTTGGAGCGTCAGGGCATTACTACCGTGACCGGCATTCCGGGCGGAACCGTATTGCCGTTGTATGACGCGCTGAGTCAAAGCAGCCAAATTCGCCATGTTCTGGCGCGGCACGAGCAGGGCGCTGGGTTTATCGCCCAGGGGATGGCGCGTACTCAGGGCAAACCGGCGGTGTGTATTGCCTGTAGCGGCCCGGGGGCGACTAACCTGGTGACGGCGATTGCCGACGCGCGTCTCGACTCCATTCCGCTGGTGTGCATTACCGGCCAGGTTCCAACGTCCATGATTGGCGCGGATGCTTTCCAGGAAGTGGATACTTACGGCATCGCCATTCCCATCACGAAACATAACTATCTGGTGCGCCATATCAGCGAACTGCCGCAGGTGATCAGCGACGCGTTCCGTATCGCCCAGTCAGGCCGTCCGGGCCCGGTGTGGATTGATATTCCGAAGGATATTCAAAACGCCGAAATCGATATTTCGTGCTTCCCGGAGCCGGGCCGCTGCGCGCCTGCCCCTGCGTTCAATCCCCAGCAGGTGGCTGATGCGGCGGCAATGATCAACCAGGCGAAACGCCCGGTGCTGTATCTGGGCGGCGGTACCATCAACGCCGCGCCGCAGGTCCGCAAACTGGCGGAGCAGGCCAACATGCCTACCACCATGACGTTAATGGCGCTGGGTGTATTGCCTACCGATCACCCGCTGTCGCTGGGTATGCTGGGTATGCACGGCGCGCGCAGCACCAACTTTATTTTGCAGGAAGCGGATTTGTTGATCGTTCTCGGGGCGCGTTTTGATGACCGGGCGATTGGTAAAACCCAGGAATTCTGCCCGAACGCCAAAATCATCCACGTGGATATCGACCGCGCCGAGCTGGGTAAAATCAAGCAGCCGCATATCGCCATTCAGGGTGACGTCGCTGAAGTGCTGACCCAACTGACGCCGCGTGTCATGCCCACTGAGCGTGCGCCGTGGCGTGCGCTGGTTGCCTCGCTGCAACAGGAATTCCCGTTCAATATGCCTAATGCCGATGACCCGCTGTCTCACTATGGATTGATCAACGCGGTAGCGGCCTGTGCGGAAGAAGATGCCATCATCACCACCGACGTTGGTCAACACCAGATGTGGACCGCACAGGCTTACCCGCTGCGCCGTCCGCGCCAGTGGCTGACCTCAGGCGGTCTGGGCACCATGGGCTTTGGGTTGCCTGCGGCAATCGGCGCCGCACTGGCCGAGCCGGATCGCCAGATTATCTGCTTCTCCGGCGACGGCAGTCTGATGATGAATATTCAGGAGATGGCCACTGCCGCTGAAAACGGCCTGAACATCAAAGTGATCCTGATGAACAACCAGGCGCTGGGCCTGGTGCATCAACAGCAAAGCCTGTTCTATAAGCAGAACGTGTTTGAAGCGACCTATCCAGGCATGGTCAGTTTTATCAAAATCGCTGAAGGCTTCGGAATGAGCAGCTGCGATTTGAACGAAGCGCAGGATCCGCAGGCGGCGTTGCGTGAAGCTATGGCGCGCCCGGGGCCGTGCCTGATCCACGTCCGTATTGATGCGCAGGAAAAAGTGTACCCGATGGTTCCGCCAGGTGCGGCCAACACAGAGATGGTAGGAGAATAAGCCATGCAACAACAAAACGTAATTCTGGAACTGACGGTACGCAACCACCCTGGCGTGATGTCGCATGTGTGTGGGCTATTTGCCCGCCGGGCGTTTAACGTGGAAGGCATTCTCTGTCTGCCCCTGCCTGACGGCGACCACAGTCGCATCTGGCTTCAGGTGGCGGAAGACCAGCGGCTTGAGCAGATGGTCAGCCAAATCGACAAGCTTGAGGATGTGATTCAGATTATCCGTCACCAGGACGATCCGGGCGTGTTTAATAAACTGGAATTGTTCTTCCAGTAATCGTCCATCGTTTTGCATCACAGGCAAACTTACTTTACCCTCGGGCTGACGATAAACCGGCTGTGGTGGCGAGACTGGCCCCCGGCCCGTTAGCCTGGCAGGTGCCTGTGATCAAAACGCTGCATATTGAAAATTACCGTTCTATCAGGCGGTTGTCGCTTGAGCTTGAGCGGCTGAACATTGTCTTTGGCCCGAATGGCACCGGTAAATCCAACATTTATAAAGCGATCCATTTAATGCACAGCGCCGCGCAGGGCGCGTTTTCGCAAGAACTCGCCACAGAAGGCGGCATTCTCAAAGTGTTCTGGGCCGGACGCAGCCGCCGCGATGAAAAACGCCGGGTCACGCTGGCGGTGGAAACCGATCGTTATGAATATGAATTGCAGTTCGGTTTTGTCGAGAAAGTCCCTTATCCCTCGCTGTTTAATCTCGATCCGGTCATCAAAGAAGAGAGCATCTGGCTGAGCGAACATCAGCGCCGCGCTTCGGCGCAACTGATGCGCCGCAAAAACCAGGCGGTGTTCCTGAGCAATGTCCATCACGAAAAAGTCACCCACAGCGGCACGCTGTATGAGAATGAATCGGTGTTCGGGCAACTGGGCGAGCCGCATCTTTACCCGGAAGTGTCGCAAATGCGTGAAGCCATGCGTAACTGGCGCTTTTACCACGAGTTTGCGGTGTCGAAGCACTCCGCGTTGCGCGAGCCGCAGGTGGGCTTTCGATCGCCCGTTTTAGCCAGCGATGGTGCCAACCTGGCGGCGGCATTTCAGACTATCGTCGAAATCGGTGATGAAGGGCTGCTGATGCGTATCCTCGATCAGGCTTTTCCCGGCTGCCGGTTTTTTTGTGAAAATCCCGGCGGACGTTTTCAACTGCTCATGCAGCGCGATGGCCTGACCCGTCCGCTGGAGCCAGCTGAGTTTTCGGACGGCACGTTGCGTTTTCTGTGCCTCGCCGTGGCGCTGCTGAGCCCGCGTCCGCCCGCGTTTATCGCCCTGAATGAACCGGAAAATAGTCTGCATCCGCAGATGCTGCCCGCGCTGGCGAAACTGATCGCCGAAGCTTCCCGGTATTCGCAAATCTGGCTCACCAGCCACTCGCCGGAACTGGCGAAGCTGATTGAGCAACACGCGCCCTTCACGCTGTATCAGCTGGCAATGGAAGAGGGAGAGACGCAGGTAACGCGCCTCTCATGAGGGTTAATGCAGATACGCTTCGCCGGTGAGATTTTCCAGCGCGCTGAGCATATCGCGCGCCTCGTCCTCGTCGAGAATGCTCATGGCAAACCCAACGTGCACCAGCACCCAGCGATCCAGCAAATCCTGCGGCTGGTCTTCGCAGACCAGCGCAATATTGACCTGACGCTGTACGCCATTGACTTCCACCGTCGCCAGTTCGTGAATCTCCTCACCGACGGCGATAATTTTCCCCGGAACGCCCAGGCACATAATCCACTCCTGTAAAACTTAACTCAGGCGACTTTACCGCGCAGTAATGCCCGACGGCTCATATTGACCGGCGCATCGCGCCGCACGGGTAACGACAGCGCCAGGCTGACGCTGTTTTCCGCCAGCGTGATCGCCTGTTCCGCGTTTAAATGCGGATCGAGCGGCGACATCAGCGAGCAGGCAACGTAATGCAGTTCCGGCGTGAGCTCCCCGACGCGAAACGCCATGTCTCCCGCCGGAAAAGTTAGCGCCAACCGGGTGCCCACCTGACGGCGCGGCCACTGTTGATCCGGGCCCGGCAATACCATCAGTTCCAGCATCCACGGCGTCAGCATTGCGCCGACCCACTGGCCTTCAAACAGCTGAAAACCGCAGGCCTTAATCGGCATATGCGGCTGATAAAATGGCAGCGCGGTCATTTGTGCTTCGGCGACGTGATGAAAATGCGCTTCCAGCGCCGCTGCCGGGCTGCTACGCCAGCCTTCAACATCCCAGTTCAGTTCATCGCACATGGTTCATCCTGCCGTTGTATTTCAATGCCATGCTCCGCCAGCAGGCGCTGCACTTCACGCAGCGCCACACCCAGCGAACGTTGTGCGGTGTCTGTTAGCGCCATACCCGGCGCCAGAGACGCCGGTTCGATGCCAATCAGGATCAATTTCCGGGGATACTCCCCGGTCATTTTCAGCGCCATCAGCACATCACACAGGCCGAGCTGATGCGGGGAGAGTTTCTCGGTAAACAGCGCGGGGACCTGCTCATCCTCAAGAATGAACACACTGCCCGCTTCGTGATTGCTGCGTACCGCATCCACAACAATAAGCAGATCCCTGTCTGCCATCGCCTCCATCAGCTCCATGCCGGAGGTTCCGCCGTCAAACAGCTCGACCTCCGGGGGAATCTGATAATGCGCTTCCAGGGTTTGAATGGCGCGAACGCCGATCCCCTCATCGCTCAGCAGCAAATTCCCAATCCCTAATACGAGTGTGCGCATTACAGCACCTTAACCTTGCTCAGCTCTTTTCCGGTGAGGTCCACCATATGCACCGCGCAGGACATGCACGGATCGAAGGAGTGCACGGTACGCACCACTTCCAGCGGTTTTTCCGGGTCGGCGACGGTGGTGCCGATCAGCGCACGTTCATACGGGCCCGGCTCATCGTTAAAGTTGCGCGGCCCGGCATTCCAGGTGGATGGCACCACGGCCTGATAGTTAGCGATTTTGCCATCTTTGATCACGATCCAGTGAGACAGCATACCGCGTGACGCTTCTTCGAAACCGACGCCGCGAATTTCACCGGCAGGGAATTCCGGCTTCACGAAGGTTTCCACATCGCCGCGCTTGATGTTGTCGATAAGCAGCTGGTACTGCTGGGTAAGCGAATCCTGCAATACGCCGGTACGCACGGCGCGGCCCAGAATACGACCCCAGGTGGACTGCAACTGATCCGGTGTTAGCGTCTGGCCGGTCAGGGTTTGGTACAGCTTGCTCATACCTTCATAATGCGCGACGGTGCCTTCGTGCTTCGCCGCCAGGCCACACAGCAGCCACGCCAGCGGACCCACTTCCACCGGTTTGCCGTAAAAGGTTGGCGCTTTCACCCAGGAGTATTTGCCGTCTTCTTCCCAGCCGGTGTATTGCGGGTTGGTTTCGCCTTCCCACGGTTTCAGCGGCTGGTCGTCTTTATACCAGGCGTGTTTGCCACTCTCTTCGATACCGTCGATAAGATATTTATCGGTATGGCTGGTGATAGGGCGGAAGGTGGTGAAATCCGCGCCCTTCATATAGCCGCCAGGGATGGCGAAGGTTTCGCCTTTGCGATCCACCGGTAAATCCGGCACCGCCAGATAGAAATCGGCCGCTTTACCCAGTTGCAGCCATTGCGGATAGCTGGCGGCAAAAATCACCGCGTCCGGTTTATACACCTGCTCGATAAAATCGCCCAGTTTGTCGATAAACGATTTCACGTACATCAGGCGCTCAAGGTTCAGCACGCTCGGCGCGTCGAGGTTGATCGGGTTCGCCACGCCGCCCACGGCCAGGTTCTGGATGTGCGGGGTTTTGCCGCCGAGGATTGCCACAATGCGGTTAGCGTCGCGCTGGCATTCCAGCGCCTGCAGATAGTGCGCCACGGCAATCAGGTTCACTTCCGGCGACAGCTTCATTTCGCTGTGGCCCCAGTAGCCGTTGGCGAAAATGCCTAACTGGCCGCTGTCGACCAGCGCCTGGATTTTCTGCTTCACTTTGGCGAATTCCGCCGCGCTGTTCAGCGACCAGGTTGAGACGCCTTTCAGCATCGCCTCGGCTTTTGCCGGATCCGCTTTCAGCGCCGAGGTGATATCCACCCAGTCGAGCGCGGAAAGCTGATAGAAGTGCACGATATGATCGTGGATTTGGTGAGCGGCCAGGATCAGGTTGCGGATGTACTGGGCGTTAACCGGGATCTCCATTTTCAGGGCGTTTTCCACCGCACGCACCGAAGCGATAGCGTGGATCGTGGTACACACCCCGCAAATACGCTGCACGATAATCCACGCATCGCGCGGATCGTGGCCCTTAACGATCTCTTCCATTCCCCGCCACATCGTGCCGGAGGACCATGCCTTAACCACCTTACCCTGCTCAATTTCACAGTCGATCCGCAAGTGGCCTTCGATGCGAGTAATGGGATCAATAGTGATACGTTGACTCATAATTTTATCTCTTCCTTAATGCGTTCTGACCGGCCCTGTTGTGCAGGTAAAATTGGCAGTAAACGGGTAAGTAATACGTATGCAGCGATTTCAATGGCGACGAAGCCGATAGAAATCAGGATTTCGCTGGTGGTTGGGAAATAGTGATAGCCGTTGCCCGGGTTGTAAGCGATAAGCGAATAGTCCATACGCCATAACGCCGCGCCCAGCAGCAGGCACACCGCGCTGATAAACAATCCGCGTGCGCTGTGGCGCATAGCGCTTTGCAGCATCACCAGCGGCAATGCCAGCAGCACGATTTCGGCAATAAATAGCCAAGAGTAGCGGTCGCCGGCCAACACCAGCGGCAGCTTGCCGTGCCAGACCACTTCGCCAATGCGTAACACCAGAAACAGGCACAGGAACACCTTGATCACGTTGCTCAGCTTGCGGAACAGCGGCGTCTCGTCTTCGTTTACGGTGTTGCTGGCCTTCAACAGGGAACCTTCGAAGATGACAATCGAGAAGCCCATAATGAATGCCGTTAACAGTGAGAACAGCGGCAGGAGTTCATAGCTTTGCCACAGCGGATGCACCTTATAACCCGCCACGATCATCAACGAACCCATTGACGACTGGTGCATTGACGGCAGCAGCGCCCCAAGGCCGATAATGAAAAACATCACGCTGTTCAGACGGCGCAGCGATACTTTCCAGCCCAGGCGTTCCAGCAGCGCAGGCAGCAGTTCAAGGCTCATTACGCCGATGTAGATGGTCATACAAACGGCGGTTTCAAACAGCACCGAGTTGGGATTGAAATGCGTCGGCATAAAGAAGTTGGGCATATTCCAGTAGCGGCCCAGGTCGATAGTGATCGACAGCCCGCCCATGGAATAACCGAACAAACTCGCCAGCAGCGCCGGGCGCACTAAATCGTGGTACTCGCCGCGGTTAAACACATACACCGCCCAGGCCAGCGCCCAGCCGCCGCAGGCGAAACCGGTGCCGATGAGCAGGTCAAAGGCAATCCAGATCCCCCACGGATAACCGCCGTTGAGGTCTGAGACATCGCCAATCCCCATCACCAGACGTTTGCCGACCAGCAGGAAGCAGATAATCACCAGCGGCGCGAGAACCTTGATACTGAAAGTAAACAGCTTTCCGCCGAGGGGACGAAGCGCATGGTCACTCATGGCCATCCTCCTTGTTATGAGATGCGTCCTGCTCATGCTGAATACGGGAGTTGCGGCGCACCAGGAACGTAATGCCCGCCAGCGCGGCTACCGGCAAAATCATGCCTTTATACAGCGAATGTTGAACGTGCTCGGAGCGCGCCCCGGTCGCCAGCGGATCGAGCGCGGGCAGTCCAAAATGCTCAAAGGGAATACCCGACAGCACCAGCACCTGGGTACCGCCGCCTTCCGTCTCGCCATAAATATGCGACTGGTAATGCGCAACCGGATGCAGATAGACGTCCTGACCATTCACCCGCTGGCGTGGATAGGGGTACTCGCTGCCGGGCTTCTGGGCGAGGCGTTTTTTCGCCTCTGCCATGAGCTCTTCACGAGTGCCGAAAATCACCGCGCCGGTAGGGCAAACTTCGGTACAGCCGGGTAAACCGCCTTTATCGAGACGCTCAACCCCTTTCTGGTTGCACAGTTCGCATTTGTGGATGTAGCCGAACGGATGATCGTAATCGTATTTCGGCACGTTAAACGGACAGGCCACCATGCAATAACGGCAGCCGGTGCAGACGTCTTTGTCGTATTTTACGATGCCGGTTTTGGCATCTTTGGTAAGCGCCGAGACCGGGCAGGCGGAAACGCAGTTAGGATCGACGCAGTGCATGCACTGTTTCTTAATAAACGCGTAGCCGTCTTTTTCCTGATTCTTGTGGGTGCCGTCGCCGCTGCGCCAAATCTGAATGATGTTATTGGTGTAGGGGCTGAGCTTGTCGTTCACCGACCAGGTGTTATCGCCGTGGGCATAGGTGTCCCCACGGTACTCGCTGGTTTGCGGATGGTTAATTTCCTGGCATTTGCTGACGCAGGCCTGGCAACCGACGCACAGGGTTGAGTCAAACAACATGCCGAGCGCACCGGGGATCGGTGGGCGATTTTCTGCTGCGGCTTGTACGACGGGCGCTATCCCTGCTAATACGGCGCCCCCGGAAGCCAGCTTAAAGAAGTGACGCCGGTTCAATGCTTATCCTCCCGATCCGCAGCAGATTTATCGGCGGGATTTTTACGGCCAAGCTGTTTCACAGCCATCACGCTGACCCCGCCTACCGCGCCGACCACTGCGCCCAGTAGCCCTACCGCGCTCATGGAGACCGCGCCGCCTTCGCGGCGATGGACATCCGGCACCTGCGCGCGCGGCGTGGGCTGATGCACTTCGGCAAGCTGGAAAATGCCTTTCTTAAAGCCAATGCCTTCTTCATTACAGCCGTAGCAAGGATGCCCAATGCCGACCGGCCAAATTCCGCCGCCGACATCGCAAAACTCCAGCGTGGAGCAGTTGCCGTAGGTTTCCGGTCCTTTACAGCCTAAATGGTACAGGCACCAGCCCTGGCGGTGGCCTTCATCGCCGAACTGACGCGCAAAACGGCCAGCGTCAAAATGCGGACGACGTTCGCAGTTTTCATGGATCAACCGCTCATAGGCAAACAGCGGACGGTTTTTGGTATCCAGTTTTGGCGGACGGTTAAAGGTGATGATGTGCGCCACGGTCGCCAGGAAGTTATGGGGATTCGGCGGGCAGCCCGGAATATTGATGACCGGAATGTTGGGAATGACATCCTGCAATGAGACCGCGCCGGTCGGGTTCACGCCAGTCGCCGGAACGCCGCCCCATGCCGCGCAGGAGCCAATGGCGATAACCGCCGCCGCATTGGCCGCCGCTTCACGGATATGTTCGACGATAGGTTTACCCGCCACCATGCAGTAGATGCCGCCGTCTTTCAGGGGAATCGACCCATCCACCACCAGTACGTACTTGCCTTTATACTGCTCGAGGGCGCGATGTTTGTTTTCTTCAGCCTGATGACCAAATGCGGCGGAAAGCACCTCATGGTATTCCAGGGAAATCACATCCAGTACCAGGTTTTCAACCGTGGGATGCGTGGAGCGTAAAAGCGATTCCGTACAGCCGGTACATTCCTGCGCGCCAATCCAGACGACGGGTGGACGGGATGGCGATGCCAGTGCCTCAACCATCTCCGCAGATGCGTTACCCGTTAAACCCATCGTTGCCGACAACGCCGCACACAGCGTCATAAAGTCACGACGTGAAATACCATTATGATAAAAAGCGTTTTGTCCTTCGGACATGCTGTTCTCCCGAAAGCTTCTTCCCGAATACCCGGATGCAGGGAAGCGCTCTTCCCTGCAACGTGATGGATCACGGGCAGAAAGTCCTTGTTTTCGTTGTGGGCTATACAGTGAAACTTTTGATAAATATTTTTTTGACACTTATCAACGAAACTTTAATTCATTCATCAGCATCGCAAATATTGTGAGACTGAACGTTTCAGTTATTGCAAAACAGGCAGGGAGCGAGAAATAAAAAACGGAATCTTGCGCAAGATATAACCCGTAAGGGGTATCAGATAATAATATCCTGACAGTTGAGAAGAATTATTAACAACCAGCCCGCAAGCGGCTTGTTGCGGGCATTGATGATAACTTTGTTAAAACAAATTTAGCGGTTTTTAATAAATACGGCTTGCTATCCATCAATGAAAAATAAAGTCAAATCGCACAAGCTATATACACGGATTCTTAATTTCATATTTGCGTCGTTAAAATATGCATGAATTATCGTTAGCTCAGGGCGTTATTCAGTTACTGGAAGATCAAGCCGCTACCGGACATTTTCAGCGTATTACCCACGTCTGGTTGGATGTCGGCGCGCTGGCCTGTGTCGAGCTTTCCTCACTACAATTTGGTCTTGAGGTAGCGCGGCGCGGCACGGTCGCGTCAGACGCCCAGTTTCATATTGATATTGTACCGGCGCAGGGCTGGTGTTTTGCCTGCAACACCGCATTCCGCGCTGAACAGCATGCGTTACCCTGTCCGCACTGCGGCTCCTGGGAGATCCAAATTGATAAGGGCAACGCGATGCGCGTGCGCGAAATGGAGGTTGAATAATGTCTGGCGCGATCCCCGGCGTACAATTTCACATTCGTGGCAAAGTGCAGGGCGTCGGCTTCCGGCCTTTTGTCTGGCAGTTAGCCCGGCAGTTAAATCTGAAGGGTGATGTCTGCAATACTGGCAATGGCGTAGTGGTGCGTATTGCGGGCGGTGAAGACGATTTCGTGACGCGCCTGTATGCGCAATGCCCCCCGCTGGCGGCGATACACGCCGTGACGCGCAGTGAAATGGTCTGGGATAGCGCGCCCCAGGACTTCATCATCATTCAAAGCCAACAGTGCGCCATGGATACGCAAATTGTTCCGGATGCCGCTACCTGTCCGGCCTGCCTTGAAGAAATTAACACCCCCGGAAACCGGCGTTATCGTTATCCCTTCACCAACTGCACCCACTGCGGCCCCCGGCTCACCATCATTAAAGCGATGCCTTACGACCGCGCCTGTACCGTGATGGCGGCGTTTCCGCTCTGCCCGGACTGCGAACGCGAATACCGTAACCCGCTGGACCGCCGTTTCCACGCGCAACCACTGGCCTGCCCGGTTTGCGGCCCACAGCTGTTCTGGATACAGGGGGAAGAAACCCTGCATCGCGATTGCGCGCTGGAGGCCGCTGTGGCGGCGTTGCAACGGGGCGAAGTCGTTGCCATTAAAGGACTGGGCGGGATGCACCTGGCGGTGGATGCGCGCAGCGATCGTGCGGTAATGCGATTGCGCGAACGGAAACAACGGCCCACGAAACCGCTGGCGGTCATGCTGCCGGATGGCGCGGATTTACCTGACGCGGCGCTGTCCCTGTTACGTTCCCCCGCCGCGCCGGTGGTGTTGGTGGCGGCGCGCAGCGTTCCCGGCCTGAGTGCGTTTATCGCGCCCGGCCTTGGCGAAATCGGCGTTATGCTGCCCGCCAACCCCTTGCAGCACCTGTTGTTACAGGCGTTTGGCGCGCCGCTGGTTATGACCTCCGGCAATCTGAACGGCAGACCTCCCGCCATCACCAATCAACAGGCGCTGGACGAGCTGGCGGACATCGCCGACGGCTGGCTGCTGCATAACCGCGACATTAATCAACGCATGGACGATTCGGTGGTGCGCCAGAGCGGCGAAGTGATGCGCCGGGCCCGTGGCTATGTCCCTGACGCCATTGCATTGCCGCCGGGCTTTACGGCGCTGCCGCCCATACTGGCGGTGGGGGCCGATCTCAAAAATACCTTCTGTCTGTTGCGTGGCAACAGCGCCGTACTGAGCCAGCACCTTGGCGATCTCACTGAAGAACGCGTCCCGGCGCAGTGGCGTCTGGCGCTGAAAATGATGCGCGAGCTGTATGATTTCACCCCGACGCGGATCGTGGTGGATGCCCATCCGGCTTATCTCAGCAGCCAGATGGGCCGCGAAATGGACCCGTCGCCAGACGTGGTGTTGCATCACCACGCCCATGCCGCTGCCTGCCTGGCGGAACATCAATGGCCGCTGGACGGCGGCAAGGCGATCGCGCTGACGCTGGACGGCATCGGTTACGGCGCTGATGACCAGCTCTGGGGCGGAGAATGTCTGCTGGTGGATTACACCGATTGTGAACGGCTGGGAGGATTACCCGCGGTGGCGTTGCCCGGCGGCGACCTGGCGGCGCGTCAGCCGTGGCGTAATCTGCTGGCCCATTGGCTGACATTTGTCCCTGACTGGCAGCGCTATCCGGAAGCGGAAGGGTTGAAAACCCATCCCTGGGACGTACTGGCGCGGGCCATTACGCGGCAGTTAAATTCACCGCCAGCCTCGTCGGCCGGACGGCTGTTCGACGCGGTGGCCTGTGCGCTGGGTCTTGCGCCGAACACGCAAAGCTATGAGGGCGAAGCCGCCTGCGGACTGGAGGCGCTGGCGTTGCAGGCGGGGGAGACCGCGCATCCTGTGACGATGCCGTTCGACGGACAGGAACTGGGTTTGGCCACCTTCTGGCATCAGTGGCTGAACTGGCAAGCGCCCAAAGCCGAGCGCGCCTTTGCATTTCACGATGCGCTGGTGCAAGGGTTTGCGGAGATGGCGCGCCATCACGCCAGGCAACGCGGCATTACAACCGTGGTGTTTTCCGGTGGTGTACTGCATAACCGGTTGCTGAAAGCGCGCTTCGCCCATCATCTGGCGGATTTTGATTTGCGCTTTCCGATGCAGTTGCCTGCCGGGGACGGCGCGGTGTCATTCGGTCAGGCGGTCGTCGCGGCGGCACGCTGGTTACGCGATCAGCCCTGATTTTGCAGCATCTTCGCCATATTGATGGCTTCAATAAGCTTCGCCCGGTTTATGCGGGGTGAATTGAGATCGAGCAGGCGCTGCCACTGAGTGATGGCTTCGGCGTAATCGGCATGCATAAAAGCATCTGAAGCGAGCAGCATGCGGGCCGTCACCTCGTTGCTGTCCAGGGCCAGGGCGCGATCGATAAGCTGGCGGGTTTCTTCCGTCATTTTCTGCCCTGCCTGGTAGTAACGTACCGTGGCAAGGGCAGACCACAGCTCGGCATTTTCCCCGCGCAACAGCATCGCACGTTCATAGGCCTGATACGCATTCTGGTAGCTGTTGCGGTAAAGATAATATTCGCCCAGTTCCGCCCAGAGAGTGCTGTCCTGCGGCCTGGCGCGGATCTTCTGCTGGAGCGTCGCAAGCTGCTGTTCCACGATTTCCTCATCGGTGAAGTTTCGCAGCGGATCGGCCTCGCGCCGGTACTCGGCCATCACGGCCGGGGCGCGGCCTGTCAGCGCGTATACGCCAGCGCTGAGCAGTATGACGGCGGCCAGCGTTAACCACACCATGCGGGCAGGTGTCGCACGCTCGGGCTGCCAGTGATGCAGTGGCGTATCGGGAATGTCCTGCGCCAGTTCCTGTTTTAACGCCTCGTCCCGGGTTTGCGACTGGGCGTGGCGGGCCATAGCCGCCTGGGCGCGGAAGATCACGTCATCCTGCCTGCGTGCGCCGCGTCGTCGGGTCCACACCATCGCCAGGCCGATACCCAGCAGCAGGACCAGCGGCGTAAACCACAAAATGCTGGTTTCGCGCTGCAGGCGCGGGTTATAGCGGACAAATTCCCCGTAGCGCGTGGTCATAAACGTCATGATTTCCGCTTCGGATTTACCCGCTTCGGTCAGGGCATACACTTCATGGCGCATACTAACTGCCACAGGCGAATTGGACTCCAGCAGGCTCTGGTTCTGGCATTGCGGGCAACGCAACTGCCCGGCCACTTTCAGCGCCTGCTGTTGCTGTTCCGGACTGCGAAACTGCCATGTATCCACCAGCTGCGCCTGGCACAGCGGCGCGAGCAGCCATATCAACAGGATTAGAAGATTACGCACAGGCTCTCCTCCCTCGCCACCAGCCCAGCATGCCGCCTGCCATCATGATCACTGCGCCAAACCACACCCAGCGAATGCCGCTTTGCACGTAAAAGCGCATGGCGTAGCGGTTGTCACCGGTTTTTTCGCCCATCACCACATACCACTCGGTTAGGCTATCCCAGGCGATGCCTGGCTCGATCATCAATTGTCGGCGGGCGCTGTAAAAGCGCCGTTCCGGAGCGACCTGAGCCAGCGGCTGGTCATCCCGACTGATATCGATAATCGCCTGCTCAGCGGTATAGTTTTTCCCTGCCAGCAGATTGAGGGTGTGAAAGCGGAACTGGTAACCCGCCACGCTGACCTGTTCGCCCTGGGTGACGTTGAGGCTCATTTCCTGCTTTTCACCGGCGGAAAACACAATGCCTAAGGCAAAAATCCCGACACCGGTGTGGGCCAGCAGCATCGGCAACTGGCGCCTGAGCTGCGCAGGCGAGGTTAACCACTGGGCGCTTAATACCCAGCCCACCAGTGCGACGGCGGACGCCACAATAAGGCCGTGAGAGTGCAGGGCGACAGCGGCCAGCGCTCCCACGCTGAGCGATCCGAAAAAGCGCAGGCGCGTCCAGCGCGGGCTGCGTTTCCAGGCGCTTCCCGCCGCCAGCCCGATCGCCAGCAGCATCGCCAGGCCAAACGGCAGCAGCACGGTATTAAAATAGGGCGCGCCCACTGAAATCTTGCCCCAGCCAAACAGGGTATACAGCATCGGATAGAGCGTGCCTAACAGCACAATCACCACGACGGCGCTAAACAGCAGCAGACACAGTAACAGCCAGCTTTCACGCGACCAGCCCACGAAGCGCGCCGCAGGTTTCCACTCTTTGGCACGCCAGCCATACAGCGCCAGCGCGCCGGCGCTCAGAGCGATAAACAGCGTGAACAGCGGCGCGGCGCGTTCGTTATCCAGGGCGAAGGCGTGAACCGACACCAGCACGCCGGAGCGCACGATCAGCGTCCCCAACAGGCTGAAAATAAAACCGAAAATCGCCAGCAACAGCGACCAGTGACGGAATACGCCGCGTGCGCGCGTGGCGTAAAGGCTATGCATTAATGCGCTGGCAGTCAGCCACGGCAGTAAGGATGCGTTTTCTACCGGATCCCAGAACCACCAGCCGCCCCAGCCCAGTTCGCTGTACGCCCACCAGGAGCCGAGCACGATGCCTGCGGTCAGGGCGCTCCAGGCGGGTACCGTCCAGCGCCAGCACAGTCCGGCCATCGCCGCGTTAAACTCGCCGCGCAACAGTGCTGCAAGCGCAACGGCGGCGGCAACGGTCAGGCCGCCATAACCCAGATACAGCAGCGGCGGATGCAGGATCAGCCCGATATGTTGCAGCATCGGGTTTAAATCGCGCCCCTCAATGGCGGGCGGGAAAATGCGGGTAAACGGGTCGGAATACCCCAGCACAAAAATCAGCAGCGCGGCGATGATGATGGCGAGAAGGGCTAATGTCAGCGCAAAAAACGGGTCAGTGGCGTGGCGATAGCGCCAGGCGAACAGGGCGCTCCAGCCGGATAAGCACAGTACCCACAATAATAACGACCCTTCATGCCCGCCCCAGACGGCGGCGAGCTTGAGGCCAAAGGGAAGCTGGCGATGACCATGCTGGGCGACGTACACCAGGGTGAAATCGTCGGTGAGAAACGCCAGAATCAGTAACCCAAACGCCAGCAGCAACAGGCCGAACTGGACAAGGGTGAAGGTGCTGGCCAGACGTGAAAGGTTGGTCCAGCGGGAACGGTATCCGGCAAGCGCCAGCCAGGCTGTCGCCGCCGAGATACCACAGGCCAGAAGCAGTGCTATAAACCCAAGCTCGGGCAATATTAGTTCCACACTTCACCCTGCCGGATGCGCGCACCCTGTTCAGACAACGGTTAATTGCCCCGCATAGAGAATAAAAAAGCGCAGCAGCAGGACGCCGGTCAGACTGGCGCCGCTGATCAGCAACACGCCAGCGGGTGTCGCGGCCTGGGGAAGCACCCGTTTCAGCAGCATCGGGATAAACAACCCCAGTCCCGCCACGCCAATCCAGAACCACCAGGTCCAGAATCCCCCGCCGAGCGCCGCCGCCAGTGCACGCATTTTCCCGTCATCGCCCAAGGCGAGGCCGACAAAAAACGCCGCCAGCAGGAAGATTTCCAGCCAGACGATCGGTGTTTCGAGCTTATGGATAAAGTGCGCTTCTTTGTTATGCGGGTCGCGGAACATCGCCAGCAACGCCACCGCCGCGCCGGAAGAAATCCCCGAGAACAAAAACAGCGCCGGTAAGATCGGGTTGTTTAGCATCGGGTAAGATTTCAGCGCCGACAGCAAAAAGCCGGTATAGGCACCAAGCAGCACCGCCAGCACCAGCATCAGCGTTTCGATGGGACGTTGAACCGGGGTCAGCCAGCCGAGCGCGGTACGCACAAACGTAAAGCGCGGCAGCCAGCGCTGTTGCAGTTTGATGACGTCGCTTTCAAAGATTTTTGCCAGCCAGACCACCATCACCGCCATGTACACCTGGAACAGCATCACGCCCATCGACATCACCGAGGTCAGGCTGTAATGGAACATCAGCTTCCAGAAAGTCCAGGGCCGCGTCAGGTGCAAAATCAGGATCAGCAGACCCAGAATAATGGTGGTGGGCGCGAGTACCAGCGTGGTGCGAATAAGCGTGCTCTGTGAGCCGCCCAGCGCGGGATGATAGCGGCGCAACAAGACCGACAGCGTAACCAGCCCGGCCGAAATGCCGATTAAAAACAAATACACGGCAATCGGCCAGTCCCAGACCAGTGATGCAAAATGGAACGGGGTTGGATTCACAGGATTCATTGGGTGACCTCCCCATATTTAAACGGCACGCGGTACACCTTCGGTTTCGTGCCCAGCGCCAGCTTGTAACGGTAGGTCGGTTTCTTCGCCAGCATCAACGAGATCTCGCTGTTGGGATCGTCGAGATTGCCGAAGGTCAGTGCGCTGGTGGGGCATGAAAGCACACAGGCTGGCAGTTTGCCTTCCCTGAGGTTTGTCTTGCGGCAAAAATCGCATTTATCCGCGGTTTTGCTTTCCGGGTGGATAAACCGTACGCGGTAAGGGCAGGCGGCGATGCAATACTGGCAACCCACGCAGAGATCGGGATTCACATCCACGATGCCGGTGGCGGCATCACGGAAGGACGCCCCGGTCGGGCAGACATCCACGCACGGCGCGTGATCGCAGTGCTGGCAGGATTTCCGGAAGAACTGGTACTTCACATCCGGAAACTCGCCGATGGGTTCGCTCTGAATGATCGTCAGACGCGATACCCCCTCAGGCACATGATTGACTTCGCGGCAGGCGTCCATGCAGGCGGTACAGCCAATACACTTCGACTCGTCGTGGATCATGCCGTAGCGCACGCCGTTAATGGTTAGCGCATGAGCAATTGACGCCCCCATCGTTCCGCTCACGGCGATCAGTGCCCCCATTCTGGTAACGAATTGACGACGAGTGCATGTCATGGATGCTCCTTACCCAGATGAACCGAGGAAGGATTGAACGCGGGGTTATCACGCTGTTCGCGGTGGCAATCAACGCACAGTTTGATCCGACTCTTATCGTTCAACGACTGCATTGTGTCCTGCTTCGCATGCAGCGTATGGCAGCTGGCGCAGGCCACTTTGTTGGCGTGTACGTTGTGCGGCCAGAACGCTTTTTGCAGCTGTTCAGGCAGGTGGCACGCCATACAAACGCTGTTCTGCTGCTCAACGTTGTACATCGGATCGTTAAATCGCATCGCATCTTTCACGCCGTTGCGGTGTTCCGGCGAAATATTGCCGTGGCAGTTGGTACAGGTGACCGGTAAGTTGTTATTCGGATTGATGGCTTCCGAATGCTTGCCATGCATCCCGTCTTTCTCAGGTTTATGGCAATCCAGGCACGCTTTGTCAGGGTTGCGCTGTTGCGTCACGGTCCACTGCGAATCGGTATCTGCCTGGGAAGACGGCGCAGCCTGGACGGGTAATATCCATAAACAGCCTAACGCCAGCACCCCAGCAGTGAATAACGAACGTAGTACGCTCATATTGACTCCATTTTCCGCCACCCCATCAGGCTATTTTGTTTACCCTGTTGGGCCCGGGCAGGCCCAACAGGGGTGTACTCATTACGCCTGATGGAGCGGCTCCTGTTTACAGGGGTTATTTGCCTTCGGTTCCCAGCAATCCGTTTTTACGCGCCTGCTCGTCCCATTGCGGTACCACGGTTTTCAGGAAGTCCTGTTTTTCTGCGTTGATTTTCTGCATATCCAGACCAATTGCCGCCTGCGCTTTTTCTTTGGTCGAAATATCCGGCAGTTGAACCTCCTGAGTAATGCCTTTGGTGGCCAGCAAACGAATCAGCTTGGCGCGGGCATCGGCAGCTTTATTCAGCGCGGTGCCGAGCATACGCAGCGCTTCATCCGGTGCATGCATATGGACGCCGTGAGATGCGATCGCCAGGTCCCAGCGCCATTGCGCGTGGCGGATATCGGTCTGGATCGGTTTCATCTCTTCGTCGGTCGCGCCAGCATCCAGTGCGGCTTTGGCTTCAAAGTGCGCGTGCACCAGTTGAACTTCCACTTTACGTTTCAGATCCTGAATCGCGGCTTTGCGCTCGGCGACCACCGATTGCAGCGCTTCTTTGGTCTGGGTGTGGCAGTTTTTACAGGTCTGATCGAAGGTATCGAACGGGTTACCAATCTTATGGCTGGTAAACATTTTGCCTTCGGCGTTTTGCAGCTTCGGCATATGGCAGTCGATACAGGTCACGTTATTCTTGCCGTGAATGCCTGCGCTCCAGGTTTCATATTCCGGGTGCTGGGCTTTCAGCATCGGGGTTTTCGACAGCGGGTTAACCCAGTCGGAGAAGGCGATGTCGTCATAGTATTTTTCCATACCGTCAACGTTCGGGCCGTTATCCCACGGGAATTTCACCTGCTTATTCTTGCCGTCAAAATAGTACTCAACGTGGCACTGCCCGCAGACCATCGCCTGTTGGTCCAGACGGCTGGCTTTGTCGAATGGTTTGCCGATGGTTTCCATAGCGCGCGCCGCGTAAGGACGGGACAACGTTAATGCGGGCTTGCCTTTGGCAAAGTCTTCCGAGGCGGTGTTATGACAGTCGGCGCAGCCTAAATTGTTCACAATTTCCGGCCCGCCACGCGCCCATTTCCCGTGGAAGTAACCCGCTTCGCCTTCTTGTTGGATCAGGCGGGCGACATCAGGGCTTTTGCAGCTCCAGCAGGCCATCGGCAACGGGCCGTCTTCGGCGGTTTTCGGTGCGCCGGTACGCAGCGTTTCACGCACGTCGGTGAGCGCGTAAGCGTGGCCGCGAGGTTTGTTGTAATCCCGAGAGAACGGATAGCCCGCCCACAGGATCACCATATTCGGGTCATCCGCCAGCGCATCTTCACGTTCAGATTGCTCGCTGGTGGCTTTCCATGAATTAAATTGATCGGGATGTTTATTTGCGAAAACTTCGTTATGCGTTTCAATTTTCGCGGGAGGCGTGGCAGAAGGAGCTTGTTCTGCATGCGCCGTGCTTAACAATAATAAGCCGGCGAAAAGGCTCCAGAGAAAGGGAAGAAATTTGCTTATCCTGGCCATGAGCGTTCCGTCCAAAGTAAGCCGCGTCTGTGCGGTTATTTTTATTCACTAAAGGGAATGGCAATAATTGCCATCTCGACATTGCTCTGAGCGTAAAATTAGCAAAAACCACATTAAAAATATTGTTTTCGATCAAGAGTAAAGATGGGTAAGTAAATATAGAGATATCTGGTAAATGCACAGATGGAACAAGGAGTTAAGAAATGTTTATTTGTTGCAGTGAAATAAATGACATGGCTTACATAATTTAAAAAAGCACGGCAACAGCGATCACGGAATATTTAAAATACCCACAAAGGGGTATTGATCATGAGATGGATCAAAAATGCATGTTTAGCGATATTATGCGCTTAATGATGTCTACCATGCCGTTTTTTACCAAAGAATAAAAGCCTCTTTAATCACTTTATTATTATTTCGGAATGGGCATTAAATTGAATGATAATGAATACGGCATTAATTTTTGCCAGCGGGCATTATTACTCCCAAAGTCTGACTTGCCTGTTCAAAGAAAATGAAAGCAAACCCATAAGCCGCCGAATCTCTTGATCTAACGTAAATTACCTCGCGCTTTAACCTTTCATGTTACATGACGTTGCATAATGATTAACACCCTTTTTACTAATAACCTTTTCGCATGTGTTAAGTCATTTTTGGCATTTGGCGAAGCGAAAAACTTATGGGAGCGTAATACCGCACACGAATAAATACAGGGATTTTAGAGGAAACTATGGCACAACAATTTGGCGTACAGCGCAAAGCGCTGTTGGCTCTGGCAATGGTGGCATTTGGTGGCATGGCTGCAAGTTCTGCACAGGCCGATCAACTGGCGGATATTAAGAAAGCTGGCGTAGTGAAAGTCGCGACTTTTGACGCGAACCCGCCGTTTGGCTCTGTGGATGCCAAAACCCATGAAATCGTCGGCTACGACGTGGATTTCGCCAAAGCGCTGGCAAAATCCCTCGGCGTGAAGCTGGAACTGGTCGCCACAAATCCGGCGAACCGTATTCCTTTATTACAGTCCGGTAAGGCGGATCTGATCGTGGCGGATATTACCATCACGCCGGAACGCGGCCAGGTCATCGATTTTTCCACGCCGTACTTCGTGACGGGCCAGCAATTCCTGGTGCCGGTAAAATCGCCGGACAAACTGGATGATTACAGCCGCGCGCGTATCGGCGCAGTAAAAGGCACTACCGGCGAGCAGGCGCTCCATCAGCGCTACCCGACCGCACGCGTGCTGGCTTATGACGACATTCCGCTGGCCCTGACCGCACTGCGTAACGGCAACGTGCAGGCGATTACCCAGGACAGCACCATTCTGGCAGGTCTGCTGGCGGGCGCGCCGGACAAAGCCAACTTCAAAATCCTGCCGGACCTGCTCAGTAAAGAAGAGATCGGCGTCGGGGTGAAGAAAGGCGAAACCGCGCTGCTAAAAGCGGTCAATGAGGAACTGGTGAACCTTGAGAAAAGCGGCGAAGCCAGCCGAATCTACGACACCTGGTTTGGCCCCGCTACCCAGACGCCCCAACCGCGTTCCTTTACCATAGAAGCGAAGTAATATGCTGTCTGGCCTCATGACACGTTCCGCGGCATCGTCCGCGGATTTTTCACATCTGGAGCAGGCGAGCGTCGAGTTTCGCGATGTGGTTAAACAGTATGGCGATCACCGGGTTTTAAACGGCATTAACCTGACGATTAATCAGGGCGAAGTGGTGGCAATTCTCGGGCCGTCGGGCTCAGGAAAATCCACGTTGATCCGTCTGATTAACCAGCTTGAGCCGCTGAGCGGCGGCGATATCCTGATCGACAACAAACCCACCCATGGCATCCGGGGCCGTGCGTTGCGCGAATTGCGTAGCCGGGTTGGCTTCGTATTCCAGCAATTCAACCTTTATGCCCACCTGACGGCGAGCCAGAACATCACCCTTGCGCTGGTGCAGGTTCACGGCTGGAAACAGGCGGCGGCAGACGCGCGCGCCCGTGAGCTGTTGCAGCAGGTTGGCCTGGCGGATAAAGCGGATCAACTGCCCGCACAGCTTTCCGGCGGCCAGCAACAGCGCGTGGCGATTGCCCGTGCGCTGGCCTCTTCGCCGCAGATTATTCTGTTTGATGAACCCACCTCGGCACTGGACCCGGAAATGATTGGTGAAGTGCTGTATGTGATGAAGTCTCTGGCGCACAGCGGCATTACCATGATTGTGGTCACCCATGAAATGCAGTTCGCCCGGGAGATAGCGGATCGCGTGGTGTTTATCGACGGCGGCGACATTCTTGAAGTGGCTGCCCCGGCGCAGTTCTTCTCGGCACCGGAACATCCCCGCGCCCGGCGCTTCCTGAAGAAAGTGCTCGACCCTTTACACCAGGAGCGGCCCGACTGATGTTTGATCTGGACTGGCAGGGGGTGCTGACCGGGCTTCCCCTGCAATGGATTGTGTCGGGCTTCCTGACCACGGTGTGGGTGTCGTTAATCGGTATGGCGCTGGCGACCGTGCTGGCGGTACTGTTTCTGGCGCTGCGTCTGGCCGGAGGGGCTGGCGGGCGCGCTGTGGTGGCGGGCTGGGTATCGGTATTTCGCAACACGCCGCTACTGGTGCAATTACTGTTCTGGTATTTCGCCGCCTGGAATCTGCTTCCGCTGACGGTGCGTGATTTTGTTAATGGCGATCATGCCTGGTCAATACTGCCTGGCGATGTCTGGTGGTTGACGCCTGAGTTTCTGTGCTCGGCATGGGGGCTGGGCGTTTTCACGTCGGCGTTTTTAATCGAAGAGATTGAAGCGGGCCTGAGCGCCGTGCCCACCGGGCAGCGCGAAGCGGCGCTATCGCAGGGGTTTTCCACCTGGTCGCTGTTTCGCTTCGTGCTGTTGCCGCAGGGCCTGGCGAATGCCTGGCAGCCCATCGTTGGCCAGTATTTGAATCTGATGAAGCTCTCGTCGCTGGCCAGCGGCATCGGCTTTGCTGAATTGACCTACCAGGTTCGCCAGATAGAAAGCTACAACGCCCATGCGCTGGAAGCGTTTGCCGTGGGTACCGTGCTCTATTTATTACTGGGCGTGGCGATGGGTATGGCGCTCAGTTGGATTGGGCCGGGGAGAACGCGGCGTCGCGCCGTCGCCCGCCGCGCCACTGCACAAAGCGAGGTGCTGCGTGATCGCTAATATCACCGTCATTACCGATAACCTCGACTATTTGCTGTGGGGCCGAATGGCGCAGGGCGAGCCGGGCGGCGTGCTGTTGACCCTGATGATGGCCTTCGGCGCGGGCGTGCTGGCCTTACCTGGCGGTATCGCGCTGGCGTGCCTGGCGTGGCGTTATTCCGGCATAGTGCGGCGCGTGCTGTTTGCCTGGGCGGAGCTGATTCGCGGCATTCCGCTGATCTTTGTAATCTTCTGGCTTTGGTATTTACTGCCGATGATGATGGGCATTGATCTGCCAGGTGCGGTGACGGTCACACTGGCGCTGGCATGGTTTACCTCGGCGTCGGTGATGCACTCCACGCTTGCCGGGCTTCAGGCATTGCCGAACGGACAGTATGAAGCTGCACAGACTCAGGGATTCAGCCCCTGGCAGGCGCTCAGGTTGATCCTGTTGCCGCAGGTGTTGCGTAATGTGTTGCCATCGCTGGTAGGTATATTTATCGGCCTGCTGAAAGACACGTCGCTGGCTTTTATCGTCAACGTCCCGGAACTCACCACCGTGGCGGGGCAGGTAAACAGCCGGGTGCAGATTTACCCGGCGGCGATTTTTATCTTTGTCGGCGTGGTGTATTACCTGTTGTGCAGCGGATTGGGCGTGCTGGCCCGGCGCTGGCAACGGCGTGCCCTTCAGTCATAAGCAAAAGCGCGCCTGCGGCGCGCTTTTTTATAGCGGGGCGTAATCGCCGACGCCGTCCGGCCACGGCGTCAGCAAGTCATAGCCGGTGTCGGTAACAGCCACGGTATGCTCCCACTGGGCTGACAGCGAACGGTCTCGTGTCACCACCGTCCAGCCGTCGCTCAACACGCTGCTGGCGGCTTTCCCGGCGTTAATCATCGGTTCGATGGTGAAAATCATCCCCGGCTCGAGCACAAGCCCGGTGCCCGGCGTGCCGTAATGCAGGATCTGCGGTTCGTCATGATATTCGCGACCCACGCCGTGCCCGCAGTACTCGCGCACCACGGTAAAACCGGCGTCTTCCGCTACGTGCTGGATCGCCGCGCCGATATCGCCAAGCGTAGCACCCGGACGCACGGTTTTGATCCCCGCGACCATAGCGTCATAGGTGACATCGACCAGGCGGCGCGCACGGATGGACGGCTCGCCCACAAAGTACATGCGGCTGGTATCGCCGTACCATCCGTCTTTAATAATCGCCACATCGATATTGACGATATCGCCCGCTTTGAGCCGTTTATCGGACGGAATGCCGTGGCACACCACATGATTCACAGAGGTACACACCGTTTTGGTGTAACCGTGATAGCCGATGTTTGCCGGGATCACTTTTAACTCATTGACCAGATAGTCATGGCAAATCCGGTCGATTTCGTCCGTTGTGATGCCGGGACGGACATACGGCGCGATCATTTCCAGTACCCGGGCAGCGGCGTGGCCTGCGGCGCGCGCCATTTCGATTTCCTGTTGCGTATGCAGAACGATGGTCATTGTGCGGCGCCTTGTTGCATTTCAGGGAGGGAAAGATCCAGAAGCGTAGTAATGTCCGCCCCGCCCTGGAGTTCAGCCTGTACCAGCGCACGGGCTAACTGCTGGTGAGTGAGATGCGGATATAACTCCGCCAGCATGCCGATTTTCATCCAGTATTCCGCTTGGGCATTGATGGAGCGGCTCATGGCATTACTGGCGACACGCAGATTTTCATGCATCAAATCGGAGATTTTAACGATACCCATAGGTCACCTATACGAATCATATACGTTTTGTATGCTAACACGGAATGTTGCCGCTGGCGACGTCGGGCAACAGCCGGAAGATACAGAATATATTTTCAGAAACTATAAGAAATACCGATAGATCAATTTTTTTATAACGAATATTCAGATTGATTTAAAAAAAATATGATCTCCAAAAATATTAAAAATTATTAAAACGGCATACTTTTAATGAGTTACTTTTTTATGTTACATATTTAATGCTGAGATAAATCTTATTTGCAGGATATATTACCTAACGGCAGTGGTTTTTATTCTTGCGCGAAGTGTGATGCACGCTATAGTTAACACTGCTTGACGGGAATAACGCTTCCCAATTTATGAAAACTTCACCAAAACATAATGAGGAAATTATTATGACTCAGCATCGTGGCGGTTCAGGTAATTTTGCAGAAGATAAACAACGTGCTTCTGAGGCCGGCAAAAAAGGCGGCCAAAATAGCGGCGGTAATTTCAAAAACGACCCGCAAAAAGCATCCGAAGCGGGTAAAAAAGGCGGTAAAAGCAGCGGCGGTAGCCGTTAAGCTGGATACGCCGGGGCATGAGAGCCCATTTTGAAATTAGCAGTCGTTTAATTACCTAATTAAATGAAGGTTATTTCTTATATCCGCTTAATTAATTATTAAGCGAAGCATACAAACGGTATCCCTTACGCAGTATTTTCGCGTTCAGTGAAAAGGGATGCCGTTTTTTATGCTCCATAATTAACCGTAACGGTAAGCATAACGAGACGAGGAATATTTTATGCCTTCAGTTAAGACGCTTGAAGACCTTTTTATTCATGAGCTGTCAGATATTTACAGCGCAGAGAAACAGATTACTCGTGCCCTTCCTAAAATGGCACGCGCAGCAACCGATAAAAATTTGAAAGCGGCATTTGAGGCCCACCTCGAAGAAACCCGCGGACAGATTGAGCGTATCGACCAGCTGGTAGAAGCAACCGAAGGGGTACGTATCCGTCGGATGAAATGCCATGCGCTGGAAGGCCTGGTCGAAGAAGCGCAGGAAATCATTGATTCTGTCGAAGCCGGCACCCTGCGTGATGAAGGTCTTATCGGCGCGGCACAAAAAGTCGAGCACTATGAGATCGCTTCCTACGGTACGCTGCGCACGCTGGCCATCAAACTGGGCTATAAAGAAGCAGCAAAACTGCTGGAAGAAACCCTCAATGAGGAAAAAGCCACCGATACCAAACTGACCGGTATCGCGGAAGGCAATAAGTAGTGACAAGCAGGCCTGCGTAAGCAGGCCGTTTTTTTGCTATTTCCAGCCCAGCGTTTCAACAATCGCACGGCGATAAACCGTATCGATCTGTTCGGGTACGCTTTTGATGTAATCCTGCGCATGCTCCCGCGTTTCGCCCGTCAAACTGTCCAGATAAGCGATCGCTTCGGTTACGGTAGGCGCCCGGCCTTCCATCTCGGCGCTTTTAGGCGGTAATGCCGTCCATACCACGGCTTCAATTCCGTGTTCCTGCGCCCATTCCGCCAGCTCCCCTTCAGGCGTTTCATCAATGATAAGCAAGCCGACTCCGTCGACGCGATCGTCGTCGATACCTTCTCGCTTACGCAATGCGTCGCAAGCCACGGTGACATCTTCAATATCCAGCCAGGCCCAGAGCACCTGAACGGGCGCAGCGTTAACACAAATGACCGTTGCCAGTTCACCGCCGTCGCTGACGCGGGCGAATTCAATGGGCAGCATCGGGCCATCCGTGTGCCATTCACCAGCAACGGGGAGGTGTTGCGGTTTCCAGATAAGTGAGCCCCAGCCCAGACAGGCAATCTTCATATGTGGTCCCTGAAATTAGTCATCATTAGAAAACTGTAGCAAAGCTGAGCCGGTTGGTATCAGGAAAGACCTGGAAATAATGATGATGTTAAATCTTCAAACCGCTACGCCGTGGGTGATTGTGTTATCGGTAAGAGGGAATGGGCAGGGTAAAGTACGGCATTGACGATGATATTACCGTTTCGCTTTTCTCCTTCGTTCTGGCGATCCGTTGTTATAAGACGGGGAGAAAGCAGCCAGTGCCGTGAATCATCTGACGAATCGACGAATCACAGACAGCGTTAAAAAAATCCAGTGAGATCGCTTGCTGATTAACAAATGAATATTCCCGGGAGTGAGTATTTCATTTGGCTTAATTTTTTCGCCTTATTATCAATACGCCGCAATCACGGTAAATGTTAACCTCACATTGTTAGTGTATTTAAGTTGCCCATCGCTTCGACCCTCACCTAAGATAATAAAATGAATGATAGTAAAGTCGCATTGCAAGGGAAAAAATATGATATTTCCTGATAAGCCGCCCAATGAAACAGAACGCCTTAAATCACTTTACTTAATTGATTTACTGGATAAAAACAATGATGAGCGATTCGACAGGCTGACGCGGTTGATGAAGCTCACTTTTCACGTGCCCATTTCTGCTCTTAATCTTCTGGATCGGGAGCGGCAGTGGGTGCTGTCTGGCGCAGGGATAGATATCCGTGAAACGCCGCGTAATACCTCTTTTTGCGCCCATGCGATCCTGGCGGAAGGGGTATTTGTGGTGAAAGACGCCCTCAAAGATAAGCGGTTTCGCGACAACCCCTACGTGAAGGACAAACCGCACGTCCGTTTTTATGCGGGTTATCCCGTGCGATTACCGGATGGCATGATCGCCGGCACACTTTGTATTGTTGACCATGTTCCTCGCGATTTTTCTATGGATGAAGCGAACGCGCTGATTGATTTTGCGGCGATTGTTGAGGATGAGTTTCTTATTATCAGCAAGGCGATGTCGGATAACGTCACTGACCTGATGAATAAACAAAGCTTTCTCAAACTCGGCCAAAGTCGCTTTGAAAAATTCACTAAATATGGACTGCCCTTTAGCCTTATTTATTTCGAAATCGATAATATTAAATCCATCCGGGATGTACTGGGTGATAGAGAGGCCGATTTTGTTCTGAAAAACTTCTCTGCTTATATTAAGTCGACGCTGAAAAAACACGATATTGGCGCGTATTTAGGGCAGGGGAATTTTGCCGTGTTAATTGAACACGACACCGCGAATGCGGACGAGCAGTACCTTTTTAATCTGCAATGTTTTATGGACGATATTAATAAAAAGTCCACGAAAGCTTATCATATCAATTATGGTTACGGAATGACCAACTATGACCCTGCCGATCACCGTTCGCTGCTGATGATGCTGGAATCTGCCAGCAGAACCACCTATGCCGAGAAGCGGAGAAAAGAGCCGCAATAAGCGGCTTTTAGATTAAATTTATCAATGATTTATCGGGTTTTTGTCCTGTAGTGTAAAACCAGACAGCCACAGTGCTGGCTGTCTGGAGATGATCCAGTTAGCAAAACAGAAAGCTGGCACCAAATAAAAATCCGTTTCTGCCGATACTGCCTCTGCGGGCTGTGCCTATTTCAGGCCAATGGACTCTCACCCGTTAAGAGATGGGGAAAATGAACTGGCAGCGCTTCAACAAAGTAAGTAGTTTTTCAGGAGAAACCAGTGGCATAGTAAAGAAAAATTTTATTATTACCGCGGCGTTGCTGAGCAGTCTCTTTCTGGCGGCAATAGTGAGTCTCTTATATATCGCGGATAATCTTAATAATAAAGCAGACGCGCGCAGCAGTTTACTTTTGCAAAAAGCCCTCACTAACCGGCAGGAAAAGATACGCACCAATTTAATGGATAATGCCGACTGGGGCGAAGCGTATAATAATTTGCACAAGCAGGTTAATGTTAAATGGGCATGGGACAGCCAGAACCTTGGTGAATCGCTTTACACGAATTACCAGTATGAAGGCGTATTTGTTTTGTCTCCCGCCGGGGAGACGCGCTATAGCGTCATTGAAGGGAATCTTGTCAGCCAGCCTTTCGAGAAATGGCTCAACCGGAACATCACCAAAGAACTTTTTAACGACCTCTCACAAAGCCAGGGTAAAGCCGTCTCACGCCTTATGATGACCAACGGGCAACTCACCTTACTGGCGGCGGCCCGGATCACGTCGGGAGACGATGAAAGCATCACGCCGGTGGCGGGAGACGCCTCGGTACTGATTTTCGCCGACGTGTTAACGCCTGTTAAACTGGAGAGAATGGGCAACGAATACGGCATTCATAATGCGCATACGTTCGGCAGAATGGAGCCGCACCTGAAAGGCGACTACCGGGAAGCTCAGCTTATTTTACCCATTGATAATGGCGATGTTCTGATTGAGTGGCGAAGTGACGATCCGGGCAGAGCGCTAATGAACCGGGAGCTGCCGTTAATCATCATTCTGATGTTATCGACCATTGCGTTTACCTGGTTGATGCGGCGTGGTGCGTTAATTAAAGCGCAAATGAATGACGAAAATGTTTTCCTGCTTGAGCAAAGCCGACAAGCGCTTACGGCAAGTGAACGACGCTTTCGCGACGTCATCGAAGCCACCACCGACTGGATTTGGGAAGCGGACAGCGAGGCACGGCTAACGTGGTTATCCGACCGTTTTTCCGGCGTTACCGGTCATCATTCTGACGACTGGCTTGGGCGGAACATGTTGGATTTCATCCACAGCGACAAAATCCTTTTTCATCACTGGCTGCTGAATCCGCAGACGAGCAGTAATTACACGCTCAAAAAGGCCCGCTATTTCTCAGCTCAGGGCCATCAGCGTTACTGCAATGTGGTGGCGAAGCGCGCCATTATGGATGATGGTTCTATGGGCTTTCGCGGTACGGTGACCGATGTCACTCTGGAAGTGGAGGCGCAGGAGCGTGCGGAGTATTTATCGCGGCATGATGAATTAACCGGCCTGCCAAACCGGGTCAGAATGAAAGAGTTTCTGGAAGGTGAGCTGCGTTCTTTACCCGATCCGGATCATCCCCTGGCCATGATCAGCCTCGACCTGGATAAATTCAAACCGGTAAATGATTTATTTGGCCACAATGCGGGCGACGCGTTACTCAATGAAGTCGCCAGCCGGTTGCGGTCCTGTACCCGTAAAATCGATCTGGTTGCCCGGCAGGGCGGAGATGAATTTATCCTTATTCTGCCGGATATTTACGTGCGTAAAGACATAGAGACGCTTTGCCAGCGCATTGCCAGTGAAATAAGCCGGCCTTTTATCGTTAACGGCAATGAAGTGTATATCAGCGTGAGTATGGGGATTGCACTGGCGCCTCAGGATGCAATGAACGCCAGCGATCTGATTCGGTTATCCGATATCGCGCTGTATAAAGCGAAAAATACCGGCCGCAATAACTGGGTGTTTTACGAACCCAACATGGGCGAGTATTTAATTCAGCGCCGGGAAATGGAAAAAGAGTTTCGTGAAGCGTTATGCACAGACCAGTTCCAGCTGGTTTATCAGCCCCGTTACGACATTAAAACCTCGCGTATCGCTGCTGTCGAAGCGCTGGTTCGCTGGCAGCATCCGCGTCTCGGTTTACTGATGCCGGATCAGTTCATCCCGCTTGCGGAAGAGACGGGCCTGATCGTTGCCATGAGTGATGTGGTGCTGGAGAAAGCCTGTAAAGATATGGTGCATCTCTCGCCCGATTTGATTATTTCGGTCAATATTTCGGCGGTGGAGTTTAATACCCGTGGCCTGGCGAAACGGGTAAAGGCTGCGCTGCAAAAATCGGGGCTTAAACCGTCCCGGCTGGAATTAGAAATTACCGAAAACGTGACGATTTCCAATCCGGATATCACGCTGGAAACCATGAAGCAGCTGAAGGATATCGGCGTGCGCTTTTTGATTGATGACTTTGGAACCGGCTACTCGGCATTAAGCTATCTGAAACGCTTCCCGTTCGACGGAATAAAGCTGGATAAATCTTTTGTGTTCGCCATGGAGGAATCGGAAAACGCCAAAATCATCGTTGAGAATATTATCGGCCTTGGCAAAGCCTATTCGCTGGCCGTCACCGCCGAAGGCGTGGAAACGGCGGATCAGTTGAAAAGGCTGAAACAATATCACTGTGACGAGGCGCAAGGGTATTTCATCGGGAAGCCTGTCGCGCTTGATGCGTTAAATTTAGACGTGGCATTTAGTGTGTGAATGCACGTCAGTGGATGGCGGTGCCAGGTTCCGTCGCCGTTTCTACTGAAGATTGTCGAGGCAGGCTGCGCGCCTGCCTCAGTGTATTGTCAGGCGGCTTTAAATGTATTCCCGATCTGGTTTAATGCGCGCTTCATTTCCGCGACGGTTTGGCGTGCGGAGTCTAGTTGAGTAAGCAGCGCTTCCTCCTGCGTATTCATCGCCACAAGCACCAGACAGCCCTCGCTAATTTTCACCGTGTAATGTTGGCCGGGTGCAAAACCCGCTTCGCATAGCCATTTACCCGACAGGGTAATTTGCGGCGTGCTGGTATCGCCGCCTTGCGGTCTGTATCCCACAATAAGAGGTTTGTCTGTTCTGGTATTGCGGGTGGCTTTGGTAGAATGGGTGTTAGCCATGATCAACTCCTTGTAAGTTGGTGGTGGTTAGCTCCAGCCGGGTACTGGTAATACCCGGTTGGAGCGTTAAAGAAAAAGGAATATTTTTTAACTATGAGTGTGTACCCATATTTAAATACTATGTTGAATGGAGAGGGCAAACAATGGTCAAGCGGGATGCAAAACACTCTAAAAAAGGACAGTCTCCAGCCTTTCAGATTCGGATTACCCCTGAATTAAAAGCGCAGTTTGAAGCGGCTGCAAAAGCGGAAGGGGTGAGTTTGGGAAACTGGTTTAAAAACTTAGGAAGAAAGGAATTAATGAGGCTGGGCGTGATAAATACTGGCTCTAACGAATCCTAAAAATTCAAATAATATATAAATCACCCCAGACAATTTCTGTATATGAAGAATATGTCCTTTTACCTTTCCCAACCTAATAGCCTTGAAATATCTTTTCCCCTTCGGCCTCTTTTAAACGCCGTTGCTCCTCAGCAAACCGAATATATTCCGCCTGAGCCTTATCCTCAGCCATCTTCTTGCTGATCTGTCCCGTACCCTGCAAAACATCACAGGCGGATTTTTCAGCCGCTCATCGTCCATCACAAAACCTTTGACCAAATATTCCTGAAGCGTTTGGGTTGCCCACTGACGGAACTGTGTACCCCGCGTGGAGTGGACGCGATAAAACCAATGGCGAGAATTTTAGTTAATCTTACATATTGAATAATATGATTTTTAGGATCATTGGCAGTTGTTCGGTAAAACCGAACAACTGCATTCTCGTCGATTTTATCTTCTGCAAATATGTTCTTAATATGCTCGCTGACCGTTGCTTTGGCTGTGCCGTACAGTTTGTAGATCATTGCCTGAGAGAGCCACAGCGTATCGCTTTCGAATCGGCAATCAATACGCACTTTTCCGTCACGACTGGTAAACATAAGAAGCTCACCCACTGGGGGTTGCGTTAAATGTTTATCTTCCATGTGCCGCCTCCGCTTTAACAGCGGCTAAAATGTATTAGTGGCTAAGTACGACAGAAAGCGGGCAGGCGTGGCGGGGAGAGCATTGCGCGCCACGCTACGTTCTCAATTTAAAAAACGCTTAGGGAATATTCCTGTAGAACCTTCATAATTCAAGTCAATTAATTTGACATAATCATCGTTTTTAACTGCAAAACTTGGACCCTTATTCTCAATTAAAATAACTTGGACATTTAACTCTGTATCTATCAAATATTGATAAAATGCATCCGTCAATGATATGGGATTAACTTCTGATTTTTTAATTTCTCTTTTTTTATCAAAGTGAGTTACCAGTGGGCTATCCAATAAGACAAAGCCTATCTGTGGATTATTTTTTTTAGCTAAACACTCTGCTAGAGAAATTACAAAACAAGCATATATTACAGCGCGACTACCTTTTCCGTATAGAGACCTAGCTTTTCCATTGATGACAAAATCATATGAAACATCATCAAACACAACAATGTTTTCTGAGCTTGAATTAAATCTAATTGCGTTAAGTAAATCTTTGAACTCCTCAACCAGTTCATTGAGTTCATTGGGTTCTAAATTATCAAAAGTACTTGTGTCATAAACATCACTGTCGATGTCGTCGCCTTTAGATTCCAATGAGTTAATTATTTTATGCTTGGAGTAATCGGCTGAGAATACTTCTTTCAAACCATACAGATCATCCATTTTTTTCTTGGAAAGCTTTAAATCAATATTGTGCAATTGTTCATAGCTTTCCATTTCTATATCTAATATTTTTAAGCTATCACCAATGGATTCTTTTACATGTTCTAATTCTTTTTCGTTAGACTTTATTGAATTGATTAATCCGTTAAGTTGAGACCCTATTTTTTTATACTCTGCAATACATGATGAGTGATATTGTTCATAACTTATTTCTGAGGATTTATTTATTGTGTGGCCACAGTTATCACATAATTCGTCAACAAAGTTATCTAAGAAGAATGCTGCCTGTGAAATCGAATCAATTCTCTGCAAATCAGAAAGGTAACATTCCCTAAGCATTGAGAATCTATTTATTAGCATTGATAAGTAACTTTCTCTTTTTTGCAAATGAGAAATCTCATCCTTTATATCATTTATCAGTTCTATTTTTTCACTATAATTCTCAAGCAAAGCATCAATTTCATGAGCCACGATCTCAAGCTGTTCTTCAATATTTATCAATTCATCGTGTATTTCTATCAATGTCATATGAGGGTAAGTCAACCCTCTGCTTATTTCTTCAATTAATTTCTTTACTTGTTTTTTTAAAAAACCTTTCGCTTTCTTATTAGGTTTTTCTTCGCCAATTAATGCATCATCTCTTTGTGTTAGTAAAAACTTGAATTCTGACTTGCTCTTGGTTTGTTCTGTATACTGCTCAGAAAGCAGCAATGGTTTTCCAGTCAATATTCTAATTTCATCTATACAAAAGAAATTAAAAACACTTCCTAAATTAAAACTGTTGACTCCCCCACTATTATTTACCCTGACTTTGGCTTTTTTAAATTGTAGTTTGTCATAAAAAATTGAGTTGAAACTATTTTTAGAGTTGCTGCTTTTTACTATTTTTTGAATGAAGGTGGTTGAGTCTATCATGTCCCCCCATCCAGAATACAGTTTGTATTCACTATTATTATGTAGGTCTCTTTCAATAGAATATGGTTTACCTCCAATAGAAAATTCTATATGAGCGCTATCATAATCTCTCGCCTCATTAATACCAGCATTCTCAAAATCATTATGGCCAAAAAGATAGCGAATCAAGTTATAAAAGTAGGTTTTCCCTGAATCAGAACCACCAGTTATAATTGTAAGCTTTTGGCCAAATTCAATTAAAACAGGAGGGACAATGCTTCCTTTTATTACTACTCTTTTAATTTTAAAGTAATGGTTCATAATGGCTCTCCATATCTAATCTTCCAAATTTTGACGCTACTAGCTTTTTCATCTCACCGAAATTTAGAGAGCCATAATACTCTTTCGTAATTTGTATATTTTTTTCCATCTTTAAAATATACTCGTTTTGAATAGCATTCGTAAATGAAAAGGTTTTGTCTGTCACTGAAAATATAATTCCATCTTCGGTAAATATCTCTTTCACTATTTTATATTTCTTCATTAAATCGAGAGAATCCGTAAATGTTTTTCGTGTAATAGCCAATTGAGTATCTCGTCTAGGAATTGCAGGGTGAAGGCTATCCTGAGCCGGGAGAAAATCTTTTAAGTTGAGGACAATAAAGTCTACACATATAATTTTTTCAATACTTAATCCCGTAGGATTAAATCCCATAAGAATCTTGGCGATCCTAATGGACATTTCAATTTGAGAGTTATATAAACTCATTGTTTTTATATCTTCCATTGCAAATCCCCATCGTTAATCATGTGGTGGCAAATCCCTTTTTTATCAGGGACTTCACATATCTTTGATAAGACAGGGTGTGATATGGTAGTCAGAGATGCTTGCCTTAAAATGTCATTACATCTTTCAAACGAATTACTATGTTTTTTGTAAATTTCGCTTTCAATAGATGATGTAATGTAACGTTTCAATATTTTGAAATTATCTTCAACAAAGGAATCCCTTATATACCGACTGAGCGATGAAGCAAAATAAAAATCATCTCTGCACCCTTTAAAATGATTGCTATAAGGCGGAATTAGATTTGTTAAGTTCATCTTTCCAGCAGGAGAAACTTCGGAATAAACATCTAACAACTGCCCAACATATACTGACTCAATTGAAGGATCATAAGTCGGTGTGAATGCTGGGAAATCTCTAGCGTAGAATATTTCGTTAAAGTACTTAAAATACAGAGGTGTCTTTGTTATTTCACTCAAAACCTTGGATAATGGGAGTGAGTAAAAAATATCAAAATTAAAATTGTTAATATAATCAATCAAATCTTGTGTTAATGGGATTGTCTGTGTCGATGTGATTTTCTTACTTATTGATTCATCCCAAACATTTAAGATCTTTGTCTTTAGCAGACTAGGATTTCTTAGTAATTCAGAAAAAGTAGTAGACAGATCTTTTGGAGCTACAAAATAATATTTTTCGGGGGTTGGAAAATCACCATTTTTTGTAAAAAAAATAAGTTTTCCAAATTCATCAGCCACATCAGAAAAACTAAGTCTTTTTGAATAGAACTTACATTGGTAATTATGCCAAATGTAATCCTTTATATGTGGATCAGTTATAAAACCAACTATATCTCGACCTTTATCTCCAGCCCCTCCAAGTCGTTCATGAGTAATATATTTCACCGTGTGACATTCTGTTAACCAATCATGTATAAACTCTTCCCAAGTATCATCATCCCAAGTCATGATCGTCGCTAGCGGCTTACCCATGCGATACATCCATCCTTTCAACTGATATAAAAATAATTAGAATACCATTGCATCATATCTCTACGATTTTCAAGATACTGCGCATGGTATAAGTCCCACGAATACTGTTTTTATCTATATGAGCTAATTGCATCTCAATCCATGCACTATCAAATCCCTGTTCATATAGAATTGTCGACATTGTATGTCTAAAACCGTGACCTGTAGCACGGCCTTTGTAACCAAGTAACTCAATCACTTGCGATACGCTTTCTTTCGAGATCGGTTTGCTGCGGTTGTTCCTGCCAATAAAGATGTAAGGGTAATGGCCGGTAATAGGTTTGAGCTGTTTGAAAAGGTCAACTACCTAAGTAGATAAAGGAACAATGTGAGGTCTGCGCATTTTCATCCGTTCAGCGGGGATTTCCTATATCCCTTTTTCAAGGTCTACTTCTTCCCACGTAGCAAAGCGCATCTCCTGAGTTCTTACGCCAGTTAGCATAACAATCTTAATCGCATTTTTCGTGATGATACTGCCGGTATACGCTTCAAGATCGCGGAAAAAATGAGGTAAATCTTCAGCGGATAACAAAGGATGGTGTTTTTGCTTCGAAACGGCCCTAGCGATGGCTAAATCGGGCGCAGGATTATATTCAGCGCGACCAGTTATAATCGCGTAGCGGTAAACCTCACCGCATCTTTGGCGCACTTTTCTGGTCTTCTCCAGCGCTCCGCGCTTCTCTATTCGTCGCAGCACTTCAAGCAGTTCTAGAGGTTTGATCTCACTTATAGGGCACTGACCAATGAACGGAAAAACATCTTGCTCGAATGTCTTAATGATTTCTTCGCGATAAGCCACTGTCCAGCGGTTAGCTTTGTTGGCGTGCCATTCTCGACATATGGCTTCGAATGAGTTTTCTGTTGAGAGTTGCTGCGCCAGCTCTTGTGCTTTGTTTTCCTCAACCGGATCTATGTCGTTTGCTACCTGCTTACGAGCTATATCGCGTTTCTTACTTGTTTCTGCAAGGCCAATTAAATCGTAGCCTCAAATGACATTAACCGCGCTTTACCGGCAAAACGAAAGCGCCAGCCTTTGCTGCCATCAGAATTAATAATTAAATCCAGGCCGAGGGCGTTACTAAGGGGATAGGGCTTGTCTTGGGGTATAGCTCATATGATTTGTATGCCTGCAAGTGCCATGCGCATAAGCCAAAAATATCTATAAAAATTATAAAGCTAGCACAATACAAATTTCTGATGGCCTGGGGGGATCTTGTGGGACAAAATTGAAGAGTGATGCGTTATGTCTTTAGAAGACAACCGTTTTTTACGTGAGCTGATAGCAGTGGAGGAGTTTTGGCGGAAGATCACAGGAGTCGAACCTGCCCGGGATCGCTGGCGACCCCAACTGGATTTGAAGTCCAGCCGCCTCACCGGAGACGACGATCTTCCGAGCCTTCATTGCTACATGGAGGCCGGCGCATTATAGGCGCGTTTCAGACGCTTACCAATACCCGCTGCGTTCTTTTTTCTCCCTCGTTGCGTAAATGCAAAATATCCGCCTTATAAATTTAATGTTTTTATCGGCCTTACAATTTAAAACTATTATTTATCAATAACTTGAATAATGGTCAGTAAACTCAGGCATGACCAAACATCCAGAAAATTTAATTCCACCAGGAAGCGTGCGGGACTCCTAATCCTTAAGCAAAATTTACGCTATTTCGTAAGGATGGCCGGTAAGCGCAACGGGTAAATCGATGGCGACGCGTTCAGTATCCTTTACCGGATAAACCACGCGTGTGGGTACCCGGCGTAACGTGTGAAACGAGGGCAACGCCGTACAAAGCGCTATGTAAGGGAATAATGCATTCGTTAAGGGAGTGACAAGATCAGTGACTGTTCACGCAGGGCAGGGGCTGTAAATCTGGCAGGTCGGATGCGATGACCCGTGGTCGGAATGGGTGATGCTTTCTGTTAATTAAAGTATCCCCGCCTTCTACCGAAGACGGGAATTAACTTACCAGGGAATTACTCCCCTTCACCCGGGAACAGGAACGGGTTGATGGAACTGCGGGCAAAGCCCTCTTGTTCCATGCGTGCGTCCAGCACCAGCGAGGCCAGGTCGTCCGCCACGGCATCTACTTTCGGGTCTTTTTCCTGATACAGGATCTTCAGGTAAGTACCGCAGTCGCCGCAGCTTTCTGCTTTAATCGCCGCCTGCTCGCTATCAAGCGACCAGTAGTGTAAATCGCGGGTCTGCTCGCAGTTGCTGCATTTTACGCGCACCACGTGCCACTCGGTTTCACACAGATTGCAGTGCAGGTAGCGCAGGCCGTTGGTGGTACCGATCTGCACGATGCTGGAAACCGGCATCGAACCGCACACCGGGCAGAACTGGCGTTGCTCGCCGTATTCTGCTCGCGCTTTACCGGGGATCAGGCTCGCCATTTGCGCCCAGTAGAGCGACAGCGCCGCCCAGATGAACGGGGCTTTATCGCTGCTGACGGTCCCGAAATCCGCTGCAAACAGCGCGCTCGCCATCTCTTCCAGTTCCGGGCCTGAGGCCTTTTCCAGATTTTCGATGACGGCCAGCGCCGTGCCGCTCATTTCAGGCTTCAGCTCAGCAATCAGTGAATGCAGCAGCTTCTGCCAGTGGGCATCGCGCGGCAGGACGTGAATATCCAGCGGCGGTTTGCCCTGTGCGGCGGCTTCTTTGATGCGCGCTGTTAAATCCATCTCCAGCGGGTGGTCGTACAGCACCACTTCCTGGGCGTGGGCGATCAGCGCAGCGAAGCGCAGATAGTCGCCCAGCGGGTTGCTTTCAGCCAGCTCGCGCAGACGCTCTGCGCGGCGGTTATAGAGGTTTTTCAGCCGGGGGAACAATAACGGCGGAATCATATCCGCCGTATGTTTTTCGCCCTTCTCCAGCTGATCTTGCGGGATGATGCGAATACTCATTCAGTCGATTTATCCTGTTTTTCGCGCACTTCGCGATACCAGCGCGGGTGATGTTTCTTCGCCCATGCGGAGGTGACCCAGCCTTCGACCATTGCGGTAATGGTGCCTTTCACCCACAGAGCGGCGTAAATATGCACCATAATAACCACAATCAGGGCAACCGCGGCAAACGAATGTACCATTAGCGCCACGCGGATCACCGGAATCGAAAAGACGGGTGCGAAATACGGGCGCCAGATAATGACGCCACTCACCAACAGCAACACCAGGAAGATAATCGCCGCCCAGAAAACGCATTTCTGGCCGAAGTTATACCGTCCGGTGTCGCCGACTTCGTCGTTAACGATGATCTTACGAATATTCTTCGCCCAAAAGATATCCTCACGATTGATTAGATTGTGGTGCCAGTATCTAAAAAACATGATGATAAACGACGCAAACATCACCACCCCGACAAACGGGTGAACGATCCGCGCCAGCTGCGGCGTGCCCATAATGTGCATCAGCCAGTTGAAGGAGGGGAACAGGAACCCCAGCCCGCTCACCGCCGCCAGAATGAAACAGAAGGCGGTGACCCAGTGGTTGATGCGCTCGGGCGCGGTGTAGCGCACGATGGTGTTACGTTTCCTCATTTGCGCCCCTCCTCACGATCGACATGAGTTTCGTCTTTTTCCTCATGCAGATTGTCTTCTTCATCATCCGCCCGGTTCGGGCCGACGCCGACATAGTGGAACACGCTGGCAGCGAAGGTCGCGGCAAAGCCGATCGCAGCAAGTGGCTTCCAGACGCCTTTCCAGAATTTGACGGTGTCGCTGATTTCCGGGTTTTCCGGCAGCCCGTGATACAGATTCGGGTTGTCGGCATGATGCAGCACATACATTACGTGCGTTCCGCCTACGCCCGCCGGATCGTACAGGCCCGCTTTGTCATAACCACGGGTTTTCAGTTCCGCCACGCGCTCGCTGGCCAGTTCTTTCATGTCCTCTTTCGAGCCGAAGTGAATCGCCCCGGTCGGACAGGTTTTCACACAGGCCGGTTCCTGGCCCACGGTGACGCGGTCCACGCACAGGGTGCATTTGTAGACGCGGTTGTCTTCCGGGTTCAGGCGCGGAACATCGAACGGACAGCCGGCGATGCAGTAGCCGCAGCCAATGCACTGCTCGGACTGGAAATCGACGATCCCGTTAGCGTACTGAATGATTGCCCCTTCCGCCGGGCACGCCTTCAGGCAGCCCGGATCGGCGCAGTGCATACAGCCGTCTTTACGAATCAGCCATTCCAGTTTGTCGTTCTGCTCCACTTCCGAGAAGCGCATGACCGTCCAGGATTTTGCCGTGAGGTCCGCCGGATTGTCGTACACACCGACGTTGTGTCCCACTTCATCACGCAGGTCGTTCCACTCGGAACAGGCCACCTGGCAGGCTTTACAGCCGATGCAGGTGGTCACGTCGATAAGTTTCGCCACTTCCTGCTGGTGATCCCGCGCGTGAGGCGCGGGAGTGAAACCGTTAGTCGCGGAACGACGGATGATGTCTTGCGATTGATAAGCCATAAGTCGTCTCCGTTACACCTTTTCCACGTTCACCAGGAACGCCTTAAATTCCGGCGTTTGGGTATTGGCGTCGCCGACAAACGGCGTCAACGTGTTCGCGATAAAGCCTTTCTTCGCCACGCCCTCGTAACCCCAGTGGATCGGAATGCCGATGGTATCGACGTCCTGATTGTTCACTTTTAGGGTGCGAATACGCTTGGTCACCACCGCCTTGGCTTTGATATAGCCGCGGTTGGAGGAGACTTTCACGGTATCGCCGTGGGTAATGCCCAGCTTGTTCGCCAGCTTCTCACCGATCTCCACGAACTGTTCCGGCTGCGCGATGCTGTTCAGCAGCGCGTGTTTGGTCCAGTAGTGGAAGTGCTCCGTCAGACGATAGGTTGTCCCGACGTACGGGAACTTATCGGCTTTACCCATCGCGGCCAGATCGTCTTTAAAGACGCGGGCAGCGGGGTTAGACACCACGTTCGGGTGAAGCGGGTTAGTGCCAAGCGGCGTTTCAAACGGCTCGTAGTGTTCCGGGAACGGACCTTCGGCCATCTTATCGATAGCAAACAGGCGTCCCATCCCTTCCGGCTGCATGATGAACGGACCGACATCGCTGCCAGGTGCGGCCGCGCTGTAATCCGGAATATCCACGCCGCCCCATTTCGCGCCGTCCCATTTCAGCAACTGACGCTTCGGATCCCACGGCTTGCCCTGCGGGTCTGCGGAGGCGCGGTTATACAGAATGCGGCGGTTAAGCGGCCACGCCCATGCCCAGCCCAGCGTATTGCCGAGGCCAGACGGGTCGGAGTTATCGCGACGCGCCATCATGTTGCCTTCCGGCGTCCAGCTACCGGCGAAGATCCAACATCCGCTGGAGGTGGTGCCGTCATCGCGCAGTTGCGCGAAGCTGCTGAGTTGCTGGCCTTTCTTGACGATGACTGCGCCGGTCGCCGGGTCGGTGATATCCGCCAGCGCTTTACCGTTGCTTTCCATCGCCACTTCTTCCGACGCCGGGTTATGGGGCGTCAGGTAGTTCCAGGTCATGTTCAGCACCTGTTCCGGGCACGCACCGCCTTCTTCGGCGTACATTTTGCGCAGGCGCAGGAAGATGCCCGCCAGAATTTCGCCGTCGTTGAGCGCAATGCCCGGCGCGTCCTGACCTTTCCAGTGCCACTGCAACCAGCGGCCGGAGTTCACGATAGAACCGTTCTCTTCGGCAAAGCAGGTAGACGGCAGACGGAAAACTTCAGTCTGAATCGACGCAGGATCAACGTCGTTCTGTTCACCGTGGTTTTGCCAGAAGGTGGACGTCTCGGTGTTGAGCGGGTCGATAGTGACCAGGAACTTCAGTTTCGACAGTGACGCCACGACCTTGTTCTTGTTCGGGAACGAGGCTACCGGGTTGAAGCCCTGGCAGAAGTAACCGTTCACTTTGCCCTGGCTCATCATCTCGAAATACTGCAGGACGTCGTAGCCTTTATCCCACTTCGGCAACCAGTCATAACCCCAGCTGTTCTCCGCCGTTGCTTTGTCGCCATAGAAGGCTTTCATCAGCGAGATGAAGAATTTCGGGTAGTTGCCCCAGTAGTTGACCTGGCCTTCCAACAGCGGTTTCGGCGTGTTAGTGGCGAGATAGGTCTGGATATCGGCCTGTTTTTCACTCGGCAGCGTCAGATAACCCGGCAGGCTCTGGGAGAGCAGGCCGAGATCGGTCAGACCCTGAATGTTGGAGTGGCCGCGCAGGGCGTTTACGCCGCCGCCTGCCATGCCCATATTGCCGAGCAACAGCTGGATCATTGCCATGGTGCGGATGTTCTGCGCGCCCACGGAGTGTTGCGTCCAGCCCAGCGCATACAGGAACGAGGCGGTTTTGTCGTGAACGCTGGTTTCTGCGATGTATTCGCAGACTTTCAGGAAATCCGCTTTCGGGGTGCCGCAGATATTTTCCACCACGTCCGGCGTATAGCGGGAAACGTGCGTTTTCAGCAGGTTCCACACGCAACGCGGATGGCTCAGCGTGGTATCGCGTTTCGCGAAGCCTTTTTCATCCAGCTCATAGTTCCAGGATGTTTTATCGTACTTACGTTTTTCGGCGTCATAGCCGGTAAACAGGCCGTCGTCGAAACCGTAATCTTCACGCACGATCAGGCTGGCGTTGGTGTACGCCTCAACATATTCACGGTTGAATTTGTTGTTGGTTAACAGGTACAGCAATACGCCTGACAGGAAAGCAATGTCAGTACCGGAGCGGATCGGCGTATAGAAATCGGCCACCGACGCAGTACGCGTAAAGCGGGGGTCAATAACAATCAGCTTCGCGCCATTGTGAATTTTGGCTTCCATCGCCCAGCGGAATCCCACCGGATGCGCTTCAGCCGCGTTCCCGCCCATCACAACGATGAGGTTGGCGTTTTTGATATCTACCCAGTGGTTGGTCATCGCACCGCGACCAAATGTTGGAGCAAGACTTGCTACCGTTGGTCCGTGTCAGACACGCGCCTGGTTATCCACGGCTAACATGCCGAGGGCGCGGGAAAATTTCTGGGTTAAATAGCCGGTTTCATTGCTGGATGCGGATGCACACAGCATACCTGTGGTGAGCCAGCGGTTTACCGTCACACCTTGATCATTTTGCGCCACAAAGTTGGCGTCGCGGTCCTGCTTAATCAGCTTAGCGATGCGGTCAAATGCCTCATCCCAGCTGATTTCCTGCCATTTATCGGAGCCTGGTGCACGGTATTGCGGGGCTTTAAGACGGCTTTCTGAGTGAATAAAATCGACTAAGCCTGCGCCTTTCGGGCACAGGGCGCCACGGTTGACCGGGTGATCAGAGTCGCCTTCAATGTGAAAGATGGATTCTTTCGCGTTTTTTGCGCCGTCGCCGAGGCTGTACATTAACAGCCCACAACCAACGGAGCAGTATGTACAGGTATTACGGGTTTCGCGGCTGCGCAGCAATTTATATTGCCGTGTTTCCGCAAGCGCGACGCCTGGGGCAAAGCCCAGCGCTGCTGCCGTGGTGCCTGCCATACCGCCAGCACAGATCTTAAAGAACTGCCTTCTGCTGACCTGCATGGATCGCTCCTTGTTGAACATTGTCACATACCCAACGTTTTTCGCCGTTCTGAGCACGAAAAATGTAGGGTTAATAGTTTTTGTTTTGCGGTTGCCCCCGCAAAGGTTCAGAATTGCTGCTGTTCTCCCTCCGACTGGAGGGAAAGTGCCCCAAGAATACCACAATAGAGTTAAGGGTGTTCCAATACGGTTAACAAAAAGTGAATAACAATCTCATAGATACTGCTGAAACTGTGACCGGCTTCACCGGTGTTCGTGCGTGTGAATTATGGAAGCATGACGATTTGTCGCACCCGAACAGCGACTGGCTGGCTGAAGAGGTTCCCGTTGCGCTGGTATACAACGGCATTTCCCATGTAGTGATGATGGCGACGCCCAAAGATCTGGAGCTTTTCGCGCTGGGTTTTTCGCTGTCAGAAGGCATTATTGATGCCCCCCGGGATATTTACGGGATGGATATTGTTAAAAGCTGCAACGGTATTGAAGTGCAGATCGAGCTGTCCAGCCGCCGCTTTATGGGCCTGAAAGAGCGCCGTCGCGCGCTGGCGGGCCGCACCGGCTGCGGCGTGTGCGGCGTCGAGCAGCTTAACGATATCGGGCGGCCCGTTACGCCCCTGCCGTTTACCCAAACCTTTAACCTGAATCATCTGGACAGCGTGGTCAGCCAGTTGCGCAGCGTGCAACCTATTGGTCAGATCACGGGCTGCACCCACGCTGCGGCGTGGCTGAACCCGCAGGGCGACATGCTCGGCGGGCATGAAGATATTGGCCGCCATGTAGCGCTGGATAAACTGATGGGCCGCCGGGCTCGTGAGAACTGGCATGATGGCGCGGTGCTGGTCTCCAGCCGTGCCAGCTATGAAATGGTGCAAAAGTCGGCGCTGTGTGGCGTTGAGATCCTGATTGCGGTTTCCGCCGCGACGACCCTGGCGGTCGAGGTTGCGCAGCGCTGCAATTTGACGCTGGTGGGCTTTGCCAAACAGGGCCGCGCCACGGTCTATACTCACCCGCAACGCCTTATTTCCGCGTAAGCATCAGGCCGCCTCAGGGCGGCTTTTTTGTGTCCCTCACCTCAGGCAATGCACGGTGAAACTCATTCAGTTTATTTGAATGGTTTTGGCAAATAGTTCCGCTTTTTAATTTCCGCCTTCAGTCCTATCATTTATCACATCAAGGCAACGCGCCTTACTTAAACAAACACGCTGAAGGAAATGAATCATGAAAAACATCAAAACTTTTGTTGCTGCAATCGCTCTGGCTACGTCTTTTGGCGCATTCGCTGCGCAAACCGTGACCGCAACCGGCACCACCATGGACAGCGCTGAAGCGAAAATCGCTGCACAGGCTCAGGAAGCGGGCGCGTCTTATAAAATTACCGAAGCCTTTACCGGCAATCAGGTTCATATGACCGCGGTACTGACCAAATAAGCGATTTACCCTGTTGAAAGAGCGCCTGCGGGCGCTTTTTTAGTTTATGCCCGCCAGACGCAACAGCGCCGTCATCACCGCCGCCGCGATAATCACCACGATTAACGGCATTTTTCGCCAGGCGAGAAACACGGCAAACGCCACGCCCAGCACCCGCGCCATCCCGGCAAAATGCTCACCCTCATAAAACGTGGTCGCCAGCGCCACTGAAAACAGTAAGACCGTTGCCGCGTCGGAAAGCAGCGCCTGCGAGCGTTCAGACAGCGCTAACCGGCTTCCCAGCTTCGCCCCGCCAAGCCGCATCAAATACGTGCCCGCTGATAACAGCGCCATCCCGATAATAATCAGCGTCATGTTTGCCATTATTTCTTCCTCGTCAGTAAACCAAACAGCGACAACAAAACCGGCAGCCCGACTGGGGCAAAAGGCACGGCAGCAAGCGACAGCGCCGCGCCGCTACAGGCGCGTATCAGCGTGGTGCGGTTTTTGAAGGCTGGCACGACCAGCGCCAGCAGAATGGCAGGGAAAACGGCATCAAGGCCGATGGTTTCCGGCGCGGGCAGCAGTTTGCCGACGCCTGCGCCCAGCAGCGCGCCCAGCGGCCAGACGATCGCCACACCAAGGCCGCACAGCCAGTAGGCGGCCTTGCGCTGTTCCGGGGTCGGCTGGGAGAGACCAAACACCACGCTTTCATCATTCATGATATGGCAACCCAGATAGCTGGCGGCGCGTTTACCCACCAGGTCACGCACCGTCACGCCGAATGGAATGTGCCGGGCGTTAACCAGCAAACCCGCCGCAGCGGCAGCCAGCGGATTGCCGCCACTGGCGACGATCCCGATAAACAGAAATTCCGAGGCGCCTGCCAGCACCGAGACGGACAACACAAACGGCACCCATAACGGAAAACCATACGCCATCGCCAGTGAGCCGTAGGACACGCCCACCACGCCAACGGCCAGGCAAACAAGCAGTATCGCTTTTACGGTGTCGCCTTTCAGGCACGAGAAGAGCGCTTTCATCATCACCTACCCATATCGAACGTTTATCCATTATAATGAACGCCTCAATCGCTTTTATCAAGATGAACGATTCGTTCGGTTTAATGAACACGAGGCCGTTATGACGCAGCCAATCACTATTATTGCCAAAAGCCTGGTGCGGGAGCGCCTGCGGACCGGACTTTCGCTGGCGGAAATTGCCCGTCGCGCCGGGATTGCGAAATCCACGCTGTCGCAGCTGGAGTCCGGCAACGGCAACCCAAGTCTGGAAACCCTGTGGTCATTATGCGTGGCGCTGGACATTCCGTTTGCCCGTTTACTGGAGCCCCAGTTACCAACCACGCAAGTGATCCGGCGTGGCGAAGGGATGAAAGTGGTGGCCGGAGAAGCCAATTATCAGGCAATTTTGCTGGCGGCCTGCCCGCCTGGGGCGCGTCGCGATGTGTATCTGCTGATGACGCAGCCGGGTGCCGACCGTATTTCGCAGCCGCATCCGCCGGGTTCGGTGGAACACATTATCGTTACCAAAGGGCGTGCGAAGGTGGGGCTGACAGAGGCGCCCGAAGAGTTGGGAGAAGGGGATTACATTTGCTATCCCGCCGATCGCGAGCACATCTTTCAGGCGCTGGAGCCGGATACCCAGGCGCTACTGGTGGCGGAACAAAATTAAAAAAGCCCGGCGTAGCCGGGCCAGTTGCATCACGCCAGATAGAACACTTCTTTCAGCGCCTCGCTGACCGGGCTGTTATCCGGGTTAGCGGGCATCACATCACGCATGTGTTTCCACCAGCGCTGGCAGACCTCGGTCTGCGCCACCGCATTCCAGCGGGCTTCTGATTCGATCTCTACCGTGGCAAAAAGCAGGCTACGCTGTGCATCGAGATAAATAGCGTAGTGATGAGCACCGTGCTGCTTAAGAACCGCCTCCAGCTCCGGCCAAATGGGCGAATGGCGGCGTTGATACTCTTCATGGGCATCGGGGTTCACCTGCATCACAAAAGCTTTACGGATCATAACGCCTCCAGGTACAGCGTGCGCACCTCGTCACGGGAAGCGTTACGCGGATTACAGGGCGCGCACGGATCTGCCAGCGCTTTGTCCAGCCAGCCTTCGATATCTGCTTCGCAGACGCCCAGCGCGGCGAATCCGGATGGAATGCCAACGCGGGCAGACAGTGAGCGAATCGCCTCAATGGCTTTATGACTGGCCTGTTCGTCGGTCAGGCCATGCGTATCCACGCCCATGGCCTGGGCGATTCTGGCAAAACGTGCCACAGCATTTGGCCGGTTAAAATTCTCAATCACCGGCAGCAGAATGGCGTTGCACACCCCGTGCGGCAGGTTATGAGTCGCCCCTGGCTGATGCGCCAGCGCATGAACCAGACCAAGCCCTGCGCTGTTAAACGCCATGCCCGCCAGATACTGCCCGTAAGCCATCATTTCCCGGGCTTCCAGATTATGGCCGTTATCCACCGCCTCGGGCAGCCACTGAGTGATTAAGCGAATGGCTTCCAGCGCATTGGCGTCGGTTAACGGATGCGCGCCGACGGAAACATAGGCCTCCACCGCGTGGGTCAGGGCGTCCATACCGGTGGCGGCCGTGACAGCGGCAGGGATATCCAGCATCACGCTGGCGTCGTCCACGGCGATATCCGGGATAATATTCGGGTCAATAATCACCTCTTTCACCTGGCGTTCGCTGTCGATGATCACCGCGTTGCTGGTCATCTCCGCCGCCGTACCGGCGGTGGTGTTGATTGCCACCAACGGCACGCCCGGATGGGTAACGTGACCCACGCCGGAGTACGCCGTGGACGGCCCCGGATTGGCGGTTAAAATTTTCACCGCTTTTGCGGTATCGATCGGGCTGCCGCCGCCGAAGGCGATAAGGTAATCACAACCCGCCTCCCTGAACGCGGCAAAGCCGCGCTGCACCAGGGCTTCCGTTGGGTTGGGAAAGACCTCATCGAACAACTGGTACGTAAGCTGATGGGCGTCCAGGGCGGTAAACAGGCTGTCCAGCAGCCCCATTTTGACCAGCTGGCCGTCGGTAACGATCAGCGCTTTGCCCCATTTTTTCCCGGCGATCAGCTTGACCATATCGCCAATAGCGCCTGCGCCGTGCAGGCTGATTTTGGGTAACGCGAGTAAAAAGCTCATAGGGTCATCCTTTACAGTTCCAGCGCGCTGGCGAGCGGGGTGACGCCGAAGCGTTTACCCAGCGCGATCAACTCATCGCGGGAGATGGTTTGTTTCATGCCGCCCATGGCGATGACTTTTACCAGGATTTCGGCAGATTTTTCGGCGGTATCAATCAGGCCAAAGGCTTCATCAAGGGTCGGGCCGCTGCCGAATACGCCGTGAAACGGCCACAGCACCAGTGAATGCTTCGCCATTTCCTGCGCGGTGGCCTGGCCGATCTCATCCGTGCCCGGCACCATCCACGGCAGAATGCCTACGCCGTCCGGGAACACCACCAGGCATTCCGTACTGCCTTCCCAGAGCTTACGGGTGAACACATCGGTACGGTTTTCCAGTACGTAGGTAAGCGCGATCAGGTTGGTGGCGTGGCAGTGCATAATCACGCGGTCTTTCCCCTGGGTCGCTTTTATGCGCTCGCAATGCGACTGGAAATGGGCCGGAAGCTCAGAAGTGGGTACTGCGTTGTCTTCCAGCCCCCACAGGATGTGATAGCCCGCGCCGTCGCTGTCGACTTTGACGACGCCGAGATTCGCCGCTGGTGCCAGTTGCACGTTACGGAAGAATTTACCGGAGCCGGTCACGATAAACGGCGTATTCGCCAGCTGCGGCATGGGCTGGCTCAGGGCGATGTAGCGCGGTTCGGCGTGAAAGTCGGCTTTATAGCTGGCGAGATCTGCTTCATCTAAACGCAGCGTCAGGTTACCGCCGTTGCGCTCATCCCAGCCTTTCAGCCAGGCGTCGGTGGTGGCTTTGATCATGCCCTGCACGAACCAGGAATGAATAATTGTCTGCATAGTGTTTTCCTTTACGGGGCAGGCCTGCGGCACAGCCCCTTTGAAGCTGAGTCGTGATGAGTTACGCGCGTTTGCGCAGAATGCTGTCTTCATAGGCGCGTACGCTTTCCAGCCATTCGCTGCCTGCCGGGGTATCGTTGCGCTGGCAATACATTTCCCATACCGCCTGCCACGGCAGGGATTTTTGCTCTTCCAGCAGCGCCAGACGGCCGGTGTAATCGCCGTTCAGTTCCAGCTGGCGCAAATGATCAGTCGGTTCGAGCAGGGCGCGCAGCAGCGCTTTTTTCATGTTGCGGGTGCCGATAACCCATGCCGCGATGCGGTTGATGGACGCGTCAAAGAAATCGAGGCCGATATGTACGCGGTCGAACAGGTCATGGCGGATGATTTCGCTCGCGATGGCCTGGGTTTCGTCATCCAGCAGCACCACGTGGTCACTGTCCCACCGAACCGGGCGGCTGACGTGCAGCAGCAGGCGCGGCACATACAGCATTGCGGCGGAAATTTTGTCGGAAATCACTTCGGTCGGATGGAAATGCCCGGCGTCCAGGCACAGCGCGGTCTGGCGGCTGGTGGCGTAGCCCATATAGAACTCATTAGAGCCGACGGTGTAGCTTTCTGCGCCAATACCGAACAGTTTGCTTTCAACGGCGTCGATATGGTGGGCTTCATCGAACTTCTCGCTGATCACCTCATCGAGCGCGGCGAGCAGACGCTGGCGCGGACCAAGGCGGTCGATTGGCACATCTTTCATGCCGTCCGGGATCCAGATATTCATCACCGACGCCGTCCCTAGCTGCTCACCGAAGTAGGCGGAAATGCGGCGGCTGGCCTTACAGTGATCGATCCAGAACTGGCGAATGTCATCGTTAGGATGCGACAGGGTAAAACCATCGGCGCTTAGCGGATGCGAAAAGCAGGACGGGTTGAAATCCAGGCCCACCTGCTGTTTTTTGGCCCATTCCACCCAGTTTTTGAAGTGCTCGGGTTTAATGGCGTTGCGCTCGACCGGGGTGTCGGACTCCAGATAAATCGCGTGCAGGTTCAGGCGTTTCGGGCCAGGGATCAGACTCATCGCCTGTTCCAGATCGGCGCGCAGCTCGGCGGCGTTACGCGCTTTGCCCGGATAGTTGCCGGTAGCCTGGATGCCGCCCGTCAGCCCGCCTTGCGGGTTTTCAAAACCGGCGACGTCATCGCCCTGCCAGCAGTGCATGGAGACCGGCAGACGATCGAGGGCCGTCAGGGCCTGTTCGGCATCGACGCCAACGGCGGCGAAACGCTGTTTAGCCAGTTCCCATGCCTGATTGATGGAAGTAGTCATGCGCAAAGCTCCTTTGTTTGATGGGGTTGCTGAAACTGCGCAGCAAGGCGGGCAATTTCGCTGTGTGGATGAGGCGTAAAGGTGGTGAGCGCGCTGGTCTGGCCGATCACCCGGCGGAAATCATCAACGTCGGTGATGTCGTCCAGCGCCATCAGCTGGCAGCCAATATTGCCGAGGGTCGACGCTTCGACAGGCCCGGCGGAGACCGGCAGTCCGCAGGCGTCCGCGCACAGTTGGTTGAGAAAATGATTCTGGCTGCCGCCCCCGACGATATGCAGACGGGTAAACGGCGTGCCGCGCAGTTGCGCCAGCTCGTGCAGCACACTGGCATACAGCAGCGCCAGGCTGTCGAAAATGGTGCGCGCCAACTCCGCTACGGTTTCCGGGACCGGCTGATTGCGCTCCCGGCAGGCATCCTGAATGGCCTGACTCATGTCCGGCGGATTGATAAACCGATCGTCGTTGGGATTGATCACGGAACGGCACGCGGGAAGCTGACGGGCGTGGTCGATCAGGGCGGGCAGATCGGTGATGTTGTGCTCTTTGATGACGCGCTGCAGCAGCCACAGGCCCATGATATTTTTCAGTACCCGGTAGCGGCCTTCCGCGCCGCCTTCGTTGGTGATATTGGCGGCCAGGGCTTCGGCATGGGCGTAGGGGGTTTTACTTTCAAAACCCATCAATGACCAGGTGCCGGAAGAGAGATACGCGGCATCCTTGCCTTCCAGCGGCGCGGCGATCACGGCGCTGGCGGTATCGTGCGTGGCGACGGATACCACCGGAATGCGGTTGCCCTGGGCGCACACCCAGTGGCCGACGACGCTGCCCGGGTGGCTCGGCGTGCCGAACCAGCGTGCCGGTACGCCTGCCCAGTCGAGGAGCGTCGGGTCCCAGTTATCGGTGTGGATGTTCACCAGTTGGGTCGTCGTCGCGTTGGTGTACTCCCAGTTCATGACCCCGGTAAGGCGATAGCAGAGGTAATCGGGCATCAGCAGCGCATGCGCCACCTTTGCCGCCCGCTCCGGCTGTTGTTGGGTCAGGGCGCGCAACTGGTACAGAGTGTTGAACGGTAGAAACTGAATGCCAGTGCGACGATAGATCTCGTCCCGGCCCAGTTCCTCGCACGCCTGTTGCATGATGCCGTCAGTGCGGCTGTCGCGATAGGCAACCGCCGGACCGACACGCTGGCCTTGTTCATCCAGCAACACCACGTCCACGCCCCAGGTATCGATGCCAATACTGTCAATGGCGACGCCCTGTTCGCAGGCACGTTGCAGGCCGAAACGAATGTCGCTTTCCAGCGCGTCCACATCCCAGCAATCGAATTGCCCGTCGCGGATAAGCTGATTGGTGAAGCGGTGTATTTCCGTTAATTGCAGGTCGCGGTTGACGGTATCGAAGCGCGCCAGCATGACGCGGCCACTTGAGGCACCCAGATCAACAGCAACGCTATGTCGAATGGACATGATGGGGATCCTTGTCTGAATCATTGCCCATCAGTCTAAAAAGAAGCCCTGGCCGTCACCTTCTCGCCACTGACAACGTCAAACCCGCGCTGGCAAGCAGGCAAAGGTGAACGTGAGAGAACTCACAGTTTGCATTTTGCCTGGTGTTCTTTCGTGTTGTGAGCCTTGCCGCAATTCCCGATCTTTCCCGCTGATTCTTAAAAAACGAACAAATTATGCGCCGTTTGGTGTCGAAAAATTAAGGTACGGCGCAGGGCGGTTATCTACTATCAAGCGAAATTTCATTGGCTGGGAGGCGAAAATGACCGTCTTAACATGCAGCGATTATTTCCCATGCAGCGCCGCGACCGTAGCGATTGAGCCGCGTTTGCCGCAGTCAGCGTTCCCGGAGCATCACCATGATTTTTATGAAATTGTTATCGTTGAGCACGGAACCGGGGCGCACATTTTTAATGGTCAGCCCTATACCCTGAGCGGCGGTTCGGTGTGTTTTGTGCGCGATCACGACAGGCACCTGTTCGAACATACCGAGAATCTGTGTCTGACCAATGTGCTTTACCGCGCACCTGATGCCTTTTGTTTTCTGACCGGGCTGGACAGGCTGCTGCCCCAGGAGCAGGACGGGTTGTATCCTTCCCACTGGCGAGTGCCGCCGCAGGTGCTGGTCCAGGTCCGGCATTTGCTGGCTGAACTGGAAGCATTAGGAAATGCCAGTGATACCCACAGCCTGGCTCAGCGGGAAATCCTGTTTATGCAGTTACTGATTCAAATCCGCAAAGGCAGCCAGACCGGGCAGGCGGCGGGCGCAGATAACCGTCTGAATATGATGATCGGTTGGCTTGAGGACCATTTTGCCAGCGACGTGTGTTGGGAGGCGCTGGCGGAACAATTTGATTTATCGCTGCGTACGCTGCATCGCCAGCTCAAACAGCAAACCGGGCTCACCCCCCAGCGTTATCTGAACCGGCTGCGTCTGATGCGTGCCCGCCATCTGTTACGCCATAGCGAAGAGAGCGTCACGGATATCGCCTATCAATGCGGTTTCGGCGACAGTAACCACTTTTCTACGCTGTTTAAGCGCGAGTTTTGCTTCTCGCCGCGCGATATTCGCCAGGGACGCGATCGCCAGCTCCAGTAACGCGAACAGCATCACCGTTTTTTGCCTCAGGAAATTCAATAATTTCCGATTGCGACCTGGCCCGCCGCGACGCCCTGACAGGCTGCGCGGCGGGCGACTTGCGTTCTTCCATTCTGACTAACTCCAGGGGCACACGTTGGCCGCTCAGCTGATCCTTAAAAAAGCAGATTTTTTTGCTTCCCCGCTGCAGCCGGTAGCGGTTGCCGACCGCTATCCGCAAAACGTGTTCGCTGAACATACTCATGATTTTTGCGAACTGGTGATCGTATGGCGGGGCAACGGCTTACATGTACTCAACGATCGTCCGTGGCGAATTACCTGCGGCGATCTGTTTTATATCAAAGCGGAAGATCGACACAGTTATGAATCGGTCAATGATTTGGTGCTGCATAACATCATCTACTGCCCGGAACGGCTGACGCTCAACGTCGACTGGGACACCTTACTGAAACCGCAGGGGCAAAATCCGCGCTGGCGGCTGAACAGCCAGGGCATCGCCCAGGCGCGGCAAATCATTAGCCAGCTTGAACATGAAAGCCCGAAAGAGGATGCGCTGTCGCGCACCCTGAGTGAAAGCCTGTTCCTGCAACTGTGCATTACCCTGCGTCGCCATCGTTATCAGCCTGACAGCGTCGGCGCGCCGGGGCAGGGCGACGTGCTGGATTTGCTGATCGCCGCGCTGGATAACAGCGTAAACAGCCCGTTCAGTTTGCAGGCATTCTGTCAGCAGCATCAGACGCAGGAGCGCCAGCTACGCCAGCGCTTTCGCCAGCAAACCGGGATGACCGTCGGTCACTATTTGCGTCAGTTGCGGATTTGCCAGGCGCAATATTTGCTGCGGCATACTGAGATGCTGATTAGCGATATCGCTACGCGCTGCGGCTTTGAAGACAGCAACTACTTTTCGGTGGTGTTTACCCGTGAAACGGGCGTGACGCCACGGTTGTGGCGTCAGCAGTGTCATGAGTGGTTAAAACGCGAGGGTGTACGGGAGGGTTAACTTGCCATGCCCAGCCCAACGATGTTGGCAGCGATGATAATCACCACGCAACCGACGCTGAGTACGCCCACCGGACGGCGTCCCGCTGATTTCCACTCTTTCATAATGAGTCCGACCAGGCCGCCGCACAGCACATAGAAACTCATGTGCAGCATCCAGCTCATATAGTCGTATTGCGCCGGGATTTTGGCGTGGCCCCAGGCGTAGAAGAAGAACTGCAAATACCACATCAAGCCAGCCAGCATTGAAAACAGCACGTTGCTAATAATTAACGGCTTAGCCAGTGAGAAATCAGCACGCACCGACAGGTTTTGCATTTTCGCCAGGCGGATAAAGCAGAAACCGAGGTTAATGACCGCGCCACCGCCCATGATCACCACATAGCTTGGCAGGGCAACGTACAGCGGATCCACGCCTAATGCTGCCGCTGCTTCATGCATGGGCTTCGCCGCATCCATCGCAAATGACATCCCGGCGGAGAAAATGCCGCACATCACCGCCAGTACCAGCCCCTTTTTGAGGTTAAATTCCTCGGCTTTAATCCCCATCTGGCGCTCTTTCAACTGCCCGGCGCGGGTGACGATCGCAACGCCAATCAGCGCGACAAGGACCCCCAGCAGCGTCATCTGCCCGCCTGGCGTGCCAATCAGTACGCCGAATTTCCCGTTCAGGATGGGCGTCATCAGGGTGCCGACGATTAATGTGATGCCAATAGCGATGCCAATGCCCATCGACATCCCAAGATAGCGCATGGTCAGGCCGTAGTTGATGTTGCCAATCCCCCACATCGCGCCGAACAGGAATACCGGCAGCAGGGTGGAGGCGCTAAACGAACCGTAGTAGGACCAGAAATCAGGCAGCAGCGCGGCGCTCACCGCCCAGGGCAGCACAATCCACGACACTATCCCGCCGACCGACCACATGGTTTCCCATGACCAGTGTTTAACCTGCTTAAAAGGGGCGTAGAAACAGGCGGCGCTGGCCGCGCCAATAAGGTGCCAGAGAATCCCCATCGTGATTGCGTTACTCATTCTTTAATTCCTCATTTTGTCGAATGGGTAGGGGTTCGAGCACACCCCCAATGACGACGAGTTTAGGGATCCAGGGAAAGCGCCACCTTCGGGCAACTGCCGCGGGCACATCATAAATGGCAAAAAACAGCGGGTAGCCAGGACAGGGATCACAGTTCGAAATTTATCCTTCCGATACGGGGCGTGAGGAGGGAGGGTCAGGCGATTTTTACCGTTGGGATGGCCGCTACCTTCGTATTTTTGCCACGCTGGCAAGTACCTGGCAGAAAATCCGTTATCCCTGTGAAGCCTCCCGCAAACAGGTCTATTCCCTTAAGGAATAACTTTATAATGAATACGGCATTGATAAACATTTTCAATATCATTTAATTAACTATAATGATCCCAGTGATTACGCGGCGTTAACACACTGGCTTTGTCAAAGCCCGTTTGCCGCCCGACAATAATGGAGATGAAAAATGAGCTATACACTGCCATCCCTGCCTTATGCTTACGACGCCCTGGAACCGCATTTCGACAAGCAAACGATGGAAATCCATCACACCAAACACCACCAGACCTACGTCAACAACGCTAATGCAGCGCTGGAGTCTCTGCCAGAATTCGCTAACCTGCCGGTAGAAGAACTGATCACCAAGCTGGATCAGGTTCCGGCGGACAAAAAAACCGTACTGCGCAACAACGCAGGCGGCCATGCTAACCACAGCCTGTTCTGGAAAGGCCTGAAAAAAGGCACCACCCTGCAGGGTGACCTGAAAGCGGCTATCGAGCGCGATTTCGGTTCTGTGGAAAAATTCAAAGAAGAGTTCGAGAAAGCTGCAGCAACCCGTTTCGGCTCCGGCTGGGCGTGGCTGGTGCTGCAGGGCGACAAACTGGCTGTGGTGTCTACCGCAAACCAGGACAGCCCGCTGATGGGTGAAGCGATCTCTGGCGCATCCGGCTTCCCGATCCTGGGTCTGGACGTGTGGGAACACGCTTACTACCTGAAATTCCAGAACCGTCGTCCGGACTACATCAAAGAGTTCTGGAACGTGGTGAACTGGGACGAAGCTGCTGCGCGTTTTGCTGCCAAAAAATAAGGTTGCAAAATTGCGGTGATAAAGCGAGCCTGAGGCTCGCTTTTTTTGTATCCGCATAAGGAGCAGCAGATGCATTATCCCGCAGACATTTACATCGGCCAGGTGCGTGATTACCCCGGCAGCCGCCCCAGCGCTATCGGCAAGGTTCAGGTCGAAGGTGCGTTAACCCTGACCGACCTCGGCCTTGAAGGCGATCAGCAGGCGGAAAAAATCATTCATGGCGGCCCGGATCGCGCCCTGTGCCACTATCCCCGTGAACATTACGCCCAGTGGGCGCGTCAGTTCCCGGCACAGGCGGATTTATTCATCGCGCCCGCCTTTGGCGAGAATATCTCTACTGTCGGCCTGACCGAAGAGAACGTCTTTATCGGCGATATTTTTCGCTGGGGCGATGCGCTGATTCAGGTGACGCAGCCGCGCTCACCGTGTTTTAAAGTCAATTTCCATTTCGCCATCAGCGACTTGTCGTTGCTGATGCAACAATCTGCCCGCACTGGCTGGTTGTATCGCGTCATACAGGGCGGCACTGTTAGCGCCGACGCGCCGCTTGAGCTGGCATCCCGCACCAGCAACGTCAGTATCCGCGACGCTGCCGCTATCGCCTGGCATATGCCGTTTGATGATGAGCAGTATCACCGGCTGTTAAGCGCGGCAGGGTTATCGGTGAGCTGGACCCGAACCATGCAGAAACGCCGCATTTCCGGGCAGATTGAAGATTATTCGCGTCGGTTGTGGGGAAGTGCCAAACCAGCGGGGTGATGTTTATCTCATTTCACTTCAATTTTGAGATGTTGAGGTGAAGAGGTTTGCCGCATCCCAGGCCAACGAGCTGTGATTAACTCAGCGCTGGATTGCTGCTGGATGGGATCGGTTAACGAAACGATCTGCCCTCATCCCTGAGGGCAGTCCGGGTTTAGGCCGCATCCACCTGCTTCGACACGCTGGCGCTGGACGCAGGCAACGACGCCAGTACGGACGTAAATTCCGGGTCCGGCACCAGCGACTCACGGCTGATTTCTTTAATCGATTTCGCGCCGGTCAGCGTCATCGCCACCCGCATCTCTTTCTCAATTAAGTTCAACAGGTTAGCCACACCCGCCTGGCCGTGTGTTGCCAGCGCATAAAGGTAGGCGCGGCCTAACAGTACGGTATCCGCCCCCAGGGCAATCATGCGCACCACGTCCAGCCCGCTGCGAATGCCGCTGTCGGCGAGAATGGCGATATCGCCTTTCACCGCGTCGGCAATGGCTGGCAATGCACGCGCGGAAGAGAGGACGCCATCCAGCTGGCGTCCGCCGTGGTTGGAGACCACAATCCCGTCTGCCCCGAAGCGCACCGCGTCTTTCGCATCTTCCGGATCAAGAATGCCTTTAATGACCATCGGCCCGTCCCAGAACTCGCGGATCCATTCCAGGTCTTTCCAGGAAATCGACGGGTCGAAGTTATTAGCCAGCCAGCCGATATAATCTTCCAGCCCGGTGGGCTTGCCGAGATAGGTGGAGATGTTGCCCAGATCGTGTGGGCGACCATGCAGGCCAACGTCCCACGCCCATTGCGGATGGGTCGCCGCCTGCCAGTAACGGCGCAGCGCCGCATTGGCCCCGCTCATCCCGGAGTGGGCATCACGGTAACGTGCGCCTGGGGTCGGCATATCCACGGTAAACACCAGCGTGGAGCAGCCCGCCGCTTTGGCGCGCTCCAGCGCGTTACGCATAAACCCGCGATCGCGCAGGACATACAGCTGGAACCACATCGGGCGCTGGATTTTCGGCGCTACCTCTTCAATCGGGCATACCGACACGGTAGACAGCGTAAACGGAATGCCTTTGGCATCGGCGGCTTTGGCAGCCTGCACTTCACCGCGTCGTGCGTACATGCCGCACAGCCCGACCGGGGCGAGCGCCACCGGCATCGACAACGTTTCCTTAAACAGCGTGGTTTCGAGGCTTAAATCAGACATGTTTTTTAAAACACGCTGGCGCAGGGCCACCTGAGCGAGGTCTTCCACATTACGGCGCAGGGTATATTCGGCATAAGCCCCGCCGTCGATATAGTGGAACAGGAACGGCGGCAGAATACGCTGGGCGGCAGCGCGATAGTCGCTTGCGGCGGAAATAATCATGATTCGTTCTCCCTGGGATTGTCGTCGATGTCGGGCAGGCGGGTGACTCGCGCCTGACGCGCCACATCTTCATCAAGACGTTTTATGGTGGAATGGACAAAGCCAAGGTGATGGGTGACGGCTTTACGCGCCCGTTCGGCATCCCCGGCTAATATGGCGTCCAGCATGTCGCGATGCTGTTCGGTGAGCTGTGAGAAAATTGGTGGTTCGAGGTACATGCGCTGACGGCTCTGCATCACAGAGGATTGCAGCAGATCGAAAAAGCCGCGCATGGTCTGGAGCAGCACCACATTGTGCGACGCTTCCGCCACCGCCAGGTGGAACCGTACATCGGCCTGTGCCGCGAGGTCCGGATCGTCGCGTTCGGTAAATTTCAGCGTGGCGTCGAAACAGTAGCGCAGTTTCTCTTTATCCGTGTCCGTGGCGCGCAACGCTGCGTGCCAGGCGGTGCTGGCCTCAATAGCGTGGCGGGCTTCGAGAATGTCATAGCGATAGCCCGGATCGTCCGCCAGCAGGGTTTTAATCGGCTGGACGATGCGTTGTTCAGACCAGGGCTCAAGCTGATAACGCACAAAGGTGCCGCCCCCCCGGCGGCTGACCAGTGTGCCTTCCCGAATCAGGATCTGAATCGCCTCGCGCACGCTATTACGCGAGACGCCGAGGATGATCGCTAGCTGGCGCTCGGACGGCAGGCGCATCCCGCCGTCGAGCTGCTGGTCTGCGATCAGCGCCTGAATACGCTCGACCAGTTGGTCAGCCAGGCGCGGAGTCGTGGTTGTCATGGAATCATCCAGGTTAAGACATACGCCTGAAGCGTGGTGATAACGCCCACCATGCAGGTGAAGATCAGGCTGTGTTTGACCGTGAAGCGGAACAGGTCCGATTCTTTGCCCACCAGGCCTACCGCGGCGCAGGCGATAGCGATGGACTGCGGCGAAATCATTTTGCCGGTTACCCCGCCGGTGGTGTTGGCGGCGACCATCAGCACATCCGACACGCCAATCTGTTGGGCGGCGGTAGCCTGAAGCGCGGCGAACAGCGCGTTAGACGAGGTATCGGAACCGGTCAGGAATACCCCCAACCATCCCAGGAACGGCGAGAAGAAGGTGAAGGCCGACCCGGTATGCGCCAGCGCTAAGGCAAGCGTAGACGACAGCCCCGAATAGTTGGAGATAAAGGCGAAAGCCAGCACCATACCGATGGAGTAAATGGGCAGCGCCAGCTCTTTTAACGTTTCGCCGAAGGTCTTAATCGCGGCGGCAGGCTTCATCTTCAGCCAGACGATAGAGATAATCCCGGCGAACAGAATGGCGGTGCCGGTCGCGGAGAACCAGTCAAATTTGTATACCGCAGCGTATGGCGTAGCGGCGTTGACCACCGGCGGCATACGCGCCACCAGTTTGTCCAGGTAAGGCACCGAAACATTGATAACCATGTCGTACAGCGCGCCGCCCGGCGCGAACAGCGCTTTAAACGGCGGGATACTCCACAGCGTGACGGTGGCGGTAAGGAACAGGAACGGCGACCATGCGCGAATCACCTGGCGTGCAGTATAGTTTTTACGGGCCAGGGTCTGATCGACTACCGATGCGCCCATGTCGCCAAAGCGGAAGATGCGCGTCGGCTGCCAGCGTTTCAGGAACAGCGTCAGGCACACCAGCGAAACCAGCGAGGAGATAATGTCCGGCAGTTCCGGGCCGATAAAGTTCGAGCTGAGGTACTGGGCAATGGCGAACGAACCGCCCGCCACGACCACCGCAGGCCACGTCTCTTTGATGCCGCGCCAGCCGTCCATAATGCCCATGATCCAGAACAGCACGATGATGGTCAGGAACGGCAACTGGCGGCCCACCATCTGGCCGATTTCAAAGCTGTCCAGACCGGTCACCTGGCCTGCCACCAGAATCGGGATGCCCATAGCGCCAAACGCCACTGGCGCGGTATTGACGATCAGACACAGCCCGGCGGCGTACAGCGGATTAAAGCCAAGGCCGACCAGCAACGCGGCGGTAATCGCCACCGGCGCGCCGAATCCCGCGGCCCCTTCCAGGAAAGCCCCGAAGCAGAACCCTACAATCAGCATCTGAAGACGCTGGTCCGGCGTAATCGACAATATTGATGAACGGATGATGTCGAACTGCCCGGTTTTCACCGAGATTTTATACACGAACACCGCCGCGATAATGATCCAGGCGATCGGCCACAGGCCGTAGAAGAAGCCATAAATCACTGACGCAAAAGCGTTATTCGCGGGCATATCGTAGAAGAAAAGCGCAACCGCCAGCGCAATCGCCACGGTCCATGAAGCGGCAATATAGCCTTTCAGCTTCAGCTTAATCAGCGCGAAGAAGAAAAACAGGATAGGTAACGAGGCGATAAGACTGGAAAGCCAAATATTGCCAGCCGGATCGTAGTTTTGTTGCCAGAGGCTCATGTATTTCTCCCGGGGACCGCAAATTCGCGCCCGCAATGAGTCTTCGCTCAGATTTGCGTCACGTTATTTGTAAAAGTGGTCCTACCAATAGTGTGATGTAGGGTTAGTGTCGATGAATGGTTAATCAAATGTTTCTTGTTTGCAATGCGACGGTAATGGGTATTTTGTTGGTTTGTGATTTTTGGAGGGAAATTTTTGCTAATTGGTTGGGCCACTTTTGGGCAGCGTAATGATTAATCGCGTGCAAAAGGCAGCAAGGAAGTATGTGCTGAGAGCGGCGAACGAGAGGAACGGCCAGTGAGGCGTGAATGTGAAAAGAGAGTGTGATGCGGGTTGGTAACGTGCACCAGTTGCGAGAACTGGTGCAAAGTAAACGGGTTTAAAACTCGGTCTTTGAAAAACCGGTCATCACTTTCAGGCCCATTTCCCGGCCCAGCGCCGTCATGGGGTGAACCACTACCAGGCCGCGAACGCTTTTTTTCAGCTTGCCCATATCGGCCTGCTCTTTTTTGGTGATGGCGCGCTTAAACGGCATATCCATTAACTTTTGCGCTTCTTTGCTGAGCTTCTGGCTCACCACGCCGTGCAGACGAGCGATTTCCGTCTCCAGCGTTGCTTTTTCTTTTTCCAGCTCGGCGTATTTTTCCGCGTTTTCTACCAGCGACAGGGCCGCTTGCTGGTGACGGATGGCGTCCAGACGATCGCTCAGACGTTTAATTTCGTTTTTTTCGACTTCTTTCATAGTGCTGACTCAAAACTGTGGGGAATGACTGCAAGGATACACTATTGCGCGGAGGCTTACTTCTGAAAGGCTTTTTTTAAGCTTACCCGGGAGATAAGCTCAGTCAGGGAGAGAACCATGGTGGAGCGGACAATTTGCTGATAGCGCTGTTGCTGCATGGCGCGCAGTTCGGGGTCGCCGCTTACATCGAAAACCGGTGCGGGAGGCAGGGCGCTGACGCAGTGCAGTTCACCAAAAGGCCCGAGCATTTCATCGTCGGTGAAGGCGTATTCATTACCGTCGTGATTGAGTTCTTCCCGCAGCGCCATCAACAACTCACAGTCTTCATATTCTGCGCGGCTGATTACACCCAGGCCGTAGATGAGTTTTAATCGCACGGAAAGATCGCCCAGCGGACCATCGCCGTCCAGCAAGGGTTCAACGGCATATTTCACCGCGTAGTCATCTTTGCGGAATACCTGAAGCACCAGGATATTGACCGCCTCGGTCAGTAATTCTACCGCGGCGATTAACAGGCTTCGTACGGTTTTGCCAGCATTCAGACGCTCAAGCACACGGTTTTCAAAGGCCTGTGTTTCTTCCATTTTTGCCTGCATATCTGACAATCTATAAACGGGTGCGGCCCCGGCCTGCACCGCACCCGGACACATCATGGTTGCGCGTTATACGCGTTGACGGCAGCGGCCACGACCTCGCTGTTGGCGTCTAATCCGGAGATGCTGGCCAGTGTGGCCTGCGGGCCTTTATCCGCCAGCATCTGAGCGAGTTCCTGCGCCTGCGGATCCTGCTCGCTGCGATAATGCATCGCGGCGGCAATGCCCAGCACCAGATTGTCGTGCGGCAAACCGTATTCCAGCGTGCCCAACAGCGGTTTGATCAAACGGTCGCCCGCACTCAGCTTACGCAGCGGCTGGCGGCCAACGCGCTCAACGTCATCTTTCAAATACGGGTTTTCAAAACGACCGAGGATTTTCTGGATGTATGCCGCATGTTTATCGGCATCAAAACCGTAACGCTTAATCAGCACCGCGCCGCTTTCTTCCATCGCGCCTTTCACAACCGCGCGGATTTTCTCGTCCAGAATGGCGTCACGAATGGTCTGGTGACCGGCCAGTTTTCCGAGGTAGGCGGTTATAGCATGCCCGGTGTTAAGGGTGAAGAGTTTGCGCTCGACAAACGCCATTAAATTATCCGTCAGTTCCATGCCCGGAATGTTCGGCAACTCGCCTTTAAACTGCGTTTTGTCGACAATCCACTCGCTAAAGGTTTCAACCGTGACTTCCAGCGGATCGTGAGTCGCGGATTCAGAAGGCGGAACGATGCGGTCTACGGCAGAATCCACGAAGCCGACATGCTCGTCTGCCCACGCCTGATCGTCAGCGGCCAGCGCTGCCATAACATGGCCTTTCAGCTGGCTGGTGCCGCGCACCATGTTTTCACAGGCGATGATATTAAGCGGGGCGGTGTTGCCGTTGGCTCTGCGCATCATCAGGCCTTTAGCGATGGCGGGGGCGATACGCTCCAGCACCACCGGGCCAACTGCCGTCGTGACCAAATCGACCTCAGCAATCAGGGCGACGACTTCGTCGCCGATGCTGCTGACCGCGTTTACGCCGGATACCGTGTCGACCTGCTCGTTTTCACCCACCACATGCACCTGGTAGCTGTGACGCGCGTTTAAAGCATCCAGCACCACCTGGTTTACATCGGCGAAAGTGAGGCTGATACCCGCATCCGCGAGCAGTTTGCCGATGAAGCCACGTCCAATATTACCTGCGCCAAAATGTAATGCTTTCATTGTCTGAACCTTCTTAAATTTGAATCACCCGAGAGGGTTGGGGTGAAAGGCAGACGTTCGGCCTTTCACCCAAGCCCTCTCCCGTGAAGGGAGAGGGAAAGGCGTTATGCTTTTTTACCGCCTAACAGGTCGAGCACTTCCTGAACGCTGGTGGTGTTAGCCAGGCGCTCAATCACCGTGTCGTCATCCAGCGCGTTGGTCAGGCTGGTGATGACCTGGATGTGTTCGTTATTGCGTGCGGCAATACCGATAACCAGACGGGCAACATCGTCTTCTTCTTCGCCGAAACGTACGCCTTGCGGGTACTGGCAGAAGACAACACCGGTTTTCAGTACGCGATCTTTCGCTTCCACGGTGCCGTGCGGAACAGCGATGGACTCACCCAGATAGGTTGAGGTCAGCTTTTCACGCTCAAGCATCGCGTCCACGTATTCCGGCTGTACGTAGCCGCCTTTAACCAGCTGCTCGCCCGCAAAACGAATCGCTTCTTCTTTATGGCTCGCGGTGCGGCCCAGGAAAATGTTGTCGGCGGTCAGCTTAAACAGGTGGCTGTCGTTAGCGTCAAAGCTGTCCTGCAGGCTGGTGCGCACTTTGGTTTCGTTAACTTCGTGACGCTGCGCGGCCACCAGACGTTCGGTCAGGCTGGTGTACAGGCCGCTGTCCAGGAAGTTGGTCAGCGAAATGTGCTGGGCCTGCGGGGCCTGGCGCATCGCACGCTCAGTCAGATCGCGGTGGGTAATGACCACATCCACATCAGACGGCAGGCTGTTGATTGCGCTGTTGGTCACGGAAATGTTGGTCAAACCCGCATCCTGCACTTTCTTACGCAGTACGCCTGCGCCCATGGCGCTGGAGCCCATACCGGCATCACAGGCAACGATGATTTTACGCACATGGCTCAGGTCGTTGCTGACTTCGCCCGCAGACAGCGGCGTTGCCACGCCTTTGGACTGTGCTTTCATATCCTGCATGCGACGGGTTGCTGCTTCGATATCGTCTTCTTCTTTCACTTTGCTGGTTTTCAGCAGGATAGCGGCGATCACGAAGGATACGCCCATCGCAGCGAAGATAGCGACCAGGTTCGCGAAGTAAGCGCCTTTAGGGGTCATCGCCAGTACCGCCAGGATGGAACCCGGAGACGCAGGAGACACCAGGCCGCCGTTCAGCACGCTCAGGCAGAACACGCCAGTCATACCGCCGAAGATAACGGCAATCAGCAGACGCGGGTTCATCAGCACATACGGGAAGTAAATTTCGTGGATACCACCCAGGAAGTGGATGATTGCCGCACCGCCCGCAGACTGTTTCGCGCTGCCACGACCAAAGAACATGTACGCCAGCAGGATGCCCATACCCGGACCCGGGTTAGCTTCAATCAGGAAGAAGATGGACTTGCCGAGTTCATGAGACTGCTGAATACCCAGCGGCGAGAAGATACCGTGGTTAATCGCGTTGTTCAGGAACAGAATTTTTGCGGGTTCAACGAAGATAGACGCCAGCGGCAACATGTCATGGACAACCATGAAGTTAACGCCTGCCGCCAGTGCCTTGGACAGCACTTCGACCATCGGGCCAATGCCGAGGAACGCCAGAATCGCCAGGATCATACCGATGATGCCGGCGGAGAAGTTGTTTACCAGCATTTCAAAACCGGATTTGATCTTACCGTCTACCCAGTTATCGAAATGTTTAATTGCCCAGCCGCCCAGAGGACCAGCAATCATTGCGCCGAGGAACATCGGCATATCCGCGCCGACGATCACGCCCATGGTAGTAATTGCACCAACCACGCCGCCACGGTCACCGCCGATCAAACGACCACCGGTAAAACCGATCAACAGCGGCAGCAGATAGGTGATCATCGGACCAACCAGCTTCGCCAGTGTCTCGTTCGGCACCCATCCGGTGGGAATAAACAGCGCCGTGATAATACCCCAGGCGATAAATGCGCCGATGTTTGGCATTACCATGTTACTTAAAAAACGACCAAAGCTTTGCACTCTGATCTTGATATCGGATGACATAAAACACCCCTTCTTATGTTTACGCGCAGGCTTGCGGCCCGAGGTTTATTGTGAACGTGGCGGCAGAGGTAGCCGGCTCAATGTCCTGTTGATGCGAAATCTGGCACTGAATTGTTCAACTGTCTAGTCGACGGGAAATAGTGTGATTTAGATCTCCTTTTTTAGGGGGTAGGCCAGGTATATGAGGTGATCTTGGTCACAAATAGCTTGTGTAAAAAAAGAACAAAGGTAAAGAAACCGCTGTTTTGAAGGGTTAAATGTGATTGGAATCACATTTTGCAGCGTCTGGTTTGTTATTAGTTTGTGATTGTCATCACAAAAAATTTCGACTCGGATTTAACTGAGTGTGATCAACAGCAAACCTGCCAGGCGAGCGTCCTGAACCTGTAATTTTGCGACATGCGCAAACGTGTTCGGTTACGGAAATCTCAAAACCGACGATGTCCTTTATTAACATCGTTTAATGACATTTCTGTAACAGCTTAGTCGGATAACGGGAAAGGGTGGCATTCTGCGTGTGTCTGTCTGCTATTTCATGGGAACTGCGCCATACTTATCGCTTTATTGGCGATGATCAGGGAGTCAGGCATGAAACTTGTCGGTAGTTACACCAGCCCGTATGTGCGAAAGATTTCGATTGTGATGCTGGAAAAGGGCATTACGTTTGAATTTGTTAACGACATGCCTTATGAGGCGCAGAATAAAGTCACGCAATATAACCCGTTAGGCAAAGTCCCGGCGCTGGTGACCGACGATGGCGAGGTGTGGTTTGACTCGCCCATTATTGTGCAATACCTGGAACTGCTGGATATCGCCCCGGCATTATTGCCACGCGAACCGCTGGCTTCGCTGAAAATTCGTCAGATTGAAGCGCTGGCGGACGGGATTATGGACGCAGGGCTGGTGTCGGTGCGCGAACAGGCGCGTCCGCCTGCGCAACAGTCGGAAACTGAACTGCTGCGCCAGCGCGAAAAAATCACCCGCAGCCTGGATGCGCTGGAAAAGTACGTCGCAGACGGCACTCTGAACGCGAATGAACTGAATATCGCCACTATCGCCGTGGCCTGCGCCATGAGTTATCTCAATTTCCGCCGCGTCTCGCCGGGCTGGTGCGTGGACCGCCCGAACCTGGTGAAACTGGTCGAAACCTTATTCCAGCGCGAAAGCTTTGCTCGTACCGAACCGCCTGCGGCATGATCTCTCCCTATGACAGGGGGGACCGCCCCCTGTACACTACAAGCCCTTTTCCACAATCCACTCAGCGCCATGACCACAGAAAATCGTTCGCTTTATAGCCAGATTCCTTCTACGGATAGCCTGCTTCGGGATGCGGCTTTTCAGCCTCTCCTCGCGCAGTGGGGCCACACTCAGGTCGCCGCGATGCTGCGTCAGCTTCAGGTCCAGGCGCGTAATAGCGTGCGTGAATCGCAAATGCTGCCCGCGTGGTGTCATGACTGGGCCGCCATGTGCGCCCAGCGGTTGAGCGAGACGACCCAAAGCGCGCTGCGAACGGTGTTTAACCTGACCGGCACCGTTTTGCACACCAACCTTGGGCGTGCGCTTCAGTCAGAAAGCGCGATTGATGCGGTCACGCAGGTTATGCGTTCAGCGGTCACGCTGGAATATGATCTGGACGATGCCGGGCGCGGTCACCGCGACCGGGCGCTGGCGGCGCTGCTGTGCGAGATTACCGGCGCGGAAGATGCCTGTATCGTGAATAACAATGCCGCAGCCGTGTTGCTGATGCTGGCGGCCTGCGCCACCGGTAAGGAAGTGGTCGTTTCACGCGGCGAACTGGTGGAAATCGGCGGTGCTTTCCGCATACCGGATGTGATGCGCCAGGCCGGTTGTCAGCTTATCGAAGTGGGCACAACGAATCGCACCCATCCGGCGGATTACCTGCAGGCAATGGGCGAAAATACGGCGTTATTCATGAAGGTCCACACCAGCAATTACCATATTGAAGGTTTCACCCGCGCCGTCGACGAAGCCGAACTGGTGCAGCTGGCGCAAGCGTCCGGCGTGCCGGTGGTCTCCGATCTGGGCAGCGGCTCGCTGGTGGATCTCAGCCGTTATGGATTGCCTAAAGAGCCGCTGGTGCAGGAACTGATTGCCGCAGGCGTCAGTCTGGTGAGTTTCTCCGGGGATAAGCTGCTTGGAGGGCCGCAAGCGGGCATTATTGTCGGTAAAAAAGCGTTAATCGAGCGCTTGCAACGTCACCCGTTAAAGCGCGCTCTGCGGGCAGATAAAATGACGCTCGCGGCGCTGGAAGCGACATTGCGCCTGTATCAACACCCGGAAACCCTGGTGCAACATCTGCCGACGCTGCGGTTGCTCACCCGTGACGCCGGGGCGATCCATGAACAGGCGCAGCGCCTGCTGCCCGGGCTGCAACAGCACTTTGGCGAGACGTTCGACGTGGCGGTGATGCCCTGCCTGTCGCAAATCGGCAGCGGGTCGCTGCCAATAGATCGTCTGCCGAGCGCGGCCATTACCTTTACGCCGCGTGACGGGCGCGGCAGTACGCTGGAAAAACTGGCTACGGATTGGCGCGGTTTGCCGTCACCGGTCATCGGCCGCATTTACGATGGACGTTTATGGCTGGATTTGCGTTGTCTGGAACAAGAATCCCGCTTTATGGAGATGCTAACGAAATGATTATCGCCACCGCAGGACACGTTGACCACGGTAAGACCACGTTATTGCAGGCGCTGACCGGCATTAACGCCGATCGCCTGCCGGAAGAGAAAAAACGCGGTATGACCATCGATCTGGGCTACGCCTACTGGCCGCAGGATGACGGGCGCGTGATCGGATTTATTGATGTGCCGGGCCACGAGAAATTTCTCGCGAATATGCTGGCGGGTGTGGGCGGTATCGATCACGCCTTGCTGGTGGTGGCGTGTGATGACGGCATCATGGCGCAAACCGAAGAACATTTAACCCTGTTGCAGCTCGCCGGGCGGCCAACGCTGACCGTCGTGCTCACCAAAGCGGACCGGGTCGACGACGCGCGTATCGGGACAGTGAAAAATGATGTTGAGGCCCTGCTGGCGCGCATGTCATGGACGCCTGAGGCGATCTTCGTCACTGCGGCCACCCAGTCCCACGGTATTGACGCTTTACGCCAGCACATCCGCGAACTGCAACCGCAAGCGCATCCTGTTGCGCAACGTTTTCGTCTGGCGATTGACCGGGCATTTACGGTAAAAGGCGCGGGCCTGGTGGTGACGGGAACCGCGCTCAGCGGTGAAGTGAATGTCGGTGATACGCTGTGGCTGACGGGCGTGAATAAGCCGATGCGGGTACGTGGCCTGCATGCGCAAAACACCGGGACCCAACAGGCACACGCTGGTCAGCGTATTGCGCTGAATATCAGCGGCGATGCGCAAAAAGAGCAGCTCAACCGCGGCGACTGGCTGCTTTCTGCCGCGCCGCGTCATATCTGCGACCGTGTGATTATTGATGTGCATGCGCTGGTGCCGCTCCAGCAATGGCAACCGCTGCATATCCATCATGCCGCAAGCCATATTACCGGGCGTATTTCTTTACTCAACGAACGTTTCGCCGAACTGGTGTTAGATACGCCGCTCTGGCTTTGCGATAACGACCGGCTGATCCTGCGCGATATTGGGGCGCGGCATACGCTGGGCGGCGGTCGCATTGTGCTGACGACGCCGCCGCGTCGTGGCAAGCGTCAGAGCGAATTTTTAGACTGGCTGGCACGCCTTGCCGATGCGCAGGATGATGCGCAGGCGCTGACGCTACACCTGGAGCGCGGCGCGGTATCACTGCCAGATTTCGCCTGGCATCGCCAGCTTACGCCGTCGGGACTGACGGCGTTGTTGAACCGGCCGGAGCGTTTACAGGCGGGTGAGCACTTACTGAGCGCCGAAGTGGCGGCGCGGTGGCAGCGCAAGCTGTTAGACACTCTGAGCTACTATCACGAACAGCACAGCGATGAACCCGGCCCCGGGCGTGAACGTCTGCGTCGCATGGCGTTGCCGTCGCAGGAAGAGCCGCTGGTGTTAGCGTTGATAGAAAAAATGCGCGAAGCAGGGCTGATTGTGAGCTATCAGGGCTGGCTGCATTTGCCGGCGCATCAGGCCGGATTTACCGCAGAACAGCAACAGCGCTGGGAGGCGATTTCTGGTTTGTTTGGCGATGACCCGTGGTGGGTACGCGATTTAGCGCGCGAAACGGGCAGCGATGAACAGGAAATGCGTAAATTCCTCCGCCAGGCGGCGTTACAGGGGCTGATTACGTCGATCGTCAAAGATCGTTATTACCGTAACGATCGGATTGTGATGTTTGCTGATTTGATCCGCCGACTGGACAGTGAAAAAGGATCAACCCAGGCGGCGGATTTCCGCGACAGCCTTAATGTGGGCCGTAAACTCGCCATTCAAATCCTTGAGTATTTTGATCGCATCGGCTTTACACGTCGCCGCGGTAACGAGCATCTGTTACGCGACGCCGCATTATTTGGCCGCGAGGATTAACCGCTTAATAATGCGATATATATAAACTTAAAATATGTATCGCATTATTTAATTGATACCACAAATTAAATAGGTTCCTAATTTTTTATTATTGGAACTTATGATGTCTCATAGTATTCACTTTCCCGGACGACGGCTTTTATTTTTCATTCGACAGGTATATTACGGAAAAACCGTTTAAATCCTAAAAGGGAAGAAATTATGACATCCGTATTTTATATTCCTGCAATCAATGTAATTGGCCTGAATTCATTAAACCAGGCCTTAGATACCGCCCGCGATTATGGTTATAAGAGCGCGCTTATTGTCACAGATATTATGCTGGCCAAACTGGGCATGGCAGAGCAGCTTCAGCAATCACTGGCTGAGCGGAATATCAAAAGCGTTGTATTTGACGGCACCCATCCAAACCCTACGACGGCCAATGTCAGCGCCGGGCTGGAAATATTAAAAAATCATCATTGCGACTGTGTTATTTCATTAGGCGGCGGCTCTCCGCATGATTGCGCCAAAGGCATTGCGCTGGTGGCGACCAATGGCGGCAATATTCGCGATTATGAAGGCGTCGATCGCTCAGCAAAACCGCAATTGCCAATGATTGCCATCAATACTACCGCGGGCACGGCATCTGAAATGACCCGCTTCTGCATTATTACCGATGAAGAGCGCCATATTAAAATGGCGATTGTGGATAAACACGTCACGCCTGTCATGTCCGTTAACGATCCGGCACTGATGATGGGGATGCCGAAATCCCTGACGGCCGCCACCGGTATGGATGCCCTGACCCACGCCATTGAAGCTTATGTATCCGTCGCCGCCACGCCGATTACCGATGCATGCGCCCTGAAAGCGATAACCATGATCGCCAAACATTTGCCGGTAGCGGTGGAAGAAGGGGATAACCTGGTGGCGCGTGAGGCCATGGCGTATGCCCAGTTTATGGCGGGTATGGCGTTTAATAATGCCTCGTTAGGCTATGTTCACGCGATGGCGCATCAGTTGGGCGGTTTCTACGATTTGCCGCATGGCGTGTGTAATGCGGTATTGCTGCCGCACGTTGAACAATTTAACAGCCGTGTCGCCGCCGCGCGTTTACGCGACTGCGCTGCAGCAATGGGCGTAGAGGTTAGCGCGATGAGCGCTCAGCAGGGCGCTGATGCCTGTGTTGCCGCGATACGCCAACTGGCGAAAAGCGTGAATATTCCGACTGGCCTACGTGATTTAAACGTGAAAGAGCAGGATTTTGCGATTCTGGCCGCCAATGCGCTGAAAGATGCCTGTGGATTGACCAACCCTGTGCAGGCATCCCATGAGGAAATCATCAGCATCTACCAGGCCGCGTTTTAATCACGCCTGCGGATAATGTGACAGGCGCGCCTCACTCACGGGGCGCGGCTTTTTTCTTTGCAAGCCATACCGCGCCTAACCGTCCTGCCTGGTTTCCTAACTGGCAAGGCTGGATGGGCACCTGCAAGGCGTCCCACTGTTCAAAGGTTTCCAGATGACGCCGCAGTAATTTAAACACCTTTTCTTCTTCACTGATGCCGCCGCCAATCAGCACCACCTGCGGGTCAAACATCGAAATAACGCTGTAGACGCCCCGGGCCAGATTACGGGCCCATAAATCGATCGCTTCGCGCAGGTGAACATCGCTGTCCATTTTTTCGAACAGTTCTTTACCGTGGGGCATCTCATCGGCGGAAAGCGCCAGCGCCTGGCGGCAGGATTCCATCAGCCCGCTTGCGGAGGCCACTTCATGCATACATTCGCCATTATCGCCCACCGGGATCACGCCAAATTCCCCGGCACGGAAATGCGACCCCCGGTACAGCGACCCGTCGAGAATAATCCCGCCGCCGATGCCGGTACCGACAGTTATGCAAACGATATTCTCGTACGTTTTCCCCGCGCCGCGCCACAGTTCGCCCAGCGCCGCGCAGTTAGCGTCGTTTTCCACGATGGCTGGCAAATCGGTGAGTTCGCCAAACAACTCAAGCAGGTTAACGCCATCCATATACGTCAGTGCGCCCGCTTTAGCCGCAACGCCCGTATGCGCATTGATATGCCCCGGGAAACTCACCCCCAAAGCGACAATGTCATACTCTTTTTGATAATTTTCGATCACTTCCTGGCATTTCTTTCTGAACGTCTGCTCATCTTCCGGCGTGTCATATTCATCAGAAATGAGCTCATGACCTTCTTCATCAATTACACCGTGTTTGATATGTGTTCCACCGACATCAAAGCCAATGAAATGCTGCATACGATTTTCCTTCCAGGGGGCATCACAGTAAGTATGGCTGAGGCCTGAAAACGGAATGTAAATTAAGGTAATACTTTAAAAACAAATGCCTGGAAGTATGCCGAAGACGGCCTCGCAGTGGCGCCAGGCGGCAGGCGTTACGCGGTGAATAAAAATGGGCTGCTTTACCTGTCACGATCAAAGCGTTGAGCATAAATGATCTGGCACTCTGACTCTTTTATGTCTGATGGAGTGGGTGATGAACCGCTTTATTGTTGCCGAATCGAATAAATGCATCGGCTGCCGAACCTGTGAGGTGGCCTGCGTAGTATCGCATCAGGCATCGCAGGATTGTTCTACCGTCAGCCCGGAGGCTTTCCAGCCGCGGATCCGTGTGGTTAAAACCGGCATGCTCTCAACGGCGGCGGTATGCCGTCAGTGCGAAGATGCGCCGTGCGGCGCAGTGTGCCCGACCCATGCGATTTCCCGCACGGGTGATTTCATCGCTGTCGACCAGGCGCGCTGCATTGGGTGTAAAACCTGTATGCTGGCGTGCCCGTATGGTGCGATGGAAGTCGTGACCGCAGGGGTGAATCAGGCGCAGGCGTTGAAGTGTGACTTGTGCTTTCATCGTGAAACCGGGCCTGCGTGCGTTGAGGCCTGCCCGACATCTGCTTTGCGCTGTATGGATCCCCTACAGCTTGAACAAATCAGCGCAGAAAAACGCCGCCGGGCGGCGGCGTGGTAAACCGTTATGCGCTCGCTTCCTGCCAGGCGAGCGCGATCTCTTCGGCCAGAATTTTCACTCCCGCCTCAATTTTTTCCGGCTCCGGCACATAGTTCATGCGCATACACTGATGCGTATGCGGCCACGGCTTATCGAGACCAGGGAAGAAATAGTCGCCAGGCACCATCAGTACGCCCCGCTTTTTAAGCCGCTGATACAGCAGTTCAGTGGTGATCGGCAAATCTTTGAACCATAACCAGAGGAAAATCGCGCCTTCTGGTTTGTGGATCAGGCAACGTTCCGGCGGCAGGTAGCGGCGAATAATCGCGAGCGTTTCCTGGACACGCTGTTGATAAAATGGCCTGATAACCGTGTCAGACAGACGCAGCAGGTCTTTACGCTTAATCATTTCACAGGCGATGGCAGGCCCGATACCACCCGGCGCCAGGCTGATAATGCCGTTCATGTTGCTGACCGCGGAAATGATCTTCTCATTGGCGATAATGATGCCGCAGCGGCTGCCAGGTAGACCAAGTTTCGACAGGCTCATGCACAGCACGATATTGGGGTTCCACAACGGTCGCGCTTCAGAAAAAATAATCCCCGGAAACGGAACGCCATATGCGTTATCAATAACTAACGGGATCCCATGCTGATTGGCGAGCGCGTCGAGCTTCATCAGCTCATCATCGGTGATGACGTTGCCGGTGGGGTTCGTAGGCCGCGAAACACATATCATCGCGGTCTCTTCGCCGATGTGCAGATGCTCAAAATCGACGTGATATTTGAACTGGCCTTCCGGCAGCAGTTCAATATTGGGGCGCGCCGAAACGAACAACTCCTCTTCGAGGCCGGAATCCGCATACCCGATATACTCTGGTGCCAGCGGAAACAGCGCTTTTTTGGTAGAGCCATCCGCCTGACGACCGGCGAACAGGTTAAACAAGTAGAAAAACGCGCTCTGACTGCCATTTGTTAGCGCAATATTCTGTGGTTCGATATCCCAACCAAATTCTTCACGCAGCATACCGGCCAGCGCGTCCAGCAGCTCGCTTTTCCCCTGTGGCCCATCATAATTACAAAGCGCTTCAGTGACTTTGCCGCTTTCCAGCATCTCGCCCAGGAGCGTATGGAAATAGTCGTTCATTTCCGGAATTTGCGCCGGATTACCCCCGCCCAGCATAATCGCGCCGGGGGTGCGTAACCCGTCGTTAAGGTCTTCCATCAGGCGCGTGATGCCTGCATGGCGGGTAAATTTGTCGCCGAAAAGAGAAAAAGTCATAGCCGTCTTGATATCGAAAACTGATAAAAGAGGCTAACGATAACGCTCCCGGTTCAGTGGCGCAAATGGGCAAATCCCTCAGGATGTTGCCGGTTATGCCAGAGATTTACGTTCTACTGGCATAACCTGCTGTATTAACGCTGAGGTTCACCTGCCCAAATGACCATGACCGTATCGTCGCCTTGCGTCCTGCTAAACCCGTAAACCTTCTCGTCATTAAGAGGCGTGTGTTTCCCTTCGCCAATAGCCGGATGGCGGGCGCGGAACTGGGCGAGCTTTTGCCAGTGCGCCAGAGTGGCGGCTTGCGCGCCTTCAATATCCTGCCAGTTCATGTCTGAACGGGTGCCCTGCAACGGATCGGAGCCGGTCGGTCCGAACGCGCGGGCGGTTTCGTCGCCATAAAAAATCTGTACGGCGCCCGGCGCTAACATCAGCAGTTCCGCCGCCCGGGTTCCGCCTTCGCGAAACAGACGCGTATCATGGGATGAGAGGTAACTCAGCACATTGAATTGCTGAAGCTTGTCGGCCATTTGTTGCCAGACTGGCTCGATGTTAGCCAGACAATTCACCGCGCCGGCGGCCTGCTCCTGATAATCGAAGTTGATCATCGCATCGAAGCCGTTACGGTAGTAATCGCTCAGCATCACGCCGTGCCCCCAGGCTTCGCCCGTCATCCAGAACGGCGCATCATCCAGTTTTTTATCCGGATGCGCGGCTTTCCAGTCATTGAGCGCTTCGCTGGCCTGGTTTTTCAACTGCTGCCACGCGCCCATTTCTACGTGTTTGGCGGTATCGACCCGGAATCCATCGATGCCGAAATCCCGCACCCACTGGCTGAGCCATTCGGTCAAATAATCACGCGGCGTGTAATTCGGGTGCTCTTTTGCCCGGGTATCGGGTTTTTGCTGGTAAAAATTGGGCAGACCGGTGGCGACGGTCGATTCGGTTTTCAAATCGGGCAGGAACGCCAGCGACATCGTCAGGTCATCAAAGCCGGGGCTGTCATAATCGCCAATGTCGGTGCGGATCCAGTTTTTACCCCACCATTTTTCCCATGCCGCTTTATCACTGAAGTTGATGTAATCGTTAAAGCTGTGCCACGTCTGGCCCGGTCCGGGTTTCCAGTCCGTCCAGTTTTCACCCAGCGTTTTGGTTATTTCATCGCCTTTCAGATACAGCGCGCCAAACTGATATTGCTGCATATCCGCCAGCGTGGCGTACCCGGCGTGGTTCATCACAATATCAAAGAGAACGCGGATGCCGCGCTGGTGCGCACCATCAACCAGTTTCTGGAGATCGTCGCGGGTGCCCATATTGGCATCGAGGGTGGTCCAGTCCTGGGTGTAATAACCGTGATAGGCGTAATGAGGGAAATCGCCTTTGGCGCCGCCGCCTACCCAGCCATGAATTTGTTCAAAAGGAGCGCTTATCCACAAGGCGTTAACGCCCAGGTCCTGCAGATAATCCAGCTTTTGCGTGAGGCCCTGCAGATCGCCGCCGTGGAAGGTGCCGATCTCTTCCATGCCGTCTTTATGCCGTCCATAACTGTTGTCATTATCCGGATCGCCGTTTTCAAAGCGATCGGTCAGAACAAAATAGACGGTGGCGTTATGCCAGCTGAACGGGGCTTTTTCCGGGGTGTCTTCCGCTTCAAGCAGCAATAAGCCATTGCTGGACGCGGCTGGCATCAGGGTGATTTTGCCGTCTGTTACGGTCGCGCTGTTGCCGCTGTAAAAATCGCGAACTTTCTCGCCTTCTGCAAAACGATCGTTAACCGCTACGGTCACCGGGCCGCCATCCCATTTCGGGCATTGATGTACCGCTGCCGCCACCGCTTCAGATTCGTCCTGCTTCACGCTGAGCATCAGGGTCGGCGTACCCGAACGGGTATCAACCTGGATGTGATAATTGCCGCTACGGAACAGCTTCCACTCTGGCGCATCCCCCGAACAGGGTGAAAGCGACAGCATCTGATTGAGTTTGATAGCGCCGCTCGGCTGCCAGCATTGCTCGCCTTCTGTCAGACGCAGTGGTCGCGCACCTTTTTCCAGAACGCCCTGGGTGGTGAAAATGCCGGCGGGCTTTTCTTCAAAGGCGGGAAGGTCAGGCAAATTCCACTGCGCCAGTACCGTACCGGGCAGCAGTAACAGCGCGAAACAATTTTTTTTCATCGGGCGGCTCCCATGGGAATTTTACCCATTCTGGCAGGACTTTCCGTTCACAGGCTCATCCCTTAAAGCACCGTGCGGGGAGGAATCCACAGGCTGAGTGAGCTATCTCTCGTTTTTGCTTTTTTCTGCGATAACCGTCAGAGATCGCACTATTTTTAACTACGATATGCAGGCCGTGCGTGACAAGGTTTCAGATTTGTATTATTTCTTTTACTGCTCTTGATGGTTATTTTTGGTAAGATTTGAGATTCGGCTCACAAATTTTTGTCATGAATAAGGTGTTGGAATGCATTTATCCGACCAGGAGACCTAATGAAATCGACTCGATTACGACGAATCGGGGCGGCGATACTCATCTTTTTCACCTTTGCATTTTCGGGTGGAGTGCTGGCAAAACAGCACAAGACGACGAGTCATACAGCTCAGATTAAGAAAACCAGCGTCAAGCATCAGGCAAGCAGTAAAAAAGAGTATTCTCGCAATAGTGAAATAAGTGGTTCACTTCCTGATTTGCGAAAATACCCTTCCGGGACCCCAAGAAAAAAAGCGTTTCTCCGGACAGTAATGCCTTATATCACCAGCCAAAACGCGGTGATTACAGCGGAACGTAACTGGCTTATCTCTAAACAGTACGAAGGGAAATGGTCACCCGCTGAACGCGCACGTCTGAAGAAAATCGCTCAGACGTACAAAATCAGCTGGAACGGCAATACCAAACGTATTCCCTGGAACACGCTGCTTGAGCGCGTAGACATCATTCCGACCAGCATGGTGGCAACGATGGCGGCAGCGGAAAGCGGATGGGGCACCTCGAAACTTGCCCGCAGTAACAACAATCTCTTTGGCATGAAATGCACCCAGCGGAAATGCAACAGCCAGCCGGGCAAAGTGAAAGGTTACTCGCACTTTGGTTCCGTGAAAGAGTCCGTTTCGGCCTACGTGGTTAATCTGAACACGCACCCCGCGTATGCTTCCTTCCGGAAGTCACGGGCGCAGTTGCGCAAAGCGGATCAGGAATTAACGGCGACCAATATGATCCATAAACTCAAAGGCTACTCGACGAAAGGCCGGAGTTATAACAACTATCTGTTTTCCATGTATCAGGATAATCAGCGATTGCTGGCCGCCAACATGTAAGCAGTGCGTGAATAAATCGAAGAACCCGGCATGTAAGCCGGGTTTTTTTATGGGTTGCTGAAGGCGGCGCGGAAATTAACGCGAAAACTCGCTATGCCGTTCGCGATAGTCTTTTGGCGTGGCGTCATACTCTTTTTTGAAGACCGAATAAAAATACTGCAACGAAGGATAACCGCAGATTTGCGAGATCTCATTAATAGAGAGCGAGGTCGAAATGAGCAAACTGCGCGCTTTATGCAGTTTCTCGGCATGCAGAACGGCGTGAATGGTTTCGCCCACTTCTTCTTTAAAGCGTTTCTCCAGGTTAGAGCGTGACATGCCAATGGCATCCAGTACCTGTTCGACTTTAATTCCCTTGCAGGCATGGTTACGAATGTAATGCATAGCCTGAATGACCGCCGGATCATGAAGTGAACGGTAATCCGTCGACTGCCGCTCCACGACTTTGAGCGGTGGCACCAGCAGCCGTTGTAATGGCAGCGGCTCGCGCGCCAGCAACCGGTGTAACAGTTTGGCGGCCTGATAACCCATTTGGCGCGTCCCCTGAGCCACAGATGAAAGCGCGACGCGTGAGAGATAGCGTGTCAGCTCTTCATTATCGATGCCGATAACGCAAATCTTCTCAGGCACGGGGATATGTAAATGCTCGCAGACTTGCAGAACGTGGCGGGCGCGGGCGTCGGTGACGGCAATAATCCCTGTTTGCGGCGGGAGCGTTTGTAGCCAGTCAGCGAGTCGATTTTGGGCGTGTTGCCAGTTATCCGGCGCGGTTTCCAGCCCCTGATACACGACGCCGCGGTATTTTTCCTGAGCGACGAGCTGGCAAAAGGCGTGCTCGCGCTCAGCGGCCCAGCGTTTACCGCTGGAAGGCGGCAGGCCATAGAAGGCAAACCGGTGTACCCCTTTTTCTTTTAAATGCAGAAAGGCTTGCTCAACGAGGGCATAGTTATCGGTCGCGATATAATGCACCGGCGGGTAGTGTTCCGGGCTGTGATAGGAGCCGCCGACGCCGACGATGGGCACATCCACGTCCGCCAGCAGTTTTTCGATCTCTTTGTCATCGTAATCTGCGATAACGCCGTCACCTAACCACTCTTTGATATTGTCGATACGCGCCCGAAAGTCTTCTTCAATGAAAATATCCCAGCTCGATTGCGTTGCCTGGAGATACTCGCCTACGCCTTCAACCACCTGGCGGTCGTAGGCTTTATTAGCGTTGAATAACAATGTGATGCGATGACGTTTTTCAAACATGACATGGCCCTGACAGTTCTTCCATTTCCTGAATAGCATAAACAGCAATATGCCGGAGATTTTACGCTCCGGCATTGCGATCTGATGCGCAGTTTATTAGCCGCGTCGCTTGGTTGCTGAATCCATCCAGACAGCCAGCAGCAAAATGGCACCCTTCACGATGTACTGCCAGAAGGTGGGGACGTCCATCATACTCATACCGTTATCCAGCGAAGCCATGATAAACGCGCCCATGACCGCGCCGGCGACGCTACCAATTCCACCGGCGAGACTGGTGCCCCCGATTACGCAGGCTGCAATAGCATCCAGTTCGGCGATATTCCCGGCGGACGGCGAGCCCGCGCCAAGTCGGGAGCTCAGGATCAGCCCGGCAATCGCGACCATCAGGCCGTTAATGGCAAACACCGCCAGTTTGGTACGCTCAACGTTAATGCCGGATAAGCGCGCCGCTTCAATATTGCCGCCGATGGCATAAATCCGGCGACCAAAGGCAGTGCGCGTTGCCATAAACATACCGCCTAACAGTAAGAATGCGAGGATCAGCACCGGTGTCGGTACGCCGCGATAATCATTGAGCAACCAAATGGCACCCAGCACGATAACCGCAATCAGCGCCTGTTTCCCAACGCTGCCACCGGCGGCGTTAACCGGCAGCCCCAGGGTTTGCCGACGCACCCGGCCACGCCATTGCCAGGCCATAAAGGCCATTAAACCCAGCGCACCGACAACGAAGCCAATGCCGTTAGATAGGTAGCTCTGGCCGATTTGCGACATGGCATTGCTGGTGGGCGAAACGGTGGTTCCGTTAGTGATGCCGATTAAGATGCCGCGAAAAGCCAGCATCCCCGCCAGCGTCACAATAAACGACGGCACTTTCCGATAGGCCACCCACCATCCGTTCCAGGTGCCTAACAGCAAACCCAGCGCCAGCGTAACCACAACGGTAAGCGGCAGCGGCCAACCCAGCCAGACGTCGAAAATCGCCGCCGCGCCACCCAGCAGGCCCATCATTGAGCCCACCGACAGATCAATTTCCGCCGAGATAATCACGAACACCATTCCCACCGCCAGGATGCCGGTAATGGCGGTCTGGCGCAGCAGGTTCGAGACGTTACGCGCGCTGAGATAGGCACCTTCCGTCATAAAGGTAAAGAACAGCATAATGACAATAATGGCGGCAATCATGACAAACACTTGTAAGTTAAGCGCTTTCAGACCACCGGGCTTTTTCGCCAGCGGTGCCGCGAGTTTCATTTCAGACAGGTTGCTTTTCGACATAGGGTTCGCTCCTCAGGGCCGCTTCCATGACCTGCTCCTGGGTCAGGTTTTGGTTGATCAGGTTGGCTTTCAGGCGCCCTTCATGCATTACCAGCACCCGGTCGCTCAGACCGAGCACCTCTGGTAATTCTGAAGAGATAACGATGACAGCGATGCCTTGTTGCACCAGTTGGTTAATCAGCTTGTAGATTTCATATTTCGCGCCAATGTCGATGCCCCGGGTCGGTTCATCAAGGATCAAAATGCGCGGATTGAGCAGCAGACAGCGGGCAAGAATGGCTTTTTGCTGATTCCCGCCGCTTAGCCGTCCGATGGCCAGTTCCGGTGATGACGTTTTCACTTTTAGCCGGGCGATGGACTGCAAAATACATTGTTGCTCCGCCGCATCATCCAGCGTGCTGACCGGGCCGGTAAAATCGCTTAGCGACGCCAGCGTGATATTTTTACCTACTGCCATGACCGGTACGATACCGTCTCTTTTGCGGTCTTCCGGCACCATGGCAATGCCATGCGCAATCGCCTGCTGGCAATTTTTGATGCTGACGGGTGCGCCATCAATAAAGACTTCGCCTTCCCAGCGGCCTGGCCAGACGCCGAACAGGCATTGCACCGCTTCGGTACGCCCTGCGCCAACCAGCCCGGCGATGCCGAGGATCTCACCGCGACGCAGGCTGAACGAGATGTCATTAACGCGTTTGATATGGCGATTGACCGGATGCCAGGCGGTGAGGTGTTCAACGCGCAGGATTTCATCATGTATCTGATGCGGTTCGTTGGGGTAGAGGGACGTTAGCTCGCGCCCTACCATCATGGTGATAATGTCGCTTTCGCTCATCTGTTCCGCGTCGCGGGTGCCGATATGCTGACCATCACGGATAACGCAGATAGTACTGGAGATCGCCTTCACTTCGTTCAGCTTGTGAGAGATATAGATACAGGCGATGCCGTGATGCTGCAGATCGCGAATAATGTTCAGCAATACGGTGGTTTCCTGCTCAGTGAGCGACGCGGTGGGTTCATCAAGGATTAATAGCCGCACCTGCTTATTCAGGGCCTTGGCGATTTCCACCAGTTGCTGGTGACCCAGGCCTAAATCGCCCACTCGCGTATCCGGCGACAGATTCAAATTCACCTGTGCCAGCAGTTTCTGGCAGCGCAGGGTCATCGCGTCGTAATCCATTACGCCGTGACGGGTAATTTCTGCGCCAAGAAAGATGTTTTCCAGCACGGTAAGGTGTTTTACCAGCGCCAGTTCCTGGTGAATGATGGCGATACCTTTGCGTTCGGTATCGCGAATATGGCTCGCTTCGAGTTTTTCGCCTGCGAACCAGATTTCACCGTCATAGCTTCCGTGCGGGTAAATTCCGCACAAAACCTTCATTAAGGTGGATTTTCCGGAGCCGTTTTCGCCGCACAGAGAAAGCACGTCGCCCGCGTTGACGTTCAGGCTGACGTTATCCACCGCTTTCACAGCACCAAAAGCTTTGGTGATGTTTTTCATCTCGAGTAAGTAAGGCATGCCAACCCCGTGGTTCACGGTTGAATTCAGGCCACAAGCGCCCGCGAAGCGTCGCGGGCACCCGGAGATTACAAATCGCTTTGCTTATGGAAGCCGTCTTTAATGACGGTGGATTCGATATTGGTTTTTTCCACTTCGACAGGATTAAGCAGGCGTGCGGGAACATCTTTCAGCCCGTTATTCAAACTGGCGTCTGATTTCGGCGTCTGCCCGTTGCCCAGCTCAACGGCAATTTCCGCGGCGTTATTGGCAAGTTCAGTAATCGGTTTATAAACCGTCATGGTTTGGGTGCCGGCGATAATGCGTTTTACGCCTGCGAGGTCCGCATCCTGCCCGGAAATGGCGACTTTACCCGCCAGCCCTTGCGCACTCAGCGCCTGGATTGCGCCGCCTGCGGTGGCGTCGTTGGAGGCGACGACGGCATCGATTTTGTTGTTGTTAGCCGTTAAGGCGTTTTCCATAATTTTCAGCGCGTTTTCCGGCAACCAGCCATCGACCCACTGATCCCCGACGATGTGAATTTTGCCATCGTCAATGAACGGCTTAAGCACTTTCATTTGCCCGGCGCGGAACAGTTTGGCGTTATTGTCCACCGGCGAGCCGCCCATCAGGAAATAATTGCCTTGGGGCACTTTATCAACCAGCGCTTTAGCCTGTAATTCGCCGACTTTTTCGTTATCAAAAGAGATGTAGAAATCAATATCCGCGTTATTAATCATTCGGTCATACGCTAATACTTTAATTCCTTCGCGCTTGGCTTCGGCAACAACGTTACTTAATACCTGCCCATTGTAGGGAATAATGACGAGCACATCGACGCCGCGGTTAATCATGTTCTCAATCTGCGACATTTGCGTTTCTTCATTGCCATTTGCAGATTGTACAAAGACTTTGGCGCCCAGCGATTCCGCTTTTTTCACAAAAATATCGCGGTCTTTTTGCCAGCGTTCCAGACGAAGGTCGTCAATGGCCATGCCGATCTTCACTTCTTTGGCGATGCCGCTCATGCTTGTTAACAGCAGTGAGGCGCAGAGGGTGAGGGCAAGGTTCTTTATCTTCATAGTGTTAATACCTGTTGTAGGGTGATAGTGGCGTATTACAACTCAGAGTAAAGAGACGTTCTATTCAGCAAACATTTAGAGTTTTGACCTGAAAGCGGCGAACCTTCAATTACAGATTTTCGTCCCGGCATTACGTTTTTTTGTTTGTTTTCTGTTTTATGACCGCGATCGAATTTTAAATTTAACAATTGCCGCTAATTGCTTAAATCTGGATTATTTCTCGCAATGTTCATTTTTGAAGAAAATACATTTTGTGACCGGTAGCGCGTTTGTGCATTATCTTAATGCCAGTGTGAAATAACGTAATTGAGTAACGGGCGGGTAATATCCAGGATTATTTTTACACAGTGCTCGAACCCGCTCTCTGATTACGGAGTTAATTATGCAAAATTATTTCGACCAGCTTGAACGCGTGAAATATGAAGGACCAGAAACGTCGAATCCTCTGGCGTTTCGTCATTACAACCCGGACCAGAAAGTACTGGGTAAACGCATGGAAGATCATCTGCGGTTCGCCGCGTGCTACTGGCACACGTTCTGCTGGAATGGCGCAGATATGTTCGGCGTCGGCTCGTTCGATCGTCCCTGGCAGCAGCCGGGCGATGCGCTGGCGCTTGCCGCCCGTAAGGCAGACGTGGCGTTTGAGTTTTTCCATAAACTGAACGTGCCGTATTACTGCTTCCACGATGTAGACGTGTCGCCGGAAGGGGCGTCTTTAAAAGAGTACCTGAATAATTTCAGCCACATGGTCGACGTGCTTGAGCAAAAGCAGCAGGAATCAGGCGTGAAATTGTTGTGGGGCACCGCGAACTGCTTTACCAACCCACGCTACGGCGCAGGTGCCGCAACCAGTCCCGATCCGGAAGTGTTTTCCTGGGCTGCTACGCAAGTGGTTACAGCGATGAACGCCACACACCGTCTGGGTGGTGAAAACTATGTGCTGTGGGGCGGCCGCGAAGGGTACGAGACGCTGCTTAATACCGATTTACGCCAGGAACGCGAGCAAATCGGCCGTTTCATGCAGATGGTCGTTGAGCACAAACATAAAATCGGCTTCCAGGGCACGCTGCTGATTGAACCGAAACCGCAAGAGCCGACGAAACATCAGTACGATTATGATGTCGCGACCGTATACGGCTTCCTGAAGCAGTTTGGGCTGGAAAAAGAAATTAAGGTCAATATCGAAGCCAACCATGCCACGCTGGCTGGTCACTCTTTCCATCATGAAATTGCTACCGCTATCGCGCTGGGCGTGTTCGGTTCCGTTGACGCCAACCGCGGTGACCCGCAGTTGGGCTGGGATACTGACCAGTTCCCTATCAGCGTGGAAGAGAACGCGCTGGTGATGTATGAAATCATCAAAGCGGGTGGTTTCACGACGGGCGGGTTGAACTTTGATGCCAAAGTGCGTCGTCAAAGCACCGATAAATACGATCTGTTCTACGGTCATATCGGCGCGATGGATACCATGGCATTAGCCCTCAAAGTCGCGGCTCGCATGATCGAAGACGGTGAGTTAGACAGCCGTGTCGCGAAGCGTTATGCCGGTTGGAATGGTGAGCTGGGCCAGCAAATTCTGAAAGGCCAGCTTACGCTTGAGCAAGTGGCGAATTACGCTGAACAGCATAATCTGGCACCGCGTCATCAGAGCGGGCATCAGGAACTGCTGGAAAATCTGGTTAACCACTATCTGTTCGATCGCTAACGTTCTGCGCCACCTCTGTGGCGCTCATTAAGGAGTTGCCGCCATGTATATCGGGATTGATTTGGGTACGTCGGGCGTTAAGGTTATTTTGCTGGATGAGAGCGGAGCGCTACGGGCGACCCATTCTGAACCCCTGACGGTATCGCGTCCGCATCCGCTGTGGTCAGAGCAAGATCCCGAATCATGGTGGCAGGCAACCGACAAAGCGATGCAGGCGCTTGGTACGCAGCACAGCCTGCGAGAAGTGAAAGCGCTTGGCATCGCCGGGCAGATGCACGGCGCAACGCTGTTGGACAAGCACCAACGGGTGCTGCGTCCGGCTATTTTGTGGAACGATGGCCGCTGCGCTGAAGAGTGTCAGTTGCTTGAGGCCAGCGTTGCGGATTCCCGATCCATTACGGGCAATCTGATGATGCCCGGCTTTACCGCGCCCAAACTGCTGTGGGTGCAGCGCCATGAACCTGACGTGTTTGAGCAGGTTGATAAGGTCTTATTACCCAAAGATTACTTACGCCTGCGGATGACGGGCGAATTTGCCGGCGATATGTCGGATGCCGCCGGAACGATGTGGCTGGATGTCGGCAAGCGTGACTGGAGCGATAAAATGCTCGCGGCCTGCGGATTAACGCGCCAAAACATGCCTGCCTTATTTGAAGGCAGCGAGGTGGCCGGGCAGCTTACAGCGGAAATCGCCAGCCGCTGGAATATGCCAGCGGTGCCCGTCGTGGCTGGCGGCGGTGATAATGCCGCAGGCGCGGTCGGCGTAGGGATTGCCGATGCCGGGCAGGCAATGCTTTCTCTCGGTACATCAGGCGTGTATTTCGCGGTCAGCGATGGGTTCTTATCCAATCCGGAGAGTGCGGTGCACAGCTTCTGCCACGCCTTGCCAAAACGCTGGCATTTAATGTCCGTTATGCTGAGCGCCGCGTCCTGCCTCGACTGGGCAGCGAAACTCACCGGCCTCGGCAGCGTTCCCGCGCTGATTGAGGCGGCGAAACAGGCGAATGGTGATGCCGGAACGGTGTGGTTTCTTCCCTATCTCTCGGGCGAACGCACGCCGCATAACAACCCGAACGCCAAAGGTGTGTTCTTCGGCATGACACATCAGCATGGCCCGGCGGAACTGGCGCAGGCGGTGCTGGAGGGCGTGGGATATGCGCTGGCAGACGGCATGGACGTGGTTCATAACTGCGGTTTACAGCCCAAAAGCATCACCCTCATTGGCGGCGGTGCGCGTAGTGGCTACTGGCGGCAAATGTTGGCGGATATCAGCGGGCAAACCCTGGATTACCGTACCGGCGGCGATGTCGGCCCGGCACTGGGCGCGGCGCGGCTGGCGCAAATCGCGCTGGCACCAAACCGGCCACTGCAGGACTTTCTGCCGCCGCTACACCTTGAGCAGCAGCACCAGCCTGATGAAGCAATTTACAAACGCTACAGTGAAAAGCGCGAAACGTTCCGGCAGATTTATCAGCATCTCGCACCGCTGATGAAATAAGGCTGTAACACGTCCTGGTTTTGCTTTTATTTGTCCGTTTTTGGTATTACCGACTTTCGGACGCCTTGCCAGAATGGGGTTAATCCCACTCAACGAGGCGTCCGGAAATGTCACATTCTGCATTAATTAATATCGATTCACAGGTTTCATTCTTTCACCGCGACTACTGGGATGATACCGGTTTCGCTGATTTCCAGATGGCGATTTCACGCCTGATTGCAGGCTGCCAGAAAATGGGCATCCCGGTGGTCGATATCTTTCACGTTGCCGACCAGGGCGCCTTTTCGCTGGCGTCCGGCTATGTTAAACCCATGCCTTTTTTGACGCATCAGGCGGATGTTACTTTCCACAAGCATGTCCATAATGCTTTTACCGACACCGGGCTGGATCGCTGGCTGCGCGTTCGGGAAATTAACCATGTGATTATTTGCGGGATACGCACCGAGCAGTGCTGTGAAACCACGGCGCGTGTCGCGTCTGATTTAGGCTATCAGGTCAGTTTTGTTTCTGAGGCAATGCTCACCTTTGCGATGCGCTATAAAGACATTACTCTGGATAGCCAAACCTTGCGTCATCGCACCGAGACCGTGCTGGATGGCCGCTTTGCTACGGTCCGGAAGGTTACTGAATGCCTGGAGTCACTTCAATGAAAACAGATGTCTGGTTTTTAGTGCTACCCGGTACGCTGGCGCTGGACATGATTGGACCTGCTGAAACGCTGGGCCTGGCCAGTGATGCTTTCAGATTGCATTACATTGGCCCTGAGACCGAGGTCAGCACCTCGATTGGCCTGAGAATGGGCGGCATTGAGCCCCTTCCTGAGAGCTTGCCTCAGGGCAGTTTACTGGTGCTCTCCGGCGTGAGTGATTCCACCCGTTATTTTGATACCCCTCAGGCAGTGGTGGCGCGCCGGTGGCTTAGCCGCCAGCTCGCCGCTATTCAGCGCGGCGCGATACAACTGGTGTGCGTGTGCTCCGGTTCGCTGCTGGCGGCGCGTGCCGGCCTGCTGCACGGCGTCGAATGCACAACTCATCACGATGTGATTGCGCGGCTCAAAAGCGCTGAGCCCGAGGCAATTGTGCGGGAAGGGCGAATTTTTGTTGAAGATCGCGGCATCTGGACCAGCGCCGGCATTACGTCAGGCATTGATTTATCGCTGCATCTTATCAATCGTCTGCATGGGCCCCGGCTGGCGTTAGACGTGGCGCGAGAGATGGTGGTGTGGTTTCGTCGTTCGGGAGAAGATCCGCAGCTTTCCCCGTGGTTGCGATACCGTAATCATATGCATCCAGCCGTACATAAAGCCCAGGATTTACTGTCCGGCGCGCCGGAATCTGAATGGCGGTTACCGGATATCGCCGCGCGGGTATTTGTCAGCCCGCGGCATTTATCGCGATTATTTCAGCAGCATTTAGGGATCAGCGTTCGCGATTATCTGGAACAGCTTCGCCTGGCGCAGGCTGAACAACGCTTGCTGCAAGGGCAGGGCGTTGAACAAGCCTCTCTGGCAGCGGGGTTTTCATCTCCCCGCCAGCTATATCGCGCCCGGCAGCGGGTTAGCTAACCAGCCTGCGCGTATCAATGCGCTGCAGCAATAGTGAAAGCGTCAGCGAACCGGCCAGCGTGGCGCTAAAAATCCAGGCGATATCCAGCACGGGCCAGTGCGTGATTTCAATATGGCGAGTGCGCAACGCATGGATAAACAGGGCGTGAAAGCCATATATTCCGAGTGAGTGGCGTGAGATTAACGCCAGTCCCGGGAGTGGTCGCTGATTGAGCGTATTTTTCACGGTGATAAACAGGCTGATTGCGGCAATAAATACCAGCGGGCCGCAATAAAGATAAAAGGTGTCGCTGAAATTGCCCTGGCGCGCCAGTTCGCTATGCGTTCCCAGACTAATCAGGGTGACACAGGCAATAAACGCCAGGGCGGCAGTCAGGGTATATCGCCGATAGCGTGTTTCCAGCATGCCAATCGCCCGGCCAAGTAACCCATACAGCACGTAATAAAAGGTATCGCCATTAATATACAGATTCACGGGAAGCCACTTTATGCCTCCCAGGCTTTGCGGCACCGTATTGGGATTGGCGATAACCCCAACAATCAGCAATAAGCCCAGGATCACCGATATTCCGACTTTTTTTACGGAAATTAGCGGCGAAAGCAGATAAATAACAATAATCGCGAAGAAGAACCACAGGTGATAAAACACGGGTTTTTGCAACAGATTAACCAGTGACAACCTCGGGCTGATTGCAGTGAAAAAGGTGATATAGAGAAACGCAATCGTGCTGTAAAACAGCAAACAAAGCCCAATGCGTAAAAAATGACGCCGTTCGGCGCTGCGCTCCCCGAAAAACAGATACCCCGAAATCATAAAAAACAGCGGTACGCTGACGCGTGAAGCGGAATTCAGCACATTGGCAAAATCCCAGCTAAACGGTGTAACGGTATCGGCATTGGTTATATACCAGGTCGTGGTATGGATCATAATCACCATTAAACAGGCGATGCCGCGCAAATTATCTATCCAGTTTATTTTCTGCTGCATTTTCTCCCCGACTCATACTTTGCTATTCGGCTAGTGTCGGTCTATTAATTATTCACTGTACCTCGGAGCAATCTGAGTTTGCCTGCGGCGGGTTGCTCCGGGTTATCCGGGCCATCCACAATGCGTATTCACCTGCAAACTTTTGAATAAAACAACGACTAACCTGGTAGCAAAGTATCATGACCACGACACCCATACGCTTTTCTGTGCTTGCCGCTGTCATCCTTCTTGCGGGTTGCGCCAGCGAAGATACGCAATCGCAACACGCGCAAAAAGCGAAAGTCACTCCAACTCACTCCCTGGCTATGGAAAACCAGTGCCGTGAAAACGCCGCGCACCGTTATAACGTCGATCGCGAGAATATTTATATTACGGATTTTGACGCTTTCCAGGGCAGCTATGAAATGCAGGGAAATACTGCGCGCCAGGAAGGATTTACCTGTGCGTTTGATATGGACGGACAGTTTTTGCATCTTTCGATGCGTTAAATTGCGCGTCTGGAGTCAATCACCGCACTTGCCTGCTGAAATTCCGTTTTAACGCCCGTTCCGTTGCCCCTGTAATGCATCGTTGAGTCTTTTGGGTATATACTGGTCGCTTCCACTTAAACCCACTCGTATCGCGTGCGAAATCAACATGCAAAAGTTTGATACCAAGACCTTTCAGGGCTTGATCCTGACCTTACAGGATTACTGGGCCCGCCAGGGCTGCACCATTGTTCAACCTCTGGATATGGAAGTCGGCGCTGGCACATCCCATCCGATGACCTGTCTGCGTGCGCTTGGCCCTGAGCCTATCGCCGCCGCTTATGTGCAGCCTTCCCGCCGTCCGACCGATGGCCGCTACGGCGAAAACCCGAACCGTTTACAGCACTACTACCAGTTCCAGGTGATCATTAAACCGTCGCCGGACAATATTCAGGAACTGTACCTGGGATCGCTGAAAGAGCTGGGTATGGACCCCACCATTCATGATATTCGCTTCGTGGAAGATAACTGGGAAAACCCGACGCTGGGCGCCTGGGGCCTCGGCTGGGAAGTGTGGCTTAACGGTATGGAAGTCACGCAGTTTACCTACTTCCAGCAGGTTGGCGGCCTGGAATGTAAGCCGGTAACCGGTGAAATCACCTACGGTCTGGAGCGTCTCGCCATGTACATTCAGGGCGTGGACAGCGTTTACGACCTGGTCTGGAGCGACGGCCCGCTGGGTAAAACAACCTATGGCGACGTGTTCCATCAGAACGAAGTCGAGCAGTCGACCTATAACTTCGAATACGCGGATGTGGATTTCCTCTTCACCTGCTTCGAGCAGTACGAGAAAGAAGCCCAGCAGTTGCTGGCGCTGGAAAACCCGCTGCCGCTGCCAGCCTACGAACGTATTCTGAAAGCCGCCCATAGCTTTAACCTGTTAGATGCCCGTAAGGCCATCTCGGTGACCGAGCGTCAGCGCTATATCCTGCGCATTCGTACGCTGACCAAAGCTGTGGCGGAAGCCTATTACGCTTCCCGCGAAGCGCTGGGCTTCCCGATGTGTAACAGAAACAATTAAGAGGCTGCCATGTCTGAAAAAACTTTTCTGGTGGAGATCGGCACTGAAGAGCTGCCACCAAAAGCCCTGCGCAGCCTGGCGGAGTCCTTCGCTGCGAACGTTACCGCTGAACTTGATGCCGCCAATATCGCTCATGGCGACGTGAAATGGTTCGCTGCGCCGCGTCGTCTGGCGCTGAAAATCGCTAATCTGGCGGAGTCTCAACCGGATCGCGAAGTTGAAAAACGCGGCCCGGCCATCGCCCAGGCGTTTGATGCGGAAGGCAAACCGAGCAAAGCGGCAGAAGGCTGGGCGCGCGGTTGCGGTATCACTGTCGATCAGGCCGAACGTTTAACCACTGACAAAGGCGAGTGGCTGCTGTATCGCGCCCATGTCAAAGGCGAAAGCGTTGAAGCGCTGTTGCCGGGTATGATCAGCGTGTCGCTGGCGAAACTGCCAATCCCTAAACTGATGCGCTGGGGTGCCTCCGACGTGCATTTCGTGCGTCCGGTTCATACCGTTACGCTACTGCTGGATGACAAAGTGATTCCGGCGAACATTCTCGGCATTCAGTCCGATCGCGTTATTCGCGGCCATCGTTTTATGGGCGAGCCGGAATTCACGATCGATCATGCCGACCAGTATCCAGACATTCTGCGGGAGCGCGGCAAAGTTATTGCGGATTACGAACAACGTAAAGCCAAAATTAAAGCCGACGCGGAAGAGGCAGCGCGTAAAATTGGCGGTAATGCCGATCTGAGCGAAAGCCTGCTGGAAGAAGTGACCTCGCTGGTGGAATGGCCGGTGGTGCTGACCGCGAAATTTGAAGAGAAATTCCTCGCGGTGCCGGCAGAAGCGCTGGTTTATACCATGAAAGGCGACCAGAAATATTTCCCGGTCTATGACAACGCAGGCAAGTTACTGCCGAACTTTATCTTTGTGGCGAACATCGAATCGAAAGACCCGCAACAGATTATTTCCGGTAACGAAAAAGTTGTTCGCCCGCGCCTCGCCGATGCGGAGTTCTTCTTTAATACCGACCGTAAAAAACGTCTTGAAGATAACCTGCCGCGTCTGGAAACCGTGCTGTTCCAGCAACAGCTGGGTACGCTGCGTGACAAAACCGACCGTATCCAGGCGCTGTCTGGCTGGATTGCCGGTCAGACTGGCGCGGATGTCAACCACGCTACGCGCGCGGGCCTGTTATCGAAATGCGACCTGATGACCAATATGGTGTTTGAGTTTACCGACACCCAGGGCGTCATGGGGATGCACTATGCCCGCCACGACGGCGAAGCAGAAGATGTCGCGGTCGCGTTAAATGAGCAGTATCAGCCGCGTTTTGCTGGCGATGATTTGCCGTCGAACCCGGTGGCCTGTGCGGTGGCAATTGCCGATAAGATGGATACCCTTGCGGGTATTTTTGGCATCGGCCAGCACCCGAAAGGCGATAAAGACCCGTTTGCACTGCGCCGCGCCGCGCTGGGCGTGCTGCGTATTATCGTTGAGAAAAACCTGCCGCTCGACCTGCAAACACTGACTGAAGAAGCGGTGCGTTTGTATGGCAGTAAGCTGACCAACGCCAATGTGGTGGATGATGTCATCGACTTTATGCTGGGCCGTTTCCGCGCCTGGTATCAGGAAGAAGGCCACAGCGTGGATACTATCCAGGCGGTGTTGGCGCGTCGTCCAACCAAACCGGCCGATTTCGATGCCCGCATGAAAGCGGTATCGCATTTCCGTACTCTGGAAGCGGCGTCAGCGCTGGCTGCGGCTAACAAGCGCGTCTCGAACATTCTGGCGAAATCGACCGAAACGCTGTATGACCATGTACGCGCTTCAGTACTGAAAGAGCCGGAAGAACTTGAACTGGCGCGCCAGCTGGTTATTCTGCGCGACAAACTGGAGCCGTCATTTGCCAAAGGCGAATATCAACAGGCACTGGTTGAACTGGCGGCTCTGCGCACGCCAGTGGATGCGTTCTTCGATAAAGTCATGGTTATGGCGGACGATCAGGAATTGCGCGTAAACCGTTTGACGTTACTGTCTAAGCTGCGTGAGCTTTTCCTGCAGGTCGCGGATATTTCTCTACTGCAGTAACCTTTGCTGTAATAGCTAAAAAAACCCGCCAGCGATGGCGGGTTTTTTATTTATAGCGTAATCCTAAAACAAGCGTATTTATTAAAAACAACGGTTTCATTCGCGGTTCCGCTAATTATATTCCGGCTGAACATCCGTATTATTACTGCTGGGTGCCTCAGGCTATTTAGCCGGAGCATGAGGCAACGGTTAAATAGACGAAAGCCCCGTAATTAAATCCCTTTAATTAACGGGGCCGCAGTCCAAACCAACCAGTTGGATTGTAGCCCCTTCCACCGAAGGAGGCAATTATGCCTGTAAAACATAAATACCTTTTTTATGTGTATTAGTAATATGTTTAACGCTTCTTTGTTTTATCTGGATAGTGCAGGACCGCTTATGCGAGTTCAGCATTAAAGAGAGAAACAGCGAATTACGGGCGGTCCTTGCTTACGAATCCGGGAAGTAGCCGCAGTGCGGGGGAGAAATCCCCCGCATTTTAATCAACTGGAGAGGTTGGGCCTGAAAGCACCCGCACTGATTTTGAAACTATAACCCCCGTATCAAGACGGGGGTTGTCACGACCAGGAAAACCTAAAAGATACAGAGCAATAAAATTATTCCATTAACTGCTTACTGAGCTTCGGGTTCGCCTGAATCAGACGCATCAGCTTCAGTTCGGTGCTTGAGGGTTTTACGCGTTTTGATTCCCATTCATGCACCATGGCAACACTCACGCCCATCACCCGGGCCAGGTCATCGATTTTCAAACCGGTGCTCTTTCGCAGTTGCTCGAACTCGGAAAATGCAGACGATTTGTGGGACAACTTAACTTTCTGAGAATTATCTTTAAAAACAATCTGCTCAAGGCTGCTGAGCAACTCAACCATTGGATCTTTATATTCCATTGAAAACTCCTCATAAATCACACTGCGGGATCGTGAACGGTAAGAAGCCCCTTAAGAATAGTCCCTAAAAAGGATCCCGGATGGGTGCGTTGGCGATTAATCACACGATTAGATAATTGCCAACGCATTTTTACCGGATTGTGTTACTTAAATAGCTGATTATAAAAGAAATAAAACGTAAATAAAATTTATGTCTTTCGATATAAATAATGTGTAAATGTCGCGATCAGGCCAGGCGGAACGATCCCCGCTGGCCTGACCATTACGCGGCCCGTTCAATCACCATCAGAAGCTGACCCGCCTGCACCTGATTGCCCTGCTGACGCTGAAGAGTGCGGATCGTTCCCGCGACCGGCGCGGTAATCGGGATCTCCATTTTCATGGATTCAAGAATGCCGATCAGTTGGCCTTCCGCCACCTGCTCGCCGGGCTGCACTAACCACTGCCAGACGCTGCCCGCAACCAGGCTTTCCACGCCACAGCAACTGTCGGGAATGGATTCATCGCTGTCGTTTTGGGCTTCCACTTCACTTTCGAACGTGAACTGGCCGTCAGCGCGCCAGCGAGCCAGCTCCTCATCGAAAGCGCGTTGACGTTTTTGCTGGAAAGCGGCGATGTCTGACGCGTCGTGTTCAAGCATCTGCTGCCACCCGGTCAGGCTAAATTCGCCCTCTTCGATGCGCAGCGGGTAATCGCCCCAGGGGAAGCGTTCGCGCAACGTCATCAATTCATCATGGCTGACCGGGTAAAAGCGGATCTGGTCGAAAAAGCGCAGCAGCCAGGGTTGGGTAAAGGCCTCGGTTTTGCGATCCCGATTCCACATCTGCACCGTACGTCCGACGAACTGATAGCCGCCCGGGCCTTCCATCCCATAAACACACAGATAAGCACCGCCGATGCCCACGGAGTTTTCCGCCGTCCAGGTACGCGCCGGATTGTATTTCGTGGTGACCAGTCTGTGGCGGGGATCAACAGGCGTGGCGACGGGCGCGCCGAGATACACATCCCCTAATCCCATCACCAGATAAGAAGCGTTGAATACAATATCTTTGACCTGTTCAACGCTATCGAGCCCGTTGATGCGCCGGATAAATTCAATATTGCTCGGGCACCACGGCGCCCCCGGGCGTACCGACTGGGTATAGCGGGTGATCGCTTCCCGACAGGCCACGTCGTCCCAACTGAGCGGCAGCCAGACGGTGCGCGACGGCACGGTTGCGTCACGCAGATCCCGCAGTTGCAGATCGGCATCGCGGATGAGTGCGATCAGCGCATCGCGCGGGCACCGGGCCGGATCAAAATGGATCTGGAGCGAGCGGATCCCCGGCGTCATTTCCAGGCGTCCGGCGATGGTCATCGCTTCCAGATGCTGCATTAACGCATGGACCCGAAAGCGCAGGGCGATGTCCAGGCGCTGCTCGCCATATTCCACCAGAAGAAAACGATCGCCTGCCGCACGCACGGTGATAGCAGGCATACCGTCGCGGGCCTCGTCCTGCCAGCATATGGGTGACGGCAGGGCGGTAAGCGTCACATCGGTTGACGCGCTGGCTGTGGCATCTGTGTGGTCTGCTTCCTCAAGCGTCACCGGCGCGAAGGTAATGGTATCGCCTGCTTTTAACTGGCCCAGTTTCCATAAATCCTGATGGATCACCGTGGCGGGGCAGACAAATCCGCCCAACGACGGGCCGTCCGGCCCCAGGATCACCGGCATATCGCCGGTAAAATCCACGGTGCCAAACGCGTAGGCGTTATCGTGAATATTGGACGGATGCATCCCCGCCTCGCCGCCGTCCGGGCGCGCCCAGGTCGGTTTGGGGCCGATCAGGCGAATACCGGTGCGGCTGGAGTTGTAGTGCACCTGCCAGCGGGCCGCAAAAAAGTCCGCGATATCCTGTTCGGTAAAAAACTCCGGCGCGCCATGAGGGCCGTAAATGACCCGTAACTGCCAGTGGCTGGAAATAACCGGATAAGCGTCGGCGGGCAGCGTGGCCGCAGGACGGATGGACGGCGCGGCCAGATGGATCACATCACCCGCACGCAGCGCCCGCCCGGCATGGCCGCCAAATTTTCCCAGCGTAAAGGTGCTGCGGCTGCCCAGGTAAGAAGGACAATCCAGCCCGCCTGCGATCAGCAAATAACTCCGGCAACCCGCGCCCTGTACCGCGCCGAGTTTAAGCGTCTGCCCCGCCTGTACGGTTATCACCTGGCGCATGACGAGCGGTGCCTCATCAAGCGTGGCGTCGATGTCTGCGCCGGTCAGCGCGATGGAACACGGTTGATTGAAGCGCAGCGTCGGGCCGCGCAGAGTGATTTCCAGTCCGGCGGCCTCACGCGGGTTCTGCAACAGCTGGTTACCCAGCGCAAACGCCAGGCTGTCGAACGGGCCGGAAGGTGGCACGCCAACGTCCCAGTAACCCACCCGCCCGGGTAAGTCCTGAATCGTGGTCATGGTGCCGCCGCTCAGCACGTCCAGCGTGGCGGGCTGCCACGCGATTTCGCCTAAAGTGGCGGTAATCACGTTGCCTTCCTGTATCTGTGGCAGCGTCAGTAAATGACGAAGCCATATCAGGTTGGTTTCAATGCCATAGAGACGGGTTTGAGCCAGCGCATTTTGCAGCGCCGTTAACGCCTCGGACCGGCTGTCGGCATGAACAATCACTTTCGCCAGCATCGGATCGTAAAACGCCGATACCTCACAGCCGCCGGATATCCAGCTGTCAATGCGCAACCGGGCGTCTGCCACGCTGTCCGGGAAGACCACTTCGCTGAGTAATCCGGCCACCGGCTGGAAATTTTTGGCCGGATCTTCTGCATACAGACGCACCTGGATGGCATGGCCTTTGGGCTCAGTGACCAGCGTATCCAGCGCAGGCAGGGTTTGCGCGCCCAGCTCGACCATCCAGCGCACAATGTCCACACCGTAAACCATTTCGGTTACACCGTGTTCCACCTGCAAACGGGTGTTCACTTCCAGGAACCAGAACTGTTGCGATACATCGTCATAAACATATTCCACGGTGCCTGCGCTCCGGTAGTTCACGGCCTGACACAGACGGATTGCGGTGGCGTGAAGCGCCTGGCGGTTAGCGTCAGAAAGGCGCGGCGCAGGCGTTTCTTCGATCACTTTCTGGTTACGGCGCTGCGCGGAACAATCGCGCTCGCCGAGTGCGATGACATTGCCGTTGCCGTCGCCGAAGACCTGGACTTCAATATGGCGCGCCCGGGCGATAAATTTCTCTAAAAAGACGCCATCGTCGGCGAAGTTGTTGCCCGCCAGACGTTTGACGCGGGTAAAAGCGTCAAGCAGTGCAGCGGCATCATCGCAGCGCTGCATCCCGATACCTCCGCCGCCCGCAGTACTTTTCAACATCACCGGATAGCCGATTTTTTCCGCTGCTTCATGGGCGGCTTCCGGTGTGGTTAGCAGACCGCTGCCTGGCAGTAACGGAACCTGGTTGTGTTCCGCCAGTTCGCGGGCGCGATGCTTAAGGCCAAACGCCGCCATCTGTTCTGTGGTCGGGCCGAGGAACACCACGCCTTCACGTTCACAGCGTTCAACAAAACGGGCATTTTCGCTCAGAAAACCGTAACCGGGATGCACCGCCTGGACGGCGTTTTCGCGCATGATGGCGAACAGTTTGTCCTGATTGAGATAGGTTTCGCGTACGTTGCCGTCGCCCAGCGACACGGCAACATCCGCCTGACGAACGTGCTCGGCGTGTTTATCCGCTTCGGCATACACCGCGATAACGGTAATGCCCATCTGCTTCAGGGTGCGGATAATGCGCACTGCAATCGCGCCACGGTTGGCAATAAGAATTCGGGTTAACATAACCGGCTCTCCGGCGGGCAGGTCGTCCTGCGTCATGAATAGCGCTGTGTTGCGGGTCGTCCCGCAGCGCCGTATCACCACACCGTGACGGCGATGGGGGTCGGGTTATAGCCGTTACAGGGATTGTTAAGCTGCGGACAGTTGGAAATCAGCACCAGTACGTTCATTTTGGCGACCAGTTCGACATATTTTCCCGGCGCGGAAATGCCATCGGCAAAGCACAGCCCGCCATCTCCGGTAACCGGCACATTCATAAAGAAGTTGATGTTGTGGGTGATATCGCGGCGCGTCAGGCCAAACTCCGGGTGCTCAGCAATCGCCAGCATCCACGAGTCGCGGCAGGCGTGCATATGACGCTTTTCCAGGTCATAGCGCACGGTATTGCTCTCGGTGGCGCAGGCGCCGCCCAGCGTATCGTGGCGGCCACAGGTATCGGCGACAATCTCCAGCATCGGCCGGTCGTCGCTGGAGCGCAGGATGGTCCCCGTGGTCAGAAACACGTTACCCTGGCCGCGAACCGTGTCAGGCATGCTGTAGCGTTCGGCAATATCATCGGCATTGAAAAACAGCGTGTCCGCCGCCTGGTTGCCTTCCAGATCGGTAATACGCAGCGTCTGCCCTTCCGTGACCTTATACAGCCAGTAATCGCCGGCTTTTACGGTGGCATGACAGATGGCATCCGCCGGGTTGCGCGTGCTTTCGGTCAGCATGAGCAGGCTCCTTCGCTAAAATGATAAAGATGGTTGTTGCACAGCCCGCGCTGGTTTTCGGCGCGTTCAAGGCACAAGGCAGAGAGCGGTTTGCGCTCGCCGTCGATGTGAATGCCCAGTGGCTGACGGGGATACGCCGTGGCGCGGCTCAACGGATGCGGACAGGTGTGAAGGATAACCAGCGTATCCATCGCGAAGCGCAACGTGACACTGGCCCCCGCTTCTCCCTGGCGAACCAGCGCCAGTTTGCCGTCCTCATCAGCGGCGACATGGGCAAACAGATTCAGGCATGCCGCCATATCGCGTTTGCCGAGGCCGTATTTCGCCAGTTCGACCAGGAAGCTGTCATAGCCGTTCTGATGACGGTCGTTACGCGCCTGCTGGTAATCGCTCGTGCCGAACTGGTGTTCGATAAGCGCGGCGTTAGCGGTGCCGCACACCGTTTCATGCCAGCCGAAGCTGTCGTGCTCGATGCCGCAAAATATCCGTCCCATATCCGAATAGAGACAATGGCCCGCCGTCAGGCGAAACGTGTGCTGGCATTTCAGGGTATCGGGCGCGTTATAGCGCTCCAGCAGGTTTTCAGGGTTATAAAACAGTACGCCAGCGTTCACGCCGCCCGCCACATCGGTCAGGGTCAGCGCGGTGCCCCGGCGCATCATCAGCGACCAGTGGCTGCCTGCCGGTAACTCGGTTTGATAGGAATTCATCATGGCTCCTTCTTAATGGCCAAACAGCGCGGTGGGCTGTTCAGTGACGGGATACGGGGCATGCGGGAACAGCGGCGTCACGCTGCCTGCGGGTTTACGATCCAGTGGGATGTCGTAGGTGATACTGGCGCCATACGCGTCCGGCGCCTGGGGGTCGTGGCGTACTTTGTCGAACACCCACAGCCGGGAACCCAGCGAAAACCCCTCTTTCAAATCGTGGGTAATCATAAAAATGGTTAACTTATGGCGCTCCCACAGCGAACTAATCAGGACGTGCATCTCCGCGCGGATGCCCGGATCGAGCGCGCCGAACGGTTCGTCGAGCAACAGGATGCGCGGACGTTTCATTAACGCCTGCGCCAGCGCCAGGCGCTGCTGCATCCCACCGGAAAGCTGATGCGGGTATTTATCCTGCGCGCCCAGCAATCCGACCTGTTTCAACATCATGCGAGCCTGTTCGCGAATGGCGGCGCGTTTGCGCCCCCAGACACGGCCGAGCCATCGCGCCTGACTGAACTCCTCCGCCAGCATGACGTTCTCAATCACCGTAAGATGCGGGAATACCGAATAGCGCTGAAACACGATTCCGCGCTGGGCGTCAGGCTCCTGGGCCAGCGGCTGGCCGTCGAGCAAAAATGTGCCTTTGGAAGGGGACTCCGTGCCGAGCAGCATCTTCAGAAAAGTGGTTTTACCGCAGCCGGACGCGCCGACAATGGTAATAAACTCCCCTTCGTCAACGCTGACGTTGAGCCGCTCCAGCACCACCTGGCTGCCGTAATCTTTCCCGACGTTTTTCAGTTCTAATAAAGACATGGCAACTCCTTAACGGGCGTAGTACCAGGGGAAACAGCGGCGGTTAACGATCCGCAGCAGCAAATCAAGGGCGAAAGCGAGCAGGGTTATCCAGGCGACGTAAGGCAAAATCACGTCCATCGCCATATAACGGCGCATCAGGAATATGCGGTAACCCAACCCTTCGGTGGCGGCAATGGCTTCTGCCGCAATCAAAAACAGCCATGCTGAGCAGAGCGACAGGCGGACCGCGTCAATCAGCCGCGGCATCAGCTGCGGCAAAAATACCCGCCACAAAATTTGCCCGCTGTGCCCGCCCAGCGTCTGGGCTTTGATCAACTGTTCATGGGGAATGGCCATGGCCTGAAGCTGCAAATCGCGAACGATAAACGGCGTAATGCCAATCACGATCAGCACGATTTTCGAGAGCTCGCCAAGGCCGAAGCAGATAAACAGAATGGGCAGAATAGCCAGCGGCGGGATCAGTGCCAGCGTGGTAATCAGCGGTGATAAAAACGCCCGTACAGCAGGCAGCGCGCCGCAAAACAGGCCGAAAGCCAGCGCGACAATCGCGCTCAGCGCCGCGCCGCTGAGCAGACGTAGCAGGCTGGCGGCGGTATCGGTCCACAGCAGATACTCCCCGGTGCGCGGGCTGGGGGTAAACGCCATCCGGTCAATGGCGCTGAACATGGCATCAAAACCGGGCAGCAGCTTATCGGCGCTATTGGCCGCCAGCCGCGCGTCGGAGGCGATCAGATAGATAAACAGCATCGCCAGTAGCGGAAGCGCGCCCAGCAGCACCCGGCTCATCGGCTGCGGTTGAAAGTTGATAATTTTGCGCATGGACGCCTCCGTGATCAGAGTTGGTTAGTGGCTGCAAGTCGGACGAATTCGTCGCTAAAACGTAATTTGACGTTTTGCGTGTCGCCCCAGACGCCCGCAGGCGTTTCGATGCCGACCACATCAGCAGACGGCGCGGCGTCGCCCAACAAACCGTGGGAGAAAGAGAACTCCGCCACTTTTTGCATAGTGGTTTTCAGCTGTGGGCTGGTGGTAAATGCCAGCGCCAGTTGGGGAGTGGTGAACAGATGCGTGGCGGCCAGTTGTCCGTCAAAGCCTTCCAGCGTGGTCCCTGCCGCTTCGCCCATCAGAGTGCGTGCTGCTTTAGCGGTTTCGCTGTCGCCCTGCATGGTTTTCAGGGTTTCAAACCATGCGCCGGTCAGCGCTTTGCCCAGCTCTGGATGCTTTTTCAGCGTGGCGGTATTGACCACCAGCAGGTCGAGGATCTCGCCGGGGATTTTCGCTGAGGTGAACAGGGTTTTCGCACCCGGTTGCTTTTGCGCTTCGGCCAGCAACGGGTTCCAGGTAACGATGTTTTTCACATCCGGCGTGGTGAAGGCGGAAACCAGATCTGCATCCGCCGTATTGACGACCGTAATGTCTTTTTCGCTCAGGCCTGCTGTTTCCAGCGCCCGTGCCAGCAAATAGTGGGAGACGGACAGCTCCACCAGATTCACCGCCTGGCCTTTTAGCGCCGCGACGCTGTCGGCGGATTTGGTCAGGATGCCGTCGTTGCCGTTGGAGTAGTCACCGACGATGAGCGCCGTGGAATCCACGCCGCCGCTGGCGGGCAGGGTGAGCGCATCCATATTGGTCATGGTGCAGCCGTCAAATCCGCCTGCGGTGTACTGGTTTACGGATTCGATATAGTCGTTAACCTGCACGAACTGGATATCAATGTTGTACTTGTCGGCCCATTTTTTGATGATGCCGCTCTGTTGGGCGTAATCCCAGGGCATCCATCCGGCATAAATCGACCAGCAGAGTTTGAAGGCGGGTTTGGCCGCCGCGGCGGAGGCGCTAAACAGAACCAGCGCGGCGAGCAGGAGACCTTTATAACGGGCTTTAAGCATGACGGTTCCTCTGACGTTAACGGAATAAGCAGGAGGGCGCGAGCCAGTCGCGTATCCTCCCGGGCTTTTGTCCCGCCGTGTAACCGCCAGAGGGCGGTCGATCGCTCTCGGACCAGCGTCTTGCGACCGGAACCCTAGCGATCCATTTCCAGATTGTCTGGCGACGGCGGCTTACCGCCTGTCCCCCCTGCACGGTATACAGAGCAAGATGAGTGCCAGTTTCGGTTAAACGTCAAAAAAACCAGTGCTTACAACGGACTGCATCACGCAGGTCAGCCGGAGGCGCCACTCCCGTTGCGTCATGACGGTGCAGCACGGTGTGCAGTGGCGCACCGGGATGAAGCAGCGGGCAAAGAGTTTGCCTCACAGGGGTATCATGCAGGGCGCGACTGCACTATCCTTGTCAACGTTGAAGGCACGCGGGTTGTCGTGTGCGTATTTTTGGGTGAAGGAGTTTAAAGATGGCGACAGGAAAGTCCTGCTCTCGCTGGTTTGCGCCTTTGGCGGCGTTACTGATGGTGGTCAGCCTGAGCGGTTGCTTCGATAAAGAGGGCGATCAACGCAAAGCGTTTATCGATTTTCTGCAAAACACAGTAATGCGCAGCGGCGAACGTCTGCCGACGCTGACGGCGGACCAGAAAAAGCAATTTGGGCCGTTTGTTTCGGATTACGCCATTATTTATGGCTATTCCCAGCAGGTTACTCAGGCGATGGATGCCGGTATTCGTCCGGTCGTCGATAGCGTCAACGCGATCCGCGTTCCGCAGGATTATATGACGCAAAGCAACGCGCTGCGTCAGGCTAACGGGTCACTGGGCGTTCTGAGTCAGCAACTGCAAAACGCCAAAATGCAGGCAGACAGCTCAAAAGCGTCGCTGAAGCAGGCAGATGATTTAAAACCCGTCTACGACAAAGCCTTTGAAAAAGTCGTCACCACGCCGGCAAACGCGCTGCAACCGCTGATCCCGGCGGCGCAGACCTTTACCCAACAGCTGGTGCAGGTCGGTGATTTTATCAGCCAGCAGGGTACCCAGGTGAGCTTTGTGGCCAACGGCATTCAGTTCCCAACGTCTCAACAGGCAAGCCAGTACAACCAATTGATTGGGCCGCTGGCGGCGCAGCATCAGGCGTTTAATCAGGCGTATTCCGCCGTCGTTAACGCGCTGCAATAATCTTTCCGCTTCCTCGCGCCGGGTGTGTGAGGAAGCTTTTTTTTACCCCGAATATGAAACTGGTGTGCATTTCCTGTCTGTTTGTGCCTATTTGACCGGCACATGTTTCATTCACCCGCCCCGCTTGCTATAACGTTGCCACTGGAAGTCATAAAAAAATTAACTCCTACCCTAACGAAAGCGTAAGGACATCCCATGTCTGATATTCGGCAACGCACCGTGGAAAATATGCAAAAGTTTTCCAGAGCAATGATCGGGGCAGTCTTATTTTTACCGGTAATCGGTTTAATTCTGGCGCTCAGTTCAGTATTAACAAATCCCACATTAATTCCTGAAAACAGTGTTATTCATAATATTGGCCAGTTATTAGGTGATACGTTTTGGCCGTTGTTTGGAAATTTAGGTTTATTATTTTGCGTGGGCATCAGTTATGGCCTGGCGAAAGATAAAAAAACCGAAGTCGCCCTGGTGGCGGTGATGTGTTTTATTATGTTTTTAGGCGCAAACCACTCCTGGCTTGAATTAACACATCATGTCGCGGATACCATCAACGGTGAATATTATGGCACCGGGCAAACGCGGTTGTTGGGTTTTGTTGTTGTCGATATGGGGGTATTTCTCGGCATCATTCTGGGCTGCACGATTGCGTGGGTACATAATAAAGTTTCGCAGATTGAATTACCCGGCGCGCTTTCCATGTACGGCGGCGCAAAGCTAACGCTGATAGCCATGACGCCGGTAGTGCTGCTTTATGCTATTGCCTTTACCACCATCTGGCCGTTCATGACCCATGGCATTACTGCGCTTACCGGTTTTATGAAAAATGCCGGTGTGGCGGGCGTGTTCGTTTACGGTTTCTTTGAAAAATTTCTGATTCCTACCGGGCTGCATCACTTCGTCTGGTCGCCGTTCCAGCTTACGCAGATTGGCGGCACCCTGACGGTGGACGGGCAGACAGTATCCGGCACGCAGGCGATTTTCCTGGCCTATATGCGCCATCCGGATTTAACGCCGATCATGAACGACGCGCTGCGTTTTTCACAGCAGGGCATGACGACGATCTTCGGGCTTTCCGGCGCGGCGCTGGCGTTTTATCACACCGCCACCCCGGCCAAAAAACAGATGGCGAAAGCCATCTTATTACCGGCGATCATTACCTCCATTTTGACCGGTATTACCGAACCGATTGAATTTACTTTCCTGTTTGTTTCTCCGCTGCTTTGGGTGATCCATGCCACCCTGACGGCGGCATCACAGGCGATTTGCGACCTGTTCAGCGTACGTCCGTGGGGAGCGTCAGGTTTAATTGAGTTTGTGATTTATAACCTGCCGTTGCCGGTAGCATTAACCCGCTGGCCGTTATATATCGTGATCGGTATTGGGCAATTTGCCGCTTATTACGTGATATTCCGCACGCTGGTCGTCAAATTAAATCTGAAAACCCCAGGGCGCGAAGACGATGACGAAGTGAAGTTGTACAGCAAACAGGATTACCAGGCGAAGAATAAACAAAAAAATAATGATGTGACCGACGAGATTATTAATGGCTTAGGTGGCCGTGAAAATATTGTCTCGGTAGATAATTGCTTCACCCGTTTACGTGTCGCGGTAAAAGATTTAACGCAGGTTAATGATGCCATCCTGAAATCAACCGGGGCTAACGGCGTCGTAAGAAATAATAATGAAGTACAGGTTATTTATGGCGTGAGAGTAGGGCAAATTCGCTCACGAGTGGACGTCTGGCTCGCGCAAACACAAACCGGGAGTAACGTATGAAATTAGCAGTATTAGGTGGCGGCGGCGTTCGCTCAGCATTTTTAGCCAAATCTCTGGCGTACAATGCCCATCGCATTAATCTTAAAGAAGTCGTTTTCCTGGACAGCTCTGAAGAGAATCTGGCGCTGTTTGGCGAACTGGCGCGCTATGTGTTCACCACGATTCGCCCGGATATTGATTTCAAACTGACGCGCGATCCGCTGGTGGCGCTGAAAGATGCCAATTACATCATTACCACCCTGCGCGTCGGCGGCGATGAAAGCCGCATTCGCGATGAGCGAATTGCGCTGAATTTAAATACTCTGGGCCAGGAAACCACGGGCGCAGGCGGTTTCGCGATGGCGCTGCGTTCAGTGCCTGCGATCCTCGAATATTGCCGTCTGATTGAAGAACACGCCGCCAGCGATGCGATTCTGTTTAACTTCACCAACCCGTCGGGGCTGGTGACGGAAGCCATTGTGAAATCAGGCTTCAGCCGTCGCGTTTATGGCATCTGCGACGCGCCGTCGGAGCTGATCCGTGAATTACCCGCGCTGCTCGACTGCGAAGAACGCGATTTGCGGGTGGAGTGCTACGGCCTGAACCATTTTTCATGGTTTACCAACATCACCGTGAAAGGCGAGTCGGTCACTGAAAAGCTGATCAACATGCCGGAACTGTATAAGCAGACCGCTATGCAGTACTTTTCGCCAGAACTGGTGCGCCTGTGCGACAACCAGTTACTTAACGAATACCTCTATTACTACTACTACAAAGAAGAAGCGCTGGCGGCCATTCAGGCTTCCGGTGAAACGCGCGGCGAACAGATCGCCCGCATTAACCACGAAATGCGTGAAGAGTTATCCGGTATTGATGTCAAAGCCGAGCCGCAGCGTGCGTTTGCCGTATGGATGAAACACTATTTACGGCGTGAAAACAGCTATATGCAAAATGAATCGCAGCAGGAAAAATTCCACACCAGGGAACCGCTTACGCTGCAACAATTCATTGAAGAGCCGGATACCGGTGGCTATGCGGGCGTGGCGCTGGATATCCTTGAGGCGGTGAACAGCAAGGAAACCAAACGCATCGTGGTATCGATACCGAATAACGGCACGCTGGACTTCCTGCGTCCGGACGATGTGATTGAAATCAGCTGCGATCTCAGCAAGAACGGCTTAAAGCCGGTAACCCCTGCGTACGTGCCCCAGGCGCAGAAAAATATGATCTCCTGCGTGAAGGAATACGAACGGCTGGGCGTGGAGGCTATCCTCACCGGTGATCGCAGCCTGGCGGTGCGGGCGTTGATGGCGCACCCGCTGATAGGTTCGTGGAGCCTGGCGGAAAAACTGGTTCATGCTTATATCGATGAACCTAAACACGCCTGAGGCTGTGAATAAAGGGGCGTTGCGCCCCTTTATTTTTTCTGGTTAAACCACAGCTTCAGTAAATGCTCGAACCCTAAAATACAGTAGCCAAAAAACGGATTGGACCAGTAAATATCGTCATCATACTTTTGCGGGTCGTGAATAATAAATGCGGTATCCGCCTGGGTTGCCAGCGGGCTTTGGTAATCGCCGGTAAAACAGATGATATTGATATTTTTATTTTCCAGCGCTTTAAGCCAGTTTAAGGCGAAGCTGCTGCGTCCGGATTTGGATATTATCCAGATGGAATCAAATTTGGCGGCGGTCTTTTGTTCGAGAATTTCATAATCGGGCCACAGCGCCAGGGAAGCGTTTACCCCGGTAACCAGAAATTTATTATAAATATACTGGGCGATAAGCTGCGAAAAGCCGCTGCCATGGATAAGGATTTTTTCACGGCTTAGCCCTTCCAGCAGCGTGTCCAGGGAGTGTGCGGGCTGAATATTCATGAAATCAACATCGTTGGTGACATCACGCCGGGGCATCGTAATGTTGAATTTAATGAAATACACCATTTCCAGCCAGCCGCTGAATTTTAATTTTTTGGCCAGCCGGACCAGCGTTGAAGGGTTGCTGTAACATTTCTCAGCGACGCTGCGCACGCCTTCTTTAAGGCATAGCTCAGGGTTTTCCTGAATAGTATTCAGTACCAGTAATTCTGTTCGGGTGAATTTAATATCACGGAATAAATTTTGGATGTCCATTATGCGCTCCCGATAATCTTCAAAACTTTATCACAAGACGGCGCAGCACGGCATAACGCGTAAAGGAAATAACGTCAAATGGCGAAAACGACAGGGGTGTTAATATCGGTTTTCTTTTTATGGGGAACCCTGACGGCAATCAACAGCACGTTACCCCTTTATTTTCTGGATTATTTCCAGTTAACCTGGCAGCAAGCGATCAGTATGAACACGCTGTTCTATCTGGCCCCTTTTTTAACCTGTCTGCCTTGCGGATGGCTGTTATCGCGATGGGGATATCGTCGAATGCTTTATGGCGCGCTGCTGCTCACAGCGGCGGGCGCGGCCTTGCTGGCGCTCGGGCTGGTGATGTATCAGTTCCGCCTGAGTCAGGGCGCGGTATTTGTGATGGCGTCGGGCGTTGCCGCGCTACAGGTGGTCACAAACCCTTACCTGGCGGCGCTGAGCGGGCCGGAACGCCAGGTTAGCCAGTTGTCGCTGGCCTCGGCGCTGAATTCTCTGGGCACCACGCTTGCCCCGCTGGCCGTCGCTGTCCTGCTGGCAAACTTCCCTGCGAACAGCGCATTGCACCAGGAGCCGCTGCGCTGGCTGTGGACCGGGCTGGCGCTGTTTGCCGTGTTGATTATTCTGCTCGGCAAAGCCAGCCGTCTGCCAGATGCCGCAGTGCGCCTGGCGAGGCCCAGCTTTCGCGCACTGTTTCAGCGTAAACGGATGATTTTACATATTCTGGCGCTGTTCATTTACGTCGGCGTTGAGGTCTCGCTGGCGACCAGTACGGCTAACTGGTGGGTGCAGGTCGGTGGCAAGCGCATCGATCAGGCGATGTCCTTAATGGCGGTGTACTGGGGCGGGGCGCTGGTTGGGCGCTTCGTATTTAGCGCCCTGGCGCATCGCATCAGCGTGCGTATGACAACGCTGTGTATGACCTGGAGCGCCATGCTGCTGGTACTGGCAGGGGTGATGCTGAATAACGCTCACGGCGGCTATTTATTGCTGATAACCGGCTTAGCGAACGCCATTCTCTATCCGGTCATTTTTAGCCAGTTGCTCAGAGATGCACAGGATCAGGCGGGGCTGGCGTCGGCGCTGGCGATTATGGCGGGGGTTGGCGGCGCGGTGCTGCCGTGGTTGCAGAGCGTGTTGATTGAAGAAATCACGCTGCGCTACAGCTTTTTACTGCCGGTCGCCCTGTATGGGCTGTTGACGCTGTGGGCCGGGTTTATGTGCCAGACGCCACGCAATGCGCCGCTTTCAACCGAAGTGGAAAGCGGCCTGAATCACGATTAGCCGTTAAGCACCTGCGGGTTCACGCAGTTCTTTTCGACGTTACCGCTTAATGCGTCGATCAGGTTATCCACGGCGCAGGCGGCCATGTTGTAGCGGGTTTCATGGGTGGCGGAGCCGATATGCGGCAGCGCTACCACGTTCGGCATCTTCAGCAGTTTGGAGTCGACCGGCAGCGGCTCCTGCTCAAACACGTCCAGGCCCGCGGCGTGGATCTCGCCTGCTTTCAGTGCCGCGATCAGCGCCGCTTCATCCACCACCGGGCCACGGCCTGCGTTGATGAATACCGCAGACGATTTCATGGTTTTGAACTGCTTCTCGCCAATCATATGGTAGGTTTCATCGGTTAACGGCAGCACCAGACACACGAAATCCGACTCCGCCAGCAGGGTGTCGATATCGCAATAACGCGCATTGAAACGTTCTTCGGCTTCGCTGTGATGGCGGCGTGCGTTGTACAAAATCGGCATTGAAAAACCGAAGTGCGCGCGCTGCGCCAGCGCCAGGCCAATACGTCCCATGCCGATGATGCCCATGGTTTTATGGTGCACATCAATGCCAAACCAGTCCGGCCCGATACTCTTCTGCCATTCGCCTTTCTTCACGCGCTCCGCCACTTCCACCGCACGACGTGCGGTTGCCAGCACCAGCGTCATCATGGTGTCGGCCACGGTTTCGGTCAGCACAGTCGGGGTGTGCATCAGCGCCACCTTACGGGCCGTTAACGCATCGACATCAAAGTTGTCGTAGCCTACTGAAATAGTCGAGGTGGCACGCAATTGCGGCATCTTTTCCAGCAGTGCGGCATCAACGTTCTGGCTGGAACCCAGCAGGCCAACTGCGTTTGCGAACAACTCCGGATGCTTCGCCTGGCTTTCGGCGTCAATGCTGGCGAGCTCGGTAACGTCAAAGTGGCTTTGCAGGCGGCTTAGCAGGTCATCAGGTAAGGATTTATAGAGAATTACAGACGGCTTCATTCACTCTCTCCGTGGAACGTGTCGGATGTGATGGCAAAGCGGGCGGCTGGTTGCCGCCCGTCGCCTTTAAGCATGGCGTGCGCCTGCCGGATGTTTTTGATGATTAGCAGGCTTAACAATTAAAGTAAGCCACACTGAGGCAAAAAGTGCCACACCCATAAAAATGTAGGATGCGGACGGGCTGCCGGTGACGCCGTTCAGATAACCCACGACCCAGGAACCGATAAACGAGCCCAGCGCACCCATACTGTTAATGAGCGCCATCGCGCCGCCCGCCACGTTCTTAGGCAGCATTTCCGGGATAATCGCAAAGAACGGACCATAAGGCGCATACATCGCCGCACCGGCGATCACCAACAGGGTGTAAGAGAGCCAGAAGTTATTCGCGCCAACAGCCCAGGAACCGATAAAGGCGAATGCGCCAATCAGCAGCAACGGCCAGACGAACAGTTTGCGGTTTTGCATTTTGTCCGACGCCCACGACACCAGAATCATGGCGATGGTGGCCGCCAGGTAGGGAACAGAAGAGAGCCAGCCCACTTCCACCATGCCCATATTTTCACTGCCGTTGCGGATAATCGACGGCAACCACAGCACGAAGCCATACACGCCGATGCTCCAGGCGAAATACTGCATGCACAGCAGCACCACGTTGCGGGAACGGAAGGCTTCACTGTAGTTGCGGACTGCTTTAATGCCTTTTTGTTCTTCGTCCAGTTGAGCCTGCAGGGCGGCTTTTTCGCTGTCTGCCAGCCAGTTCACCTGGTTGGGTTTATCTTTCACCAGCACCCACCAGCAGAAAGCCCAGATGATTGCCGGTACGCCTTCAATGATAAACATTTCGCGCCAGCCAAAAGCCTGGATCAGATAGCCGGACACCACGGACATCCACAACACGGTGACCGGGTTACCCAGGATGAGGAAGGTGTTGGCACGCGAGCGTTCCGATTTGGTGAACCAGTTACTGATGTAAATCAGCATCGCAGGCATGACCGCCGCTTCCACGACCCCAAGGATAAAGCGGATCGCCGCCAGCATCGGGATATTGCTCACCATCCCGGTCAGCGAGGCGCAACCGCCCCATAAAATCAGGCAGATGAAAATCAGTTTACGGACGCTGCGGCGCTCGGCATACATCGCGCCGGGGATCTGGAAGAAGAAATAGCCGAGGAAAAACAGCGCACCAAGCAGCGACGAAACGCCCTTGGTGATGCCCAAATCCTCGTTAATGCCAGCCGCAGACGCAAAGCTGAAGTTGGCACGGTCAAGATACGCCAGGCTGTAAGTAATAAAGATGATCGGCATGATGTACAGCCAGCGTTTTGGCGCATTGGTTGGGCTTTTCATAGACATCCCTCAGGTTTAGGGTTGCGCATCGCGTCCGGGTGTAGGGTCAGAAGCGGATGCAGGATTCAGTCAGACGTTTATACACACAGCGTGGATTCGCTGGCGGCCAGTTCAGCGCGGGTGGGTAAGCCTTCGCTGTCCCCCTGCACCTGAATCGCCAGAGCGCCAATGGTGTTGCCCCGGCGTACCGCATCGCGAATCGATAATCCATCCAGCAAACCGCTGATCACGCCGACGGCAAAGCCATCGCCTGCGCCAACGGTGTCCACAACATGCCTGACATTGCAGGCTGCCACGCTACCCTGCTCACCCTGAGCAGTTTTGAACCAGGCGCCATCCGCACCGGTTTTGATCGCCACGCACGTCACGCCGTGGTCGAGATAAAAGTCGGCGATCGCTTCAGGCTGGCGATAGCCGGTAAGAATTTCGCCTTCGTTAATGCCCGGAAGCACCCAGTTCGCCTGAAACGCCAGCTTGTTAAGCTGTTCCACCATTTGCGCTTCGCTTTTCCACAGCACCGGGCGCAGATTGGGATCGAAAGAGATAGTTTTGCCCTGGCTGCGGAACAGCGAGGCCGCATGGTTCAGCAACGCCAGTGACGTTTCCGACAGCGCCGCCGCCACGCCGCTCAGGTGCAAATGGCGCGCTGAGTTAAAGCCGATATAGCCTGCGTCTTCCACTGACAGATGGCTGGCCGCAGAGCCTTTACGGAAATATTCCACAATGGGATCGGTTCCATTTTCGGCTTTAGATTTCAACTGGAAACCGGTCGGGTAGCGGTCATCAATGGTTACGGCGCGGGTATCGATGCCTTCACGCTTCAGACATTCAAGAACGTAGCGGCCATGAGAGTCGTTGCCAACGCGGCTAACCCAGCCCACGCGGAAACCGAGCCGGGCCAGGCCTGTCGCCACGTTCAGTTCCGCCCCCGCGACGCGCTTAATAAAGTGCTCGACGTTTTCCAGCGGACCGGTTTCGGTGGCCACGAACATGGCCATGGCCTCGCCGACAGTGATGATATCCAGAGAGTCAGACATCGCTTAAACCTCGCGTAACAGATTAACGTAATGACGGGTGACCGCCGTCAGATCGTCGCCTTCCAGCGGGAACTCTATTCCGCGCGGCGCATCACCGGGCAACTGGCGCAGCATTTCAAGCCAGCGCGGTTCCGCCTGATCCAGTGCCACCGCATGGAAGCGGTCATGGCGAGCCTCGGCGGCTTTAACATGAATATAGCTCACCAGAGGAGCCAGCTTGCTGGCGGCCAGTTCCGGCGATTCCCCGACCCACAGCCAGTTAGCCATATCAAACGTGAGCGTGACCGGGAGGTTCGTGACCGATATGGCGGCCTGAAAGCGCTGCATCGGGGCCAGTTTTCCGTAGCGGGTTTGATCGTTTTCCACCACCAGCGCCACCGAGGAATCGGCCAGCAGCGCACGCAGCGGTTCAGCGGCGTGGCTGGACTGGAAATTGCCCAGCGAGACTTTGAGCCAGTGCGCGTTGAGGGTTTTCGCTTCTTCAAGCAGGGCGGGAAGGTCAGGGTTGAGCGCGCCGCTGTCAGTAAACAGCGCCTGCGGCGCGGAGTAGCATGCTTTCAGATGATGAGACGCGATAGCGGCGGCAAACGTCGGTAGCGCATTCAGCTCCTGCTCAGACAGCAGTTCCCGGCGAATTTCCACGCCATCCGCGCCTGCAGCGGCGATGATCGGCAGTAGCGCCTGCTGGCCGCCCAGTTCGGTCACGCGGGAATTCCCGTAGGCCGCAGTGACAACAATAATCGCGTTTTTCATGGTTATTCCTCAACGACGTTTTTTTCATCGACAGGAATACGCTAGATGGAACCGGTTCCAAAAGAAAGGCAGGCATGACGAATTTATGATCGCCATCACGAAGCGATTTAACGGGATGTGGAGCCGCGAACGATAAGCTCGCCGGAGAAAACCTGTTCGCGAACGGTGTCGCTGACGCCTTCAATACGGCGCACCACCTGCTCCAGAGCGGCATAACCAATCTGCCATGTGGGCTGTTTCAGCGTGGTAATGCCGACGCCTGCCAGCTCGGCCCATTCAAGCTCATCAAAACCGAGCAGGCCAATATCGCTGCCCCAGTGCAGGCCGATGCGTTTCAGGGAGCGGGCCACCTGGAGGGTGAGCGCACCGTTAGCCGAAATCACCGCTTTGCGCATACCGCGCCAGGTCTGATGAAACTGGCGCAGGGTATTATCGAGCTTTTCCGTTTCCTGCAGCGGAATTTCCGCATTCTGCGCCACAACGCCGGGGTAGCGTTGCGCGGTCTGTTCGAAGGCCTGCAGGCGCTCGCGGCGGGTATTGACGGTACCGAGCGGTTCGCTCAGAAACAGCAGTGCTTCAAAGCCCTGCTCGATCAGATGCTCCGTGGCGGTGGTGGCGGCCTGGGTGTTGTCCAGTCCCACCACGTCACAGGCAAAGTCCGGGATTTTGCGGTCAATCAGCACCATGGGCAGCGATGACTGTTGCAGCCGGTTCAGCCCCTCTTCGCGCATCCCTACGGCGTTCACCACAATGCCTTCCACCTGATAGCTGCGCAGCAAATCCAGGTAATGTAATTCCTGGTCCACTTCGTTATTGGTATTACACACCAGCGGCGTAAAGCCTTTTTCGCGGCAGGCGGCTTCGATGCCGCTGAGGACATTGACGGAATAGGGGTTAGTGATGTCGGCGATAATCAGCCCGATTAGCCGGGTGCGACCGCGCTTAAGCCCGCGCGCCATCTGGCTGGGGTGATAATCAAGGGTCGCGATGGCCTTTTCGATGCGCGCCAGTAAGTCGTCGGAAAGCAGATGCTTTTCACCGTTTAAGTAACGCGAGACGCTGGTTTTACCGGTTTTTGCCGCTTTTGCCACATCGCTGATGGTTGCGCGCGTCGTGGATCGAGTCATCGTTGCCCCTGTACCGTTGTGCTCCAGACTTTCCCTGTTTGCCTCCCGACAGGGAGGCAAGGGGAGGCAACAGTATCACACTTTTCGCGCCGGGCCAGCCAGCGCAACGGCTTACTGAATCGGGGAGAGGGTAATTTCTACGCGGCGGTTTTGCGCTTTCCCTTCGGCGGTGCTGTTGCTGGCGATGGGGTTAGCCGGGCCCATGCCGCGGGTCTGGATGCGGTTTGCCGCTACGCCCTGGGTGATGAGCGCGCTGGCGACGGAGTCCGCACGCTGTTGCGACAGACGCATATTTAAATCGTTACTGCCGGTGCTGTCGGTGTAACCGAGTACGTTAACGGCGGTTTTCGGATACTCTTTCAGCACCATCGCCACGCCGGTCAGGGTATTCGCGCCCGCCGGTTTGAGGTTGGCCTGGTTGCTGTCGAAGGTGACGTTATTTGGCATGTTTAGCACAATATTGTCGCCATTTCGCGTCACGCTGACGCCGGTTCCCTGCATTTTGTCGCGCAGTTTGGCTTCCTGCACGTCCATGTAATACCCGACGCCGCCGCCCAGCGCCGCACCGGCTGCCGCGCCGATCAGCGCGCCTTTGCCGCGATCCTTTTTCGAGGAGGAGAGTGCGCCGACGCCCGCGCCAACTAATGAGCCGATACCCGCGCCGATGCCGGAGCTCCCGGCTTCGCGCTCGCCGGTATAGGGGTTAGTCGTACAGCCAGAAACTGCCAGTGCGCCGCTGATCACAGCCGCAAGAACCATAACGCGTTTTTTCATTATCAAATCCCAATGATTTATTTCGTTGCCACAATCAGGCGTAGCGGTTGATTATGACCTGCGAATAGTTAGAAAATTTTGGGAAGTCGTCTGATTTTGTCAGCGAAAGTAACGATGGGGTCGCCAGAACCCCGATTTTGACCTGCAAACACCGTCAGGAGCTGATTTGGCCAATTCATCGCATACCACATCCGTATTAACGGCCGCCCACTGGGGCCCGATGCGGGTAGAAACCGACGGGCAAACCGTCTTCTCATCCCAAAGCGCGCTTAACACGCCGCATCACAACTCACTACAAACCGCCGTTCCCGATCAGGTTCACAGTAAAACACGGGTGCGCTATCCGATGGCGCGCAAAGGCTTTCTGGCCAATCCACAACGGCCTGAAGGCGTGCGTGGTGATGACGAATACGTGCGTATCAGTTGGGATCAGGCGCTGACGTTGATTGACGCGCAGCATCGCCGCATTCGCGAAACGTACGGACCCTCAGCGATTTTCGCGGGCTCCTACGGCTGGCGCTCAAACGGGGTGTTGCACAAAGCGGCCACGTTGTTGCAACGCTATATGAGCCTGGCGGGAGGCTATACCGGCCATCTCGGCGATTACTCCACCGGCGCCGCGCAGGTGATCATGCCCTACGTGGTGGGCGGCAATGAGGTGTACCAGCAGCAGACCAGTTGGCCGCTGATCCTGGAACACAGCGACGTGGTGGTGCTGTGGAGCGCCAATCCGCTTAATACGCTGAAAATCGCCTGGAACGCCAGTGATGAGCAGGGTATCGGCTATTTTGAGGCGCTGAAGAAAAGCGGCAAGCGGTTGATCTGTATCGACCCGATGCGCTCTGAAACCGTCGAGTTTTTTGGCGATCGGATGGAGTGGATCGCGCCGCATATGGGCACCGACGTGGCGATGATGCTGGGCATTGCGCATACGTTGCTGGAAAACGGCTGGCATGACGCGTCATTCCTGAACACCTGCACCGAGGGGTTCGACCGCTTTGCCGCTTATCTGACCGGTGAACAGGACGGCATCGCCAAATCCGCCGACTGGGCCGCGCCGATTTGCGGCGTACCGGCGCAAACCTTGCGCGAGCTGGCGCAATTATTCAGCCAGAATCGCACCATTCTGATGGCGGGATGGGGCATGCAGCGCCAGCAATATGGCGAGCAAAAACACTGGA